>Ga0208958_1000633_pt1 | contig 41536 bp, 51 predicted proteins | sample RifOxyB1_FD_184032 | JGI IMG/M metagenome (GOLD analysis project Ga0208958, IMG submission 184032) | Soil microbial communities from Rifle, Colorado - Rifle Oxygen_injection B1 (SPAdes) | ecosystem: Environmental > Terrestrial > Deep subsurface > Rock core/Sediment | place: Rifle, Colorado...
ATTATGTAAACTTTTTTGCGGGCGCGTGCTGCTGATAATTTTACTGCGTCTTTCAATGCTCTCACATCGTCGATTCCTCTATGAGAAGCAGCATCCAGTTCAATAATATCAATATTAGATCCTTTAGTTATCGAAACACACTGCTCGCACTTGTTACAAGGCCCGCCTAGACTCGCGTTACGGCGAGGCTGGTTCTTTTCACAGTTTATTATTTTTGCCAAAATTCTTGCCGCGGATGTCTTGCCCGACCCTTTTGGCCCGGAAAAAAGAAGAGCATGGGGAATTTTCCCCGAAGAAGCCAATCGTTTTAACGACTCTCTAACCTCTTGTAGGTCTATCTCTTCTAAGGTTTGGCCGCGATATTTAAGATAAAGTGTCATAAATTAGGTCAATTATCTTCATGATGTATCCCAAGTAAATGTAAGGCTCCATGTTCGACCAACTCTTTTATCTTATCATCAATAAGTTTACCTTCCGCCTTTGCCTCTTCAAATGCTTTCGGATAACAAATAACAATTTCGCCCAAACGAATTATATTATCAGGCGGATAAACAAACTTTTTTTGCATTTCTTCTTCTGTAAAGGATAAAACATTATGTAAAATTTTGTCTTTAAGATATTTTTTTCCCAAATCAAACATCTTTGTCTCTCCGACAAGCACAATGGAAACTTCAGCGTTTGAAACAATTCCGTTTTTGGTAAAGAAATCCCTAACTATTTTTTTAAGGGAAGGAGAATTAATAGGATAATTAGATTGTTTTTTAACATCCACTTTAATCATTTAAAGTACCCTTTAACCATCTCTGCCACCTTGCCTCCGTCGGCTTGACCTTTAGTTTTTGCCATAACTAGGCCCATGACCTTCCCCATGCCCGCCTGCAACGCTTGATGCGTAGCATCTGCGGGCAGGTCCGCCTCTTTAATTGCTTCATCAACCAATTTACGAAGTTCCTCGTCTGGAATTTCCGGCGGCAAAAACTCCTGTAAAATTGTCAGTTCTTGTTCTTCTCTCTTAATCCTCTCGTCCATGTTGGAACCGCTTGAAGTAGGTTTACCCTGAGCCAGCCGAAGGGCCTCAATCGCGTCTTTTCTCTTTTTTGCCTCTTTCTTCACAACAACCAACTCTTCCTCTTCATTTAACTTGTGCTGTTTGGCAATAAACTCATAATTTAGAGCCGAAGAAAGAAGGCGAAAAGTAGAAAGTCTAATTTCATCCTTGGCCTTCATCGCCTCTGCTATTAGTCGTGATATATTTTCAGTAATCATTGTTATCGGATACCTGCCCGCCATCGCTGCGCTCAGGCGCTGGCAGGCGGGTCATACTTCCCTGTCAGCCGAAATTCCCCCAAGTAACTGAATGTGCATATGGTGAATCATTGCTGCCTCGCCAACGTTATGGACCAAACGAAATCCTGTTAATTTTTTCTCTTGGACCAATTCTTTTGCCAGCTTTCCAGCTGCTGCCCAAATTACACCGTTATCGTCTCGCATATCTTGAATGTGCTTTTTGGAAATAATCAAAAGATGAATAGGAGCTTTGGGATTTATGTCGTGAATGACAAGTAAATTCTTTGTTTCTTTCTCAACTTTCGAAGGAATTTCGCCTTTCACAATTTTACAGAAAATACAATCATTCATATTTTTTCAATATTTCGTCAAGAGTCAAAAGTTCTGTTTTATTGCTATTTCTTTCTTTCCACTCGATTTTATCCCCAGTCTCTTTGGAAACGACTAGTCTGACCGGGATTCCGATTAAATCAGCGTCTGCAAACTTTTCTCCCGCCGAAACAGCTCTATCATCCCAAAGAACCTCAATATTCGCCTCTGTTAGTTTTCCGTAAACTTCTTTAGCGTTACTACCAGGTAGTTCAATTAAATGAACTGGGAACGGCGCTATTGCTTCATTCCAAATAATTCCCCTCTCATCATGCGAAACCTCAACCCATGCCCCCATTGTTCTTGTCGGGCCGATTCCATAGCTTCCAAACCAAACCGGCTTTTTCTTTCCATCCGCATCTGTATAATAAACGTGCATTCTCTCTGCGTACATGGTTCCAAGGGGAAAAATATTTCCAACTTCTATTGATTTTTCCTCAACTATCTTTCCTTTTTTGCATTTAGGACAAACACACCCTACTTTCCCATCGAAAATTTCTTTATTCTCTCCCCAGTCGCACTTGTCACAAATGTAAATAGTATCCTCGCCTCCCGCGCAAAGTACCTGAAACTCGTGAGTATGCTTGTCGGTAAATACTCCTCCCGAAGCTTCCGTAATCCTAAAATTAAAACCTAACCTCTTAAATATTCTCGCGTATGCATTTTTTGCTTTCTCATAATAATTCATCAAATCCTCTTCTGTCGTATGGGCAGAATATAAATCTTTCATCATAAACTCCCGGCCCCTTAAAATCCCGCTTTTTGCCCTTAGTTCGTTTCTAAATTTGGTTGAAAAATGATAAACACAAACAGGCAAATCCTGATAACTTTTGATGTTTTTACGCAAGAGATCCATAACTATTTCCTCATGGGTAAATGAAAGTGCGTATTCTTTCCCTCTGATATCTTTGAGTTTATACATAATATCTCCTGCCTTATCCCATCTTCCCGTCTCATTCCAGATATTTTTGGGGTGAAGAAGCGGCATTAAAAGCTCTTGCCCGCCAATTGTGTTCATTTCCTCCCGGATTATATTGTTTATCTTTTCAATCACTCGGAAGCCTAAAGGCAAAAGCGTCCAGCTTCCTGCCATCAGTTGGTCAATAAAACCGGCGCGGACGAGAAGTTTATGATTTACACTTTCCGCCTCTTTCGGAGCTTCTTTGCGAGTACTAGGGAAAAGTTGCGACTGCCTCATAGTTTCCTATTCTACAGTTACCTCACGTAAGGGACAAGAGGATAGTTGCGAGACCTATCGAGTGTTCGCCTGACTTGATTCAATCTCAACGATGAAATAAGTGAATCAAGTCTATTAGATTCGTCCTTTATTCTTAATAGTTCTCCCGGATCGATAAGAAGTGTAGAATTTAATCTGTCATAAACTTGTTTTTCCTTCAAATTAAATTCATTAAAATGTACTTTCCAAGCAGACACGCCTAAGATTCTAACTGCACTATCTCCTTCTTTGCCGTATTTTGCTGCCAGAAACCGATATTGGCTAATTAAGTTTTCTATTTCCATTTTTGCATATATCAAACGTCTAACCTCATTATCACTAAATTCCCTGTTCCCTGCGATCGGGCCCAATTGGTTAATTTCTCCCCGTGCATGATTATATGAAGCAATCCAACCGAGAGAAGCATCGGCCGAAAGACTTGATATATATACATAGTCAACTTCTTCATTGACAGTAGGAGGAGTATTTACCGCTATCAGTCCATCTACATTAACGAGTCCCAAAGAAAAAACAATTAATATTAAAGAGCCAATTTCATATATATAAAAGTCTTTAAAACGACTGCGGAAGTGTCTTAAAATTAGTATGGCTGTCAAAATAATCATAAATAGTAAAAAGGCTATTCCATAAATTCTCACCCGGGTAAATCCGTGGAAACTTTGATATAAATAAACCCTCCTTAAAATTGAAAAAATGAAAATAAGTGTTTCTGAGAGAAGAAGAATATTTAACTTCTTTAAGTTACTTGAGAATTCTCTGGCTCTTTGGGTAACCATGGCAAGGCCGGAAATTAAATAAACAATTACAGACACGAATATAAGTTCCAGAAAACCCTTTCTTACATATTCTGAATAAGTTCTTATCCCGTGTTTGATAAGTTGGGTCTCGGCTACATTTGTAAAAAGATATTGAAACTGGATAACTATAAATGCCCCCAGTACCAGTGCAACCGAAGACACAAGAATTGACGCCGGAATTGAAAAACCAACAAGTTCACCTTTACTAAACGGCGTTCGGAATCTGTCCTGGATATGCAAAAAGGCAAATGGCGCAGACAAAAAAAGAAAAACCGAAGAAAGAAACACTCTTGCCACAATCCACTCTGGAATTTTTGGAAAGTCGAATTTAAAAAGCTCCTTAATTAAATCTGCAAAAACCGGATCTGCGGAAGAAAGAAGTATGACAAGAATTACAATGACTGGTGCGGATATTAAAATTCCTACTACATAAAGATTGACTTTTTCACCTTCAACTTTATTTGCTGATTTATAAAAGAAAGATCCAACAAATTTTCCGATGGCTGCAGGAAAGTTTGTCCACGTTTGCCAAAGAGATTTCGTCCAACCACTCAGAACTTTAAAGGGCACGACTATTGCCTCGATTGTTGAACCGAATTCTTCGTGGCCAAGAGCCAAAAGATAGACTGTAATTAAAGTCAACCCTAAACCAACAAACGACAGAAAAGCTATGTCAACGAAACTCGCCCGGAAGAGAGAAAGAAAGATCGATGCAATTGCCATCAAAGAAACTTTAAGGGCTAAAGACTCCTTTTTTTCTTTTACATCTCTGGATAAAACGAGAAATAAAAATATGTTTGCACAAACCACAACAAGGAAAAAACCAACTGTTCCAAAAAACGGAATGAAAAATTCAGATGATTTTAGGCCTTTTTTAAAAAATAAGTAGTTGAAAGCTAGAAGTGAAAGGAGAATTGCGATAAACTTACGCAACATTCCCATATTATACAACTTTTACTTCAAAACATTATTAATAAATCCAGAAATGCTTCCGGCTGCAATTAATCTTTGAATGTCGTGGACCGTTATTGCCGCAATTAAAATAAGAAGAATTATCATTCCAATTGTATGGATTGTTGATTCAATTTTCGGTAACACTTTCCTGCCAATGACCGCCTCAATTCCGATGAATAAAAGTCTTCCGCCGTCAAGGGCCGGAAAGGGAAGAATATTAAGAATTGCTAAATTTACCGAAAGAATGCCTATAAAATTTATTAAAGCTAAAGTTCCAACACTTGCAGCTTGAGAAGTCACGGCAAAAATTCCCACCGGGCCTGCCAAGTCTTTTGGTGCCTGTCCGGCAAAAAGATCTTTGAAAATTTGAGCAAATCCCAAAATTACGGTTTTGCCCCAAAATAAGGCTTCTTTAAATCCGTAATAAATTCCATAAAAAGGTCTAAGAAGGGTTGGCGGATAATAAATTTCTGTCGTTGAAATTGTAACTCCCAAAGGTCCTTCTCCTTGGGGTGGATTTTCGCGGGGGGTAAGGGTTACATTTCTTGTTTCTTTACCGCCGTCAATCCTCTCTAACTCAAGACTGACTTTTTTACCCTTTTTTTCTTCGATCAACTTAACAAATTCCTCAACCGAGGAAACTGTCTCTTTTCCTACCTTCCTCACAAAATCTCCAACCACTACTCCTCCTGCTTGTGCAGGGGATGCGGGAGCTACATCAACTACTTTTACATTATTCGTTTCTTTGGGAATTCCCATGAATGAATAAACAATTGCGAAACAGCCTATCGCCAAAAGAAAATTCATAATAACTCCCGCAACAATAATCCCCACCCTTGTTTTTTTATCTTTATTTAGGAATGCTCTTGTAACTTTTTTGATACTTTCCTCTTCGTTTTCTCCGTGAAGTCTCACGAAGCCGCCAAAAGGTAAAAGGTTTAAAGAATAAATAGTTTCGCCGATTTTTTTGCCCCAAATTCTTGGCGGAAGTCCAAATCCAAATTCCTCAACCCAAACGTGGGCACGTCTGGCCATTATAAAATGCCCCAATTCATGCACTAAAATCAATATTGATAAAACTATAAAAAAAATAATAATTGACCCAATCATATTTGCAGAAGCTCCTGCTTTTTCTTCTCACCCATCTCATCAATCTTCCCAATAAACTCGTCCGTCGTTTCTTGAAGTTTTTTTTCTTGACCAAACTTCTCATCTTCGCTAATTTCTTTTGAGTCGAATTTTTTCTTTATTTCATGCATTGCGTCCCCCCGAATTTGCCTTATCATTACTCGACCGTTTTCAATCTTCTGCGATAAAAGTTTTACATATTTTTCTCTGTCTTCCGAAGTCATGGGAGGAAAGGAAATTCTTATAATTTCCCCGTCAATTGATGGATTCATTCCAACATTGGCAGCCTGTATTCCCTGTCTTATTTCTCCGATTACCGATTTATCCCAGGGGTCAATAATTAAAGTTTGGGGGTCGGAAGATGAAATTGTTGCCAGCTCCTGAACTTTTAATTTCTGGGTTCCTCCATAAACTAAAACCTCGATTCCCTCAACCAGTGCCGGAGTCACCCTGCCTGTCCGGATTGCGGAAGTATCGGAGGTCAACAAACCTAAAACTTGTTGCATTCGCGAGTTTACTGAAGTTTCATCCATAAACTTCCCCGCCAGCAAACGCTAAAAGCGTTAGCTTTTTGCGGGCTGGCCTAATTCTATACGATAAATGCGTCCGATGCGAATGTTTTCGCCGGTCTTTGCAACAACCTCTTTTACAAGATCTTCTATTTTCTTGGTCGGGTCTTTTATAAATTCCTGCTTCATAAGTTCACCTGCATCTTTTGCATTCTGTGAGGCAACCTGAAGTGCCAAATCGTGGGCCAGTTCTTTGAAAAGTTCGTTTCTGGCGACAAAATCAGTCTCACACAATAGTTCGACTACGCTCACTATTTTACCCGAATGATGGGTGTATGCCTCAACCATTCCTTGAGAAGTTTCGCGTCCTTGGCGTTTTGCGGCTTTTTCAAAACCTTCCTTCTGAAGTATCTCAAACGCACGCGTCTCGTTTCCTTTAACTTCTTCTAATACTTTTTTAACGCGGATAACCGGCGCCCCTGTTTTCTCTCTTAGTTTTCTAATTAAATCGATAGAAATTTTTGTCATTTTTTCTTAGATTGTCCTTCCAATATCGCTTTCTTTACTAAGTCTAGCACGTACTCCAAGGCCTTTGCCGCATCATCATTCATTGGAATTGGGTAATCAACCACGGTTGGGTCGCTATTTGAATCAACTATGCCAATGGTTTCAATTTTCATCTTTAACGCCTCTTTAACAGCCTGGGTCTCTTTGTGGGTATCGACGACAAAAAGCATGTCCGGAAGTTTTTCCAAAGTAGAAATTCCTCCAAAAAATCTTTCAAGTCTGGTAATTTCGCGTTCCAGTAGAAGTCTTTCTTTTTTTGTATATTTTTTATATTCCCCTGCAGCCATTTTCGTCTTCATCTCTGAAAGTTTAGAAATTGAACGCTTCATTTGATCAAAGTTAGTTAAAGTTCCTCCTAACCAACGCTCCGAAACGTAAGGCATACCGGTTTCTTTACCGATTTCAATAATTTTTTCTTTGCACTGCTTTTTGGTTCCCAAAATGAGAATGTTTTTTCCTTCTTTGGCAGCATTTTTAAGAACATCTAAAGCTTCTTCCATGGCAACTTTTGTTTTTGTCAAATCAAAAACGTGGACACCTTCTTGGATTCCATAAAGATAAGAGGCCATCTTTGGATTCCAACGCTTGGCCTGATGTCCAAAATGGGCACCCGCCTCCAAAAGTTCTTCTAATGAAATTTTAATTGCCATTGGAAAATGGTGTCTCCTTAAACCGCTACCGATCGGAAGTTCCAGGAGACATGATCGGTATGTGTAGATATTATTCTAGCAAACAAAGTTTGCTTTAGCAAATTATCCGTTTTACTTTTCTGAAGCTGACTTAATCAAGTTTTCTAAAAGTGAAACTATAGTTACCGGCCCGACTCCGCCGGGAACGGGAGTTATGAACGAAGCTTTTTTTGAGACTTCGTTAAATTGAACATCTCCTTTTGGCGAACCAACGTCAATAACTACTGCGCCTTCTTGTATCATACTTCCGCGTATTAGATCGGGAACCCCTGTTGCGCTAACTATTATGTCAGCTTTTAGCAATTTACCACTTAAGTTTTTCGTATCAATATCATATCCCATTAGTTCGTAGTTTGCAGTTCGTAGTTCTTTCATAATTTTCTTTCCAACAAATCCACTCGCTCCGACAACAGCCACCTTCCCTGAAATTTTTCCAGACTCTTCTAAAATGGCCAGAACTGCTTTTACCACAGGAGTTAAGTAAGGAGAATCATCTCTCATTCCATCAACGTCTTTCTTTGGCTCTATAGAATTTATAATTTCGCCTCTTTCATCCCAAGTAAAATGTTTTGGAAACGGCAGTTGAACCATAACTCCATGTACTTTCCCATCTTTGCTAAAGTTTTCGATTTGATGAATTAATTCATTGAAGTCGACATTTTCTTTAAATTTTTTAATATCTAAAAAACAACCAGCCCGATCCGCTGCCTTTTTCTTTAATGATAAATAAAGTTTACTTCCGGCATCATCACCAATCAAAATTGAAACCAATTTCGGAACAATTTTTTTTTCTCGAAGTTTCTCGATTTCTTTTTTCAATTGAAGCTCTTTTTCTCTGGCAAATTCTCTACCGTCAAAAATAATTGTCATAACACTGGAAATCTTTTGCAAAGTTTTTTAACTTCTTCCTTCACTTTTTTGGCGGATTTTGGATTTCCGACAACTTCGTTTATCCAACCTGCAATTTTCTTCATCTCGCTTACCCCCATTCCCCGCGAAGTTAGCGCCGGTGTTCCGATACGAAGTCCGGAAGGATTCATGGGCGGGTTTGGGTCATTTGGAATTGCATTATAATTAACAATAATTCCCGCTTCTTCCAAAAGCTCTGCTGTTGGCTTTCCTAAAACATTTTTACTTCGAAGATCAACCAGCATCAAATGATTATCGCTTCCCCCACTTACTAAATCAAAACCACTTCGCATAAGTTCGCTGGCTAAAACTTTCGCATTTTCAACAACTTTCCTTCCGTAATTTTTAAATGCTGCAGAAGTCGCTTCATTTAAACAAACTGCAATCGCCGCTGTTTGATGGTTATGCGGACCTCCTTGAAGTCCCGGGAAAACCGCGCGGTCAATTTTTTTTGCCATATCAGGGTCGCGTCTTAAACCTTTTTTGGTTACCATAATTAATGCCCCCCTCGGACCGCGAAGAGTCTTGTGGGTTGTGGTTGTGACAACATGTGCGTAAGGAACAGGTGAAGGGTGTGCTCCCGCAACAACAAGTCCGGCGATATGTGCAATATCGGCCATTAAAATGGCACCGACAGAATCAGCAATTTTGGCAAATCGCTTCCAGTCTAAAATTCTTGGGTAGGCGGTTGTTCCGGCTACAATCAATTTTGGCTTGTGTTTTCTGGCCAATCTTGCAAGGTCCTTATAGTCAATAAATCCATTTTTATCAACTCCGTACTGAACAGAATTGAAATATTTTCCCGAAAAAGTAATTTTAGGGTGTCCATGGGTTAAATGTCCTCCGGAAGCAAGTGCAAGGCCCATAATCGTATCTTTCGGCTCAAGAAGTCCCATGTAAACTGCGGCATTTGCGGGAGAGCCGGAATAAGGCTGAACATTTACGTGGGGAACACCGAAAAGTTTTTTGGCCCGTTCTATTGCCAAATTTTCAATCTCGTCTATAAATTTATTTCCCTGATAATACCGCCTTCCGGGATAGCCCTCGGAATACTTATGGGCCAAAACAGATCCGGAAGCTTTGCGAACCTCCTTTGACGAATAATTCTCCGACGGAATCATCATAAGCGTGTTGCGCTGTCTGGCTTCTTCCTTTTTAATTAATTCGAATATTTTATCCTTCTTTTTCATGGTTACTAATTACAGCTTAGCACTGCTTCGCATTGTTAACGTCTCTCTTTGTCTTTTTTCTTCGGCCTTAATCAATGAAAATATCTTATCCATGGGCAATAGTATATCTGAAGCTAAGCCCCACATCAAACAAAGTTTAGTTATATCTTTCTTTAGAACTTTTGATAAACTCTTTTTCGACGATATTCCAGATATTTCTGGCGACCTGCCCAACTTCTTTGCTTGCATCGACAACTTTCCAGTCATATCTTAGTGCCAAAACTTTATAGACTGCTCGATTCTTATCCCAGAGTCCACTTTGTTCATGCAAGTGGTTTTCCTCGATTGCTTGGGCAAACCTCGCTCCGTCCAAGCAAATTTCCAAATCTTCCGGATACATCCCGTTATTTAACTTTTCCATTGTCCAAATATCAACCCCATAGGTTATTCCCCAGGCAATCCCTGTTTTTCTGTAATCCTCTGCGACAACCCACTCACCCAACTCGAGTCTTCCAAAAAGCGTTGGTTCGTAGTCGCGTCTATTTTGCGCAAAGATTTTCTGGCGTTCCAGTGGAGACAAATTTTTCTCATCTCCTTTCCTTAAAATCCCTTCCAATCTCGGTCCAGTCGGCTCTAATTCGTAAATGGGATATTTCAAATAGGCAGCTGTTATACCTGCCGCCCTTAACTCGTCAACCAATATTCTTGCCTGTAAGGTTTTACCAAAATTATTGGCACCGTAAATAACAATAAATTTCCCTTTCATTTTTTCTCCATTTATTTTTCTCTATCTTTCCATAATTTCGGGAGCATATCTTCCGGTTTCCAATTTTTTTTAATTTTTTCCAAATCTGTTTCGGTTTGGTATTTGCCACTCTCTGAAACATAATCATCTTTATCGACTGGGTCAACCTGAAAAAAAACAAGCTGGGCTACTGATTCTCCTACTATTAATATATTTAGAATAGGAAGACCATTCTGAATTTCCATTGTCCAGCGATTTGTATACCCAACATCTCCCCATCCCGCACATTTACATACGGAAATACCGCTTCTCCCCATCGAAGATCTGGCCTTCATCATCCCCGTAGTTCTGAATTTTCCCCCTATGAACTCCCCTGTGTGACAAAGAACTAATTCATTCGGCTTTAGAATTATAACTTTATCCTCTGCTCTAATTCCGTTTGGAATTTGAGAATCATTAAAAAGCTCGCCGGCGGTTTTTGCATGTCTTGGTTCACCCCAAAATTCTCTTACGCTCTTTTCGTCCCAAGGATTATAGATAAACCCGTTGCTTTCGCTTTCCGGAAAAGAAGCGTAATAACAAGACCCTAAGGCAAGGTCGTAGCTTACTGTTTTTAACTTGTCCGGATTATACGGGTCAATGATTATATTTCCCTTTGCCATATGCCAAAGAATTCCATCTCTAGATAGTAAGGAATTCCTGGGTCCGAATTCTTCACTCATTTTTTATTGGTAATGTTTTAACAAGATAGCGAAGACTATGTCAATAAGGAAAACTACGCGGGTTGTTTTGGATTTCGCCATGAAGCCCATTTGCAATCGGGGTAGCGGCTGCAGCCAAAGAAGTTTCTGCCTTTACCGCTCTTTTTAATAACCACGTCTCCTTCTTTACATTTCGGGCACTTCATTCCAATTTTTTCTACGTATTTTTCTGTATAGTCACAATCCGGAAAACGCGAGCAGGAAATAAATTTTCCAAATCTCCCAATTCTTATAACTAATTCGCCCTCTTTACATTTCGGACATTTTTTGTCGAGTTTCTCGACTTCGATTTTTACCCGCTTGCTCCCTTTTTGGACTATTTCGAGTGTTTTCGCAAAAGGACTCCAGAATTTCTTTATCGGGGATTCCCAGTCTGTTTTTCCATTGGCAATATTATCCAAATCTGCTTCCATTTCGGCTGTAAATTGATAGCCGAAAACATCCGGAAAATACTTAAGAAGAAAATCATTTACCGCAACTCCTACCGGCGTCGGGAAAAACTTGCCTTCATTTTTTTCAACATACTGCCTTATTTGAATGGTTGAAATAGTGGGTGCATAAGTTGAGGGCCTGCCGATACCCAACTTTTCCAAAGTTTTAATTAAAGAAGCCTCGTTATATCTAGGTGGAGGTTCGGTAAATTTTTGAGTTCCGTCTACTTTAATCAAACGAAGCGCTTCATTTTGACTTACTTCGGGTAGTTTTTGTGAAATTTCCTGCGTGTCTTTGGCCGGCGGTATTACCTTTTTCCAACCGTCAAACTTAATACTTTGACCGGAAGCGCGCAGAAGATAAATATTCGATCCTTCGGCTCGCCCTGCTCGCTCAGGATGTCGGCCTCTAGCCTCCACATCAATTGTCGTTTCGTCATATACCGAAGGCGTCATCTGGCTAGCCACAAATCTTCTCCAAATTAGATCATAAAGTTTTTCCTGGTCCTGAAAAAACTTTGAGTTTTGAATTTTGAGTTTTGAGTTCGATACGTTCGTAGGACGTATCGCCTCGTGTGCCTCCTGTGCGACCTTCGATTGGGTTTTATAAATTCTGGGGCTTTCGGGCAAATATTTTTCTCCATACTCTTTCTTTATATAATCTCTGACCTTATTAACTGCAGAAACCGCTATATTGGTAGAATCGGTTCTGTGATATGTAATAAGACCCTCTTCGTATAACTTTTGAGCTGTTCTCATGGTCTTTTTTGCCGACCAGAAAAAAAGTCTGGCTCCTGCTTGGCTCATTGTGCTAGTTGTAAAGGGAGCATAGGGATTTTTTCTTACCTCGTGCTTGTCAACTAACTTAACTTTATATTTCGCCTTTTTTAAATCAGCCAGAATTTTATCGGCAGTTTTTTTGTCTTTAACTTCAGCTTTCTTATCATCTACTTTAATTAATTGAACTTGGAGTTTTTGAGTTTTTGAGTTTTTGAGCAACGCGTAAATTTCCCAATATTCATCAGACTTAAACTTCTCAATTTCCCGCTCCCTTTCAACAATCAAACGGACAGTTACCGTCTGAACGCGTCCCGCCGAAAGACCTCGCCTGACTTTCCGCCAAAGAAGCGGCGAGAGTTTATAGCCAACAAGGCGATCTAATACCCTTCTTCCCACTTGGGCATCAACAAGATTTTTGTCAATTGCGCGTGGGGCTGCTATTGCTTCTTCAACCGCCTCCTTGGTAATTTCGTGAAACGTAATTCTCTTTACTTTCCCGTCAGTATTAAGAACTTCTTTGACATGATAAGAAATTGCTTCACCCTCACGGTCGGGGTCGGTTGCAAGAAATACTTGTTTTGCTTTTTTGGCTAATTTCTGAAGAAGCGCAATCACTTCTTCTTTACCCGGAACGGGTACATAGTCCGGTTTAAAATCTTTCTTTAAATCTATCCCCAACTCTGATTTTGGAAGATCCTTGACGTGGCCCATTGTTGCCTCCACAGAGTAATCGCTTCCCAAAAATTTTGAGAGTGTCCTCGCTTTGGTGGGTGACTCAACGATTATTAAGTTCATTTTGTTAATTTTCAATTTGTAATTCTTAATTTTTATTGAATTCTCAAATTTATAAATTATAAATTAAATAAAAATTTGAAATTAAAAATTTTAAACTTTCTTATACACTCCTCCTCCCATATTCTTAACCAGTCCCTTGAGTTCCATAACTGTTAGTCTAGCAGAAATCTCGGCGATATCTAAGGAACACATTCTAACAATCTCGTCAAGATGGCACGGTTCATTCTCCAAAACATCAAGTATCGTACCTTCTTTTTTGTCTGTAGGTATAATTTTTTCAATTGCTTCTTTGTCAACTTTCAACTGGAGATTAAGTTCATCCAAAATATCTTTTGTTGAAGTGACAAGGCCTGCGCCGTTTTTAATAAGATAAAGCGGGGCAAAAGAATTCGGCGAAGTAATTTGCCCCGGTACTGCAAAAACCGCTTTTCCTTGTTCTGAAGCGTGAGAGGCCGTAAGAAGAGTTCCACTTTTTTGTGCACCTTCTATAACTAAAACGGCTTTTGATAAACCTGAAATTATTCTATTTCTATTGGCAAAGTTGTTTGGCAATGCAGGGTATCCTAACGGATACTCCGAAATTAAAGCCCCGTGTTGTGTAATTTCTTGGGCCAATTTATAATTTTCCGGAGGATAAACACTGTCTAAACCACAGCCCAACACAGCTATTGTTCTTCCGCCTGCAGATAATGCTGCTTTGTGAGAAACGGTATCTATTCCCCTCGCAAGTCCAGAAATAATTGTTACTCCAAATCTTGCAAGCTCACCGCTAAAGCCCTCTGCGACTTCTTTACCGTATGAGGTAGCTTTCCTACTTCCGACTATAGAAACAGCATTAGAGTCCGAAGACAGAAGATGGCCTCTGATGTATAAAACATAAGGGGCGCCGGCCAAATCTTTCAAATTTTGAGGATAAGCCTTATCACTAATAGTTAAATAGTTAATCGATAACTTCTTTAACCGGTTGAAGTACGCATTTGGACTAAATTTTGCCCTGTAAGAAATAAAATCAGTTAGCCTTTCGGGTTTTAACCCTACTTCAATCAATTTTTTTCCCGAAGCCTCCCACACCTTTTTATACGAACCGAAATAGGAAGCTAAAAGTTTTATTCTGGCCGGCCCAAAGGGGATGTATGAAGAAAGGGCAACTAAATACTCTTTTTCCGTCACGGGCTTTCCCTTCCGAACCAATAATCCATAATCTCCCGGGCAGGCGGTCCTGCAATTTTCGAACCCTCCCCGCCCTGTTCCATAAGAACCGTTAAAACAATCTCCGGAAAATCGCTGGGGGCAAAAGTCACAAACCAAGCATGGGTTTTGCCATCCTCGTTGGTTTCTGCAGTACCTGTTTTGCAAGCAACCAGTCCTGAGCGTCTAGTCGAAGGACCACCCTCATTATTCCAATCAAAAAAAGTATAACCGGTACCTCCAGGGCTACAGGCGGCCACCATTCCGGCTTTCACAATATCAAGATTTTCCTTGTCAATTTTTAATTTATTGCAACTCGGCGTATCCCCAATTTTAAGGGAACATAAGCGACCGCCATTTGCAATTCCCAAAATTCCCCTATGAAGAGCAACGGGTGTTACACTTAAATCTCCCTGTCCAATAGACATATGATAAGTATTCCCCAAAAACCAAGGCTCACCAATTGCCTTAAGCTTCCATTCGGGCGAAGGAACCAGACTTTCAATTTCACCGTCTAAATCAATGCCCGTCTTTTTTGTAAAACCGAAAATGCCAGTCCACTCAACCAGCTTATCAATACCTACCATTTCGCCTATTTTATAGAAAAAGGTATCAGTTGACCTGGCCAATGCGCGTTCAACATTTATTTTTCCTTCAGTTCGGCCATACTGGGTAAAGAACCAATTAGAGTAGGAAAACTTCCCAACATTAATAACCCCCGGGTCTTCAAACAAAAAATCTTTTGTAATTTCACCTTCGGAAAGGGCAGCCAAAGCAACAAAGGGTTTAAAAACGCTTCCGGGGTGAAATTGCCCGCCTATAACACGATTAAAAAGCGGTAAGGCAGGATCGGAAAGCCGCGAAGATACGTTGGCCGGGTCGTAAGACGGCGAAGAATAAAGTGCCAATACCTCCCCCCCCACATCGGTTGCAATAACCGCCCCCTTCGTCTGGCCTATTACCTCGGCTACCTTTTTTTGAAGTCCATAGTCTATCCAAGTTTTAAGGTCGCCTCCGTGGACTGGTTCTTTTTTCCCTAAAGTCCTAATCTTTTTCCCTAAGGTATCAACTTCAATAAGTTCCTCGCCGGGTGTCCCGGAAAGAACACATTCATACTCTGCCTCAAGGCCGGCCCTTCCGACAAGAGTGTCTGGGTATCTGGGTCCTTTTTCAGGACACTTTGGATTTATTTTGCCTACCTCATCCTCGTTAACTTCCCCTAAATATCCCGAAACATGAACAAACGCTGACCCCAGCGGGTAAACCCTATTTGCCTCGTTAACTTCTTTATTATCAACTAAAATTTCCCCTCCCCGTGCCAAAATTCTTCCACGAGGTGCTGCTATCGGAATCCTTCTTATTCTATTACCTTCAGAAAGACCCCTAAAATAGTCTCCTTTTATTGCCCCAAGTTCAAGAAGTTTTACAAAAAGAAAAACAAAGCCAATAAAAACTAACCCTCTGAAAAACCAGGATAACCAACTTTCACTTTTAACCGCAACCAATGGTTCCATAATTTCAAAGACCTTTTGTTACTATAATTTTGCCCAGCAAGTGTCTGTCTTCCAATACCTTACCGCAACCCCTCACAACACAAGTTAAAGGGTCTTCTGCTATCCAAACAGGTATTTTGGTTGCGTCAGAAACCATTTGATCAATTCCCGGAATTAAGGAACCTCCTCCCGCCATAATAATTCCCCTTTCCATAATATCAGAGATAAGTTCCGGCGGAGTTTCCTCAAGCGCCTCTGAAATGTTTTGGGTAATTTCCTGAATCACCGGCGAAAGCGCTTCTCTTATTTCACTTGCCGCAAGTTTTATGGATTTGGGGAGACCCGACTCCAAATCGCGCCCCCTAACTACCGCAAATTTTTCTTTGGCAATGGTTGCCGAACCGATTGCAATTTTAACTTCCTCGGCTGTCGCAATACCCAAAAGGAGTGAATACTTAAGCCTCATGTAATTTACTATAGCCTCGTCCATCTCGTCTCCCGCAATTCTGATTGATTTTCCAAGAACAATTCCGCCCATAGAGATAACTGCAATTTCGCTAGTTCCGCCGCCTATATCAACTATAAAATAGCCTTTGGGGTCCTCTATGCTTAAGCCCACTCCGATTGCAGCAGCCATGGGTTCTTCTATTAGGTGTGCTTCCCTGGCGCCTGCGTAAACTGCAGCGTCGGAAACTGCTCTTCTTTCGACCTCGGTCACACCGGAAGGTATGCCGATTACAAGACGCGGCCTTGGAATCTTGGGAATAACACCGCCTGACTCGTGGACCTTTTTGATGTAATAAGAAAGCATCGCGGCCGTTGCGTCAAAGTCGGCAATTACGCCATCTTTTAGGGGTCTTAGAGCTTCAATCGTTGCCGGAGTCCTTCCCAGCATTCTTTTGGCCGATGAGCCTATAGCTAGGACTTCTTTGGTCTTTTTATGCCTGGCAACCGCGGAGGGTTCGCGAATTACAATTCCGCGTCCCTTAACCCAGACAAGGGTATTGGCAGTCCCTAAATCAATCCCTACATCATGAGAAAAAAGACCTAACACTTTATTTATAAGAGGTAACCTCATTGTGCGTAATGAGTATAACTCGGCCTCATTGCATTGCAAAGGCCAAAATAGTTAGTGTAAAGTTACGTAAAGATGTTCATACCTCACCTTTTTTATATTCTTCTTTTTTCTGTACCTTTGGTTTTATTCCCAAAAACTTCGGAACTTTTCGAATTTAATAAAATAATTGTGGTTTATATCTTCACCGCCTTAATCGTAAGTTCTTGGATAATCAAAGCAGTTTTAGAAAAGAAAATAACATTCCGTCGCACAATATTAGATATCCCGCTTTTGGTGTTTGTCGGTTCTCAATTTTTATCAACACTTTTTTCCATCGACCAAAGAACCTCGCTTTTGGGCTATTACGGCCGTTTTAACGGTGGTTTGCTATCAACTATTTGCTATAGCCTACTTTATTGGGCGTATGTTTCAAACATGGATTACAAAAAAACCCTATCCGCTATACGCTATACCCTATTTGCTGCGACTTTGGTCGCAATCTATGGCATTCTTCAACGTTTCGGGATTGATAAAAATGTCTGGGAGCAGGATGTGGTAAATCGGGTCTTCTCCACCCTTGGGCAGCCCAACTGGCTGGCAGCATTCATAGTAGCTCTATTGCCTTTGGCGATGAGCTACTCAATTTTCAATAAATTTTCAGATTCCAAATTTCTAATTTCTATAATTATGTCGGCACTCTTCTTTACTACCCTTCTTTTTACCAAATCCCGCTCCGGTCTCTTGGGATTTATTGTGGCTGATGTAATTTTCTGGGGAGTTTTGCTTCTTAAATACAAAAAAGAATTTTTGAAAGAATTCATTATTCATAATTCTTTATTCCTAATTCTGATTTTAATCATCGGCACTCCTTGGACAACCAGCATTGTGGGCAAATCTGAAGGCGCCCGCCTGCCAGCGCTTGAAGCCGCAGGCGATAGCGGGCAGGGGACCGAATCCGGCGAGATAAGAAAAATTGTCTGGAAAGGCGCCTATGAAATTTGGAAGCATTACCCGCTTTTTGGCTCAGGAGCGGAAACCTTTGCCTATTCCTACTATAACTTCCGCCCGGCCCAACATAATTTAGTTTCCGAATGGGAATTTCTGTATAACAAAGCACATAATGAGTACCTTAATTACCTTGCAAACACAGGAACGGTGGGATTGTTGGCTTATTTAATTTTAATAAGTTTTTCTACATACCAAATATTAAAAAACTCAAAGATTCCAAGATTCCAAGATTCCAAGCAAATTGAAAACAAAAATTTCAAATTCGATAATTTTAAATTGCTTGGAGATTTGGAGTTTTTGAGATTTGGAGTTTTTGCAGGATACATAAGTATCTTGGTTTCTAATTTTTTCGGCTTTTCGGTGGTTGCCGTTTCGCTTCTTTCCTTTCTGTTTCCGGCGATGGCTGTTGCTTTGAGCGAAGAGCGAAAAATTGAAAGTGAAAAACTTAACAAAAATCTCTCAAACTCTCAAAAAGCGTTAATTGTTTTAACGCTATTCACTTTAACCTATACGCTATACGCTATTTCTAAATACTGGTACGCCGATGTTTTATATTCCCAGGGGAAAGCTAAAAACCGCACGGGCGATTTTGTCACCGGCAGTCAAAATCTTACCTCGGCCGTATCTTTTTCCCCGAATGAAGCTATCTTTTGGGATGAGCTTGCCTACTCAATGAGCCAAGCAGCAGTTGCCTTCGACGAAAATAGCCAAAAAGCTGAAGCAGTTGACTTTGCCCAAAAAGCCACCGACTATTCAAAAGTTGCCACGTCTCTTTCGCCCCGCAATATAAACATAAAACGAAGCAGGGCAAGCGTCTTTCTTAAACTGTCTGTCCTTGACCCAAACTATCTTAAGGACGCCAGAAATACACTTGCCGAAACATCGCTTCTTGCTCCGACTGACGCAAAAATCTTCTATAATCTCGGCTTAACCCAGGTTAGACTGGGAGAAAGACAGGAAGCCTTAAAAACATTGGCACGTACGATAGAATTAAAGCCCAATTATCGCGATGCAAGATTTGCTTACGCCTTGGTTCTAATTGATGAGGGGCGATTCAAGGAGGCGCGAAGTGAACTTAACTATATTCTGCAAAATATATCTTCCCAGGACGCGCAAGTCACAAGCCAACTGGAAGAAATCAAGGGCCGATAGTATAATTGCCACATGATTCAAAAGATTCTCAAATCATCCGACCTCCGGCTTCGCCAAATATCAAAGCCGGTTGTCAAAATTGACAAAAAAGTTGCGTCTTTAATTAAAGACCTGAAAGACACACTGGCCGTCCAAAAAGACCCGGAAGGGGTAGGTTTGGCAGCTCCGCAGATAGGGAAAAATTTAAGAATTTTTGTGGCCAATTTTAAAAATTTTCAAAGGGTTGTAATAAACCCGGAAATTTTAGGCATTACAAAACTTACTAAAAGCAAAAGACCCAAGAGAAAAAGCAAAATCATGGAAGGTTGTCTTTCCCTCCCCCACTATTACGGTCCTCTTGCTCGAGCACAAAAAGTAAGGGTTAAATATTTGAATGAAGAAAATAAAGAGATAGTTGAAGAATTTGAGGGTTTCCCGGCTCAAATAGTCTTGCATGAAATAGACCATCTAAACGGCATACTTTTTGTTGACCGGATTATTGAACAAAAGAAAAAACTTTATAAATTGGTCAATAATGAATGGGAGGAAATGGAATTGGTCTGACCAATTCCATAAAATGAAAACAGTCTTTTTCGGCACTCCTGATTACGTTTTGCCTATACTTACGGCCTTACATAAAGTCTACGGAGTAATTGGAGTTGTCACCCAAAAGCCAAAAGAGATTGGCCGCAAAAAATTTATTACCCGCTCGCCTATTGATAACTGGGCCTATAAGCACAAGGTCGAGGTAATATACGATCTAAATAAAATTCCCGAGGCGGATTTAGGAATATTGGCTGCCTATGGAGAAATTATTCCGGAGGCGGTAATTAAAAAATTGAAGTTTGGCATTTTGAATGTCCATCCTTCACTTCTTCCAAAATGGCGGGGGGCATCACCTATACAGGCAGCAATCGCCTCCGGCCAAAAACAAACAGGAGTGACAATAATAAAACTTGACGGAGAAATCGACCACGGACCCATTGTTTCTCAATTTACTGAAGATATTTTAGATTCGGATACAACCGCTACTTTAAGACAAAGACTTTTTGAAAGAAGCGCAGATGTTTTAGTTGCGCTTATTAAGCCATATCTTGACGGAAAAATTACTCCGCGCCCGCAAAATCATCAAGAAGCCACCTTTACCAGACAATTAAAAAAGGAGAGTGGATTTATTGATCTGACTAATACCAAACCGGATGAGGCCGAAAGATTTATCAGAGCTATGCAGCCCTGGCCGGGAGCATGGACCCTCCTTCGCCTGTCGGCTACGGAAGGGCAAACCCATAAAAGATTAAAAATAATTAAGGCTCATTTAGAAACGGACCAATTAGTGTTGGATACCGTCCAACTTGAAGGTAAAAATCCTGTTTCTTATGAGGAATTTAAAAAGGGTTACCCCAAAGTGACATTTACTAAAGAGTGAAGCTTCTTTTCTTTCTTGAGTTTTTTTATACACTTTGTGCAAAGGCGCATTTGAACTTTCTTACCATTAACCAAAACCGATATTTTTTGAAGGTTGGGCTTAAAAGTCCGTGTAGTTTTGGGAGCACGCTTTAACCATCTTTTTCCGGCAACACCACGTCTGTGGCGTTGTGAACGCCCAATTACTACTCCTTTTCCGCAGTTATCGCAAATATAAGCCATGATTGTTTTCTTTAAGCGTGTAAATTATACTATTTTAGAATTAAGTTCGCAAAATATGTCTATATTATTCTCTATTGTCGCCTTTGCAGTCGCAATTACTATACATGAAGCGGCCCATGCATGGATGGCCGATAGACTTGGAGATCCTACTGCAAGGCTTGCCGGTAGATTAAGTTTAAATCCCCTGGCCCATGTCGATATTTACGGAACTATTTTGATTCCCTTGATTCTTATTTTTCTTGGTTCCCCGTTTGTCTTTGGTTGGGCAAAGCCGGTCGTATTTGATCCTTATAACTTGAAAAATCCTCGAAGCGACAGTGCTTTGATATCTTTGGCAGGACCTCTCTCAAACTTAATTCTTGCAACCTTTTTCTCGCTTGTTCTTAGAATTTATTCATTGCCTTTCTCCCCTTTGGCTGTATTTTCCGGCTTAATTTACCCTCTTATTATCATTAATGTAGCCCTGGCAGTTTTCAATTTAATTCCAATCCATCCTTTGGACGGCGGAAAAATTCTTGTTGGACTCCTCCCGCCTGAAACTGCAAGGAAAATTGATCTATTTTTAAACCGTTATGGATTAATGCTTCTTCTTTTTCTAATCTTTCCCGTTTTTAACGGTCGCTCTGCTCTTTCTTTATACCTTTACCCGGTCGTAAGTTTCGTTCTTTCAATTCTGATTCCCGGAAACCCAATAATCTGAATAAGCAAATCTACAAATAACCAAATCTGCAAATAAATGTTTGAATGATTTAATAATTAAATAATTTGAAATTTATTTGTAATTTGAACAATTTGCTTATTTGCTTATTCTGTTATAATTAATTGACCCTGTGGAAGGGATTAAGGTTAAACTCTCCTGACCGGATATTTAATCGGGAGGGGAAAGTTCAGGCACCGTGATGGTACTTGGCAACCCACCCACCTGGAATTTTTCCAGGAAAGTTTACCCGATCCCCAAAGCAGGGTCATTTCGTTTCAAAAATGATATAATTGAACCTGCGCGCCGAGGTAGCTCAATGGTTGAGCAACGCTTTTGTAAAGCGAAGGTTGGGGGTTCGAGTCCTCTCCTCGGCTCAGAGCCAAGATGGCGGAGTGGACAATCGCACCAGACTGTAAATCTGGCGGTCGGAAGGCCTACCTAGGTTCGAATCCTAGTCTTGGCACATTCGACTCGCGTTGCTCGCTCAGTGCAAGCACAAGAGTCGATCTGAAACTAGGATGAGAAGTTTACCCTGAGCGAAGTCGAAGGGAATCCTAGTCTTGGCACATTCGACTCGCGTTGCTCGCTCAGTGCAAGCACAAGAGTCGATCTGAAACTAGGATGAGAAGTTTACCCTGAGCGAAGTCGAAGGGAATCCTAGTCTTGGCACATTCGACTCGCGTTGCTCGCTCAGTGCAAGCACAAGAGTCGATCTGAAACTAGGATGAGAAGTTTACCCTGAGCGAAGTCGAAGGGAATCCTAGTCTTGGCACATTCGACTGGATAGCTCAGTGGCAGACTTGCCCGCCAAAATTGCCCAGTTAGTTCAACGGCAGAACGAGCCCTTGGTAAGGGCTAGACGAGAGTTCGACTCTCTCACTAGGCTCATGAAGGCAATGTCGGCGGGGCACGTTACGGGGTCGTGAGAAAATAATCAATATGACAGAAGACGATAAACACATACTACTCGATAACATCGTAAAAGTTGAATTGTTCCCAAAGTCAATAGAGGATCTATTAAATCAAAAGTTGCAGTACAAACCTACCGGCACTGAAACTGTCATAAAACCCTCGTCAAAAAAATCTACAGGTGGTTATACCGCGGAAATCGATGATTCTCACCCCGGCGCTCCGCCAATAAATGTCACCGCGGAAACTCGAAAGGAACTCGATGAAAAAATTAAAAAAGCGGGGCTTCAAAAGCGGACAATGACTATCACAAAAGACCAATCGCCCCAAGAATAATCCAAAGAAAGCTGGTATAATCAGATATGGCTAAAAAGGGCGCTCGCGAATTAGTTGCAATGCTCTGTTCCGTCTGTAAAAGTCAAAACTACATTACAGAACGGAATAAGATTAATATGGAAACAAAAGCTAAAAAGGGGTCAAAACTTGAAATAAACAAATTCTGTAAATTCTGTAAAAAAGTTACGCCCCACAAAGAAACTACAAAATTGAAATAACAAATTTCCTCAAGGTTTGAAAATAACCTCTAAATATCCTATAATATGTGTGTTGTTATGGAAATTGATAGAGTTAACCCAGAAATCTTTGGTGTAAATATACGCGAATGGCCTGTCGAGGCGGCTGAATCTCGACTATTTTTAGGGCAAGATCCGTCGGGAAACAGGCTCGCTATCAAGGTTTATCCCAATCTTACAATTCGACAGATACAAACTTATGCCGAAGTAACTAACCAGTTGGCGGGATTAGTAAACGGTTCCGGTGTGACAGTAACTCTTGAAGTACAAGGAAATGCAAATAGTTATTCTGTATATATAACACCCATTTCGATTTTGGGAGTTGTTGCAGACCCAGATCAGTCGGACCGTGATATACCCTGTACCATTTCCCCTTTTATTGACGGAGAAACTCTTTTTGATTTAGACAGACGTTATCTTTCTGGCCAATGGAGTTTTTCAACCAGCCAAAATTCCTTGAAGGTTCTTTCTCTAGGTTTAAAACGTGTTTCAGGAAGACAAGGTATTTCCATCATTTCCTGGAACGTCAAGCCGCTTGAAATTGAAGATCAACCAATCTTGGTTGTTACGGATGTCTGCGGTTCGATAAAATCGCTACGATAATATCAATAATATCAATGAATCGGAGCGTACTACCGTACTAGTACAGTGATACAGAAATAACTTCAGATTTGACTTCAAAATTGATATAATACGGAGGTCTTAGGGTCGTCGTTCAACGGCAGGACAGCGGTCTCCAAAACCGCTAATGAAAGTTCGACTCTTTCCGACCCTGCAAGGTACAATTCTGCACCTTGCTTCGCCAGAAGAAAGGAAAGAATTTACCGCAGCCGGGTACCGAGGGAGATACCGTACGGTATCCCTCCCGACTGGTACCCGAGCCATCTCTAATTTGTTATTCTTAATTGATGAAATTCTTCTATGTTTACGTACTTTACAACCCTTCTAAAAACTTTATTTACATCGGATATTCTGAAAACTTAAAACAACGAATCTCTGAACACAACGATGCTAAAGTGAAATCAACAAAACACTTCATTCCCGCTCAAACTAATCTTCTACGAAGCTTATCCAACCAGAAGTGATGCCAAAAGACGCGAGAAATACCTCAAGTCCAACAAAGGAAGAACGACTTTAACTACTATGTTGAAAGATTTTTTCAAGAAAGGATAAAATCGGGTGCAGACCTGTATCGAAAAATTCGTACCGCTCTATTGTCGTAGCTCCCGCCTGCAACGCTATGCGTAGCATTGCGGGCACGGCCGGCTCGGCCTAAGGGCCGAGGCCTCCGCAAACGCCGGATCAAATTGTTCCTTTGTCTTCAAAAACAAAACGAGAAAATTTTCAACAGCGACAAGCTGTCGCACGTATATTATTAATTTACTGCGTGAAAGGAAAAATACAACATTTAAGATACCCTTAAGCTTGCCAGAGTATTGTTATTCATCCTAGCAAGAATTATTTTTAGATATATTTCCGACCAAATACTATTCATATCCTCGTCGAACCTGACCGTTATACAACCTTTACTGAACGAGCCAAAATGCAAGAATCTACCCATACTGCGATCGTCGCGCCTCGTGATTGGAAACCAAGTATTTGCAAATCTAGATCCACCACTTGTCTCATTGGTTAGTTTAGGGTCTAGGTTTAATTTTGGGAGGGGAAACTTAATAAGATAATCTCCGTTGGTAATATTCTCATCAACAACACACCGATACTTTTTATCTCCCAAGAGTAATAAACCATCTTTTTTTCTTAGCTTCAATCTCAATTTAGAGTAATTTATCTTATTTTTTGATAAATATGATTGATGTTGTCCAAAATTACTAAAAAGAAACGGGATTTTAACTATTTCTCCGCGTATATTGTTCTCCTCGACTCTTATTAATTGACCATCTTTCAAATTCTTTATCAAAACCACTTTGGTAGAATAAGGCAGCTCCGTTCTTTGCCCAGCTAACGAAAATGACGTAAGCCATCCTCGATGAAATCGATCAAGTATCTTCGATATGAAATATGTCTTCCTCATTCGGGTGTTTGGAAATCGCCCAAATAACTTAAGATATTAAACACAACATCGATATATCTACTATCCTTGTTGTAATCAGAAACTATTTTCCTACGTTGGTCCGGATCAAATACACTTGCACTGTTTTTAAACCTTTCTCTTATAGCAACTTTTATTGATTCTTCATCAGAGATAGGCTTATTACTTCTAACCTGCATTATTCCATAAGTTCCATAAAGCCTTAGAAAGGCTTTTATGTTTTCGATTTTCCTAACCCATTTTGGTCTTTGCAAGTTTTCCGCTACACAAACCGCTTTTACAAGGTTTTCGTCTGCATTGTGTTTTTTTGATTCTGATTCTATTAAATTAAGAAGTTTAGGTGGGATGGTTTCCAATGATCGTCTATATAAAATATCTTGAGACAAACCCTCGTGAGAAAATATTTCCTTAAAATAGACGGCCAATAATACCGCAATTAGCGATGACCACAAATTATCAGCTAAGCCTTGAAAAGTTGGTAATATCTTGGTAATTGAGAATAAATTAGAACTCACAATATATGCCGAAACTACTCCCAAGACCAACATCAACACCACTACAAATAGATGTAAAATTATTTGAAACCAGAGATTGAAATAAGTTTTTACTTTGTCAGACTTTGTCAAAATCTGATAAATTGCCTTAACATCATGGTTTATCAAATATACAGAAATACTAATAAGTGAAACATAAAGGTTCGCCCTAAAGCCAAAATCTCTTAGAAAAACACTTAATCCAAAAATTATTAAAACAAAAGGGGGAAGAAAACGGAACATCAAAAATCTTCTAAAAGAAACGCTCACGAACAGGGCTGTTTTATCGTTGGTTGCAAAGTATAATTCAGGCCAGGTTAGTTCGAACGACTTATAAAATAATTTAAGCAGAATATTAATAAACAGAAGAGCACCTATAGAATTAATAACAACTGGGTTTTGTATAAAATTCGCAATCGCTTCAACCATAATTGTTAATGACTTTATCTATGGAATCCGTTTTTGATTACTAGATTCTTCTTAATTATTATAAATTGTCCTGTTTGGTTTGAGTTAATAAGACTTAAAACTTCTTTGGATATATCTTCAGGCCTATTTGCGTCTTTTGCATCTTCTGGGAAATATTTAATGTACTCTTCTGTTGCAGTATCAGAAGGAGAAATACAATTTACATTTATTCCTTTTTCTTTTAATTCTTCTGAGAGTCCTAAAGTTAAATCTTCTATCGCTCTTTTACTTACATAATATGGGAGCCATCCTTTGGCTCCATTCTCAAAAGTTCCAGAGATATTGACAACCTTACCACCACCCAAAGCCAACTGCTCTAGCAAACCATGCACTAAAAGCGTAGGAGCAGTAAAACCTACTGTATAGGTAGCCAAAATTGTCTTTTGGTCAAAAGCTTCCAAATCTTTGCCTGCATAAAGTTCATCTTTTCCATGCCAAATCCCAGCCACATTTACTAACGCCCCAACGTTGTCTGTTTTGGCTTTGATTGAATTGATAAGTTTGTTTATTGAAGCTAAATCGCTTAAATCAGCCTGAAGGATTTCAGCTTTTCCTCCTGCCTTTTCAACCATTCCTTTTGTCTTTTGTAATTCATCAACCCTTCTTGCAACTAAGCCCACAGTCGTCCCTTCTTTCGCAAACTCTACGGCAATTGCTCTACCAATTCCAGTAGAGGCACCTGTAACGACTACAAATTTATTTTGTGTTTTCATTTCTTTAGTTCTACTAAGCCTGTTGCCAAAGCGAACTTCAAAAATACCCTATCATCCCTACATTCCTCAAAAATATATTTATTGGCAAGTTTGTTGACTAAAATTCCCGAAACTATCGCTATGATAAAAAATAAGAGGGTAAGCCTCCAATTGACAAAAATGAACACAATCATAAAGACGAATGAGATTATTGAAGCATTTTGCGTCATCTTTAGGATAAAACTATGTTTTTTGCTCATCTGATTCAAATAGAGCATCAGTTGTGTCTGTTTGATATTTACCCCTAACTCCCCACTTTTAATCTTTTCCCTTATCCTATCAACCTCTCCAAAACTCATCTCGTGATACTTGGGATTTTTTATTTCAGGATATTTTGACATAATTTTTATTAACCTACTTTGTAGGTGTTCTTAATCTTCTCCACAGACGACAAGAAAGCTTTATAGACTTCCCTTTTTTCTAGGTTTTTGTTTCTCTTTACCTCCGATTGTAAATGCTTAATCACAAGACCATAAAAATAAGCTGATGGGATGGGTATCACTGCTCCAAGAAGATGGCTAACAATAAAACCCAAAACAGCCCACAGTATTCCTAGTTGTAACCAAATAAGAACTAAAGAACCATAAAAACCTATTGTAGTTACCCACCCCAATATGCCCACCCAAGTGGGTGTCAAAATTATCTGGACTTCTGAAATCGGAAGGTTTTCCAGTATTCTTGCAATCGTCAGAGTTGTCCTCTGATACATAAAAACTAATATGTGTATTATCAAAAAAACAAAATAGACAATCAGGGAGGACATTTGCCTATTATAGCTTTCTTTGAGGCACTTTTGCTATACTTTATTCTATATGAAACCAGTACAAAATAATGTCTTACTTGAACTCCATGTACCAGATTTTGAGAAGGTAAAAGAATACTACGGAAAACTTGGTTTCAAAGTGATTTGGGAACGAAAACCAGAAGGATTTAAGGGATACTTGATACTTAAAATGAGTGCTAACATTCTTTGCTTCTGGGCTGGAAATGAGCATGTTTATGAGCACCCATTCTTTAAGAGATTTTCCAAAGATACCCCAAGAGGCTATGGAGTAGAAATCGTAATTATGGTTGATGACATTGAAAGTTACTACAAAAAAGTCAAGGGTTTTGCAAATGTTGTCGAGGAACTAACCTTACAGCCTTGGAGTCTAAAAGATTTTCGTACTGCCGACCCATTTGGATACTATCTTCGCTTTACCTCTTACCATGATATTTTGGACAATGGCAACGCAGTCCCTTAATAAGCAAGAACTCGCTGGGGATTGAGAAACTGTCCAAACTTCTCTACATCAAATGAGCTCACCTTGTGCCAAATTGTTCTAAGTTTGCATACTAAGGCCTGCAAATTATTTAGCTTCAAAAAACTATATCAAACTGTTTAAACCCTGAAGAGAATCGAATTTTACCCACTAATCAACTTTTCAAAATTATCATAAAAATCCTCCACTATCTTTGTTGCCTTATCTTTGTCACTTACATTTTCCAATACTCTTATCATTTCATCAGCCATTTCTTTTGGCCTTCCTATACCTGAAATAAATCTTTGAACAAACTCACTTTCATTTACAGATTGAGAAAAATAATATCTAAGTAGATTGTGCCACTTTAATATATCTTTCTCTTCTACTCCAAACCCCAACTCATCATTATCAACATCACCAAAAAAGTGTATTACTTTACCCCAATCCTCTACTTTTCCATAAAGCACTTTATCTTCAAAGACCTTAACTGCTTGGGTAAGAAACTGAGATTCAGGAAATAGCGAATACAAATTCACCTTTTTCATATATTTTTCTCGAACTTTATCAACCAATGAATGAAATTTCATACCCGCCATAAACGATGAGTCACACTCTAATACATCTTTAACATTACACTCATTAAAATGAGTCTTGTTTCTGTCTATCACCCCAAGATATCTTATGTCAGGAAAGCTCGTTCCTACATAAAATTCTTTTTTATCTTGTTTTGGGAAATGTTTATCAAAAATTTTCTCTGCTAAAACAATGTGGGTTATTGGGGCCGCCATATCTTTATTCTACATTGCAAACTGTGGATTTAAAAACTGTTCAATCTTTTCAATATCAAAAGAGTTTATTTTGTGCCAAATTGTTCGAAGTTGATATACTAAAGCCTACCCGTAGTGAGTTTGGAAAGCTTTTAAACTGAGGCCGCGTGCTTTTCTAACTTGCTGACTCTTTTTTCTAAACCGTCGAACTCTTCAATTGTCGGAGAATCATCTTCCAAACGAGCAACAGACATACCAATGGTGTCCAACCTTTTATCTACTTTGTTAAATCGCTTATCCACCTTCTCCCCCAGTGTATCTATCTTTTTATCAACCGAAGATACTTTATCTAATATTGTTTGAAGTAATTTGGTATCTGACATAACTTTATTGTTGCAAATCCTAGGCACTAAATACAATAGTATCTTCTACATTAAAAGGTATCTATGAAGCTTATTTGGTCGGTCTAAAAAAGATTTAGTATCCCCTTGAACAATCTGTTACAATATACACTAGGTGATTGATGATGAATAACATCTTACTAATCTGGAAGGGGGCGACGACCATTACATATGTTCGTGGTCAAAAAGAAAAAGGGCGAATCCGAGGATCGGCTGATAGCCCGTTTCAAGAAAAAAGTTCTATACGAGGGAATTTTACTTGAACTTCGGGATAGAGAGCGCTACAAAAAGCCCGCCGAAAGACGAAAAGAGAAAAAGTATCGGATAAAACACCTCATCGAGCTTGAGAAGAAGAGAAATTATTAAAGGGTATCCATTGGTTCTAAACCACTGTGATCCTCTAATCTCTTGATTCTTTTCGAAAATTCTCGATCTAGATACTTAACTGAAAAATCCATTTTTCTTTCAAGTTTTCTAATAGATTTTATTATGGGAACAGTTTCTTTTCTAACTATTATCGTAGTTTCTTTTTTTACTATCAGTACAGTTTCTTTTTTTACTATTGCTGATATTTTTTGGAGGTCATTACTGGTTAGCATATTTTTTACGATAACATTTTATCGGAATTAAACAAGAAGATGAACTATATCAGTGGTTTCCTAAATAGGTCTCGACAAATTGTTTTCTGTGATATCTGGTTATGCCGTATTTTTTGATTGCCCCTTGGTGCTCGCGGGTTCCATAGCCTTTATTCCTTCCCCACCCGTAATTTTTATACTTAGACTCTTTACTTAAATGAGTCATAAGTTTATCTCTATAAACTTTGGCAATAATTGAGGCTGCTGCAATTGAGATTGATTTTTCATCTCCGTTTATTATTGCCTTCTGATTTTTCCTTCGTAGTCCTTTGACATAGGGGATATAAAAAGCATCGATTAGCACAAAGTGCAATTTTAAATTCACAGCTTTGATGGCTTTTCTAAATGCCACTTCCGAAGCCTTCTTTATACCTTTTCTATTAATCAAGGCCGTGGACGCCTCCCCAATTCCATAGGCCAGCGCATTTTTCTTAATCCACCGGGCACTTGTCTCACGTTCTCTCGGTCTAAGTTTTTTTGAATCATCAATAGAAATGGTATCTGGTATCTTGTATTTGGTATCTCGGGGGAAAACGACGCAACCGGCAACAACTGGGCCGGCAAAGCAACCCCGGCCTACTTCATCAACTCCGGCAACAACTTTGTACTTTTTCCAAAGCTTCTTTTCGTATGAAAAATCACAGCGATTCATCGTGGGAATTGGATTATAACACGGCTTCGTGATAAAATTTCATTTCGTGGGGAACATAATTAGTTACTTAAAAGACGTCAGGGTTGAAGTTGGAAAAGTAGTTTGGCCCAAGCGTGAAGAAGTAATAAGACTTACTTTGGTAGTTTTTGCCATTTCAATAATTGTGGGCGCATATGTCGGAGGCCTGGATTTTGTTTTTACCAAGCTGCTTGAAGTATTAGTCACCAGATAATTATGGATACAAATCAAACCAGTTCAGTTACAGAGCGCGGAGTTGGCAGTAAAAAAATTCCGGGCCATATTGTCATTGGAAAAACCGACAACCCGGAAGCCAAATGGTATGTAGTCCATACAGCTTCGGGACACGAGGTCAGGGTTTCCGAAACTCTTCGCCAAAGAGTGGAGACAATGGGTCTAACCGGAAAAATCTTTGAACTTCTGGTTCCAACCCAAGACAGAGTTGTAATTCGCGGAGGCAAAAAATCAACAGTCAAGGAAAAAATCTTCCCGGGATATCTACTTGTAAAAATGATTCTTGATGACCCGACTTGGCTGGCAGTAAGAACCACACCCGGAATTACCGGCTTTGTAGGAGCAGCAAATAAACCTACTCCCCTTATGGAAAGTGAAGTTGCCAATATTCAAAAGTTCATTTCGGCTCCGGCGCCTAGATTTAAAACCAAGTTTTCGGTTGGCGAAGCCGTCAAAATTACCGACGGACCCTTTGCGGATTTCTTGGGAACAATTCACGAAATGGATGAGGAAAAAGGGAAAGTTAAGGTATTGGTTTCAATTTTCGGCCGGGAAACGCCGGTTGAACTGGACTTTTTGCAGATTCAAAAAGTTTGACTTTCAAACCTAAAAATGATTAAATATTTTCATGGCAGAAAATAACTCTGAAGCAGATAGAATAGGTAAGCAACAACTGGAAGAAGTAGATAAAGAGGCTCATGGAATAGCCCAGGCCCTTGGCGGAACCACTAAAGAGAAATTCCTAGAAACTATACAGGGCATCCAAAAATACTTTGATAGAATTAGAAAACCAAAAGGGCCACCAGCAACAACACCTCCAGATAAGAAATAAACTTAGGAGGAAGTCCCGATTAAATCGGGACGAAATATATGGCAGCTAAAAAAGTAAAGACAATCATAAAGATTAATCTTCAAGCGGGAGCAGCAACTCCGGCTCCGCCTGTTGGCACAGCACTCGGTCCTCATGGAATCGCCATTATGGACTTCGTCAAAGCCTACAACGAAAAAACTGCGGCAATGAAAGGCAACGTTGTTCCGGCTGTTATCACAATTTACGAAGACAGAACCTTTGATTTCGAAATCAAAAAAGCCCCGGTTTCCGCAATGATTAAAAAGGCTCTTGGGCTTGAGAAAGGTTCAGGAACTACTCCCCGTGATATCGTAGGAACACTAACCAAGGCTCAAGTTGAGGAAATTGCCAAAGATAAAATGGACGATTTAAACACCAAAGATTTAGACGCGGCAAAAAAAATAGTTGAAGGAACAGCAAGAAGTATGGGGGTAAAGATAAGTTAAAAATAGAAAGGAAAACCCTTCGACTTCGCTCAGGGTGGTTCGACAAGAACTTGTGGTGAGCGAACGAAGTGAGTCGAACCATGGGAAAAACTAAAACAGCCTTTGTCGGGGAAACGGTTGATGAACCGAAAAAACCCCACGTCGCTAAAGCTATGCGAGGCAAGGAAAAACCCGAAAAGATGAAGATTGCCGGTCTTAAGGGCGGACAAAGAATTAAAGTTGTAGAGGCAGCTCCAACTGAAGAAGCCCCTATTGCGGAAGTTGAAAAAGCCGAAGGTCCTGAGCGAGTGAAGCGAGTCGAAAGGATTCGCTCGAAAAAATACCAAGAAAGCTTGGCAAAGGTCGACAAAAATAAACTATACCCCATAAAGGATGCCGTAAAATTGGTTAAAGAAACTTCATATTCTGCCTTTGACGGCAGCGTTGAGCTTCACTTGGTTGTCAAAAAAACAGGAACTTCGGCAAGCCTCACACTTCCCTATTCTGCGGGTAAAACTAAAAAAATAGAAATTGCCAATGAGGAAACCCTCAAAAAACTTAAAGCCGGAAAAATTGATTTTGACGTACTTTTGGCAACGGCTGACATGATGCCAAAACTGGTTCCTTTTGCAAAAACCTTAGGCCCCAAGGGCTTAATGCCCAACCCTAAAAACGGAACTCTCATAAAAAACGAAAAAGACGTTGGGAAGTTTTCAGCAGACAGTCTAAGTTTAAAAACTGAAAAGGAAGCGCCTTTAATTCATACGGTTGTCGGAAAGGTTAGTCAAAAAGATGAAGAATTAATTAAAAATGCAGATGCAATATTTAATGCACTTTCGGGGTCGAAGCAAATTCTCAAAGCCTACGCCAAAGCCACCATGGGCCCGTCAGTTAAAATCCAAGTCTAAAAATGTTAATATATAAATATGGCAGACAGGTCATTATCTGAAATGAACCCCGAAGAAAGGGAACAGAAACTTGCAGAGCTTACTAAAGCCAGCAAGGCCCGCGCAGCTGCCGGCCCTAATCTTACGGGCACCCAACCCGACACTCAAGAACAAAAAGAACTTGATGAAGCCGGTGAGACTTGGAACAATGAAATAGCAGCAGCAACCCCTAAGCCTCCTTCAACCCCCAAATCCATTATGGAACAAAGAGCAGAACCAGGAGGAGAAGCACAAAAACAGATGGAGGGGATATATGGAGGCAGGTTGTCAACAGTACCTAAGCCCATATCAGAGACACCTCCTCTGACCAATCCTTCTGAAAAATGGTACTCCGGAATCAAGAATAAAGTCGATAAAACCGTTGATTTCTTCAAAAATAAGTTGGGGTTGTAAAAAGCGAATTTTTTAGTATAATATCTTTGTCCTAAGACAGCACGCATTGATTACAATGTAAGTCGTGTCGAGGAATATGAAAAAGCAAGAAAAAATCTTCTTTGTAGAAAACCTCACCGAAGAATTAAAGTCGGCAAAATTGGTCGTCCTTATTAACTACGCGGGTCTTACGGTTAAGGCCCAGCAGGAATTAAAACGAAGGCTCGCCGAAGTTGGCGCAAGCATGCTGGTTGTTAAAAATACGCTTTTAAAACGCGCCGGAGAGGCAGCTGATATCGATAAAGAAGTTTTAACAGATACTGTTCTTTCAGGCCAAACAGCTCTCGTAATTGCAAAAGAGGATGCGCTCGCCCCCGTTGGTATTTTAGGTAAATTTGCCAAAGAGTTTGAAGTCCCGCAATTTAAAGTCGGAGTTGTCGAAGGAAATTTTCAAAACAGTGAGGCTTTAGCAAAACTTTCTTCCCTTCCTTCCAAAGATGCTCTTTTAGGGCAATTACTCGGAGTACTGATGGCTCCTAATTATGGTCTTGTCCAAACTTTATCGGGAAATATGCAGAAGTTGGTTTATATATTAAACCAAAAATCAAAAGGTTAATTTTCAATTTACAATTTTTAATTTTTATTGAATTTACATTGAAACATTTAAACATTGAAAATTCATTGAGAATTGTAAATTAGAAATTAAAAATTTTAAGGAGGTGATAAATATGACAGAGAAGACAGAAAAAAAATCTGACAAAATATCCAAATTGGTAGACCTGATATCGGAGCTTTCTGTTTTGGAACTTTCGGAGTTGGTTTCAACTCTTCAGGAGAAACTTGGGGTTAGTGCAGTTGCGCCTGTTGCGGCAGCGGCCGCTCCGGCTCAAGGAGAAACACCAGCCGCTGGCGAACAAAGTGCGGGCGGAGCTAATCAAACAGTTATCATGACCAATGCAGGAGCAAATAAAATTGCCGTCATTAAGGCTTTACGCGAAATCAATCAAAATCTGACTCTTATGGATGCAAAGGGTATGACCGAGGCAACTCCTGCAGAAATCTTGAAAGACGCAAAAGCCGAAGATGCAAAAAGCGCGGAAGAGAAATTAAAAGCAGCCGGCGCAACAGTGGAACTTAAGTAATTTTACTTTCAAAATTATTGATAAGTTCATTTAAAAAGTTATCTTTCCCTTTTGCATTAGGAAGCGGAAAACCTATCTGGTCATTTATTTCAAAAATAAATGGTTTGCCTTTTTCCATTCCGAAATCAAGGCTGTAAGCCGGATTATCGTATTTAAGATAAAAGTCTTTGCTAATTTCATCTACAATTTTTTTAATTGCGTCAGGAACTTTCTTATAGTCAACTTCGGTCAAAGTTCCGCCCTCTGCCACGTTTGCTTTTAAGCTTCCTTCTTTAGGAGTACGCACATGGCACCAAACCGGTTTGCCGTTTACTATGGCGACCCGAAGATCGTGGAAACCTTTGACAATATTTTCAATCCCACCTGATGTATCGATAAATTCCTGGGCAATATACTTTCTTTTAGCAAAATCAAAACGATAGGCCGCTTTAGCTTCTCCTATAAAAATTCCAATTCCTTTAAGTCCGTTAAAGGGCTTTAAAACTACTTTGGCGCTCCCAACCTTCTGGAGTACGGCTTTTAAGTTCTCTTTTCCCCCAACCCAAAAGGTCGTGGGCATATATTTTCCTGTTTCTTTGTAAGCCGCCCATTTATCCCAACAAAGAATCTTAAACTTGCGCACATTAACCACTCTTAAACTATCGCCTTGGGGAGGAAATAGTACCCCGCCGGTCCTATCGTAAACAATATCAATTTTAATCTTCTCGGGAACTTGCACAAACTTGCCGTCAGAAGAACTAAAGAGCCAAGCTCCGTTAAAAACTCCTTCCTTTTCATAAGTTTTGCGGGTTGTCACATAAACTTCCCAGTTTTGCCTTTGGCAAAATTCCAAAAGACGAAGGTACACCGGAAGTTTTCTTCCAATATCGCCCAATGGGTTCGTACCCTTAAAATCTCCGGAAAAGCAAATGCCAAATCTAATCATTTAATTCCCAATTCCCTTTTGAAGAAATCAGAGATTTTATCTATCTCGGGAGAAATCTTTGTATCATAGGTAAGACCGGGACCTCGGTTGATTTCCAATAGCCAAGTCTTACCCGATTTATCTACCAAAATATCAACTCCCGCAGTTTGGATTTTGAGAGTTTGCGCACCCATAACTGCAATATCCTTCATAGCCTGGGGAATTTTGTCAACATTGATAAATTCTTCCCTTGCCCCTAGTGCAACATTGCTTCTAAATTCATTTGGATCTGTCCTTATTTTTTCCTCGGTAACCGCTACTTCATTTTTCAAAACCAGAAGTCTATATTCTTCATCATTTTCTAAATATTTTTGGAAAAGAAAGTTTTTACTTTCTCCTTCTTTTTGGAGTAAGTCAAAATCTTTTGCACTTCTTATAAGACTGACTCCTAGACCTCTATGGGAAGCCAACCATTTTGCAACTAAAGGCAGGCCGAATTTTTTAATAATATAATCTTTATATTCATCAATTTTTGTATGCCAGCAAAAAAATGTAGGGATTATGGGAAGGCCTACCAAGACAAGTCTTGTCAAATTTGTAAGTTTATCCTCATCTGGACCCACTTCAGCGAATGTGGTATCAAAAAAGGGAATTTTTAGCTGATTTAGACAAATTGCAAGAGTCCCCGCCAAAGAAAAAAACCTGTTTCCAACCCGTCTAAAATAGACTAAATCGAAAGTTCTAATATCCTCATTGTCAATAGTTACTGATATATTTTTTCCATCAATTTCAACTGTTAAGTCGGAAAAATAGGCCTTGACTACCTTGACATTATTGTTGAGTCTTTGCGAAATGAGATTAACAAACTTTTCTTTTTTCGGGCCTTTGGAATCAACCAATATTAATAGTTTTTTCATTTTTAATTTTCTAAAGTTTTTACTAAAAATCCCGACAGGTCTCGTCTTCCAATAATAAGCGGGGTCTTAAGATTACTCCTATTTGCAACGGATGCAATAGTTTTTATTTTTCTTCCAGCAAGATAAAAAGACAAAGCCACGACCGGCCTTGTCTCACGACCCAAAGAACTTTTTACCGTCTTTGTCCATAAAATATTGCTACCCGTCAAAATCCCTAACTTTTCAGCCAAAGTTTTGTCAATAGATGTCCTCCAAGCTCCAGTATCGATTTTTGCGTTCACGTCAATTTTTCTTCCATCGCCCGATACAACCTTGGCATTTTCCCAAATGTTTACAGTTTTAATACCTTCTTCAGCAGCAACTCTATCCGCAAACCTTTCAGCAAAAAGGGCCTTGGCTATTTTTACACCGTGTTCTGCATCGCGGACTTCCAAATCCTCAACCCTCTCGAGGCGTTTTTTAAGCCCCGCCATATTAGCAAGTTGTATTTGAAGGCCGGGTTGGGCGTTAATTTCCAAAACCTGCGGCCCCGCATCCGGATGAAGAACTATATCAACCCCCAGATATCCAAGCCCCGATGCTATTTGAGTCTTTACTGCTGTTTCCAAAATTTTCGTCCAATCGGGTATTTTTATTCCTCGAAGTTTCCTTTCTGTCCCGGGTTTATACACTATTTGCTCACCATGCCAAATAGCCTTTGTAGTTATTCCCGTCGCTATATCAACCCCAACTCCGACTGCACCCTGATGGAGATTTGCCCTACCCTGCGATTCGCGGGTTGGAAGCCTTAGCATAGCCATAATCGGAACTTTATTAAAAACTATAATTCTAATATCCGGAGTTCCGCGATACGCATACTTCCTAAATGCTTTGTGCCTGCCTACATACTCCTGAATAAAGGCAACGTCGGGTTCATTACCCATACTGTATGCTCCTTCGAGAATATCCAATATATGAAGTTTCAAATCCTCAATTGTCACCCTTTCTTTCTGAACAGAAATCCATCCCTTACCAATCCTCGCCCGTCTTTTGACAACAATTATTCCCTCTCCTCCCAATCCACGGCTGGGCTTAAGAGCAAAACTAGATGGAAGACTATTCCAGTCAAAATTTAAAATATCTTGCGGAATTTTGAACTTGGCAAGTATCGAAGGAGTCGGAACATCCGCTTTCCTCAAAACTCTGGCTGTTTGAATCTTGGAATCCGCAATTTTTTTGCTACCAAGGGTATTATAGTTATAAGAAAAGAGCTGATTTCTGGCATTAAGTCCTAATATTGAGGACAATTTCATAATTTTAAATTTCTAACTTTTAATTAAGTTGTAATTAACTTTCTAAAACGATAGAGTTCAAGAAGTCTTAAACCAATATATTTCCCTAGGATAAAGTCAAAAACAAAGACGCCGGTTAATAAAATTTCAGGATTTAAAAGGGCAAACTCCTGAAAAAACTTCACCGTCAGAAAAATGTAAGAAACTAAAGAAAGAATTAAAGTTTCTGCTGTCAAACTAACTGCTGTTTTGACGCTTTTCCCAAGCTGGACTCTGGTAAAGTCCTCGGCTAAAAGCGCCATTATAAGAACGGCAAATATTGAAACATTGGCCACTTCCGAATTCTGTATTAGGGGGGCTAAAAACAAAAGTCCCAAAACCGCCAGTGCCACAAACCACAAGATTAAAGCCATTCGGGGCAAATACTGAAGTCTGATTTTTAATTTTCTAAGAAGAATTCTAACCGACGTAGAAGTTGTCACAATTAATAAAAAGAGGAGAATTCCCAAAATCGGACCTGTTGCCACAAAAACTACGGAAAGTGCGGCTGGTAGAAAAATTCCAAATCCCCTAAGTCCAATTAAATGTCTTGCAGCAGCAATTATGGAAGCAGTAAAGGGAAGTAAAAGTAAAAGTACGATTGTATTAGTCGGAACTCCGGATGAAACGGCAAATCTAATTGCATATTTTATTGGGTTTGCCGGCCAAACCGAACCCAATGTCTGCTCATTCAAAACCTTCTCTAAGGGCCCTATTGTACTTAGGGTTGGAGTTCCCTGTCCCAATACATCCGACGGCCTTGCCAAAAAGCCAAAAAGGGCTGCCACTAAAAATGCTGTGATAAATAGCCTACGCATGGAAATTTGAAAAATACTTCCTAATTATACTATTTTGAAGTGTCAAATTGCTAATTACGGATCTACTTCTCTCCAGGTCATGTTTTTTCTGGTTAGTTCTCTGGGGTAGGTGAAAATTAGAGTCAGGTCGTATTCAAAGTATTTAATCTTTCTTAATCATGGAAAGCTGATATTTTTCAACCTCCTTGGATATCATCTTTTTTGCTTTTTCCCAAGAAAAATCTTTATCGAAAATTTCTATCTTTCTTAAAAAGTCCTCGCCTTCCGCATCTTTAAAATAAATAAGACCTTTGAGTATTACCATTGGTTGATAAGGGGGATATTTTTTAAGAGTAAATTCTATTATTTGAGAAAGAGAAAACTTTTTGAGAAGATAATAGACATCAATAAAATCCCGTCTTTTCCCTCTCATCGAAATTGCAATCATCTTCATGGCGGCAATGTCTTCAATTGATGCAAGAGAAATGTTACCAAAATTTACTAATGGTTTAATTAATCTGTATGGATAATAAAAAAGCGATAAACTTACTCCGTCAACCTCAAAAATAAGCGTATCCTTTGCTACTTTTTCAACCTTAACCTGACTAAAATCGGATTGAAAACCTGCCAGAATCTTCTCGGTTTCGAAATGTTTTTCTGTATAAAAATCAAAATCAAGCGAAGTTCTGTGCCCAAATTGAAGTGTCAGGGCAGTTCCCCCTGCCATATATGCGCCTTCAGGAAGAGAATGAATCTTTTTAATTACTTTGAGTTGATCTTTACTAAGAACATTCGCAAACATTAGACAGGATTCATATTTAAAATGGCCTGGTCGTAATTCTCAATTTTCTCAATCTTTAACACCTGGGACCAGTAATTAAGCGATTCCTCGTTCCAAACTCCCCTTTGAGGGTTTTTGACAGCATTTCTTATTTCCTCAAGTGTGTAATTGTCAAAAACCCATCTGACGGCTTTGTCGTCTCCTAAATTAAGAACTTGGGTTATAATTTCGTTGGAAACGGAGGGCGCATCTTTATCTAGCTTTGTTATATCGTAAGAAGGAAGATATGGTTGGAGAAATTTTGGAAGCGCCATACCTATATTATATCAAATTTACGGCGCCACTTCTTTCCAGACTATTCCGTGCTTGGAGAACTCTCTGGGATAGGTAAAAATAAGAGTCGGGGATGGCATTTAAGGAACTCTAATAGGCTTGTATTAGACCCAATCAAAATTTCAATGTGATTATTTGACTTATAATAGCTTATTTGTTAGATTACTGGTTATGCGTAGTGGATACGCACTATGAATACGAATAGACATTCTACTTTAAACGCTTGTGTTATTGGTTTGGGCAGCCAATCGATGAACGATCATGTACCGTCATTACTAAGAAGGGATTATGTATCTTTGGTTGCAGTTTGCGATATTAATGAACAAAGGATAAACGAATTCTGTATAAAATACCCCCAGCTCAGAAATAAAGTTAAAGCTTATACTAGTTGTTCCGAGCTACTAAAAAATGAAAAAATTGATATTGCTATTGTTGCAGTCCCTCATAACAAGTACTTGCCAATAATGAAGGAGTTATGTAAAAGGGGTGTTTATTTTATGAAGGAAAAACCTCTAGCAAGAAACGGAACAGAGATGAAGAAGATGTTGAGATTGCCAAACATACGAAAGTATTGTTTTGTTTGTGCCCAGAGGAGATATAGCTCTCTTTATAAAAGAGCCTATGACTTAAAAGAAAAAATAGGGGTGCCTTATCTTTTCAGTGTTATTTATACTCTTAAGGTTGCAAATCCGAATGAGGGTTGGAGAGGTAATCTAACTAAGGCAGGAGGGGGTTGTATCATTGATATGGGTTATCACATCATAGACCAACTTTTGTGGTGGTTTGGCGAACCTAAAAAAATTTTTGTTTCTAAATCTAGTTTAGCGGTTCCAGGTGTAAAGGGTTATGCTGAAGACACTTCTATAATCTCATTCAAATATAATAACGGACTACAAGGGTCGATCCTTTTGTCGCGATCGGCCGGTGAAAAAAGGGAGGAATGTAGTTATAGTCAAAGTAAGAACGTAAATCTATTGATATAGGGTGTCTTCCTAAACTATCCGCGTCCCATTTTAAACCATCCTCGTCAGACTGCCTTCTCCATCCTCCGTGAGCAACTTCCCACCAGTTTGGAACAACATAAATTGTCTTTGGAATAATTTTAATATCCAGGTTGGGAACATCTCTTTTTAAGGCTTCATTAAGCAAAGTTATGTGCGCATTAATCCACGCAGGAAAACTGTCAAAACCGTCCATTTTAGGAACTTCTCTATAAACTCCCGTAGTCACAACAAAATCTAGATGTCTTTCATTTTTAGGAAGAACTGACTCTCTCGCTTTTATAATTTCGATCCTTGACATTCTGTCAAACTTTTTATTTACTCCTGGAATGAGAAGCTCATCTTCTCTCTCAACTATCGCAGCGGAAACTGACGAATCAGATATGGGACTCTTGCGACCATAAACGCGAACTCCTTCTATTACTTCCGGCTCTGGAAGAATAACATTTTCTGCTACTCTGTTTGGTTTAAGGCTTGGAAGAAAAAGTAAAACCGATGCGTCACGACTAAGCTTTAAAAATTCCCGTCTAGAAAAAGGAACTCTTTGCTGACGATTCTTTTCAGAAACTGGGTTATCTTTCTCATCCATATCGTCTTGTAGAAGTTATTATACATGAACGAATACGGGTTTTTCCATACTATGGGGCGACCTCTGTCCAACGGATTTTACTGGGGTCTTATAAATAAAAGTTTGTCAATGGCTTGATACATCACAAAATCTCCTTGATTAAGTTTTAAGTCTCCCTTTTTAACAGTTTGGCCTTCTTGCTGGCCTTCATAGGACACTTTTAATTCGTCGCTTTCTTCCCAAAGCTGTATAGAATCACTATCCCCCTTCCAGGAGACATTGATAGTTGTTCCGTCGAAAGAATCTACTGTTCCTTGGATGAAAAAGAGTTTTCCTCCTTTTTCAGGAGCATCTATTAAAAGTCGTGTTTTTTTACTTTCAAGAGGGGGTGTGGTCGGAAATGCTCGCGGCGTTTCAGTTTTATCGGTTATAGGAGTAGGGCTATTTTTTCTTGATAAGATACCCAAGTAAACTCCGGCTCCGGACAAAAACAGGGCAAGCACTATTAAAATTACTATTAAAACGGCATTCAGCGTCAAACCTTTTTGAAGACCCATTGTTCATCCAGTGTAGTAAAAATTACTCGTCTTTTCAATCATC
>Ga0208958_1000636_pt1 | contig 41403 bp, 43 predicted proteins | sample RifOxyB1_FD_184032 | JGI IMG/M metagenome (GOLD analysis project Ga0208958, IMG submission 184032) | Soil microbial communities from Rifle, Colorado - Rifle Oxygen_injection B1 (SPAdes) | ecosystem: Environmental > Terrestrial > Deep subsurface > Rock core/Sediment | place: Rifle, Colorado...
ACGGGCGGGCGAACGGTTTCGCCCGCCCTCCCTATCAAGCTTCCCGTCTCCCCGACGCCCTGCCTTCCTACGTTGGACCCGTCGCCACTCGTACCCGGTCACCCATGGCGACCTTGGCCGATGTGAGACAGGTGATGTCGCGTACTTTTCACTATGCCCGGGACGACCTCGTCGGGGTGCAGGTCATCCTAGGCAATTGGTTCGCGGACGTCGCGGGCGCCGATGGCGCCGAGGTCGGGACGGGCGCGCCAGCGATGATCCGCGCGGCTGTGGAATATCCCGAGGGCCATATCACCCCGCTGACCTTCGCCGGCGCCGAGACGGGAGTGGCCCCGGACGGCTCACAGTTGCTCAGCGATAGGGGCGCGGTGGTCATACCCGTCGGCGCCCGCTTCTGGATTCGATGGTGGGGCGACTTTCCCGGTCGGCGCGGCGTCCCCGTCAATCCGGTGACGCCGACCTATGCGCCCGGCGGCGACGGCTTTGAATTCGGTCCGAGCTGCAGAGACCGGAGCCATAGCGTCGAACCGGTGCGGCAGCAGGCTGCAACCTTGGCCTGCGGGCCTTTGGCGATTTTGGGGGAGACCCGGCGCCCCAGTTTCTGGCTAGGCGCGGATAGCCGCTGCTATGGTCAAGGCGACATCGGCGACCTCGCCGGCGATACGGGCGAGCTCGCGCGAAGCCTGGGAGGCGGATATGCCTACATTAATGCCGGCATCCCGGCTCAGAGGATGGCGAACCTGGTCGATTCATCGCGCAGCGCCAACCAGAGAGCTCTGATGGCCCTGGGTAGTCACGGCATTATCCAAGCGGGAATTAACGACTTGGCTATGGGGCATCATTCAGGGCGACGGCTTTTGGAACATCTCCAGACCTTCATCACCGTTTGGGGCGAAGCGCGACCCCTCTATGCCTGCACCCTGTCTCCCCTGTCGCGCAGCACCGAGGGATGGAAGACCAGAGACGGCCAGTCACCCGCGCCAGGATACGGGGAGATCCAACTCTACAACGATGCGCTAAGAGCCGGCATATCCGGACTCGCCGGGGTGATCGATCTGGCGGCCGAGACCAGCGATCCGGGCGGGGTTTGGCGGGCGCTTCCTGAGGGCGCCCTCACGGCGGATGGAATCCACCCCAATCCGAGGGGATATGCGGTTATCGCGGCTTCACGGCGGGTCAATGAGGCCATCGGTCAAGCCGGAGAAGGCGACGAGTAACGAGCTTTCGGCAGCGTCAAGCGGGTCAAGCCGCGTCGGAGATAGGGGTCAAGCCAGGCGCCCAAGGCCCATGCGGTGATGATCAAACCGGCGACAAAACAAGGGATGACGAGCTCGCGCGGCAATCCCGCCTGTAGCGCGAAGTTCCTGACCGCGAGCAGGGGGACATGGATGACGTAGAGAGGATAGGACAGATTTCCGAGCCAGCGACAAGCGGGCTGCAGCGCGGCTGGCGGGCTCCAGCGGCCCCCCGCCGCCAGCAGGGCCGGAAAGCCGGCTGCGACCAGGACGATCGTATGGATCATCGCCGGGCGGCCAGTTGAACTTGTTAGAAGGGCCAAAAGCAGCAAAAGGCAGGGCAGAATCGACAGAACGCTGGTTCTGCCGACGTCCTTTCCGCCAAGTCTCCACATCAGGACCCCGAGGGTGAAGCCGTAGGTTACGCGAATGAGCCCGCCCACCACGGTGTCAGCGGTGGCGCCCCAATCGACATGACCGTAAATGGACGCCCCCACGATCATCAGGCTGCCGAACAGTAGCGCGACCAGAGCCAGGACCGAGCTTCTTGCGCGAAACATCACCAGACAGAAGGCGATATTGACCGCCAACTCCATAAAAAGGGACCAAGTGGGGATGTTCAGCGGCATTAGCAGGTCCTCGCCCGGCGCAGGCAGGACGAACAGACCAAAGGTGGCGCGGTTCGCCAATTCAACCAAGCTTGGGGCGCGATCCGTGCCGAGCAGCAAGCCCATGGTGGCCACAGCGAGACCGAGGATCAGGCCGACCGCGTACATCGGATAAAGGCGCAACAGTCTCGCGCGCAGGAACCCCATGGCCGTCAGCCCGCCAGGCCCCAGCCTGGCTTCATAGGTGCGAGCTATGACGAAGCCGCTTAACAAAAAGAAGAAGTCTACGGCCAAATAGCCGTGAACCGAGTCTCTATCGACGATATCGGCATGCCAGAGCATCACGACAATGGCCGCTAGTCCGCGCATGGCGTCCAAGGTGTCGAGCCGTTGCTCTCCGCCAGAAGCGGCTTGATGCGCCATATCTTATACTCCCCCGGGAGGAAGTATTGACGCAATGCGAGGTTAGATCAAACGGTGTTCGTGCAATTTGCAGATTTGCCCGTCTTCAGGCCAATCCAGCCTTCTTCAAGGTCTTCCAGGCTTTGATCACGCGCTGCAGCTTGGCTTCGGCGCCGCGGTCGCCGCCGTTGGTGTCGGGGTGGAAGCGCTTGAGCAGGTCATGGTAGCGCGCCTTGATCTGGGCCTTGTCGGCGCCGGGGTCCAGGTCCAGGTCGGCCAGAGCCGCGCGCTCCAGCTTGCCGATCCGGCGGTCTTCGGTCGGCGATTGAGGGGCCTGATCGCCGCGCCGGCCGAACAGGCCGAAGCTGTCGCGCCAGGAGCCCGCGCCCGTGTTATTCCCTGTGCCCATCTTGGCGGAGAAGGCGGCGGCTTCTCGCGTGAACTTGCCGGCCTTCATCTCCCAGGTCGGCCGACCGCCGGTCATGGCCTCGTTTTCCTGGGCCGCGCGGATCTCCCCCTCGCTCATGCCCGCATAGAAGTTCCAGCCCTTGTTGTACTCGCCCGCGTGGGCCTGGCAGAACTCGTAGAAGTCGTTCAGCCGTTCGCGCGACTTGGGCGCCTTGGCGGTCGCGGCCCGGCGGCAGTCAGGCCACTGACACGGTTTTTCGCCGGGCTTGAGGTGCAGGACATCCGCCTGAGCGGCTTCCTCCTCGGCCTTCGGCGGTTTCACCCGGATGTCGGTGAAGCGCGGCTTGTATTGAAAGGAGGCGGACATCACCCGAAGTGTAGTTCGGATTTGGACCTCTTCAAGGAAGCGATCATGTCAGACGGCCCCGTAGCGACGATTATCCGCGAAAAATTGAGCGCCGCGTTGTCGCCGCAACGGCTGGAGCTGGAGGACGACAGTTGGCGACACGCCGGTCATCATCATGAAGGGGGGATGGACGCTACGCCGGGGGGCGAGACCCACTTCAATCTCGTTGTGGTGTCGGAGGCTTTCGAGGGTCAGTCACGGGTGTTGCGCCAACGGACCGTCAACACGCTTCTAAAGGCGGAGTTGGCCGGCCCCGTCCACGCCCTTTCGATAAGGGCCCTGACCCCGGCCGAGGCCGCCCACAGCGTGTGATTGCCGGGAAAACCAGCGTTCACTCCGTCTTAGAACCTTCGTCTTAGCGTCACGCGACCAAACAGAACGTGGGGACGGCTGGGACATGGTGGAATCTGACGGGGTGGGGAAGGCCTTCGCCGGCGATCGGCGTGCGGGCGACCCCGCTCAGGCCCTGACGGCGATCCTGCAGACACAGTATCTGCGTTACGTGATCATCGCGACCTGGGCGGTCGGCCTGTTGGGCACGGTCGCCTGGTGGCAAGCCCTGATCTGGTTCGTGATCACCGTCGCCGCCGGCTCCATCCGCGGCGTCGTCGAACACAAGTTGAGCCACAGGGTCGATGTCGGCTGGGGCATGGTCTTTCCCGCCGTCGGCGCCGTGACCACGGCTGCCTGGGCTGTCGCGCCCCTGATGGCGTGGTTTTCCCACGCCGCCTTCGGTCGCCCCCTCGCCATCGCTCTGATCATCTCGGGCTTTGTGCTGGTGTTCGCTCAGCTGCGCAGCTCGCCGCGTCAAGCCATGATCATCTCGTCGCCCTACGCCGCCGCATCGGGGATCATCCTGCTGAGCCTCTGGGGCAAGCCCGAGTTCTGGTCGATGCTGGCGGTTCTGCCCTTTACGGCGGCCTGCCTGTTCGTGCTCGTCACCATGACCATGCTGCGCGAACAGCGGATCGAGGCCTTCCAGGCGCATCAGGCGCACCTTATCGAAGAACTGGAGACGGCGCGCGACCGCGCCAACGCGGCCAACGAAGCCAAGTCCAACTTCCTCGGCGTGATCTCGCATGAGCTCCGCACCCCCATGAACGGCGTTCTGGGCGCCGCCCAGTTGCTCAGCGCAACGCGCCTGGAGGGGACCCAGCGCGAGTACCTCTCGATCATCCGCAATTCGGGGGACAATCTTCTGTCCCTGCTCAACGACATCCTCGACATGACCAAGATCGAGGCCGGCAAGATGACCTTCGAAGTCGTCGACGTGGTCGTGGAGGATCTGCAGCGCAGGATCTCCGGTCCCTTCGAGGCTCAGGCCGAGGCCAAGGGCCTGACCTTTATCTCCGAGCTGGAAGGCGAGATCCCGGCCGTGGTCCGCGGCGACCCTCTGCGCGTGTGCCAGGTTGTGCAAAACCTGCTGTCGAACGCCGTCAAGTTCACGGACGAAGGACAAATTCGCTACCTGGTTCGCGGTCATCGAATCTCCGACCGGCGCGTCGGGTTCGAGTTTTCGGTCAAGGACAGCGGGTCTGGCATTTCGCCTGAGGATCTGGAGCGGCTATTCCAGCCCTTCACCCAGGTCGACGCCTCGTCGACGCGCAGGTTCGGCGGCACCGGCCTGGGCCTGACCATCGCGCGACGTATGGCCAACATCATGCACGGCGACATCACCGTGACTTCCAAGGTGGGCGAGGGATCCTGCTTCACCCTGACCGTCGAGGCGGAGGTGGTGGAGTGGGGCCGTCCGGCGGCGCAGGAGGTGGTCGAGGTCCAGGCGGAGTCCACCCCCTGCCTCCGGGTGTTGGTGGTCGAAGACCACCCGGTCAATCGGATGATCCTGGAAGCCTGGATGAGCACAGCCTCTCATGTGGCGATCACGGCGGAGGACGGACAACTGGCTGTGGAAGCCGCCCAGGCTCAGCCGTTCGACCTGATCATCATGGACGTCAACATGCCCGTCATGGACGGCCTGACGGCCACGCGCCTCATCCGCGACGGCGACGGGCCGAATGCGGATACGCCGATCGTCGTGCTGTCGGCTTCGGCGCGCAAGGAAGACCATCTGGCCGGGCTGAGCGCCGGCGCCGACGCCTATCTGACCAAGCCGATCGATTTCGGGGCGCTGGCCGAAATGATGAGCCGGGCGTCCGGCGGTCGCGAGGCTGTGCGGGGTCCCGGCGGCGCCGAACAGTCCGTCGCCGCCTGAGCGAGGTCGCAACGCCCACTGCGCCCCTGAGGGAAACCTCGGGGGCGTTTTTCGTTCTGGGCTGACGGCGACGCTGAAGACGCCCAAGATGGATCATCATGCGCGCCTTCGCTGAGCTTCTGGATCGCCTTTCCCTCACCGCCTCGCGGAACGCCAAGCTCGTTCTGGTCCGAGACTATCTGAGGACGACGCCTGATCCGGACCGCGGCTGGGCTCTGGCGGCTCTGACTGGAGACTTGACGTTCGACACGGCCAAGCCGGCGATGATCCGAAAGGCGGTCGAAGCGCGGGTGGATGGGGTGCTGTTCGGCTGGTCCTACGATTATGTGGGGGATCTGGCCGAAACGGTGGCGCTGATCTGGCCCTCGGATCCCCAGCGGCGAGCCAATCGCGAACCCGAGCTGGGGGAGGTGGTCGAGGCCCTGCGCACCGCAAGCCGCAGCGAGGTTCAGCCATTGCTGGAGCAGTGGCTGGACGCGCTGGAACCCAAGGGGCGGTGGGCTCTGTTGAAGCTCATGACCGGGGGTCTGCGCGTCGGCCTGTCGGCGCGTTTGGCCAAGACGGCGGCGGCCATGGTGCGCCGCGCCGCCGTCCGATCGCCGCCGTCGCCGGACGGGGATGAGGCGACAGCGATCCTTGAGCCGATCGACGTCTCCGCCGTCGAGGAGATCTGGCACGCCGTGCCGGCCCCCTACGGTGATCTGTTCGCCTGGCTTGAGGGGCGAGGGGAGAGGCCCAGCCCCGATACGCCGGGACGCTTTCGACCCGTGATGCTGGCCGTAGCCGTGGACGAGGCGGTCGATTTCCCAAAGCTGGACCCGGCCGAATACGCCGCCGAGTGGAAGTGGGACGGCATTCGTGTCCAGGCGGTGGTCGAGGGCGAGGTTCGCCGACTGTGGTCCCGCACCGGCGAAGACATCTCGTCCGCCTTTCCCGACGTGATGCAGGCCCTTGCCTTCGAAGGCGCGCTCGACGGCGAGCTGGTGGTTTGGCGAGAGGGGCAGGTGGCCGCCTTTGGCGACCTGCAGCAGAGGCTGAACAGGAAGGCGGTTGACGCCAAGGCCATGACCGCCTTTCCGGCGGCGGTGATCGCCTATGATCTGCTGGCTGACGGAGCCGAGGACATTCGAGCTCTTCCGCTACAGGCGAGACGGGCCCGGCTGGAGGCCTTGGTTCGCGGACATGAGGGGGCGCGCCTGCACCTTTCCCCCATCGTGCCGTTCGGCAGTTGGGCGGAACTGGCGCGATTGCGCGCGGATCCTCCGGTGGGAGCGGCCGCAGAGGGGCTCATGCTGAAGCGCTGGGACAGCCCTTATCTGGCGGGACGGCCCAAGGGCCCGTGGTTCAAGTGGAAGCGCGACCCGCACCTGATCGACGCCGTTCTCATGTACGCCCAGCGCGGACATGGAAAGCGGTCCAGCTTCTATTCCGACTACACCTTCGGGGTGTGGACAGATGAGGGCGCCCTGACTCCGGTGGGAAAGGCCTATTTCGGCTTCACCGACGAGGAGTTGAAACAGCTCGACAAGTTTGTCCGCGACCATACGGTGGAGCGGTTCGGGCCGGTCCGGTCGGTTCGGGCGGAGCGGGATTTCGGCCTGGTGCTGGAGATCGCCTTCGAGGGGCTGCAGCGGTCGACCCGTCACAAATCCGGGGTCGCCATGCGTTTTCCGCGCATCAGCCGCATTCGCTGGGACAAGCCTGCGCGCGAGGCGAACAGTCTCGGCGACGTCACCGCCCTGTTGGACGCCATGGACAGCGGCGGCGGTCGTCTGGCGAAGGCCTGACGGGGCCTTAATCGGGGCGAACCACCATACAGGTGACGCGCCGCTCGGACAGAGCCTCGCAGGCCGCCTTAGCGGCGTCTTCCGTCAAGCCCGTGAAACGCGACCGATACCATTCGCCCGCCGTCTGGACGTTGCGTTCCGCGCTGGCGAACTGGCTTCTGAAGCGGCGGTTCACCTCGGTCAGCCAGTCGCTGGCGACCTTTTCGTCGCGGAAGGCGCCGACCTGAACGGCCCAGCGACCGGCGGGCCCGGCGTTTCGGGCCGGTTCGCGGGCGGGCGGCGGCGTGGCCCGCCGGGGCGCCGCCAGACTGTCGCCGGCCGCGACGGGGGCGCCGTTGAGGGAGGCTGTGACGTTGGCCGGAGCACGGCGCTCCGAAGCCGCGCGTTCGGACGGCGCCGGTGTGATCTGTCTGGGCAGAACCTGCGGAGCCGCCGATGCCGTATAGGCGACGGCGCTGGATTCCCCCCCGATGTCGGCGTCGTTGTCGGCCGTCAAAGAGGCGTAGGCGACAGGGGCGCTGGGCGCCTCGTCGACGCCGAAACCGCGCTGTTCGAAGAAGTTTTGGGCGATCTGGATACGCTCGCCCTGGCTGCGGCGCCGCTCGACCTCGAAGCCGGTGTCCATCAGTTCAGCGACATGGGCGTTGCGGCTTGCGCTGGAGCGGCCGCCCAGCACGATGGTGATCAGGCGGCGTCCGTCCCGCACGGCCGAGGCCGCCAGGTTGTATCCGGACGCATTTGTATAGCCGGTCTTCATTCCGTCGTAGCCGTTGCCCGTGGGCAGCAGGCCGTTGGTGTTGCGATAGTTCCGGCCGTTGTAGGCCCAGTCGTGAAGACCGAAATAGCTGTAGTACTGCGGGAAGTCGCGCATGATGGCGCGGGCGAGGATGGCCTGGTCACGCGCTGAGGTGATCTGGCGGGCGTCCGGCAGTCCGTTGGCGGTGTAGTAGCGCGTCTGGGTCATGCCCAGTTGCGTCGCCCTTTGCGTCATAAGGGCCGTGAACCGGCTTTCGGAGCCGGCGATATGTTCGGCTATGACCACCGCCATGTCATTGGCGGACCGGACCGCTGTGGCGCGCATGGCGTCGTCCAGGGTGATCGTCTGACCCGCCGCCAGACCCAGTTTGGACGGCGGCTGGGATGCTGCGTGGGGTGAAACCGTTAGGACGTCCTGCGCCCTGACCTTGCCTTCCGACAGGGCCTCGAACGCCAGATAAAGGGTCATCATCTTGGTCAGGGAGGCCGGATAACGGCGGCTGTCGGCATGACGCGCGAACAGGACTTCACCCGACGCTGCGTCCATCACTATGGCGGCGTAGCGGCTGTTTTCCTGCGACTGGGCGCCGATGGGGGATACGCCGAAGCCCAAGGCGATGGAAAGCGCGACCAGAGCAAAAAGACCACGGCGAAGAACGGAAATCATGGGCGGTAACGACCCTCGCTGGAACTCAGGGTGCGACAGGCCCCCCGGCCGACGCGATCAAACACCTAGCATAGGAACCGTGGGTTTCATGGTGGTTAACCGGTCGTCAACGTGAATTTGAAGCGTGTAACCCGGTTATCAATGTTCATATGTTGCGCTGCACAAAATTAACTTGACCTGTCTTCGCGGTCGCAACATAAAACCGTCGAGCGAGGCTCGCCTCGTGATTGAATGTCGCGTGCCCTATCCCCCCTCAGGCGCATCATCTGGAGACACGCCATGGCCGAGACCGCTGAGACTTTGAAGAAGACCGTCGAGCAGACCGCTCAAACCGCCGCTCAAACCGCCGCCAAGACCAAGGCTCAGGCCGAGACATTCCAGGCCGCCGGCGTCAAGGCGATGCGGGAAGGCATCGAGAAGTCCGTTGCCTCGCTGAGCGAGCTGAACGTTCACGGCAAGAAGAACCTGGACGCCATGGTCGAGTCGGCCACGGTCGCCCAGAAGGGCGCCGAAGCTCTGTCGCAACAAGCCCTGGGCTTCGCCAAGACCTCCTGGGAAGACGGCGTCGCCGCCAGCAAGGAACTCTCGACGGCGCGTTCGGTGCAGGAATTCTTCGAGCTGCAGACCAACTGGGCCAAGAAGTCCATGGAACGCTACATGTCCGAACTGACTCGGACGAACGAAATCCTGACCTCGACGGTCAAGGACAGCCTCAAGCCCATCAATGATCGCGTGAGCGAGTCGGTCGAGGCTTTCCAGGCCGCCCGCTGATCGCTGTGTCGACGGCTCGTTTACAAGGCCCCGGAGCTGTCTCCGGGGCCTTTATTCGTGTCTAGGGCAGGGCGGAATGGTCGTAGCTGAACACCCGCGCCAGCTTCCAATCCGGCCCCTCCTGTTTCCACATCTGCGTGAAACGTGCGCGGCCCACTCGGGCTTCGGGACCGTCGCCCCGACGCTCGTAGAAGACATGTTCGCCGGTTTCGACGGCGCCGTAGTTGTTGATCGGATAGACGGCGACGCTGTCGGCCAAGGCTTCCCGTCGAGATCGCCAGGCGTCGGGCGCGCTACGTTCGTGGCAGCGGGCCGCATATTGGGCGACAAAGCCGTCGGCGTCGGTCGCGACGAGGCCGCCTCGATCATCGAAGAACTCGAAGTCGTCCGTCAGCATCGCGCGAAGGCCGTCCGGGTCGCACCCCTCGAAGAAAAGGGCGAAAAATCGAGCATCGGCCGCCATCACCCTCGCTTCCAGCGGTTCTGCGGGCGCCGATGCGGTCAGGGCGAGAGCGGCAAGAACAGCAACGGTCATGGAGACGGCCTCGGATGTATGAAGTCTGTTCCAACCTGTGGCCGAGGTGCTGCGGGGTCACGTGAATTCTAGGACATGAGCCGTTCACGAAACCCGTGACTGGACGCCGCTTCAATTCAGGCCATCATTCCCTATCTGAGAACCAAGACGACTCCCGATACGGAATACGAATGCCCATACAAAGGCCCGGTGAAACCGGGGGCGGTCAAGGAACCGCCACCATCACCGAAACCAAGCCGAAGCTTCAGAAGCCCTCGCTCTATCGGGTGCTGATCCTGAACGACGACTACACGCCGATGGAATTCGTCGTCTATGTGCTGGAACGGTTCTTCCAGAAGAGCCGGGAAGAGGCCACCCGCGTCATGCTGCATGTGCACCAGCACGGCGTCGGGGTTTGCGGCGTCTTCACCTACGAGGTCGCCGAGACCAAGGTCGCGCAGGTCATCGAAACCGCGCGCCGCCATCAGCACCCGCTGCAATGCACGATGGAAAAGGACTGAGAGGAACCTTCCGATGCCTTCATTTTCCCGTCCTCTCGAAGAAACCCTGCACCGCGCCGTCGGCTACGCCAACGCACGTCGGCACGAGTATGCGACGCTCGAGCACCTGCTGCTTGCGCTGATCGACGACCCCGACGCCTCGGGCGTGATGCGGGCGTGCAATGTGGATCTGACCGCGTTGAAAGCGGCTCTGACCCTCTATGTCGACAATGATCTCGCCGCCCTGGCCACGGCTGACGGTGAAGACGCCAAGCCGACCGCCGGCTTCCAGCGGGTGATCCAGCGCGCCGTGATCCACGTCCAGTCGTCGGGCCGTGAAGACGTGTCGGGCGCCAATGTCCTGGTCGCGATCTTCTCCGAACGCGAAAGCCACGCCGCCTACTTCCTGCAGGAGCAGGACATGACCCGCTACGACGCGGTCAATTTCATCGCCCATGGCATCGCCAAGAAGGCCGGGGCCGGGGAAACCCGTCCGGCCAAGGGGGCTTCGCCTGAAGAGGCCGAAGACGCCACGGCGGTCAAATCGGGCGGTGAGGCGCTGGAAGCCTATTGCGTCGATCTCAACGAGAAGTCGCGCCAGGGCAAGGTCGATCCGTTGATCGGCCGCCAGGCCGAGGTCGAACGCTCGATCCAGATCCTGTGCCGACGAACGAAGAACAATCCGCTGCTGGTCGGCGATCCCGGCGTCGGCAAGACGGCCATCGCCGAGGGCCTGGCCCGCAAGATCGTCAATGGCGAGGTGCCCGACGTCCTGAAGGACGCCACCATCTATAGCCTGGACATGGGCGCGCTGCTGGCCGGCACCCGCTATCGCGGCGACTTCGAAGAGCGGCTGAAACAGGTGGTCAAGGAGCTGGAGAACCACGACAACGCCGTGCTCTTCATCGACGAGATTCACACGGTGATCGGCGCCGGCGCCACTTCGGGCGGGGCCATGGACGCGTCGAACCTGCTGAAGCCGGCCCTGGCTTCGGGTTCGCTGCGCTGCATGGGGTCGACGACCTACAAGGAATATCGCCAACACTTCGAGAAGGATCGCGCCCTGGTGCGTCGCTTCCAGAAGATCGACGTCAATGAGCCGACGGTCGAGGATACGGTGAAGATCCTGAAGGGTCTAAAGACCTACTACGAGCAGCACCACAAGGTCCGCTACACCGACAGCGCCGTGCGCACGGCGGTGGAGCTTTCGGCGCGATACATGACCGACCGCAAACTGCCGGACAAGGCGATCGACGTGATCGACGAGGCCGGGGCGTCGCAGATGCTGCTGACCGAATCCAAGCGCAAGAAGGTCATCGGTCAGAAGGAGGTCGAGGCCGTCATCGCCAAGATGGCCCGGATCCCGGCCAAGTCGGTGTCCAAGTCCGACACGGAAAGCCTGCGCGAGCTGGAGGTCGACCTGAAGCGCGTGGTCTTCGGCCAGGAACAGGCCATCGAACAGGTTTCGGCGGCGATGAAACTCGCGCGGGCGGGTCTCCGTGACCCGAACAAGCCCATCGGCAGCTTCCTGTTCAGCGGTCCGACCGGCGTCGGCAAGACCGAGGTCGCCAAGCAACTCGCCGCCACCCTGGGCATCGAGATGCAGAGGTTCGACATGTCCGAGTACATGGAGCGGCACACGGTCAGCCGCCTGATCGGGGCGCCTCCCGGCTATGTCGGCCATGACCAGGGCGGCCTGCTGACCGACGCCGTCGATCAGCATCCGCATTCGGTGGTGCTGCTGGACGAGATCGAGAAGGCGCACCCGGACGTCTACAACATCCTGTTGCAGGTGATGGACAACGGCATGCTGACCGATGCGGTCGGCAAGAAGGTGGACTTCAGGAACGTGGTCCTGATCATGACCACCAACGCAGGCGCCGCCGACAACGCCCGCGCCTCCATCGGCTTCGGCCGCGGCAAGGTCGAGGGCGAGGACGACAAGGCCATCCAGCGTCTGTTCGCGCCGGAGTTCAGGAACCGTCTGGACGCCATCGTGGCCTTCAAGCCGCTTCAGGCCGATACGATCCGCTCGGTGGTGACCAAGTTCGTCCTTCAGTTGGAAGCCCAGTTGGCGGACCGGAACATCACCATCGAACTGACCGACGAGGCCGCCGACTGGCTGGCGAAGAACGGCTTCGACGAACTGTACGGCGCGCGTCCGCTGGCGCGGGTGATCCAGGATTCGATCAAGAAGCCGCTGGCCGACGACATCCTGTTCGGGCGTCTGACGCGCGGCGGACACGTCAGGGTCCAGCTGAAGGACGGCAAGATCGACTTCGACATCAAGAGCGCTAGCGGCGTTCCGGCGAAGTCGGAGGAAGAAGAGACGGCCTGATCGGGTCGAACGGGCCCCGGACGGAGACGTCCGGGGCCTTTTCCTTGTCAGACGCCAGGAGGACAGCATGACGCGCATCCTTTTGCAGACCACGATAGAGGCGGTCGAAGACGACTGGCACATCGGCCGATTTTCGCGGCTGCGCGATCATCTATCCAGCCTGCCCGCGGTGGAGGTCGTGGTGGCACGGGACCGAGGCGCGCCGGCCGGCCAGACGGATCCTGTGCTGGGCGGTCTGGCCCAGAGCGATTTCGATCAGCTGTGGCTGTTTGCGGTCGATGTGGGCGATGGCCTGAACGCCGAAGAGTGCGCGGCGATCGGCGCGTTTCGTGCGCGCGGGGGCGGGCTGATGATTACCCGCGATCACATGGATCTGGGGAGCAGCCTCTGCTCTATGGGCGGGGTGGGTGAGGCGCATTATTTCCACACCAGCAGCCAAGATCCCGATCCGGAGCGAAACCGTCGCGACGATGTGGCGACGGGCTATATCGACTTTCCCAACTATCATTCCGGGGCCAACGGGGACTGGCAGACGATCCGGCCTGTGGGCGAGCCGCACCCCGTTCTGCGCGACGTGGACGGCGGCGTCTTGACCCGCCTGCCCGCGCATCCGCATGAGGGTGGCGTCGGCGCCCCGCCGTCCCAGCCGGATGCGCGGGTGATCGCCGCCGGTGTGAGCGCCGTCACAGGGCGGCCGTTCAACATCGCCGTCGCTTTTCAGGGAGATGGCGGCATGGGGCGGGGGGTGGCGCAAAGCACCTTCCACCATTTCGCCGACTACAATTGGGATCCGCGCGACGGCTGTCCCAGTTTCGTCGACGAGCCGCCGGGCAGCGGCATGATCGACGATCGCGAAGCCCTGCGTCAGACGCAGCAGTATGTCAGCAATCTGGCCGCCTGGCTGAGCCCTCGCTGACAGCCGGCCGCCGTCCGGGCATAGTGGCGGGAATGACGCCGCACGCCGGGAATCAATCATCGGACGCCGACGCCCTAGTCGCGACGGCGGAACGACGGCTGGCCGTCGGCGACCTGAGGGGAGCCTTCGCCGATCTGAAGGCGTGCCTGAAGCGATTCCCCGATCATGGGCCGGCGACAGCGGCCATGGGTCTGTTCCTGGCGGATCACGGCGACCCGGCAACGGCGACCCACCTCCTGAGCCAGGCGATGGCGTCGTCGCCCCCGATCGACGGATCGCGGGGACGGGTCGCGACCGGTCTGGCGCGCATGCTGAGCGCGCTGTCGCCCAGCCGTTGGTCTGCGCCGCTGGAGGCGGATCTTTGCGCCTGTCTGCGCGATCCGGCGGTGGAGCCCCAGACGCTGGCGCGCGTGACGGCCGAAACCCTGCTGTTGAAACAGCCCGTCTTCGACGGCGCGAGGGCGACCCTGGCCACTATGGGCCGCGATCCGCTGTGGCTGGCCTTCCTGTCACGTTGCCTGAACGTCAGCGCCGCCATGGAGACCCGCCTCGACGCGGTCCGCGCAGCGGTGATTGAGATTGACGGCCCGCTTGAGCCGTCGGTCGGCGCCCTGATCGGCGCTATCGGGCTCAGCGGCTTTGCATCCGAGTATATTGCGCGCCCCCTCGCGGCCGAAGGTGTGGCGATCGTGATGTTCCGGCCGCCCACGCTTGCGGAGGCGGCAGGTCTGGGCGAGGGCGAAATCCAGGCGCAGCTGATCCGCCGCGCCATCGAGGAGCCTGCCAGGGAACGCGCCCTGGCCCCGACGACCCCTGCTTTCACGCCTGCGGGCGACGATGTCGTGTCCGAAGCGGTCAGGGGCCAGTACGAAGCCAATCCCTATCCCCGCTGGTCGGCACCGCCCGCATCCAGGCCGCGAAGACTCTCCGAGGCTGTCGCGGCCCTGCCGGGTCTCGACGTGAAGGCCTTTGGGGAGCGGCTGGACTCCGTCCTGGTCGCCGGGTGCGGCACCGGGTTCGAACCGATCGACCTGGCGCGGATGGACCCTTCGCTGACGATCACCGCCATGGATCTGAGCCGCGCCAGTCTCGCTTACGGCATGAGGGTGGCCGAAGATCTGGGGCTGTCGAGGGTTCGGTTCGTCCAGGGCGACATACTGGCCTTGGATCAGGTGCAGGCGCGGTTCGACGTCGTGACCAGCACCGGCGTGATTCATCATATGGCGCGGCCTGAAGCGGGGCTGTCGCGGCTGGCCGGGGTTTTGCGGCCGGGCGGGGTGGTTCGGCTGGGGCTCTACAGCGAGCGGGCGCGGGCGCTAGTGCGGGCGAGCCATGAGCTCATCCGCCAGATGGGATGGAAGCCGGTCGACGCCGACATCCGGGCGTTCCGCGCCCATGTCCTGGCCCTGCCGGAGGGCGAACCCTTGGCGGCGCTGAAGGAAAGCGCCGACTTCTACAGCCTCAGCGGCTGCCGCGACCTAGTCTTCCATGTGCAGGAGCATCGCTACACGCCGCCACAGCTCGGCGAATTGATCGCCGGGGCCGGGTTGAGGCTGGTCGGGTTCGAGGCGTCGCCCGAGGCGAGGGCGGCCTTCGCCGGGGCTTTCGGGCAGGCCGATCCGCTCGACCTCGGCCTGTGGGACCAACTGGAGGCGCGACGGCCTGACCTGTTCGCCAGCATGTATCATCTGTGGGCGCAGAAGCCGGCCTGAGGTGGGCGTCAGCCTTCCTTCTTGAAGGGCGACAGTTCCTCCGTCATCTCCCCCCTTTGGGCCTCCACCGCAGGGCCCTCGCGCCGAAGATAGTCCGCGACCGGTCCTCGCAGCGCCGGGTCGGCGATGAAATGGGCGGAATAGACGGGGGAGGGCAGATACCCCCGTGCGATCTTGTGCTCGCCCTGGGCGCCCGCCTCGACGCGGGACAGGCCGCGCGCGATGGCGAAGTCGATCGCCTGATAATAGCAGAGTTCGAAATGGAGGAAGGGCACGTCTTCCAGCGCGCCCCACTGGCGGCCGTACAGGGCGTCGCGGCCGATGAAGTTGAGAGCGCCGGCGATGGGCCTTTCGTCGCGGAAGGCCATGACCAGAGCGATCCGGTCCGCCATGGTCGCGCCCACGCGCGTGAAGAAGTCCCGGGTCAGATACGGGCGGCCCCATTTCCGGTCGCCCGTGTCCATGTAGAAGGCGAAGAAGGCGTCCCAATGAGCCTCGGTGATTTCGGCGCCGGTCAGGATGCGGATGTCCAGACCGGCCTGGGCGTCGCGGCGTTCGCGGCGGATGGTCTTGCGGCGGTTGGCCGACAGGGCGGCCAGGAAATCGTCGAAGCTCTGATAACCGTCATTGCGCCAGATGAACTGGATGTCCTGGCGCGGCAGCAGGCCGGCCTGGGCCATGTCCGCCCACTCGGCCTCGGTCGGAAAATTGACGTGCAGGGATGAGACGCCCAGCCGCTCCACCAGGGTCAGGGCGCCCTGGAGCAGGGCCTGGCGCACGGCGGCCGAGTCTGTATCGGGATGGTTGAGAAAGCGGGGGCCGGTCGCCGGTGTGAAGGGCACGGCGCCCAGCAGCTTGGGATAATAGCGACCGCCGGCGCGCTCATAGGCGTCGGCCCAACTGTGGTCGAAGACATATTCGCCCTGGCTGTGGCCCTTCAGATAGAGGGGCATGACGCCGAGCACGGCGTTGTCCTCGTCACGCAGGGCCAGATGGCGCGGCGCCCAGCCCTGGTGCGGTGCGGCGCTGCCGGACGCCTCGCAGGCGTGCAGAAAGTCGTAGGAGACGAAGGGATCGCCGGTGGGACGCGCGCAGGCGTCCCAGGCCTCGCGGCCGATGTCGGCGATCCCGTCGTGAACCGAGAGCGTGAAGGTCAACGGATCTCCACGACGGCGTCCACCTCGACGGCGAAGCCGAGGGGCAGCTTATAGACGCCGACGGCGGAACGGGCGTGGCGGCCGGCGTCGCCGAACACCTCGACCATCAGGTCCGAGCAACCGTTGATGACGGCGGGAATGGCTTCGAAGTCCGGTCCGGCCTGGACGAAACCGCCCAGTTTGACGATGCGAACGACCCGGTCCAGGTCGCCGTCGCAGGCGGCCTTGATCTGGGCCAGCAGATTGATCCCGCACAGGCGGGCTGCGGCGGCAGCCTGTTCCGGCGTCACGTCCACGCCGACCGTGCCCTTGATCCCGCCCGAGGCGTCGTTCGACAGCTGGCCGGAGATATGGACGACCGAGCCGGTCTGGACGAAAGGCACATAGTTGGCCACCGCCTTGGCGGGTTCCGGCAGGGTGATGCCGAGTTCGGCGATGCGGGATTCGATGCTCATGGGGGCTCCTTGATCTGGTCGGCGGTTTAGCGCGGCGCAAGGGCCGCGTCACCCGTTCGGCCTCTTAAGCCTTCGCCAATCGGGCCGTGGCATAAGAGGGCCCATGGATCTGCACCTGACTCCCGATGTCGCCGCCTTTCAGGGCGTGCTGGCCCGTCTTTCCAGCCAGGACTGGGCCCAGGTCGACGCCGCAGCCGAGACGGCGGCGGTCAAGGCCGCAGAGGCCGCGCCGCACTGGGATTTCGAAATGCCGGCCAAGGCTGTGGACGCCGTGCTCGGGGCAGGGGCTTCGGACGAGGTTCGGCGCGGCCTGATCGCCTCCTGGGCCTTGCAACTGCCGGATCGGGTCGCAGCCATGGGCCTGCCTCCGGAGGTCCTGGCGCTTTATCCCTACTGGATTGAACAGCTCGCCGCCTTCCTGACCAAGGCCGAGGGCGACTATGAATTCGACCACTGGGCCAAGGATGTTCGCTTCACCCTGGCGCTCAGCGTGCCGGCGGCCAGGAGCCAGGTCATCGACCTGAGTTCGCCCGTCGGCCCTGGGCAGATCATCAAGCATGTGCGCGACGGCTGGGGCTTCGGCCCGCTGTTCCGCTATCTGAAGGCGGGCGCCAAACGCGAGCCCTGGCTGGAGGTCCATACCGAGAGCCGCTGGCTGCGCGGCTTCAACGAGGAAGGCTGGAACGACGCCTGGGCCACGGCGGCGGAAATCTGTCGGACACGACCGGAGCTGGCGGGGATGATCGGCTCCAGCTGGTTCTACGACCCGCCGCTGACCGAGATCAGTCCCCGGCTGGCGCATCTGAGATTGAACCCCCTGAAGGGCGGCGCCTTCATGGTTCACCAGGGACCGGGCGAGATCCACGCCCAGCGCGCCGGCGCCGCCTCGGCGTCGCGCAAGGCCCTGATCGACAGCGGCGAATACACGGCGCGCTCGTGGCTGATGATCTGGCCGCGGAAGGAACTAATCGCCTGGGCGGATCGTCGAAAGGCGGCATGATTGCCCAAGGCGGGGCGAGCTACCTGATCGACATTTGGCCGAGCAAAGCCCTAATCCCGTAAGCAGGGTACCTGCTCGCGGGACCGGATCAGATATAGATGGCCATGCCGTTACGACAGACCCCCACTTGGCTCGCAATCACATATTGAGACGCTGAACCCTGCAGCGGTCCAATGCCGGCGTAGGTTGCATAACAAACGCCCGCCGCATAGCCGATGGGAGTCGCGTATGTTGAATCGCTATAATATTCATAGCTGTAGAGCGGTACGTCTACGAATGCTTGGGCCGGGGCGGCCATGGCGCCGAGACTTAGCGCCGCGCCCGCAGATGCGCCGAGAAGGCGAAGAGCACTTGGCATTGTTTCCCTCCATGAAAACCTCGATTAGCGAGGGCGGTCAATCAGGGGTTGAATTTTGCTCGCATGTCAAGCGTGGCGACGCGTTTCCTATTCGCCACGCCGCCGCGACTGGATGGATGTCCAGCCCTGCCGTCCTGGCCAGGCGGATCAGCCGGTCTAGGTCTTCCGGCCGGCAGCCGTAGGGGGTCGGGGCGCCGCTGACGTCATGGCCGTAGGCGATCAGCCAGCCTTTAGAGGCCGCAGTCGAAGCGACCAAGGCCTCCAGATCGTAGCCGGGCAGGCGACGGCTCTCCAGGCCGATGGCTTGAAGCAGATTGCGGTCCGCTCGACCGCTGTTGATCCCATCGCGCACCCCTCGGCCGCACAGGAAGCGCCGGTCGACCACCGCCTTCGATCCCATGGCGCAGTCGCCGAACGGATAGGCGAAGGTCTGCATCTGATAGCCGTCCAGCCGTTCCGACACCCAGGCGGAGTTGCGGGCCAGGCTGGCGTCCAGTTCGGTCGGCGACAGGCGCAGGGTCGAGACATGTTCATAGGTGTGGCAGCCGACCTCGTGCCCCGCTTCGTGCAGGGCCTGAAGGTGCTCGGTCTCGAACTGCGGCAGGTCCAGATTGCGCCCGCCCGCCAGGCCGCCGCAGACATAGTAGGTCGCCTTGACCCCGTGCTGGGCCAGCACCGGTCCGGCCTCCAACCAGGCCGAGGCGGGGATGTCGTCGAACGACAGGCTCAGCACGCCTCGCGGGGGTCGGATGGTCGCGGGGCGGACATCCAGATAACGGCCGGCTCGGCGGCGCATCTTGTCGACGAAGGCGTTCATGCCGTCCTTATGGCGGATCGGCCTTAAGGTCGGGTTTCAGACCGTCACCGGTCGGGCGGTCTGGCCGCGCTCGCCGAAGACGCGGCGATACCGCGCGATCTCGGCCGGATCGCCGACCGCCTTTTCCGGGTTGTCAGACAGCTTGACGGCGGGACGTCCCCCCGCCTCGACGACCTTGCAAACCAGGGAAATGGGCTCCAGCTCGGGCGCGAAGGCCGGCGAACAATCGCGGAAGTCGTTGGTCAGATTGGTGCCCCAGCCGAAGCTGAGCCGGGCGCGGCCGTGGAAACGGGCGTGGGCGGCTTCGATGCCGTCGATGTCCATGCCGTCGGAGAAGATCAGCAGCTTGTCCTTCGGATCGCGTCTGCGGCTGCGCCACCATTCGATCAGTCGCTCGCCCGCCGCGATGGGCGGGGCCGAGTCGGGGCGGAAGCCGGTCCAGTCGGCGACCCAGTCCGGCGCCTGATCCAGAAAGGCCTCGGTGCCGAAGGCGTCGGGCAGGACGACCAGAAGATTGCCGCCGTAGTGCCGCCGCCACTCGTCAAGCACCGCATAGGGCGTCTGCGCCAGCGCCGGGTCGTCGGGGGCGAGGGCGGCCAGGACCATGGGCAGTTCGTGGCCGTTGGTGCCGATGGCCTCCAGATCGTTCTCCATGGCGTGGAGCACATTGGAGGTGCCGATGAAGGACCGGCCAAGGCCTTCCTTCAGGGCCTGAATGCACCAGCGCTGCCACAGGAAGCCGTGGCGACGACGGGTGCCGAAGTCGGACAGGGCCAGATCGGGCAGGGCGCGCAGCCGCTCGACCTTGGACCACAGCCGCGTCTTGGCGCGGGAATAGAGGACGTCCAGCTCGAACCGGCCAAGACGGCGCAGTCCGGCGCGGCATCTCAGCTCGTTTAGGATGGCGAGCGCCGGGATCTCCCACAGGGTGACCTCGGCCCAGGCGCCGGAGAAGGTCAGGACGTACTGGCCGTCCTGAACCGACAGATCGTACTCGGGCAGGCGATAGTCGGTCAGCCAGGCGATGAAGTCGGGCGAGAAAATCTGTTTGACGCCATAGAAGCTGTTGCCCGCCAGCCAGACCAACTCCTTGTTGGTGAAGCGCAGGGTTCGGGCGTGGTCCAGCTGATCCCGAAGGGCGCCGATCTCAATCTCGTCGGCCATGCGGACCGATCGGGTGCGGTTGATGACCTGGAAGACAACCGGCGTGTCGCGATGCTCCCGCCAGATCATCTGCAGCATCAGCAGCTTGTAGAAGTCGGTGTCCAGCAGGCTGCGGACGATCGGGTCCAGGCGAAACCCGTGGTCGAAGGCGCGTTTGGCGAGATCCATGACCTCTCTTAGGTCTTCAGGGCCCGCCCCGCCACCACCGCGTCCTTGCCGAACTTCTCCCGCAGCTTGTCTATGGCGCGCTCGGTTTTGAGCACTCGCGTCTCGGCGCTCTGGAACAGACCCGCAGGCGCGTCTTCCGCGTCGCGGATGTCCGCCATGCCGATGCCGATCAGCCGATACGGCGGACCCAGCTCCGGCTTAAGCAGGTCGCGGCCTGCGGCGAACAGGGCGCGGGCGGTCTGGACCGGTTCCGGCAGGCTGATGCGGCGGGTGACGATCTTGAAGTCGGTGCGGCGCAGCTTCAGCACCAGAACGCGGCTGGCGACGCCGTCGCGGCGGGCCTTGGACGCCAGCTTCTCGCACAAGGGCCAGAGCTCGGCCTCCAGAGCCTCGGCCGAGCTGAGGTCCTCGTTAAAGGTGGTCTCGGCGCTCATCCCCTTGCGATCGCGTTCCGGGTTCACGCTTCGGGCGTCGCGAGCATGGGACAGGTCGTGCAGGCGCAGACCGGATTCGCCATAGAGTTTGATCAGGTCGCGGACGTCGGCGCGCGCCAGATCGCCGATCGTGGCGTAGCCGTCGCTGCGCAGGGCCTTGCCGAACACCGGCCCGACGCCGGGCAGGGCGGTGACGGGGCGCGGGGCCAGCAGCACCTGGGCGTCCGCCGCGCCGATGACGGAAAAGCCGCGCGGCTTATCCATCTCCGACGCCATCTTGGCCAGGAAGCGGTTGGGGGCCAGGCCGATGGAGACGGTCAGGCCCGTTTCCTCTTCGATCGCTTTCTGGAACCGGATCAACTGCAAGGCCGGCGGGCCGCCGTTCAGCCTTTCGGTGCCCGACAGATCGACCCACGCCTCGTCCAGAGACAGCGGCTGAATCAGGGGCGTCAGACGTCCCAAGGCGCCCAGGATACGTTCCGATTCGAAGACGTATTTGGCGAAGTCGGGCTTGATCACCACGGCTTCGGGACAGGCCTTCAGCGCTTTGAACATCGGCATGGCGCTGCCGACGCCATACTGTCGCGCGACATAGCAGGCGGTGGAGACCACGCCGCGTTTACCGCCGCCGACGATGACCGGGCGATCTCGAAGTTCGGGCCGGTCGCGCTTCTCCACCGAGGCGTAGAAGGCGTCGCAGTCCATATGGGCGATGGAAAGCTGATCCAGTTCCGCGTGGGCCGCGATGCGACGCGACCCGCAGTTTGGGCAGCGCTGAGCGGGCGGTCCGGGGGGCTCCTCGCCGGTCCACAGGCAATCGCGACAAACGGCCTTTATGGCCACGCTTAAGGTCTCCGTAACCTTGGCTTCACCCCAACTTAAGACTGGGCGTCCACTATTCCCACCGCGCGAGGCGTCCGATCTTCGACGGACGCGCAGGTCAGGTGATGATGTCCAAGAAAGTCCTCATCGTCGAGGATAACGAGCTGAACATGAAGCTTTTTCATGATCTGCTCGATTCTCAGGGGTACGAGACTCTGCAGACCCGGGAAGGGCTGCAGGCGCTTGCCTTGGCGCGCAGCCACCACCCCGACCTGATCCTCATGGACATCCAACTGCCCGAGATTTCCGGTCTTGAAGTCACCAAATGGCTGAAGGACGACGAGGAACTGAAATCGATTCCGGTCATCGCCGTGACCGCCTTCGCCATGAAGGGCGATGAGGAGCGCATCCGCCAGGGGGGGTGCGAGGCCTATATATCCAAGCCCATCTCGGTTATGCACTTCCTCGACACCATCCGGCAGCATCTGGGATGAGCGCGCGAATTCTGGTGGTCGACGACGTGGACGTGAACGTCCGTCTGCTCGAGGCCAAGCTGACCATCGAATATTACGACGTCCTGACCTGCAACAGCGGGGCGGCGGCCCTGGAGCTGGCGGCGGAACACCAGCCCGACCTGATTCTGCTCGATGTCATGATGCCGGGCATGGACGGCTTCGAGACCTGTCGTCTGCTGAAGGCGCGCGCGGAGACACGGCATATCCCCGTGGTGCTGGTGACGGCTCTGGACGGGCGGGAGGACCGGATTCGCGGTCTTGAAGCCGGGGCGGACGATTTCCTGACCAAGCCGATCGACGACGTGGTCCTGTTCGCCCGGGTCAAGTCGCTGACGCGGCTGAAACAGGTGATGGACGAACTGCGCGAGCGCGAGGAAAGCAGCCGGCGCATGGGCGTGGAAGGCGAGGGCGCTGCGCGGCTGCGCAGCGAAGGCGGTCGTGTCCTGATCGTCGACGACGACGCCGCCCAGGCCGAGAAGATCGCTGCGGAACTGGGGCGCGAGCACCGCGTCGCCATCGAGACGGATCCTGAGGCCGCCATGATCGCCGCCAAGGGGGCGCTCGACCTGATTATCGTGAATGTGGCCGCCCAGGGGTTCGACGGCTTGCGCGTCGTGGCCCTTGCCAAGTCCGGCGACGCGCGCCGTGCGCCCATCCTGGCCATTGTCGAACCCAGCGAGCGACCGCGGATGGTCAAGGCGCTGGAGCTGGGCGCCACCGACATCCTGCCGCGCCCCGTCGACCCCGAGGAGCTGTCGGCGCGGGTGCGGACGCAGATTCGTCGCAAGCGCTACACCGATTTCCTGCGCCAGAAGCTGGACAGCAGCCTGGAGATGGCTGTCACCGACGCCCTGACCGGTCTGCACAATCGGCGCTACATGACCGGACAGTTGCAGGCTCTCGTAGGACGAGCCGCGCACGGCGGCGCGTCGGTCGCCGTGCTGGTGCTCGACATCGACCACTTCAAATCGGTCAACGACGGCTTCGGACATGACGCGGGAGACGAGGTCCTGGCGGAGTTCGCCGTGCGCCTGGCCACCAATGTTCGCGCCGTCGATCTGCCGTGCCGCATGGGCGGCGAAGAGTTCGTGGTGGTCATGCCCGGGGCCGGGCTGGACGACGCCCAGATGGTGGCGGAGCGGATTCGACGCGACATCGCCTCTGCGCCCTTCCGGGTCATGGGCGGCAAGGAGCATCTGACCATCACCATTTCGATCGGCGTCGCTGCGACGACGGGTGACGGGGATACGCCGGAAGGCCTGTTGAAGCGAGCCGACGAGGGCGTTTACGAGGCCAAGGCGGGCGGTCGGAACAAGGTGGTCGCCAAGGCCGCCTGACACGCCTTTCAGGCAATAAAAAACGCCCGGCTGCGACCAGCCGGGCGTTTTCTTGTATCAGCCGATCAAGCGCTTACTTGATCTTGCCTTCCTTGAAGTCGACGTGCTTGCGCACGACCGGGTCGTACTTCTTGACGACCATCTTTTCGGTCATGGTGCGGGCGTTCTTCTTGGTGACGTAGAAGAAGCCGGTGTCGGCCGTGGAGTTCAGGCGGATCTTGATGGAAGCCGGTTTGGCCATCGGAATTACCTCTGCGACGGCGAAAGCCGCTTAAAATAAGAGGCGCGGAACATACTCAGGATCGTCCCAAAGTCAACGGGCGCGATGACGCGTTGATGTGGCGCGGCACACATATAGTCTGGGTGGATGAAAATCGCATCCTTGTGGGCCGCAGCGGCCCTGGTTTCCCTGTCGCTGGCCGGCGCGGCGGCTGCGACGCCAGCTCCGGCGCAGGACGCCTTTCTGGCGCAGTTGAACGCCCTTTGCGGCCAGCGATTCGAGGGGCGGGTCGTCACGGCAGACGCCGCCGACGCCAGGTTCGCCAGCGAGCGGCTGATCATGCACGTCCGTGATTGTTCGCCGGACGAGGTGCGCATTCCCTTTGCGGTGGGCGAGGACCGATCGCGCACCTGGGTTGTGACCAGGACGGGCGTCGGCCTGCGGCTGAAGCATGATCACCGGCATGAGGACGGTACGACTGATGTGCTGCACTGGTACGGCGGCGATACGACGAGCGTGGGCACGGCCGAGCGGCAGGAATTCCCGGTCGACGCCGAATCGATCACCCTGTTCAACGCCAACGACGCGGCGGTCTCGACCACCAATGTCTGGGCGATGGAAGTCCATCCGGATCGGATGTTCGCCTATGAGCTGCGGCGGCCAAATCGGCATTTCCGCGTGGAGTTCGACCTGACGAAGCCGGTCGCCGAATAGGTCAGACGGCGCGCCAGGGCTGGAGCGGCCGCACGGTGGCGCAGGCGGGACCGCCGTCGCGGGCGCGGCCGGGCAGAACGGCTTCCAGCGGGCGGCCCTGACGCGCCAGGGCCAAAAGGTCTGCGGGAATGTCATGGACGTCGATCTTTGCGCGACGGCTCCATTCGCTGTGCTGTCCGGCCGATGTGCCGATGGCGATATAGACGAAGCGTCGCGACGGTCCTTCGCGTCGCACGAAAGGCCCGGTCATCCGGCCGTCGTCAGACAGGGTGACGGGGACGTCGAAGCTGATCGGACCGTCGTCGGCGATGCGAGGATCGACCGGCGCATTGGCCTTGTCCTGCAGGCTGTAGGCGACGCCTGGGACTGGGTCGACGGTGGTCAGGCGCAGGGTGATGGCGCTGGGCATGGTCAGTCCCTGTGATCGACGACGTGGCGGCCGCGCACCATGCGGACGAAGGGCAGGGGGCGGTCGGGGCTAGTTCGATCCTGGCCAAGCCGCTCGGCCAGTTCGCCCAGCACGAAGCGGGTAATGGCGGGCAGATCAAGGACGCGGGCGTCTTCCAACGGCAACCAGGCGATTTCGTCCAGTTCGCCAGACCCAGCGGTCGGCTCGGGCGTCAGCAGGGCCTCGGCCGGGGCCATGAAGAAGCGGGCGTCGAACCGGCGCGTGCGGCCGGGCGGCGTAACGGCGCGGGCGATGTAGGACAGGACCGAAAGATCGGGCAGGGCTCCCGCTTGGCGGTATTCGCGCCACGGTCCAGCGACGCTGGCGGGGGGCGCGGCGCGCCCCAGAATCAACCCGGTCTCTTCGAAGGTCTCGCGGATCGCCGTCAGGGCCAGGGCGCGGGCGCGGCGGGCGGGAACCTCGGCCTCCAGCCGACGCGCGACGTCTGACGCCAAGGCGCCGGTCGAGGCGGCGGTGAAGTCCGCCCGGTCAATTCGTCCGCCGGGAAACACCCATTTCGAGGCCATGAAGACATGGCCCGGCGCCCGTCGCCCCATCAGCACCTCAGGCCGCGACCCGCCCCGTGTCACGATCAATGTCGCCGCGTCCTTGGGCCGTTGGGCGCCGCCGACGCGAGGCGCGTCGGTCAGGTCCTGCGCGGCGTCGAAGGGGGTCACCTGCGCTTGCCTTTGCGCACGCCCTTCAGCCCGCCCGAAGGTTTGGAGCCGTTGCGGGGCTTGGGGCCGCCCGGCCGGTTCTTGCCGCGCATCGGCGGGCCGTGGCCGCCTCGTCCCCGGACGCCGTAGCGGGGGGCCGGGGCGTTGGGATCGCGCGGCTCCGGTTCGCTGAGCATTTCGAACACCAGGCCGCCGGTGACGGGGGTGGCCTCCACCAGCCTGACCTCGACCATCCGGCCCAGGGTGAAGCGCTTGCCGGTGCGTTCGCCGACCAGGGCATGGGCGCGGTCGTCGTGGGCGAAGTACTCGCCGCCCAGGGTCGAGACGGGGACCAGGCCGTCGGCGCCGGTCTCGTCCAGGCGGATGAACAGGCCGAACCGGGTCACGCCGGTGATCCGTCCCGTGAAGGTGGCCCCGACCCGGTCCTCCAGGAAGGCGGCGATATAGCGGTCCATGGCGTCGCGTTCGGCGGCCATGGACCGGCGCTCGGTCAGGGTGACGCCCTCGGCGATGGCGGGCATTTCGGCGATCTCGCGATCGGTCAGCCCGTCCTTGCCCAAGCCCAGAGCCCGGATCAGGCCGCGGTGAACGATCAGGTCGGAATAGCGCCGGATCGGCGAGGTGAAGTGGGCGTAGCGATCCAGGTTCAGGCCGAAGTGGCCGACGTTGTCCGGCGAATAGATGGCCTGCATCTGGGTGCGAAGGACCACTTCGTTGACCACATCGGCGTATTCGCCGTCGCGGGTCTCGTCCAGCAACTTGTTGAACCGCTTGGTGGTGCCCGGCTCGCCCTTGTTCCACGGCTTGCCGATGGTCGAGAGGAAGTCGGCCAGGTTGAAGATCTTCTCCTGGCTGGGCGCGTCATGGACGCGATAGATCAGAGGCGTCTTCTTCTGTTCCAGTGTCTCTGCGGCGCAGACGTTGGCCTGGATCATCATCTCCTCGATCAGCCGATGCGCCTCCAGCGAGGCGCGCTTCTCGATCGAGGCGATGCCGCCGTCGGGCGCCATGCGGATGCGGCGCTCGGCGGATTCGATCTGCAGCGGACTGCGTTTCAGCCGGCCCTTCAGCATGGCGTGATAAGCGTTCCACAGCGGATAGAGGATGGTCTCCATGATCGGGCCGGTGGCGTCGTCGGTCTGGCCGTCTATGGCGGACTGGGCCTGTTCGTAGCTGAGCTTGGCGTGCGACCGCATCAGGCCGCGCACGAACTTGTGGCCGGTCTTGCGGCCGTCCTTGTCGAACACCATCCGCACCGCCAGACAGGCGCGGTTCTCGCCCTCCTTCAGGCTGCACAGGCCGTTCGACAGCACCTCGGGCAGCATCGGCTCGACGCGGTCGGGGAAATAGGTCGAGTTGCCCTTGTCGCGCGCCTCGCGGTCCAGCTGGCTGCCCGGCCGGACATAGGCGGCAACGTCGGCGATGGCGACCCAGACGATCCAGCCGTTCGGGTTCTTAGGATCCTCGTCACGGGCGGCAAAGACGGCGTCGTCGTGGTCGCGCGCATCGGCGGGGTCGATGGTGATGAAGGGAACCTCGCGCAGGTCCTCTCGGCCCTTCAGCGTCGGCAGGGCCTGATCCTCGGCCTCGCGCTCGACGGCTTCGGAGAAACCGGTCGGGACGCCGTGGGCGTGGATGGCGATCAGGGAGGCGGCGCGGGGATCGTCCTCCTTGCCGATATGTTCCAGGATCTTGCCGCGCTTGGGCCCATAGCGCTGCTCGCCCTTTTCGATGGCGGCCAGGACCAGGTCGCCGTCGCGCAGATCGCCGGACTGGGCCTGGGGCACCAGCAGCACGTCCTTGGAGCGGCGATCGACCGGCTCGACGCGGGTCTCGCGCGCTGACTTGCGGATCACGCCCAGGACGCGGTTCGTGCCGACGTCCAGCTTCTTGATCAGCCGCGCCTCCCAACCATCGTCGGCGCGCTGGAATTTGACCAGCAGGCGGTCGCCCAGACCGGGGGCGGGGCCGACCTTGGTCCGGTCTGGCATCAGTATGGCGCGGGGCGCATCAGGGCCGGCCTCGACCAGGCGGACGTAGAATTCGCCGTCGGCGTCGCGTTCGACCACGTCGGCGACGCCGACTGGCGGCAGGGCGCCGGCCTCGGTGAAGCCCTTGCGCCCGCGCTTGCCCAGCCGGCCTTCTTCTTCAAGCTCGCGGATCATTTCGCGCAGGGCCCGGCGGTCGCCGCCCTTCAGTCCGAAGTGACGGGCTATATCGGTCTTCTCGGCCGATCCGGCCTCGCGCAGGAAGGCGACGAGGGTGTCTTTGTCGGGGAGACCGGCGGGCGGCCTCTTGGGTGATTTGGTCATTGCGTCTTTCGTAGCGCGGAACCGCGCCCTTGGGTCAAATCTTGCGTGAGTTGACCATGTGAATATGAGGCCTCAGCCTCGTTACGTCCTGAACCGGAGTCTTCGATGTCCCTGACCGCCCCCGCCCTGAGCGCGACCGTGAAGTCGCCGCTGGATCTGATCGGCAAGACGCCGATGGTGGAGGTGACGAAGATCGACACCGGCAAGTGCCGCCTGCTGCTGAAACTGGAGTCCCAGAACCCCGGCGGCTCGATCAAGGACCGGATCGCTGTCGAGATGCTGGATGCGGCCGAACGCGAAGGATGGCTGAAGGAAGGGGGCACCATCGTCGAGGCGACGGCGGGCAACACCGGCCTGGCCCTGACCCTGGTCGGCCGCGCACGGGGATATAAGGTGCTGCTGGTCATTCCGGACAAGATGTCGAAGGAAAAAATCCAGCATCTGCGGGCTATGGGCGCCGATGTTCGCCTGACGCGATCCGATGTGCCGCATGGCCACCCCGAGTACTACACCGACATGGCCGAGCGCCTGGCCCAGGCCATTCCCGGCGCCTATTACGTCAACCAGTTCGCCAATCAGTCGAACGCCGAGGCCCATGTGAAGACGACGGGGCCGGAGATCTGGGCCCAGACGGGCGGCGAGATCGACGCCTTCGTCGCCGGCATCGGCTCGGGCGGGACCATCACCGGAACGGCGCGCTTCCTGAAGAGCGTCGGCTCGAACGCCCAGATCATCCTGGCCGATCCGGTGGGATCGACCCTGGCCGGCATCGTCAACGAGGGCGTGCCCGGGCCGGACGGCAGCTATACGGTCGAGGGAATCGGTCAGAACTTCGTGCCAGACACCGCGGACATGAGCCTGATCGACAAGGCCTATTCGATCCCGGACGCGGAGGCGATCGCCACGGCGCGCGAACTGCTTTTGAAGGAAGGCATTCTGGCGGGATCGTCCTCGGGCACCCTGATCGCCACGGCCCTGCGCTGGTGCCGCGAACAGACCGAGCCCAAGACCTGCGTCACCTTCGTCTGCGACACCGGGGCCAAATATCTGTCCAAGGTCTATAACGACGCCTGGCTGGCGGATCAGGGCCTGGGCGAGCGCGAGCTGCACGGCGACCTGTCGGACCTGATCAATCGCAAGTACGAGCGGGGCGACGTCGTCGTCGCCGGTCCGGGCGACACCCTGGACACGGCCTTCAAGCGGATGAAGGGCGCCGACGTGTCCCAGCTGCCGATCATCGAGGACGGCCGTCTGGTCGGCATCTTGGACGAGAGCGATCTGGTCCATGTGATGAACACCGACGAGATCACCCGCAAGGAGCGGTTCGCCAAGCCGGTCGCCGACGCCATGACGCGCGATCTGGACACGCTTCAGGTCAAGGAGCCGCTGGACGCCCTGATCCCGGTCTTCGACCGCGACCGTGTGGCAATCGTGCTGGACGGCGAAAAGTTCGTGGGCCTGATCACCCGCACCGACCTGATCAACCATCTCAGCCTGAATCGGTAAGAACCATGGCCGACAAGAAGAACAGCCAGGGTTTCTCCACCCGCGCCATACATGCCGGTCAGCATCCCGACCCGACTACGGGCGCGGTGATGACGCCGATCTACGCCACCTCGACCTACGCCCAGGAAAGCCCGGGCGTGAACAAAGGCTATGAATACGCGCGGGGCAAGAACCCGACGCGCGAGGCGTTCGAGGCCTGTATCGCCGACCTGGAGGGCGGCACGCACGGGTTCGGCTTCGGCTCGGGCATGGCGGCGACCTCGACGGCGCTGGAACTGCTGGATGCGGGCGACCAAGTGGTCACGGGCGACGACCTGTACGGCGGTTCGTGGCGGCTGTTCGAGCGGGTGCGGCGGCGGACCATGGGGCTGGACTTCGCCTATGTGGACCTGAGCGACATCGCTGCGGTCGAGGCGGCCATCACGCCCAAGACCAGGATGCTGTGGGTCGAGACTCCGACCAATCCGCTGATGAAGCTGGCCGACATCGCGGCCCTGTCGACGGTGGCCAAGGCGCACGGCCTGCTGCTGATCGTCGACAACACCTTCGCCACCCCCTTCTGCCAGCAGCCGCTGAGCCTGGGGGCGGACATCGTCATGCACTCGGCGACCAAATACCTGAACGGCCATTCGGACATCATCGGCGGCGTGCTGGTGACGGCCGATCCCGAGCTGGCGACGCGGATCAAGTTCCTGCAGAACTCGGTCGGCGGCGTCATGGGGCCGTTCGACGCCTTCCTGGCCAACCGGGGCCTGAAGACCCTGGCGCTGCGGATGAGAGCGCACTGCGAGAACGCCCTGACGGTGGCGCGCTGGCTGGAGACCCGCAAGGGCGTGTCCAAGGTCATCTACCCCGGCCTGATCGCCCATCCGCAGCACGAACTGGCGGCGCGCCAGATGCGCGGCGGTTACGGCGGCATGGTGACAGTGATCCTGGACGGCGACCTGGAGCGGACCAAGCGGGTGCTGGAGCGGGTCGAGGTCTTTACGCTGGCGGAGTCGCTGGGCGGGGTCGAAAGCCTGGTGAACCACCCGGCGATCATGACCCACGCCAGCGTGCCCAAGGAGGTGCGCGAGGCGGGCGGCGTGACCGACAACCTGATCCGCCTGTCGGTCGGCGTCGAGGACGTCGAGGACCTGATCGCCGACCTGGATCAGGCCTTGGGCTGATCTCAGCTGGACGGCAGAGCCGTCTGGTGGCCGGTGACGGGGGGCAGCTTCTTCTTGGGGGCGGCGCGCTTCGCAGGCGGAGCCTTGGCGGGCTTGGGCAGGGCGGCGCGGCGGGCCAGTTCGTCGTCGATGACCGGCAGGATATCGCTGGCCGCCATCACCTGGGTGGAGGCACCGTGTTCGACCAGACGGGCGGCGTTGGCGCGCAGGGTGGTCAGATCGGCGTCGGTCATCGTGGGGATCATGTCGGCGAGCGGGGTCATGTCGTCATCCGTGCAGAAAGGCTTCAGGGCCGGCGCGCGAGGCGCCAGCCCTTCAGCTGATTGAAGGCGATCTCGACCACGACACGGTCGCCGAGCAGGGACACGCCGTTCGGCGCGCCCAGGGTCGGCAGGACCGTGACGATGTGGCCGTTGTCCAGGCGGACCTTTCGGCCGCCCAGGGGCAGGAGCTTCGTCACCTCGCCGTCGAAAGCGATGGCAGGCGAGCCAACAAGCTTGTCCTACTCCGCCGCCGAAAGGCGACCGGCGGATTCCTTGCCGGAGCGCTGGTCGCGCTCGATTTCGTAGCCGATCTTCTGGCCTTCGTTCAGCGAGCCGAGGCTCGAGGTTTCGACGGCCGAGGCGTGGACGAAGACGTCCTTGCCGCCGTCATCGGGGGCGATAAAGCCGTAACCCTTTGTGGGATTGTACCATTTTACAGTGCCGGTAGCCATTTGGAGACCTCCGTCTGGCGTTGGCCGCAGGGAGGAATCCCTGGTCGGCCTGTCGGGTCTGAATGGGATCGGCGTTTGGACCTCGGTGCGTGATGCAAAGGGAGCAGCGGCGTTACGCAGAGAGATCGACACTGTTGATATGGGAAGGGCCGGGCCCTGGCGCAAGGGCGCGGGTCAGAAGGCGTAGGCGACCTGGGCCACGAGGGCGTCCTCGTACTGCTCGCCGAAGGTATGGGCGTCGGTGTCGTGGTAGCGTAGGCCCAAGGCTAGGGCGTCGGTCAGGGCGTAGGTGAGGCCGGCGCTCCAGCCGGTGTAGTCGGGGGCGCCGTCCTGTTCGCGGCGGCCGACAGCGGCGGAGCCCTCAAGACGGGGGCTGAAGGCCCAGGCGATCTGGGCTTCGACCCAGGTGAAGGACCGGGTGGAGCCCGCCGCGTCGGGCGAATACTGGAGCTGGAGACGGGCCTCGGCGGGGCCGACGGCGCGGCTGACGTCGGCGGTCAGCTCCCAGCCGTCGGCGTCATAGCCGGGATCGACGTCGAGCCGGTTCTTGTAGGCAAGGCTCAGGTCGAAGGCGTAGCCCCACGCCTCCGGCCGGTAGCCGGCGACCAGTTCGGTCTCCAGCCGGGAGCCGCCCGCCTGGATCGTCTCGAAGCCGGGGCCGGCGTAGAAGCGGCCGTCGGCGGACTCCCAGGTCGCCGCGCCGAAGACGTAGCCGTCGTTGCCGGACTTGGACGCCGCCTTGGAGCGGTTGTCCGTGCCCGCCCCCAGCTCGAACCCCCAGTCCGACGCGGGACCGGCAGTCTGGGCCAGGGCAGGGCCGGCGACTGCGGCGGCGAGCAGGGCGGGGAGGACGAGGCGGGCGGGGGGCGAGTTTCGGATCATGCGGGCTCCAACGCGCGAACCGCGCGAAGGAGCCTTTAGCCTGCCGGGAACCTGGCAGAAAACTGTTCCGTGGCCTGAGCGAACTCTTGTCGCAGGCGGGCGACCAGTTCGGCGGTCGGGACGACGTCGTGGATGGCCCCGGCGCCCTGGCCGGCGGACCAGACCGTCTTCCAGGCCTTGGCCTCGTCGCCCATGTCCAGCTTGTGCTCGGGCAGGTGTTTGGGATCGATTCCGTTTTCGACCAGGGACTTGGTCATGAAGTTGGCCGGGATGCCCGAGACCGCAGGGGTGTGGACGATGTCGGTCGCGCCGCTGTCGATGATCATCTGCTTGTAGGCTTCGGGCGCCAGGGCCTCGGTCGTGTTGATGAAGCGGGTGCCCATATAGGCGAAGTCGGCGCCCATCATCAGGGCGGCGGCCACGTCCTGGCCCGTCGAGATGGCGCCGGCCAGGATGATGGTCCCGTCGTAGAAGGACCGGACCTCGTTGATCAGGGCGAACGGATTGATGATCCCCGCGTGGCCGCCCGCGCCGTTGGCCACCAGGATCAGGCCGTCGACGCCCGCCTCGGCCGCCTTTCGGGCGTGACGGATGTTGGCGATGTCATGGAAGACCACGCCGCCGTAGCCGTGGACCGCATCCACCACGTCGCGCACGGCGCCGAGTGAGGTGATGATCAGCGGCACCTTCTCCTCGACCGACACCATCATGTCGGCCATCAGCCGGGGATTGGTCGGGTGGACGATGTGGTTGACGCCGAAGGCGGCGGCGTCGGGGGACAGGCGACCCTTGATCTCCTGCAGCCAGTCCCGATAGCCCTCGGTGGTGCGCTGGTTCAGCGACGGGAAGGTTCCGATGACCCCGGCGTTGCAGGCCTCGACCACCAGATCCGGGCCCGAGACCAGGAACATCGGCGAGGAGATGACCGGGAGGGTCAGGCCTTTTTGAAGCGAAGCGGGAATGGCCACAGGCGTCTCCTTCAGTTTCGTTTCGCTACGCTTAGCGGGCTGTCGCGGGGGAAGGCAATCGGGCGAAATGGACGGAGTCCACTCAAATAAAATGGAGTCTATTTTCGTCTATTTCGGAAACTGCACCGCGGGAAACAGGGTGCAATGTGCAAAGAGTGCAATTTGCGGTCGTGGTGCGAGGCGGCCTCCGAAGGCCCCGGGGGGCAGGGATCGCGATTATAGCCGGGTTTGCGAGCGTGATAGGTTGAAGCCTGGTTCGTGGAGCCAAGTCGCTGATAGGGCGGGATAAATCTTCAGAAATTGGGAGCGCTGGCCAACACCGTCCCTGCTCCCGCCGGGAGAAGGTGGTCCGAAGGGCTGGATGAGGGCCGCAGGTGGGTAGCTCGCACCGCCGTGCCCCTCGCTATTGAGCGCCAGGACGACGGCTGCGCCGCCGTGCGCTCAAGCCCTCTCCCGGCGGGAGAGGGAAGTCCGAGAAGGATTTTCTTGCGCGCCGCAACCGCCTAAATGGCCGCCATGACCCACTACACCGACAACCTCAGCCAGCTCGGCGCCCAGACCGCCGCTCCGACCAGCCCCGAGACGGCCGTGCTGGAGCGGGTGCCCAACCCGCATGCGGATACGCTCTATCTGGCGCGGTTCACGGCGCCCGAGTTCACCAGCCTGTGCCCGGTGACGGGCCAGCCGGACTTCGCCCATATCGTCATCGATTATGCGCCGGGCGACTGGCTGGTCGAGTCCAAGAGCCTGAAACTGTACCTGACCAGTTTCCGCAACCACGGCGCCTTCCACGAGGACTGCACGGTCGCCATCGGCCGGCGTCTGGCGGATCTGCTGGACCCGAAATGGCTGAGGATCGGGGGGTACTGGTATCCGCGCGGGGGGATCCCGATCGACGTCTTCTGGCAGACGGGCCCGGCGCCCGAGGGGCTGTGGTTGCCGGACCAGGGCGTGCCGACCTATCGCGGGCGGGGGTGAGATCGCACCCCGCCCGCGACGTCTGGATCAACCGCCGAAACGGATACGGACCCCGGCGTTGGCGACGAACCCCTCCAACGGGGCCCAGGCGTCGGTTGTCCAGCGGCCGTCCGCCGTGCGGGTCGGCCGGAGCAAGGAATCGCTCCGGGTCTGGCGTTCGTCCAGAAGGTTTTCCAGGTTCAGGAACAGGCGGTAGCGACCCAGAACCACCTCGCCCAACAGCCCCAGCTCCCAGTAGGCCTCGCTGCGATCGCGGTAGGGATCGTCGTCCAGCGGCTGGGCGCCTGTGTAATAGGCCTCGAAGCCCAGGCGGCCGCGATCGTGTTTCTCCCACATGGCCACGAAGCCGGCCGAATGACGGGGCGTCATCGGCTTGTCGCGCCGCGCCGATCCTGCTTCCTCCGGCTCGTCGGCGTCCAGATACATGTAGTTGGCGGTGAGCACGAAAGGCGCCCGGCGCCAGCGGCCCAGCAGCTCGACCCCACGGGTGCGGGTGACGCCGTCCACGTTGATCAGCCGCGGTCGGTCTGCGGTGACAGGCTGAAGCCGCACTGCGTCGTCTATGTCCGACCCGAACAGCGTCAGGCTGGTCTCCCAAGGTCCTCTGGCCCAGCCCAGGTCCAATGAGGCGGTCGAGGCCGTTTCCACCTCCAGATTGGCGATGGGCTCCAGCCGCGACAGGCCGGCGGCCTCGGTCTCCTCCACGAAGGGCGTAGGGGCGTAAAAGCCGCGACCCCACGAACCGCGAACCGTCCACGGACCCGGCCGCCACAGCAGGGACAATCGCGGGCTGAACTGACCGCCGTAGCGGCTGTGGTCGTCATAGCGGGCGCTGGCCGAAATCGTCAGATCCTCGGTCCAGTCGCGTTCGACCTGGGCGAAAACGGCCGGGGCCGTGTAACGATAGTCGAAGGCCGGGAAGGCGTCCGAGGCGTAGTCGTCCGCCTGCCACACCAGGCCGCCCATCCAGTCGGCGCCCATAGCCTCGGCCGAGACGGAGGACTCCACCAGGAAGGTCTGGTGGCGGTCGTCTTCGATCAGATCGCCGTACCGGTGGCGGTGGCTCTGTTCGACGGCGGACGCGCGGGTCTGGAGCCAGGCGCGGTCGCCCAGAGGCCGTTCATAGACGGCGCCGGCGTCCAGGCGGTCGGTCTCCTGATCCAGGCGGAAGGGCCGGCCGTCGGGGGCCAGGGCGCCGTCGCGCGTGCCGCCCCGGCGCCGCTCGGTCATGCCGCCCGCCGTCAGGAACAGGGTCGCGCCGTCGTCGCCGTTCCAGAACAGCCGCGGCCGGGCCGACCAGCGTGTGTAGCCGGCCATGTCGATCCAGCCGTCGTCGTCCAGGTCCTGGATCGCCTGATGGTTGTAGGTCGCCAGGACGGAGCCGCTCCAGTCTGAAGTCAGGGGAGCAGCGGCGTAGGCCGAGACGTCCTGACCGTCGCGCGAGGTGGCGTTCAGGATCAACTCGCCTTCGCGGGTTTCGCCCGGTCGGCGGGAGATCAGATTGACCACGCCGCCCAAAGCCTGTCCGCCGTACAGCGCCGAGGCGGCGCCCTTGATCACCTCGACCTGCCCCAGATCGCTGGGCGGGATCTGCAGCAGGCCCAGGGACGAGGATTGGCCGCCGTAGAGGGGCAGGCCATCGGCCAGCAACTGCGACCCCTCATGCCCTGAACGCGAACGTTGGCGGATCCCAGTCCGGGGGAGGTGACCTGGACGCGCACCCCGCCGGTTTCGGCCAGGATCATCGAGATGTTGCCCGGACGCATGATGAGCTTTTCGGCGATCTCCTCTTCGTTCAGCACCTCGATCCGGACGGGCTCGTCCTGAACGCGCCGGCGGGAGCGGGTGGAGACGACGAAGATCTCCTCCAGCTCCGCGGCCTCTTCGGCGGGCGGTGTTTGGGGCGGGTATGGCGAGGTCTGGCTCTGGTCTTGGGCGAGGGCGGCGGCGGGCAACAGAGTCGCGAAGGCGACTCCGGCCATGAGATGATAGGCGATGGTCATGATCTGATCCTCGGCCGGCGCACGGGCCGGCCCTGACGACGATAGGCGCGCTCCACTCAGCAGCGGAACGACGCGGACGAGGCGAAGTGGGCCTGTGAGGCCCCGGCGGGATCAGACGCGCGGGGGCCGGTCGGGGCCGGCGGTATCGACCGGCGGAGGTTCCGGCGACTGGCGCCAGGCGTGACGCGCGGCTGCGTGCGCCGGCGTCTGGATCAGGATCGGGTCTGATCTATAGGCGGGGTGGGGCGCGTGGCAGCAGCCGTTGGCGCAGGCCGGGCCGCAATCGATGCAGCCCTGGTCCTGATCCGAAACGGCTTCGCCGACGACGGCGACCGCGGCGCAGTTCGCTTCGGCGCACGCGTGGGCCGACACCGCAGGCGCAAAGGCGACAAGCGCCAGCACCAGCTGCAAAACCAGCTTCAGACCGGCTGACAGGGAGGTCGCAGGGCGTCGCATCTCAGGCCCGGGCTTAAGTGGATCGGCCGTAGATGGCAAGTTGGAGTGTGTGGAGTGAGAGCTTGCGTCTTTCTGCCCTTGCGGGAAAAGGTGGGCAAGCGAAGCGAGGCCGGATGAGGGGTTGTTCGGTCTTGCCGCCTGTTCTCCCATTCGCGTCGAGGTTTGTGTGACCCCTCATCCGTCGGCCTGCGGCCCCCACCTTCTCCCGCAAGGGGAGAAGGCATGAGCCATCGGCTTCCCCTGGAGGCCTGGGGCCGTCGTCTGATGACGAGGGCGGAGACCTGGGCGGACGCATCGAAGGCGCGTCGCTACGCCTACGAATTCCTCTGGTTCGGGCTGAAACAGGGGTGGGCGTGTCTGTTCGGGGGGCTGATGCTGGGGCTGATCGTCGGCACCTTCCTGTGGTGGCCGGATACGGCGCCGATCTCGCGGTATGATTTCCTCGCCGTCGGGGCGGTGGTGATCCAGGCGGCCATGCTGGCCTTCCGGCTGGAGAGCTGGGAGGAGGCGCGGGTGATCTTCCTGTTCCATGTGGCGGGAACGATCATGGAGCTGTTCAAGACCGCGCACGGGTCGTGGGTCTATCCGGAGGACAGTCTGCTGCGCATCGGCGCCGTGCCGCTGTTCTCGGGCTTCATGTATGCGGCGGTGGGCAGTTATATCGCGCGGGTGCAGCGGATTTTTCATATCCGGGTGCGGCGGTATCCGCCGCTGTGGACCACCTGGCTGCTGGCGGCGGCCATCTATGTGAACTTCTTCGCCCATCACTGGCTGCCGGATGTGCGGATCGTTCTGTTTCTGGCGACGGCTCTGCTGTTCGGGCGGGGGTGGTTCTATTTCACGGCGGACCGGCGTCGGCGGTCGATGCCGCTGCTGCTGGGATACGGGCTGGTGGCCCTGTTCATCTGGTTCGCCGAGAACCTGGGCACCTTTGCGCGGGCCTGGACCTATCCGGGGCAGGACGGGGGCTGGGAGCCGGTGTCCCTGCAAAAGCTGGGCGCCTGGTTCCTGCTGATGATCATTTCGGTGGTGCTGGTCTCGCTGGTGCACCGGCCGGAGGAAGAGCCGTCAGGCTGCGCCGGCCATTGACTCGCCGGCCAGTGAGGCGGGGGCGCCCGGCCAGGCGACGGGGGGCAGGGCCTCGAACCCCGGCTTGGCCAGCAGATAGCCTTGCATCAGCTTGACCCCCAAGTCGCGTAGCACGTTCAGCTCGGCCAGGGTCTCGATGCCTTCGCAGACCGGTTCGACGCCCAGATCGCGCAGCATGTTCAGGGTGTTGCGCACGATGGTGCGTTTGACCGGGTCGGTGTCGATGTTGCGGATCAGGGCCATGTCCAGCTTGACGATGTCCGGCTGGAACAGGGTGAGCAGACCCAGGCCCGCATAGCCGGCGCCGAAGTCGTCGATGGCGGTCTTGAACCCCATGGCCCGATAGGATCGCAGGATGTTCAGGATGTGGTCGGCGTCCATCGCCTCGCTCTCGGTGAACTCGAAGATGATCTTGTTCACGGGGAAGCCGGTGCGCATGGCCGCCGCCAGGGTGGCGCGGATGCAGGCGCGGGGCTCATAGACCGCATTGGGCAGGAAGTTGATCGACAGATTGGCGCCCTGGGCCGTCATGTTGAGCCCGGCGGCCAGGTCGATGGCGGTGGTGCGGCAGACCTGGTCGAAGGCGTAGCGGTTCTCGTCGGAGATTTGGGCCAGGACCTGGCCGGCGCCGGCGCCGGCCTGCCCGCGCACCAGGGCCTCGTAGGCGAAGACGGTTCCGGTCGAGACGTCGGCTATGGGCTGAAACGCCATGGTGATCGGCAGGTCGAAACCCGCGCCGTCTTTGCATCCCGCACAGGACATCGGCCTAACGTCTCCGGTTAAGCTGCTGTTCTTAGAACGGAAAGATTAAAGATGTCCGACGGCGGCCCTAGGGCAGGCGGGTGACCTTGGCAGCCATATCCGGGCGGGGGCGTTCCAGGGCGGGCTCATTCAGGGTGCCGATGTGGATGAAGCCGGCGACGGTCTCGCCCTCGGTCAGGCCGAACAGGGCGACGGCCTGCGGGTCGTAGCTGTACCAGTCGGTGATCCAGCTGGACGAATAGCCGAAGGCCCCGGCCGCGTGCTCCAGGTTCATGCAGACGGCGCCGGCCGACAGCTGCTGCTCCCAGATCGGCTTGGCGTCGGGGACGGGGGCGGAGACGACTAGGACGGTGACCGGGGCGGCGGTCAGCTTGGCCAGGACGGCCTGGGCCTTGGCGGGTTTGTCGAGATTTTCGGCCAAGGCGGCCAGCTTTTCTGCGATCTCGGCCCGGGTGACCGGGCCCAGCACCACGAACCGCCAGGGGAAGAGCTTGCCGTGGTCGGGCGTGCGGGCGGCCAGGGTCAGGATCTGGTCCAGCTCGGCCTCGGTAGGGCCGGGGGCGGTCAGGGCCTGGGCCGCGGCGGAGCGGCGCGTGGCCAGGCGGTCGCGCAATTCTTGCGACGGGACCGGGGCGGGCAAGGAGGCGTTCAACGGATACAGGGCCGGGGCGATCATTCGGTCTAGCTAGGCTTTCGCTCGCCCATCCGCCATAGCTGCAGCATGAGCAATTCCGACGAACCGAAATGGGCCGCCGGCCTGGCCAAGCCGCCGGCCTGGCGCAGCGACGGAACCGAGACGGTGTTCGACAATCCGTGGATGGCCGTGACGCGGCATCCGGCCACGGCGCCGACCGGCCATGCGGCCGACTATGCCGTGGTTCGGTTCAAGAGTGTCGGCACCGGCGTCCTGCCGGTGCACGACGACGGCACGGTGGTGCTGGTGGGGCAGCAGAGGTTCGCCCTGGCCAACTATTCCTGGGAAATGCCGGAGGGGGGCGCGCCGCTGGGCGAGGACCCGTTCGACGGGGTCCGGCGCGAACTGGCCGAGGAGGCGGGGCTGGAGGCCGCCCATTGGGCGCCGGCCCTGACGGTCGAGATGTCCAACTCCACCACCGACGAGATCGGCAGGACTTGGGTCGCCTGGGGACTGAACCCTGTGCCGGTCGCGCCGGATCCGACCGAGGTGATCGCGATCGTGCGGGTTCCGTTCCTGGATCTGCTCGACGAGATCGGGCGGGGGACGGTGCGGGACGGCCTGACGGTGGCGACGGCCTACAAGGCCTATCATATGGCCCTGAACGGCGATCTGCCGCCGGCGCTGGCGCAGGCCATGCTGGGGCGGGTATGATGTCGCCGAAGGAGCCCGGCATGGCCAAGCTTGAAGTCGTCGCGAACACCGACAGCGTGTGGCGCCAGCTGCGCGCCTCGGCCGAGGCCGCCTCGCGCGAAGAGCCCCAGCTGGGGTCGCAGATGAACGCGGTCATCCTGTCGCACGACGACCTGGCCGGCGCCCTCAGCTTCCAGATCGCGCGCAAGCTGGCCGATCCGGAAATGAGCGCCATGTCGGTGCGCGAGGTCTGCCTGTCGGCCTTCGCCGCCGATCCGGCCATGGTCGCGGCGGCGGAAGCCGATCTGCAGGCGGTGGCCGAACGTGATCCGGCCATCCGCAACCTGCTGCAGCCCTTCCTGTATTTCAAAGGCTTCCAGGCGCTTCAGGCTTGGCGCGTGGGCCATTGGCTGTGGGGGCAGGGGCGCGAGACCCTGGCCTTCCACTTCCAGAGCCGGATCTCCGAACTGTTCCAGCTGGACATCCATCCGGCGGCGCGGCTGGGCCAGGGGCTGTTCCTGGACCACGGCACCGGCATCGTCATCGGCGAGACGGCGGTGGTCGGCGACGACGTGTCGATGCTGCACGGGGTGACCCTGGGCGGCACCGGCGCGGAACGCGGCGACCGCCATCCCAAGATCGGCAAGGGCGTCCTTCTGGGCGCAGGGGCCAAGGTGCTGGGCAATATCCACGTCGGCGACTACGCCAAGGTGGCGTCGGGCTCGGTGGTGCTGAAGGCCGTGCCGTCGGGCTGCACCGTGGCCGGGGTGCCGGCGCGGCTGGTCAACTGCCCCACTGGCGCAGAGCCGGCGCGGACCATGGACCATACGCTGGCCGACGTGGTGTACGACTTCGTGATCTGAGGGGGCGCCGCAAAGCAGCGGCTGACCTTCACAAGGCGGGTCGAAAGGGAATTTGGTGGAAGTATCAGGCGTTCTGGCTGTCGGTGAAACCACGACCGCCCTGGCCTATGTCAAAGGGCGGCGGGGTTTGTCGCCGCGCCAGATGAAGCTCATCCTCGTTGTCTGTATGACGTCCGTTGGCATCCCCGTCGGGGCATGGCTGTTCGGCTCGTGGCTCGCGGCGGCGGTCTCTGTCGAGTTCGCGGTCATTGGTTTGGGACTAGGTGTGTGGGTGGTGCAGAGATTGGCGGGTCCTTCGATGCAAAAGGCGCTCGCCGCGCGTGGTCAGGCCTATGAGCAGCCGCTTACGCTCCGGCTGACCCCCGAAGTGCTTGTCTATGATCTGGAGGATGTGACGATGACCGCACGCTGGCCCTGCGTCACGGACCTCTATCGAACCCGCAAGTATTGGGTGTTTCTGGTTCAGAGCAGCGCCATGGTGCTTCCGCGACGGTTCTTCACGTCTCCCGAGGCCGAACGGGATTTCATTGTTCAGGCTATGTCGCTGATGACCGATGCCGCCCGTGCGCGAAGCCCTGACGCGGCAGAGCTCATCAAGGGGTAGCGCCCGCCTTGGCGCACTCAATCCTGCAGACAGGATGAGTGACTGCGGAAAATGCGCGGCGCCGGTTTCCCTCAACGCCCGACTTCTCTAGGGTCCGCCGCCAACCCAAGACCATGAGGCCCCCTGTGAAAGACACCGACCTGAAGCGCATCGAGGCCCACCTCAAGCGCACCTTCAACACCGGCGGCATCATCGTGAAGGCCCGTCCCAAGCAGAATGACTCGGCCGAAGTCTATGTCGGGGACGAGTTC
>Ga0208958_1000637_pt1 | contig 41352 bp, 30 predicted proteins | sample RifOxyB1_FD_184032 | JGI IMG/M metagenome (GOLD analysis project Ga0208958, IMG submission 184032) | Soil microbial communities from Rifle, Colorado - Rifle Oxygen_injection B1 (SPAdes) | ecosystem: Environmental > Terrestrial > Deep subsurface > Rock core/Sediment | place: Rifle, Colorado...
ACACGTTGGTTTGACCCATGAAGGCCTGGAAGGCCTGCACGAGCACCGGGCCCGTTTCAGTTCGAGACAGATTATTGCCGGTATTGGGATTGATAAGAGGATTTCCGCCCGGATCCTTCTGCGGCTGAGGATTCAGGACTCCGCGTGAGGGAAATGCCCAGCCCTGATCCGGCGTGATCTGCCCGCCTGCATCGACAATAACGGTCGCGCCGGTTGCCTTAAAACGCGCGAAATCCACTTCGGCAACCAACCAGGAGAAAAAGGGAAAAACCTCCTCGAAGGGAGCCTCGCCCATCATGTCCGTCGTCATGCTCTGATAAAGGGAACCATCCCTAAAGCGGATGTTGACCGCCTGATCGGGAATGCCCACGTCGTCGAGCACCGGATCATTGCACATTTCAGTCGTGCAATCCCTGAAGCCGTTCCCGTTCCGGTCCATAAAGACATGATTCCTGAGGCGCGCGAACCAGTTGAATACCGGCACATCACCCAGTGCCACGCTCTGTCCGGTCGTCACGGTTACGCCTTGCAGGGCAAAAATCACGTCGAGGTTCTCATCCCAGATCACGAGTTGATAATTCCCTGCAGGAACATTCCTGATATCGAATGTGCTGTCGCCACGGCAGGGTTGCGCGTAAACGCCGCGCCCGGCGCCCGCTCCCAGATGATTCAATCCAACCCAACATGATGGAACCGCTTCTCCCGGCCAGAAGGTGAAATTGGGTGGACGGGAATTGTGCAGGTTCACCACCCGCCCGGTGATGCCGCCAGTTCCGTTCAATACGGTCGTGTCATTCGTCGTATGCACGAATCCAAGAAATACGTGATGTCCCGGTGGTCCGAATTCGACGAAAAAGGGCGGCTCGTTTCCTTTTACCCAAGCGTCAACCCCTTTGGTTCCCTCGATCGTCGCGGTCTGATGCCAGTCCTGACCGACAGGTGGAACCGCTTGGATCGTGTATTTTCCCGGCACGAGATTCTGAATGAGCGCCACTCCGTTGGAATCAGTTTTGATTGTGCCATCGCCCATTTTCAAAACATTTCCATTCGCGTAAGTCGTCCCAAGAGGATTTCCGAACGCGTCCTGTGACATTCGACCGCCGGAGACTCCGTATCGCCCGCCTGCATCAAAGAGCTGAATCGAGAAACCGCCCAGTCCACTTTCTTGCGGCAGATCCGGAGCGTTGTTGATCGGATGGCTGTCTTCGAAAACAAACACTGAAATTTGCGCGGTCGGGATCGGCATTTTTTGCACGACGACCTGAACGAAATTTTGTCCGACCTCGACCGAAGCTCCGCCCATGGCAAAACCGGAATCCGGCAACACAGAAAGAAAGTAGGGTTTTGTCGAAGGCACGGTACTCGTTGGATTCGCTGAGTTTCCCGTCGCGATAACCGGAGCGTAACTCCTGTGAAAGCGAACTGATAACGGGTCCTGTACAATGGTCCCCGGGACCACTCTGTAAGTCGTATCTTCCTGCACGACCCAGCGATAGTTCGTCACGGGCGCGCCTTGGCCGTCAACAACAGCGAAGGTGAACGCTTCCGCAGAACCAGCCCAAAGCAAGCTCACCAGGAATACGCTTATTAAATGCGAATTACTTTTGAAATATCGGAGGGTATTCAATGCAATATCCATTTCGATTTCTCCCGGCAACCGTGGCCGGAAAGTTTTCAGGGAAAAGACGGCCGGGCGAGCACTTCAAATTTCGAGCCAGAGCATGCGATTTGCGGTGATTGGCGCACTGCAAAATGGGATTTTCGAACCGGGTATCTTTCACCCCATTCTTAAGCAATAATGTCTCTGATGCAGTACTCCGAAGTTCTGAAGCATGCTTATGGAATCCAGCTCAAACCGGAACACGAACACCTGACGAACATCTTTTTTTCAGGTGCGGCACACCACCAGGCGCGAATGGCTGAATGTCCGGATGAAGCGAAGGAACATCGGTTTCATGGAATCAGATTCATGGCGCATTTGAGGCATCTCTTCACCACGGTCTATCGCCATGGTGAGTTTCGATACGCCGAGGACAAAACACTCCGAACCATGGATGAGCGCGAATCCTGGCATCCGGACCGGTTTGTCTGGCCCGATCCCGATATGTTTTCACAATGCAAGCCTGACCCTGACTTCCTGGCGGGAACCGCGCACCCGTTCGATCAATACTTACGCAACCTCGATCCACCGAAACCCAGCTCTGGGGTGACAGAAGCGGGCTTTGTCAAATTACTGGGTACCGCTGGAAAAGCCTGACAGCACGTCTTTTCCGTACTCAAGTTTTCACATTTTTCATAAGCCCGGAGTCAAGAATAAGCTCGGTGATCAACGTCCGGGGAGTCACATCAAAGGCAGGATTATATACGGGAGCGAATTTCGGGCTGTGCCCCCCCCTTACTTCATCCGGAGCGCGTTCCTCGATGGGGATGTCTTTCCCCGTGGCACATTTTTCGTCCAAGGTCGTCCTCGGCGCCACGACATAGAACGGAATTCTATGATAAGCTGCCTGGACCGCGAGCGAATACGTCCCGATCTTATTTGCGGCATCGCCATTTCGAGCAATTCGATCCGCCCCAACGAAGATCCTGCTGACCTTACCTTGACCCATCAATGAAGCAGCCATGTTGTCGCAAATTAACGTGTACGGAATCCCGAGCTTCTGCAGTTCCCACGCCGTCAAGCGGGCCCCCTGAAAGAGCGGTCTCGTTTCATCGACGTAAACATGAAGCCGCTTGCCTTGTTCGTGCGCTCTTCGAATCACCCCAAGCGCCGTGCCGATTCCCGCCGTTGCAAGCCCCCCCGTATTACAGTGGGTGAGAATGGAGTCGCCATCCTGAATCAGCGCTGAACCGTGCTCCGCCATCGCCTCGCAAAGAGCCACATCTTCGTCGAAGATCGCTTCGGCTTCGCCCACGAGGTCCGCACCACCGCTTCGAACCCGGATCATCCGATCGACCGCGGACATCAAATTCACCGCGGTCGGTCTCGCAGCCCGAAGCCGCTGGGCGGCGTCGAGCCAGTCGGCGGCTGCCGCGCCGTCTTCAGCGAATCGAGCGAGGACTAAAGCTGCGGCAACGCCAATGAGCGGCGCTCCGCGAATCGCGAGCCGTTGAATGATCTCGACCATCTCGGTGGGAGTCGTGCCGGAAATCCAGAGTTCCTGGTGTGGCAAACGAGTCTGATCCAAGACCCAGAGTCGTTCGTCGACATGCTTCAGGCCCAATGAAACCATTTTCTTCATAGAATCCTCTCGCCCAGTTTCTTCCTCATCTCGCGAAGGGCCTGAACTTCCTCCGGCGGCAACACGGATAAACCGCCGAGTTCCTTTGCGAGTTTCAGAATTCCACAGACATGTTCGAGCCGTTCCATCCCGTTATAAGCTTCATCAAGGTCCTCGCCCCAACTCACCGCCCCATGCCGTGCCAGGATCATGACTCGCGAGCCGGGAAGAAATGGCCCGAGCACCTCGCCCATCTTCTCGGTCCCGGGACGGGCATAGGGCACAACGGGAACCCGCCCCATCGAGAGAATCAGCTCTGAAAGGCATTCCGAAGGAAGTTCTGGAATTTCAGGAAAGGCTACGCTCCAGGCGATCGCGGTTGGCGGATGCGCATGTACCACGGCCCGCGCTTTGGGACAGCCACGATAGATCGCCAGATGCATCAGCCGTTCACTGGACGGCGTACCCTGAAGTATTTCATTTTTTGAAGTGATGACGGCGATGTCTTTTTCCCGTAAAAGCGCTTTGCTCTTCCCTGCAGGCGTGATCAGGATCCGTTCGTCGGCGACACGATAGCTGACGTTACCATCGGCTGACGCGAGAAGATTGCGACGATGAAGTCTCGTACAAACGCGGATGAGTTTTCGGGAGATTTCCGCTTCATTCATGACGAAATCCTTAGACTTTCAAGAGCCGCGCCGATCTTGTCGCGAAAAACCGCGACACGATGCATGAGACTTTCAAAATCGATGGTAAGAACCTTTTTTCCTTTCATCAGGACCTTTCCGTCACAGATCACAGTATCAACCTCAAGCCCCTGGGCCGAGTAGACCAACTGACTGATGACGCTGTGAACCGGCTGCAAGTGCGGAAATGCGAAATCGACAACGACAAGGTCGGCCCGCTTTCCCACTTCGAGGCTGCCGATCCGATCATCGAGACCGAGCGCCTTTGCGCCGCCGATCGTGGCACAAACAAGGGCCTGTTCAGCGATCATCGCGGTATTGCTTTTTCCGACGAATTTCTGAAGCTTCGTCGCCAAATCCATGGTTCCGAACAAACTGAGATCGTTATTGCTCGCAGCGCCGTCCGTCCCGAGCGCTACCGGAATCGCTTCCGCAAGGTACCGCGAAACCGGCGCGATACCCGAGCTTAATTTGAGATTTGAATCGGGGTTATGGACGACCGAAGCGCCGGAAGCCTTCAGAAGCGCGATATCAGCTTCGTTCAGATGAACACAGTGCGCACAGATCGTTTGGCGGTTCAGGAGGTTTAAATCGAACAGATATTGAACCGGAGTCTTTGAATGCCTCTTCAGCGACTCGAGGACCTCGCCCTCCGTCTCACTCACGTGAATGTGAACGCGGGCTCCGGTCTTAGCGGCAAGGTCAGCCACTTCCCTGAGCTGCTCCTCGGTACAGGTGTAAGGGGTGTGGGGCCCGAGTATCGGGGTGATTCGCTCATGGGACCGCCACCTGGCGAAAAAACTCTCGAACAGGGCACGCTTGTCCCGCCCGAGATCCTTGTCTTCCGGAAGCGTAAAACCCGACCAAACTTGCGAAACCAACCCCCTCATCCCGGAGCGATCGAGTACCGAAGCAACACTCTCCGGGTAAAAATACATGTCACAGACCGTGGTCACGCCAAAACGGATCGATTCCATCGCGGCCAATTCTGTTCCGACCTGAACAAACTCGGAATCGACAAACTGACTCTCCAAAGGAAGTATCCGGTCAAAAAGCCATTTCTCGAAAGGAAGGTCATCTTCCATTCCGCGGAAGAGACTCATCGCGAAATGGGTGTGGCCGTTCACGAAAGAAGGAAGAACAACCCGATCGGAGGCATCGATGAACTCCTTCGATTCGATGGCTCGACTGGAATCCCAAGGCGCAATCAGCTCGATTTCCTGACCGCGAATTCCGAGAAAGATATCACTTTCCGGTCGCGCCTTCCCGCCAGCCATGGATAGAAAAGTCCCACAATGAATCCCAATATCGAATCGCGGCGCACTCATGAGAAGCAAAGTCTGCCAAAACGTCGAACCTTATTCAATCTTTTGTCTTTGAATCTGAAGGCTTACACAAACAACATTTACCTTGCGCCGCGTCAATGCTGTGGTATGTTCCTTCGGATCGGAGGTAGAATTGTTTCCTGATCCCCACGACTTCCATCGCAAACGACCGCGATTCGATTCCTGGCGCTCTCGGTTTTCACTGACAGCCTCGGTTTTTGGCCTAATCGCGCAATTCGGCTTATCGGCGGAAGCAGCACAACAATTCACTTCGCCGGATCACCTTTCACTTGCATTCGATGCAGTCAATTACCTGTATCTCCCGACTGACAGTCGAGAGCCCGTCTTTGAGTCCTTTGGCCTGAAAGGAAGAAAATCATCAGAAAGCGCGGTTTTGGAGGCGCGCGTCGACGGCGAGCTGAAGCTTATTCTCACCCCGCAGGTGCATACCTATTTCGAGGTTACTGAAGCGTTCTTGAGCACCTCTTCAGCGTTGTCCGAACGAACTCGTTTTCGGGCAGGCAGGAAACTGGAAAACTGGAGCCAGCTCGATCAGGACTGGCAACTCGGAATCTGGCAACCCCGCTTTCGCTGGGATTACCTCCACCCGGACCCGGTCGGCTTGACTGGCTTTTTTGTCGAAATCGCGGACTCAAACACCCGTGGCCTGGAATTAGTCGCTTTCGGATCACCCATTTTCATTCCTGAACGAGGGGTGCCGATCACCGTCTTCAACGGGACGCTGACCTCCCCTTCAGCCTGGTTCACGCCACCCACGTCGAAGCTCGACATTTTCGGTGAAGAAACTCCGCTTCGTTACACTCTGGACGTTCCTCCGCTTTCTGAAATCGTCTTGAATCCGAGTCTGGCATTCATGGTAAGGACGAATAGCGCTGCCCTCGCGAGTTCCGGTCTCTGGGCCTCGGCCGCTTACGGTTACAAACCGATGAACCAACTGCTCCTTGCCCATAACGGCCGGAATCTGTACATGCCGACGTACGATATTCCGGTCACGATCAGGCCTCGCGTGACTTATCATCATCTCGCGTCGATCGAGGGCGGTCTCGTTGCCAAGCCAGCAAGCGTCACGGTTTCGCTCATGCATGACCGGCCTGTAAAACAGAACCTTCCTCCTGGCTGGACTTACCAGGTCGCGGCACCGGCATGGGCCGGCAGCATCTCTCTTTCGACTGAGGTCAGCAAGAAACGTGATCCGGCTCTGCTTGAATTGAATTATCTTCAGCGACTGGGCGGAAACGCTCCAGATCAAGGTTTATTCGCGGACGGCACGAACTCCTCTTTCGAAGCACGCTACCCGTTCACAAGCGCGGTCAGTTTGGGCGCAAAATCAAATCTCGCGTTTCTTGGGGGACAGGGGTACCGGATTCACGGGTCATTCAGAACGCTCTACGAGTTCACGGAAAACGGAACGATCTGCTCGACGGATTTCAAGTACGACCTGAAAGACCACTGGACCCTGCGATTCGGAGCCGACCTCCTGGCGACCGATGTATTCGGCAGCTCGGATACAAGGAACAATCATTTCATCGCGCGATATCAGGTGAACAATCGGATCGAAGCGGGAGTCGTCCATGCATTCTAGTCTCCTCGCAGCCCCCTTCCGCCTGTGCTCGATTCTCGCGCTCATCCTGCTCGCAGGATGCCATTTCCATTTCAGGGAATCGCCGGGGGGCGAAGGCTCAATGCAATTCGGATCTTCCCAACCGGGCTGCCTGAGCGGCGCGGCTCAGCGGATTTCCGCTTTTCTGAAAGGGGAAGCCAGTCAGCGGGAAGTACTTGCCGTTGCGGACTGTTTTTCCAGTTCCCTCCAGCTTTTCGGGGAACGCACGCGAGGCGCTGATCCGGATTTTTATACGCCAAACGAACTGCGCGGCTTCCTCGAGCGATATTTTCTCAAGACGACCAAAATTTCCGACGGGCTTCTCAGGGAAGCCATGGAATTGAAATGTACGCTCCTCGGCGGCAGCCCGGAAAGGCTGACCCGCGATGAACTCGCCCGAGCGGCGGACTTGATCCGGATTTTTGGCGAAGAAGCCGCCAAGCTCGAGCCCCACCTGCCTTTGACACCGACCTGGGCGCGCACGCAGAATGCGACCAGCGTCGACGATGCGGCAAGAGCACTGGAATCAGCCGCCCAGGCCATTGCACGGCATATTCAGAAGACCGGCTATCCATATTTGTTCTCGCGCTTCGATGTCCTCCGGGAGGAAATCGAAAAACTGCTGACGGATTCTGACTCCGGCACTCTCGGCCGCTTCGGAGACCGCTTGCCTCTTGCCCGCGCCGTGAAATCGCTCCTGGTGGGACCGGAAGGGGACCGGATCGGCGGACACGAGTGGGTCAGTTTTCTCACCACCAGCGCGAGATGGTACGGCATTTTCCTGAAGGCGTCCCAGTTCCCTGGGAATTATCCCAGTCCTTTTGCCGGAGCGGGACGTGAACGCATTTCGAGAATCCTCCTGGACTCGCTAGCTCTGATTGAGGAATCCGCGTCCCGACATCCCGGAAGGGTCATACCATTCGAGGAATTCGAGGCCCTCATTGATGCAATCCGCGATTCCGAGCTGCCGATTTCGGGACTGACTCCGGATCGGGCAAGGAACCTCAAAGTCGCGCTGAAGAAATATCTCAGGCCCCTCTTTCGCAAGGTCTTTGGCCCGGAGCCGGGGCCCGGCGGCCGAAATGCAAAAGGCTTCACACAGGCGGGAGTGCAGCGACTCGTCAATTTTGCCGTGCACTGGTCGGAAGGACAGCGATACCTGGATCAGCTCTTCGCGAAGCTTACCACCATGAACGGCCCGGCCCAGGACAAGGCTCCCGGTTTCACGATCACTGAACTTCAGGCTTTGGCGGTCAAGGATCTCTTCCCTTCGCAGGAGAGAAATCCCGTGCTCGAGGATGCCGCTGCCCGAATCCAAGATATCGTTCGCAAGCAACCGCCCCTCTTTTTCGGCGAAGATTATGAAATCACGATTCTCCCGAGATCAGCTGAAGAGCGCTTCACGCTTCATACGATTTCAATCGCGAACCTGCTTTATGAGCTGATCCGAGTCCTGATCCAGGGATATGGCGGCGATCCCGAACGCGCGCGATCCGAAATCGGAGTGACCGGCGCGGAATTCTACTCGTTTTTTGAAGACATCAAAGATATCGGCTTCGCGGCCCGACTATTCGACCCCGATCGAGACAACGAGAAGATGATCGCCTTGCGTTTTCAGGAAGGCAATCTGTTCACCCATTCGGCAAATGGAGACGATTATCTCGACCTCGATGAAGGCAGCCAACTGCTCGCGTTCCTGTTTTCGACTTATCGGCTTTCAACCAACATCCACAACTCAATCGTGAACTCCTGCAACGGATGGATCGGACCCGATGATGTATTCGGAAAGCCAACGGTCGGAACCGGGTGTTATCGGGAACAGTTTTTCGGGAACGCGCACCCCTTCTGGGACAGGCTGCCCGGGATGGTCGAATATTACGCCCGCTTAGCTGATGAAGAACGGGCTCCCTTCGAACAGTATCTGGAAACCGCGTCCCGGCTTTCGGGATACACAGATCGCGTGATGATCAACTCGAACGACTCGCTCGGCTTCGCAGGCGTACTCCAGTACGTGGAAGCGCTCATGAGCCGATTTGACCGGAATCAGTCCGGCTTCATTGATTACGCGGAATCAAAAGCTGCTTTTCCGGTTTTCAGAAAGGCCATTGAGGCCGTCGTGGAGAAACGAAAGCTGTCGAAACACGTTCCCGAAAAAGATTACGAAGCCTTGTTTACGTATTTACTCGCGCACGGGGAACCGCCGAAATCGAATCTCGCCGGTCTGGTCAGTTGGTCAAAATGGAAGCTGAAAAGTCGCTGGAGCTTTCAGGCGTCGCGACTGACATTAATCAAGATATTCGCGATGCTGCAAAGCACATAATCGAAAATATTGCGCCTTTCTCTGTGTTTTGCTATACGTCTCCTATCCTAAAAACCTCGGCAATGCCGGCCAAGCGCGGCGATGTCCGAGGAGGGCACTTTTTACCACCGCTCAGATGGAACCGTTGAGGATCCATACCGGCGAATTTTTCGGCCCCATTGCACAGAAAACCAATACAGCGAGTAACAAAGGGGGGACAGATGTCCTTACGAATGCTCAAAGTTGTTGGCGCTCTGGTGATGGGGAACATCGCGCCGCTCATCGCTCACGGCATAGAAGCCCCGTTTCCAACGGCGACCAGCTCCGATTACCTGGCCAGCCTTCTTCAACGCGAAGGCATCCGAAAACCTGTCGATCTGAAGCTCAGGCCCGATCTCACGGACATTGCGCGTCAAGCCACAGAACACATTGACTCATTCGATCTTGGATGTGAGTTCACGTCTCTCTACGAGGTTCGAGTGCTTCAAAACGGCAATCAATGGATCGCCGGGTACGAAGCGCGGTTCGAATGCGAAGACGGCCCGAGTCCGGCTGCCGCGACGTATTTCGACGTGAATCACAACATGCTGGGCACTCTGGATATCGCATCGTGATATCTTGACGCATTCAGGTTAAACTCGGCTTCCAGGGAAGGAAGCTCAATGGGAAATTACTGGATCAGTCTGGCCGTTTGCGTTTTGACTTATCTCGGCCTGGCCTCTGGCCGAATCCCCAGACTGAAAATTGATCGCGCGGGAATAGCGCTCGTCGGAGCCACGATTCTGATTGGCACAGGCGTATTCTCACTCGACGAAGCCGTTCGGGCCGTGGATTTTGAAACCATCGTTCTCTTATTCGGAATGATGGTCATCGTGAGCTGCCTCCGTTTGTCGGGCTTCTTCGAAGCTGTCGGCGGCTGGATGTTGAGCCGTTTTTCGGAACCTCTCCCTGTACTGGCACTCACCATCGGCCTTTCCGGTGTTCTTTCGGCCTTTCTCGTGAACGACGTCATCTGCCTTGCAATGACCCCGTTTGTCGTGCTCCTCACGTCACGTCTGAAATTGAACCCCGTTCCATACTTGATCGCGCTCGCGACCGCTTCGAATATCGGCTCATCGTGTACGATCATCGGAAACCCCCAGAACATGATCATTGGGAGCCTGTCGAAAATCACGTTCCTGGAGTTTACGTCGCGACTTGCTCCAATCGCGATCATCGGACTCCTGCTGAACTTTCTTCTGGTCGCGATGATTTACAGAGGCAAGCTGCGCCAAATTGATCAGGCGGCTTTTCGTATCCCGATCGAACGCTCTTCCCTTACGCGTTTGAGAGCACCCCATCGTCGCGTGATGCTGACATCTTTGTCGATCACCTTGGGCGCGGTCATCTGCTTCTTCTCGGGTTTGCCGATTGCGATCGTCGCGCTTGGCGCGGCCTCCTGCCTTCTGATACTTCTCGGCAAAGTTCGGCCTGAAAAGATCTACCGCGAAATCGACTGGAGCCTTCTCGTGATGTTCAGCGGACTATTCATCGTTGTACACGCGTTTGACTTGAACATTGTCAGTGGGTGGACGCCTTCGGCTTGGGAGATACTCGGCAAAAACCCGATTGGCTTCATTACGGCGATCTCAGCTGCACTTTCAAATCTCGTCAGCAACGTTCCGGCTGTGCTTCTTTTAAAGCCCGTTCTGGCGGCAACCCCCGAAGCTGTCCGTCAGGAATCATGGTTCGCCCTTGCGGCGGCAAGCACGTTTGCGGGTAACTTCACGCTGCTCGGATCAGTCGCCAACCTGATCGTTATCGAATCAGCGAAGCGTCGCGGTATAGTCGTTTCTTTTTGGGAATACTTCAAGGTCGGCCTGCCGCTTACATTGATCACGCTTTTTTTGGGCTTCGGATGGCTCAGCTGGGTGAAGCTCTGACCGAGCAGCGCAACCCGATCGCTATTTCTTGGAATCACGGGGACCACGTTTTCCCCGATAATTGCTGACCCACTGCTGGTGCTTCGCCTTATGAGGCTGCAGAAGTGCCTGCTGGATGGTTCGATCCTTCCAGCTTTTCGCGACGAATACGGCTCGTTTGCTCATCGGATCGATTCCGCTCCAGTACATTGCGGTCGCGAGGGTCATCGGTGTGGGGATGAAGCCCTGAACCTGCTGGAGCTTCCAAGCATGCTTCCTCATATACTCGAAGACAGTTTCCATTTTCTCGTGCGTACTTCCGGGAAATCCGCTGATAAAGTAGGGAACAATGTACTGCTCTTTGCCGGCTTCTTTCGAATATTGTTCAAAGAGCTGCGCGAATGAGGTGAAGAATTCGGCTTCAGGTTTTCTCATGAGGCTCAGTACTTCCGGATCGAGGTGTTCGGGCGCGATTTTCAGGTGCCCTCCCACGTGGTGACTGATTAATTGCCGGAGGTATCGCCGTCCCGCCTTTTCATCCTGCAGCGCAAGGTCGTAGCGGACCCCCGAGGCGACCAGGACCTTTCTTATACCTGGCTGGTGCCTGGCCTTTTCGAGCAAGTCCACCTGCGCCGCGTGGCTCGAGCGAAGATGCGGGCACGCCTTCGGGAAAAGACAGGAGAGCTTACGACAGCGACGTTGGATCTCAGGACTCTTACAGCCCATTCCGTACATGTTCGCCGTGGGCCCCCCGACATCGCTCACGATGCCCTTGAATTCAGGCTGGCCGTTCAATCCCGCGATTTCCTTAAGAACGTTTTTCTCGCTTCGGGATTGAACAATACGCCCCTGGTGCAGCGATATCGCACAGAAGGAACACCCGCCAAAGCACCCCCGTGTAGCCGCGACGGAGAAACGAATCATGTCAGCCGCCGGAATTCTGGATTGATAGGATGGGTGCTGTTCTTTCGTGAAGGGGAGATCGTAAATCGAGTCAAGCTCCTCGATGCCCAATGGGAGAGACGGAGGGTTGACGACTACCGCCTTTGACCCGTGGTATTGAACAAGACGCTTCCCATTATACGGATTCGCTTCGTGCTCGATCAGGTAGGAAGCCTTTGCGAACTTCTTTTTCTCGTCTCGTACTTCCTCGAAGGAGGGCAAAGTCAACCGAGGCTCAAGCGTTCTCGCGCAGTCACGGGTCGTCACGTAAGCGAATCCGCGCTCGTTCCGAAGCTTCTCGAATGCGCGTTGGGTCGCGGAATCATGAATCGAAAGCGCCCGTCCCACTTCGCACTCGGCTCCCCGAAGAACGGCGGCGAGAGCCATTGCCGGCCGTTCGCCCATTCCGAACACGACGAAGTCCGCTTCGAGATCCATCAGAATGGAAGGGCGCACCTTGTTTTGCCAATAATCGTAATGCGCGAGCCTGCGGAGACTCGCCTCGACACCGCCCACGATGAGCGGCGTATCTGGAAAAGTCCGTCGCGCAAAATTCGCGTAAACGGTCGCGGCGTAATCCGGACGTTTGCCTCCAACTCCCCCCTCGGAGTACATGTCATCGGAACGCCGGCGGCGGTTCGCCGTGTAGTTATTGATCATGCTGTCGACGGTACCGGACGAAACCCCGACAAAGAGCCGTGGTCTTCCCATTCGGGCGAGATCGGCCGTGTCGACTGTCTCGCAGCGCGGTTGCGCGATAATGCCGACCCGAAGCCCAAGGTGCTCAAGCCAACGCCCAAGGCAGGCGACACCGAAACTGGGATGGTCAACGTAAGCATCACCGGAAATGAGGAGAACATCGAGATCCGCCCAACCGCGCAGCTTCATTTCCTCCCGAGTCATGGGAAGGAAGCGTGCGGGCTCGGCTGGCTTTTGCTGATTGAGTCGGGACATCTACTGCGAGTATTGGTTATTCAGCACGACGATTTCAACCCGGCGATTCTTGGCACGTCCCCATTCGTCTCGATTGCCCTTCGATTCCTTCGGTTCTTTCACCGGGCGAAAGTACGAATACCCGGCGACTCCGACCCGCTTCGGCTCAATATCAAACCGCTGGATGAGGTACTTCGCCACCCAAGCCGCGCGGGCGCTCGACAGCTCCCATGCGCTCGGAAAACCCGGCGTCCTGGCTTCTGAGGAATCAGCGTGGCCCTCGATTCTGAACAAGCGTGTGGTCTTGGCAAGCACCCTTCCAATGCGGTCGAGCATGGGACGGAGATCCTCGCTCACATCCACCTGACCTTGCTCGAACAGATCCTTCGCCGCCAGCCGGACAAGGAGGCCCCTGCTGTCGAATTGCATCTGGAACTTTTCGGCGATATCCGAAACGCCGAACTCAAGGCTGATCGATTCTTCGAGAAGCTCCCGAATCTCCTGAAGTTCGCTATCCTGCTCGGCCGCCGTGTTGGTTTTTCCCGCGGGAAGATTGTGGACGCGACCTCCCGGAGTCTCCGGCATTTCAAACGGTCTCGCGGTATTTCCGCCGGAAGCGCCGTTCAGATCAATCATCCCGATCGGACCAGCAGAGGCGAACGCTGCTTTCATGCTCGCGGAGACCTTCTTGAACTTCGACATGTCCGCTTGCGAGATCGCGTACATGATGACGAAGAACGCGAAAAGCAGCGTGATGAAATCCGCGTACGAAACCAGCCAGCGCTCCAAATTGACGTGTTCGGGATGTTTTTTTCTCATGATCGCTAGGCCTTTTTGCCGCCTCCGCCTTCATCACCCCGTCGAAGCGACTCCTCGACGAAAACCTCGAGCTTTTCTTGGAGGAAGTGAGGGTTAAGCCCCTCCTGAATCCCGATAACGCCCAACTTGACCACCTCTTTGGTCACCATTCGCTGGGCCGCTTTTCTTTTCAGTTTGGTCCCCATCGGGATGAGCCACAGGTTAGCCGCACCGACCCCGTAGACCGTCGCGACGAAGGCGACGGCGATACCTTCACCGATTTTTGACGGATCATTCAGCATCGACATAACGTGAATGAGACCCAAGACCGCGCCGATAATTCCGATGGTCGGCGAATACCCGCCTGTTCCTTCCCACACTTTTCCGGCATTCTCTTCTTCTTCGAACGCGAGATAGATTTCGTTATCGATGATTTCCTTGACGGTGTTCGGTTCAAATCCGTCGATCACGTACTTGATGGATTTCTTGAAGAGCGGGTTCTGAATGGATTCGCGCTGACCTTCGACAGCGAGAACCCCCTCTTTACGCGCGATCGTCGCGATCCGGATCATCTCATCGATGGTCGGCCGAACATCCATATCGACCTTCGTGAAAACCGAGGGAACCGCCCGGAATGCATTCTTGATATCCTGAACGGGAAAAGACAGGAACATAGCGCCAAAAGTTCCGCCGAACACGATCAACGCTGCCGTCCCCTGAACGATCTGACCGATATGACCGCCTTCGAGAACCTGTCCACCCACGACCGCCGCCACTCCGAGAATCGCACCGACAATTGAAGCTATATCCATCGCCTAGTCACTCCGATTTACTTGAGCCTTGAGAAAGCGGCTCATGGTACAAACGCTGACGGTAATGCATCGTTTCTTGAATTACCTGATCCACGCTCTCACGGACCATCAGCTTCTCCCCAGTCGTGAGCGTGATTACGGTATCTGGAGTCGCCTCGATAAACTTGATGAGATCGCAATTGAGAACAAAGTCCTTTCCATTAAGTCTGCTCAGCCGAATCATCGATCCCCTTCTCATCTTGCGACGTCTTACAAATAGTGTAACCTCAATGAGATAGGAGTCAAATGAGCAAGTCCCCGAACTCTTCCGTCCGAGGGCCCTCGGCCTACAACCGACCTGCCTCGCTGATTCTCGAAAGTGCCGCGTTTTTCACTGACATCGGCATCGCGATGGCGCTGTTCTGGGTTTCATTGCGTTTCTTTCGCATTGCTCCTGTTCCAGGCTGGAAGCTCGGGTTCTTTCTGCTCTCGACATGCACCCTTGTCTGGTCCGTTCAAAAATATTTCTTCGGACTGACGCTAGGAGAGCGCATCTGGAAACTTCGGGTCGCACCGGACGGCGACCGCTTCTCAAAAAGAATTTGGCGCAAGCTTTACGAACCCGAACAAATCGGACGACCAGCTTGTTTTTGCGGTATTATTTTGACGGTCGCGTTGTGGAGTACCGTCATGATGGCGATCTGGACAAATTACGCCCGGGAGCCCCTCTTTCTTACCGCCAATAATTGGAACATCAGCCCCTTTTTTCCGAACACTTCGGACGCTCCAGCTGAAAAGTCAAAAAGCAACATGCCCGCTGAGGGCATCCAAAACGAACAGTGGGCGATCACACCATTTTTCTACGCACTCGGAGCCTGGCCAAAATCGTTTAAAGGAGCTCCCGTGTTCTACTCGATTCCGTATGAACTAGGGCCTCCGACCCGCTTCATCGGTCACATTGTCGCCCGGTGGCTTGTCCCGGGCGTTCAAGTCACGTTCGAGGGACCGAAAACCGCATCCGCAGTCGCGGCAGGTTCCATCAACCGAGGCCAGATCCGAGAATGCCTGCTCAGCAACACCAGGACTCTCGAATGCCTGAAAATCCGGGAAGCGTCGCTCGGAAGACACGTCCAGGAGCTCCGGGACCGCTTCTCCAGTACGCCAATTCAATGGTCCTTACGTTGGTTTGGGGTCGAAAATCCGGCGCTCCCGAATTCAGAACAGGTCCAAGGCATTTATCTGAGTGCAAACACCGGAACTGAATCTCAAAGCCGCTTTATCCTGATCACCCCGAAGGGCACTCATCAGGCCATCATCCTGGATTTGCTGAATGTCAGCCCAGCTGATCAAAATCCGAGCTCGCGAGATGCTCCTGCAGTTTCGCGAAGTGACGCTGAATACGCGGAAAAACTGCTCATCCAAGCGATCGGCAGTCTCAGAGTCTCGGACGAACTCACCCCCGCACTCGCCTGGGTCGATCGCGAACTCCAATCCGTTCGACTGGACCAACTCGCTTCGCAAGCCGCTTCAAAAGCTTTTTTGGAAAAGCTCGCCGCAATCCAGAGCCTGCTTGTCGCGAAACTTTCGGTCGATCCGAAGACCTTCGATACCTATTATCACCTCGCCGGAACCGCCTTGCTGTTGATGCGGCATGCGAAGGAAAATCATCAAAACGAATGGTCAGTCACGGCAAAGCCGCTTATCCAGAGCATTTATCGTTATGCTCAGGACGTAGTGAAAGCCCAACCACACTCGACCGAGTTATCCGCCAAGATGATCCGGTTGCAGAACCTTTGGTTGGATTCTAAAAAGTACTGAAATTTCAAAGCAGTAGACCAGCTTGAAATCCCGAATTTCGCCTTAAAGTTAATCAGTTGCAATTATTATCCCCAACGTTTGGGAGACCTGGGAAAGCTTTCAGTTTTTTTCCCAATTCTGCCGATAAAGCTTGAGAGTGAATGGGTTTTTATAGGGCGGAGGTCGAAAGAATGATTCATCCCAGGTACTGGCCTAAGCTGGTTGTGGCAGCAATGTCACTGACGGGTTGTTTTACACCTGCTCCGTCGAGTTCCCAATCTTCCTCGAATTCAACAACCACGACGCCCACCACCGTGGCGACAATCCCCGACGGACCTCGTGCGGTCAAAATCATTTTCAAACAGGACATGACGACCGGCAGTTTCAATTCCGCGCCCGCCGGTGGCACGTTGTCGGGACCCGGCTTCGGGCATCCCGCGGTCCGGCTTTTCGATACGAACGACAACCTGCTCACGACATGGCCATCCTGGCTCACTCGTTTTGAAATCGGCATCAGCGGCGCGGATAACACGAAGGCAACCGACCCGAACTGCGCGCGCTTTTCGGCGGCGCTTGGTGAAACAAGCGAAGTCAAATGCAACTTTCTTCTGGCAAATGGCACCGCCTCCGGAAGCCAGTTCCCCTGCGGGGGTGAAGGGCTTCACTACCGGGTGAGCGAAATCAACTGCGGTAGCGGATCGACAAACGATGACGGCGTCTACCTAAGGGCTTATCTGAACCGCGGGTATCTCGGCCCGACCGAAAACTTACTGGTTGTCGTCGAATATGCCGCTTCGGGGCTGAACGGAGTCATCGCCGATCCGACGGCCTGTTTCAATGGCGGCAGTCTCGCTCCGGAAAAGTGCTCGGACATCGTCTGGAAAAGTTTTCTCAAGCACATGGACAACGAGACAATCCAGCCTTTCTCAATCCTGATTCCGCCGGTTTTGAATGTGGACGCGACCACCAAAGCCGTGGATATCGGGAGAACGACCAAACAAATCACCCTGCCGCTCGCGTCAGATCCGACTTTGCGAATATTTCAAATCAGCCGGATGAACGGCCCGCTGGACCCGACGACAGGACCGTTCAAAAACGCTTGCGTTGACAACTCCCCGAAATGCGTGGGGGTCGTCTTTTATTCGATAACATTTTACCGAATTTGAGGAACCTGACCGTGAACCGGAACCGGAGAGACAAGCAGTATGTCCAAGCAGTAAAAGCGGTCGTACTGCCGATTCTCCTCAGTGCGTGTGCCGCGGATCCGAGAATCATCGAGTTCAACCGGTCCCCGAATTCAGTCGCGGAGCAACGGCAATACTCAGCCGATCTGAAAGGCGCTCTCTTCACCTTTTTTCATTCTGATTATTACTCTCTCGGTGTTCCAAAGGCTCAGACAAGCTGCGCTGGCGACGCCAAGACGTTCTACGATCCTTTCAGTATCCAGTCGGACCAGCTTTCGGCGCCTTTTCCGATCGACGCGCAAGACCCCACCGCGACGCTCAAACCGGCCTTTATAAAAAACGTTTCTGTCGATCTTACCGACGCAAATTCGCCTGTCGCCTCAAACAAGGCGATCTTCTGCTCCTTGGGAACGGCGCCGAATGTCCCGGGCCCGTCCAACTGCGCGACCTTCGATTACGGCGCGGCGGGAGGACTGTCCACAAATCTGGGTGGAGCTTTCATTCTGGTGGGGGGGATTGACGGAGCGAACGCAAGCGTATCGGCGGGCAAAGGGGTATCCGTCAGTTGCGGCCCGGTCACGTCGGGAGGAGGCGTAAACATCTGCAGCGGAAGCAGCTATGCCCTCTCTGTGGACAGTTTGCCGGCTTCGGCGGCCACCGATCCTCCGAGCACCAACGCTCCTGGTTTGACCTCCGCTTCAAACCCGATCTCGAGCTGGACGAATCTGGCAACCGCTTACGGGGCTTCCGGACCACGATCGTTGAGCGGCGCCGCGGCTGCATTCAGCCCGGGCGCGAACGCCCTGATTATTTTCGGAGGCGCTTCCTATTCAGGCACCTCCGCGTTCGGCATACCAGCTTCCGACACCTGGTCCTTTGATCTGAACACCCAAAAATGGACATCCCAGGATGCCTCGACCATGGCTGTCAACTCGAGCCTGATCACGATGCTCGACATCCCAGGCGGCGGTCCGAACGTCGTTCCGGTCGGGCAGAACAGAGCGACCGGAGCACGCGCGGCCTTCGCCTATACAGCCGCTCAGGGGATGGCTGTGAACCGCATGAGCACCAATGGCGCCGTCGCGGCCGCCAGCATCGATCTGACTGATCGAATCGTGATCGTTGGGGGCGTTTCACCTACCGGCGCTTTGACAGATACACATAGATTCAATCCGACCTACGGTCCGGAATGGGTGGACACCCAGTCATTTCAAGTCGGAGATAATCCCACTCAATGGCTGGACAGTTATCATACACAGCTGACGAGCAACTCCGCCCAGACTTCGCAATACCTGCCGGACTTCCCTCCTCGCGGTGGCAGTCTGAACAGTGCGGTGAATTTCGGAATCACCGCCCTCCGGAACAATTCAGGAACCCACGAATCAATGCTCGTCGGAATGGGCGGATTCGACTCGTCATTGACGAAGAACACCCCGGGCGGCGCGGGTTGCCTTGACCTGAACACGTGCGGCGCCATGATGCTCAACACAAAAGCAGGCGCCGATACCGCGGCATTCATCGGTGTTCCGAACCTGCCGGATGGAACCCAGCGCTCGCCATCGAACTGGTCGGATGCCGGCGTAAACGGCGTACCCTGGTTCGGGGGATCAACGCTTCTCCCAGGCTTCAACTTATATGAAAACGAAGCAGTCTATTTCGGCGGGACAGACTGTAAAGAGTACGCGACGAACGGCTCCCTGACTTGCGATTTCCGACAACCCGGCTCTTATTGGAGATTCAGCAATAACCTTGCCGCCAGAATCACCGTCGGGTTCGCCGGATCCGCCCCGAGAGCCGCCGGAATGGCCGCCGCCCGCGGGCTGGACGGAAACACCGGCGGGGACAGGAACGTCATCATTGTTGCCTGGGGTGGAATGACGACACCAGACCCATCGGCTCCCGGCGCGCCAACCATGGCGGATCCAGCCAGGATTTACTACTTGTACAACAACGGCGGGACGCCCTCATGGGCTTACAAAACCGTACCAAGTTCGCCGACCGCTTTAACGAATGCTGCCATGGTTTTCAGTCACGTGACGCAAAACTTTTACGTTTTTGGAGGTTACAACCGAGTTACCGGATTCATGAATCCTTACACCTGGGAATTGAGAGTCATCGGAAATTGCGCGACAGAATCATGCAGCTTCTCCTGGCGTCAACTCACCCCGGAAAACGGCCTGACCTGCTATCCCAACTGCCCGCAAGCCCGTCGATCCCATCGAATGGTCGAAGCCAACTATTATAACAGAAACATTGAAGCTAATTTCGGGAATGCCAACGGTGAGAGCACTTGCTCAAAGGAACGCCCGTGCTCTTTCGGAATCTTCATGGAAGGCGGAACCGATGGCAGCGGGTACTTCACCGACCGCTGGCTTTTTGATCCCACGGCGAATCCCACCATAAGCGGGTCACAAGGTCAGTGGATCAGAATGAACGAATTACCTCCCCGAACCCTCGCGGCGATATCCACCGCGGATTACACGATCAACGGAGGTAGCCAAACCGCGCATCGCGCTATTCTGTTCGGCGGAGAGGTGGGGCTTCACGCGCCGGCCGTGGCTGGGGACAACTGGCAGAACTTTTCGCAGTACTTCGTGGCCCCGACGCTCGGGGATACCTTGATGTACGATTTCGATACGCACTCCTGGAATCGCGTCCAGCTTCTCGGCGCCGGATACAACGGTGGTCTCCCGGCGTCGCTGTCGGAATTCAAAAAGCGTCAAGCTTTTAATGCCGCCGCGGTCAGTGATACGGGGGAAACAACCGAACTCTCCCCTCCACCGCTTGCCGGTGCCGTCATGGTAACTCGCACCATGTCACAACCCACACTGGATTCCAGTACCGCGGCCAAACCACTGAGAATTCCCGAGATCTATTTGTTCGGGGGCCGCTTGAAATCGGGCGAGTACAATACGCTCGATCACGTCTACAAATTCTGTCCAGGTTCCACTGGTGAAACTTGGAATGGGCTTTCGGTGATTCCGGGGTCGGCCTGCGACGCGAACGCGCCGGCTTCGGCGTCGGACGCGAATCCCAGCTCACCCAGCCCAAGCAGTGCGTACATCGGCCGTTGGATCAGAAAAAAGCCGGACACCGGAACAGTGTTCAACCCGCCCACAAACACGCGCAACCCGGGGAATACCGGGTCCTTCCTCGGTGCGGGAGCTTACGATCCCATTCATGATCGGATTATCCTCGTCGGTGGAAGGACCGGAACCACGGCGGCACCTCCACGGGCCGTCACTGACAATTCGGCCGGACGATTGAACGGAATCCCCTGGGTTCTGGAGTATACGCCCCCGAGTACGGCTAATCCCCAGGGCAGCTGGGCGGCCGTCGACAAATGCGAAGGATCCGCCTCTCCCGTCAGCCGATACGGGCATTCGCTCAGTTACGACCCTTTGTCTCGCAAACTGATCATGGTTGGCGGTTTCGCCGTCGGAGATCTCGTAGTCCCCACAGGCACTCCTTTGACGAAAGCAGTGAACTGGAGCAGTGGAAGCTACTCGCTACCGGAAGTCTGGACGGCACGGAGAGACGATTCCGCCGCGACGCCTTGCTATCACTGGACCGCCGTTACGACGTTCGGAAACATTCCGGATTCGCAGGTCCCGTCCGGAAACGGCCTCTCAAGCGCGGCCGCCGTGTTCGTGCCGGCTTCGGGGTACAATACGGGCTATTACACGATGCTTGATCATTCGTGCCAAAACAAAGGGCCTCTGGCGACGACGGATCCGACCGTAAACAAGCTGCTCGCCGGGGGCGCTTACATCGATATCGATCGTACGCAGCTCGGGCCTAATGAAAATCTGTTACTTAACTTAACTTATTTCGCACTTGGCTCATCGAACCAACGTCCCGATTCCCTCCGCATGCAACCCGGCGAAAACGCCGTCTTTAAGGTGCATCTGATAAAAACCGGGCAATCGTCAGACGTGTTGAGCCAGATTCTCCAGCCACGCTATTTCAGCTATGCCCTGAATGAAAGTTTTCCGAAAATCGCGCACACGATTTCAATACTGGCCCCGCCATCCGGCCAGCTGCAAGACGAACAAGTCGTAATCCCATTATCAATCGACCCTGGAATCGACCGGATCCGGATCGAACGACACTCGGGGAGCGGGATTCTGGTCCGCGCCACTCTCTTCAAACTGGGTTACCGGTGACACAGATGAAAACGGAACATCTTTTGAAAATCCACTCTGATCACGCGAAGATAAACTGGCCAAGCACTATTCACTGTCGAGTGCTTCGACGGACGAATAGCGCGAGGAAATTTCCATTACACTTTCATTATTTAACAGCGAAGCCCGGCAGTCGAGACGAAAAATACGGACTGAAACAGCCGCAAATGGGCATTTTCACAATTGAAAGCCCTGTTTTCAGACCCTTTTTCGATCGCATGGGCTTTGCAGCGCTTATAATGACGGGAGCAGGGGTGTGTTGACGAAGGGTAAGTTCGTCGCAAAATGGAGTCGTCCGCCAACCCGGATCGCCAGATTCGGGATCGCTGCTTTTGTTTTGTGCGGCCTCCTCGCGGGCCCGCTCGGATGCACGAACAATTTGTTGAAGTCTGCCGCGCGCCTGACCGGCGGAAACATCGAATCTAACGTCCCGCCTCCGAACGAAAGTTCCATGCTGACTCTTTCGAGGGTCGTCAAGAGCACTTATAGACCAGGCAGCTTTGATCTCGTGGGTGATGGCAGTGGGGCCATGGGGCAGTATTGTGTTTCGAAGGAAAACAGCGGTGGCGGGCAAAACTCCGAAGAAGGCGGCGCGAGCGCAACAACCTGCAAATGCGTATACACCTTCACGAACCCGAACGGGAACGAGGAAACGATCGAAGCCGACACGGTTTACCGTGAATCAAACCTGATTCGCTGCGGATATGACGGAAGCAGCAGTCCGGAAGCGATCCCTTCAGCTGTCTCGAAAGTCGCCGTCAAGATCCACATCACACAGCTGGACGGCGCTTATTCAAATGAGCTCAATGTTTCACTCATGGGTACCGGCAGCACGCTTGATCCGACGGATTCTGCTTCTTTTGTTCTCGCGCAACGATATCAGTGCAGGGATATCGTCCACATTCCTTACCTTTTCGATGTGCAGCTCTATGACCCGATCCAATCAGAAGACCCTCGCCTGGCTTACGCGCTTAATTTTTTCACCACGAATATGGGCCGCGCAATGGCGCTCTACGCAGGTGACACGACCTACTCATGGAAGTGGCATTGCCCGTCCAAGCCCAACGATCCGGCGATGAATTTTGATCTGACTGTTTACAGTCTCGGGATCGCTGCCGGCAGCAAAATCATTTATCCGCCTCAGGACCGGCAGCATGACCGCTCTACTTTTTACCTCGCCAAAGCGCCCACCGGGGTTTTCTCGGTTCCGATAAACGCCTACATCATCCCCGGGCGAAATACGACCGCGAACACGAACGGTAATCCGTATCCTCCGATCGGATGGGCGGCCACCCCGGTCGCGACAAGTTCAAATACCGAGACCTGTCCGGACAACACGGTGATTCCTCCCGGATTTCACTGGGCGAAACTCTGGCTCTTCAGAGCCGATCTCCCGGCTCGACAGTACCGGACCAGCACCGGCATCACCCGCCTGGGCAGGATCGACTGCAATCCGGGCACTTATCCGACAGGAGGCCAGGTATTCCCGAACTGCCTCGGAATGCCGGCGATTGGAGATGCCGTCGTCGCCCCGTCAGTCCCTTTAGCCGCACGAATTCTGTACCCTTACAGCTGCGTGATGCTGAATGGGCTCACCGATCCCTGTGCCATTGGTCCCGTGGGTAATGGCCCGGGGTGGGATGGACCAGGCTGCACGACTCAAGCAAATGGTTCAGCAATACGCTCTCCGATGAACGGCACCAGTTCCGGCGCATTCGACTACAGCCCGTATCCGCTTCCACTCGGGACCGATGTCTGGCGAGCCGACGCTGCTTTCTGCACCGACCGGAGTAAGCCGATGAACCTCTGCACGGGTTCAGACGGTTTCCCGAACCCGAACTCCCCGAGCAAATCGACCCGGGTTCCATATGACGATAGCGCGGGTACCTGGGCCAGCTATCCCGTCCCACTCGATCACGCTGATTTTCTGTTCGTGGTATCTCCGGTGACCATCATGGCCGCGGATATGCAGAACTCGTCAGTGACCAAAAGAGATCCCTATATCCCGTATCGGTTCATGGGCAAGGGGGATTGCCTGTCTCCCGACCCGGACCATCCCGCACCAGGCGACTGCGACCCCAGACGACGCATCAACTATGGCCTTAAGCTCCATGATATCGGCAATAACGGCGATCCTCCCGCGAACGATCCAACACGGCCCGGAGTTTTTCCGGCATGCGTGATTCAACCCGACTAGGAATTGAGTATGAGACTGATTGCAAACTCAAGAACGATCATGCGTATCCCGGAAGTGCTGATCATGACTTCCTCGATTCTCCTCTACTCCTCCTGCATGAATTCCAGGGTCACCAAGACCTTCAACGAGTTGACATCGCCAACAGCGAGCCCGACTGTATCGCTGGGCACCCCCTACCAGATCTCACGCGTAACCATTCCCAATGCTCAGAATCAGAGCACCCCTCCCGTCGTGACCGTATTTTTCAAGTCGTCCCAGACTGAGATGATTTCGAACGACTGTTCTTTGACTACCGAATCGACACTGACTCCCAAACCCTGCCTATGCCAGTTTTCCTGGTCCGAGGTGAACCAAACGACCGGATCATCGATCATGATTCCGCGCACCGTGACGACCAATGCTCTCGAAGTGCAACCGAACCTGGTCACGTGCAATGCGCCCCAGGCGTACAATCAGGAAGTCCCGAATGGGACGCAAATCCGGGTTTCAATCATTCCGGGCCCGAGTAATCCGAACCAATTCAGCATGACGGCCTACAATTTCACGAAGACCAACGTGGGCCTGGTCGGGAGTTTTCAGGACAACCAAGGCAGGTACTTCGACAATATCGTGCGATATAGCTGTTATGAGCAGTTCAAACGCGGCATGGCCGTTCGAAACAAGCTGATGAGGGCCACCAAGACGAACGCGAGCGATACGGCAATTTACCCGTCCGCGACCCAGTTTTGTGTACAGAAAATCGGAACCACCTCGATGCCGGATGGATGCGAGAACATGCCGGCGCCTGAAAATTCGGCTCAAGCTTATTATTACAATTTCTATATCAGGGACAGTGAGCGCGGCGATATTAACCTCAGCAACGCCCGGTATATCTGCCCACAGGTCAAGGAGCCTATCCTCTCGAATACGGGAACGGGACATACCTGGCCGCTCGACAAATCCTTCGCTCTCTCGCTCGGACCGACGGCCGATTTCCCAATCGGAGTCGAAGCATACACCAAGGTTTCTGATGGTACCGCGACCTCAAACGGGACGAAATGTTTCAGCAACGACCTGATTCCGTTCGATTCGGCGTCCCGGACCTCCTCATGTCTCGGTTTCGCCGCGCGCCCGAACAAAGATGGCACATGCCCGTTTTTCAAAGACGCGGCCGGGATGATCCGCTTCACCTACAGATTGAGACGCTACATCGCCATTTATCCTCCGGTGTTCGACACGAACGGGTCTCCGATCAACCAGGCACCCGCAAGCGACACGATCTATGTACTGGACCGTCCAGTAGCGGCAGGAACCGCGGACCCGCTGAAGCCATACACAATGCTCGGACCCAAACCTTGTCCATTCGCCTTCTTTGATGCCAAGGCAGTTCTCAAGCAATCCGATCCAGCCTATCCAGGAGGCTACAAGCCCGTTTATGCCTCCACCAGCGATTCCCGCTGGAACGGAAAAAACGTTGACGGAATACAATTCCCGAACTCGGATGCCTCGACAGACGGCGTTGCTTCGTGTTCAGCGGCAATTCCACTTTTCACTACGGATTACGAAAAATCGATTGTGACGATCGGAACGGTTAACGTCAGAAATCCGGTTCTTCCCGAGCTGCACATCAGACCGATCAAACCCTGGGTTCCGTATTATGTCGAAGATACCGAGTTCCTGGCATGCGCACCTCAGGCATCACCACAGGTGGTCGATCCTCCCCTGCATTTCGCCAAAGATTCAGAAGGGAACGTCGCCTGGTGTGCGGAAGTCTATCCGACCCAAAACGACAACATCCCGCAACTTGACTCTTTGGATAATACGAAGCGGCTTTACATCGGAAAAGTCAAACCATTCACCTCGCATGTTTCGAAAAACTCCGCAAGTGAGGCATGTACGGCGACGACAGCCCTGAATTCGATTTCCGCCTCGAACTACCCAGCCGCCACCGGGGCCGGATGCCCGATTCCGCCCGCCGTTTCGGCTCCCACCGCTTTCGCCCGTCATCCGGCGGATCTCGTCGTCGATGAAATGGCCGGGCAAAATATATGCGCTGACAAAACTTGCGATCGCACCGCGATCAACACCGTTATGTGGGGCAGATTCCCGCTACTCGCTCCGCCGGACAAAGTCGAGGAGGCAATTGCCTCCAACCCGGTTTACAATTGCACGCTGACATATGATAACAATAGCGGAAAGACTGGAAAGAGGACCCCAAGCAAAGGATGTTGCGGAACCAATGTCGCGGTTACGAGCGACACGGCCACCCCGACAACCGCGCATTTGGAACCAAGCGCCCCTTGCCTGCGGCCCGACTTTTAACGGAAGAACATGGACGACACCTGGACCCTAAAGCTCACCTTGCATTGCAATCCCGATCCGCAGCGATCAGGCGAGGAACCGCGACTCGACCAGCTTCTGCTTCCCGAGCTTCGAACCGAGACGCCGGACCTCTCGCGTGCCGCACTGAAACCGCTGTTCTCGAGAAACCAGGTGCTCCTGAACGGCGCGCCAGCTAGTGGTTCCGAGCGGCTTGAACCAGGTGATTATGAGGTCACAATCCTGAATTGGAATCCGAAGACATTGGCCGAGCCTAAAGCGCGCCCATCTCCCGTTGGATGTTTTCTCCCCATCGTTTACGAGGACAAGGATCTGCTCGTCCTGCACAAGGTCTCCGGGGTTCCTTCCATTCCGCATGGACCGGAAGAGATGAACACTGCCGCAAACGCCGCTCTTGCGCGAATTCCAGAACTGGCACTCGTCGGTTCGAGCCGACTGGAACCTGGGATTCTTCACCGCTTGGATACGGGAACAAGCGGATTGCTCGTTTTCGCGAAAACTCAGGACGAATTTGACCGTCTCAAGGCGGAATGGAAAGAAGGCGGCGTACGAAAAATCTACCGCGCGATCGCGAAAAGCCACGAACCTAGATTGCCGCCTAAAACGACCATAGATTTTCCGCTAGCCCACGACATCCGTTCCACAAAAAGAATGATAGCGCTCGTCAGAAACCGTCCCGAACTCAAAACACGGATTCGCGGCAAGCCCCTGTCGGCGACGACTTATTTGCGTTCGGTGGAACTCATCTCCTCGAACCCTGACTCAGAAAAGCCGAGCATCACGGCGGATCTCGAAATCGAGATTGAAACCGGGGTCATGCATCAAATCCGATGTCATTTGGCTTCCATTCGGTGGCCTATCCTCGGCGACCCGCTGTACAAAGGGGCGCCGTCCAGCCGGTTATGGCTGCACGCCTGGCGTCTCAGATTTCCTTTGCGAAACGGAATGGCGCTCGAACTGGAAGCAGCATTGCCTTTCGACTGGCCTAAGGCGGTGAAAACACCCGCTCCATCGGGGGATTCTGAAGAGCGCGAGCCTTCCAATGAATCCGAACTTTAATTAACGGATTGAGACCCTGTCGCAGTGCGAATCAAGCTCGCTGATCTGGACCGTGCTCATTTTCGTAATTTGGATACCGAACCCGGGCAGGTGATGTGAACTTGCACCCCAGGGCAGACACCACCGAACTTCCCCCTCGATCGGCGTGGAATCCGAAAAATCCCGAACGGTGACGAAAACGCGATCTCCCGGCTTTTTATCCGCAAGACTCACAATGAACATACCTTCGTCAGACGCATCCGCGGTATTCGCACGAATCGCTTCTTTCTCTGAGGTGGAAAGTCCGGTTGAAATCGTAAGGTTGAGAAAAACCGGTCGTCGTCTTCGATTCCGAATGGCCTTCGGCTTAGCTCCGGAACACTGATCGAAAAGCCATCGAAAGGCATCGTGTTCACTCATGGTGCTCGAATGCACAACCCCCGTGCATTTCTGGCTCAAAGGATTGATGGTCACCCTCAAAACCGGGAATGACTTTTCGAGTTCACCGAAAAATTGCTTTTCCTCCGGAGAACCGCTGACCACCGCCCTCGAATCGACTACAAACCCAAGAAACGCTTCTTTGGCGTGGTTCTGCTTCAAGGCGTCCAGACTGTGAAAAATCCGGACAGCCGCGACATTCCCGATAATTCCTTTGTAGTACTCACAATCCAGCTCGTTCTTAGCCACAATCCCGATCATGGAGGTGCCTCCCTAAACCAGTATGTAATGGATTAGGGACGAGTGATACGGGAAAATGAGTACCGCGTTCGTCGAGCAGCTCTTAGCTGCAGCCCATGCTGTTTCCACAGTTCAGGCACTTGTAGCAGGCACCGTTGCGAACCGTCGTATGCCCGCAACTGTCGCAAGGAGGCGCGTCCCCCATCATTTCGGCAAGATGTCCCGAAAGGGTTCCGCCCGTCCCCGCAACGTCCACGTTAACGGCTGCCTCTAATGCGGATTTAGCGGCCGCCGCGCTTGCGATGAGCGCGGACGGGTTCTTGGGATAGGTTTTTTCGGCGGCGCCCTTTTCGGCAGTCAGGTCAACGACGGGCTTGACCTGAACAAAGTCCGTCCTGCCGAGATACTCCATTCCGAGCACCCGGAAGATATAATCCACGATCGACGTGGCCATTTTGACGTTTGGATGTCCATCCACGATCCCCGAGGGCTCAAAGCGGGTAAAGGTAAATTTATCGACAAATTCCTTCAGAGGTACGCCGTACTGAAGCCCCAGACTTACGGATATAGCGAAACAATTCATCATCGAGCGGTAGGCGGCGCCCTCCTTGTGCATGTCGATGAAAACCTCACCCAAGGTACCGTCGTCGTACTCGCCCGTACGAAGATAGACCTTATGCCCAGCGACGCCGGCCTCCTGAGTGAAGCCACGACGCTTTGCAGGAAGCTTGCGCCGAGGCGGTTTGGAAACGACGGTTTCGAGAGCCGGAGCCGTCCCCACGCGGGGCGGAACGGCTGCTGGATTTGCAGCTGATTTCGACTCGGTCTTTTCCGATTTCGTCTCGGATTTTGTCGAGAGGGGCTGGGATAATTTACATCCGTCCCGGTAAAGGGCGATGGCCTTTAAACCTTTTTTCCAGGCTTGATAGTAGATATCCTGAATTTCCTCAACCGAGGTCTCATTCGGAAGGTTCACGGTCTTTGATATCGCCCCGGAAAGGAACGGTTGAACTGCCGCCATCATGTTGACGTGCCCCATGGGCGCGATAAACCGCACTCCCTTGTTCCCGCATTTGTTCGCGCAATCAAACACCGCCAAATGCTCTTTCTTAATATGAGGCGCACCTTCGACTGTCATTGTCCCGCAGATGGCCTCGTTGGCTTCGGCGATCTGCTGAGAACTCAGACCGGCCCAGCTCAGGAAATTAAAAGTCGCTTTTTCATATACCTCCGAAGGAACGCCGATCCTCTTCAGGGTTTCGTCAGCCATTGCGTATCGGCTAAACGCATTTGTAAGCTCGAAAGTGCCTGGCAAGGTCTTTTCAATTTTCGCGATTTCAACATCCGTGAGCCCTTTTGAACTTAGGAATTCCCGATTGACGTGAGGAGTCCCGTTCAAGCTCATGGCTCCCAGGAGATACCGGAGGATGTCAGCAATCTGCGTCTCAGAATATCCAAGATTGCTGAGCGCCAGGGTAACGGACTGATTGACGATTTTGAAGTATCCACCTCCGGCGAGCTTCTTAAATTTGACGAGAGCGAAATCCGGCTCTACCCCTGTCGTATCGCAATCCATGAGAAGACCAATGGTCCCGGTCGGCGCCAAAACCGTCACCTGGGCATTGCGATAGCCGTATTTTTGGCCCAAGTTCAAGGCAAGATCCCAATCCTGGCGAGCCGCCTCGACGAGATACTTCGGTACTTTGGTCTCATCGATGGAATAAGCCGCATCCCGATGTTTCACGATCACATTGAGCATGGATTCACGATTTTCCGGATAGCCGTCGAAGGTCCCCTTCACAGCCGCTTCTTCAGCACTCACCGCGTACGCGTGACCGGACATGATAGCGGTTAATGCGGCGGCCCAGGCGCGACCCTCGTCACTGTCATAAGGAATTCCTTTGAGCATGAGCAAGGTCCCGAGATTCGCGTAACCCAGGCCGAGGGGCCTGAACTTGTACGAGTTCTGCGCAATCCGTTCCGTCGGGTAGCTTGAGAGGGCCACCAGGATTTCCTGCGAAACGATGAAGATCCTGCTCGCCTTCCGATAAGCTTCAATATCGAACGTCCCATCCGGGTTCAGGAATTTAACGAGATTCAGAGACGCGAGATTGCAGGCAGTGTCGTCGAGAAACATGAACTCGGAACACGGATTAGAGGCTCGAATAGGATCAGTATTCAAACAGGTGTGCCAATTGTTGATGGTGGAATCGAACTGAAGTCCCGGATCAGCGCAGGCCCACGCTGCTTCGGCAATCGTCTTCCAAAGCATCTTTGCTTCGTACGTATCGATCACTTCTCCGTTTGTTCGTGCCCTGGTGTGCCACTTTCCGCCTTGCTCGACCGCATGCATGAAATCATCGGTTACGCGGACAGAGTTATTCGCGTTTTGCCCTGAAACGGTTTTATAAGCATCGCCGTTGAAGTCAGCGCTGTACCCGGCCGCGATCAACGCCGCTACCTTGCGCTCTTCCCTGCTTTTCCAGGTAATAAAATCCAGAATTTCCGGATGATCCATATCAAGGCAGACCATCTTTGCCGCGCGTCGGGTCGTCCCGCCTGACTTCGTGGCGCCGGCTCCTTTGTCAAAAACCTCGAGGAAGCTCATTAGTCCGGATGAAAGCCCCCCACCCGAAAGCTTCTCCTGCCGTCCACGGACTTTAGAAAAATTGGTACCGGTCCCCGAACCGTATTTGAAGAGACGCGCCTCGTTCTTCACAAGCTGAAAAATCGACATAAGATCATCGTCGACAGCCTGAATGAAACAGGCCGAACACTGAGGTCGTGAATAGGCGTCTTTGGTTTCGACGACTCTCATCGCGGCCGGATCCCAGGCAAAATTGCCGCCGGTCCCGGAGATTCCGTACTCCTGATGGAGACCGAGATTGAACCAAACAGGTGAATTAAAAGCTCCCATCTGGTTCAAGAGCAGGTAAGAAAGCTCATCTTCGAAAATTTGACCTGATTCGGCCGAAAAGTAGCCCATCTGTTCGCCCGCGGTCCTGATAGTATGCGCGAGACGACGAATCACCTGCCGAATTGAGGTCTCATGACCCGTGCCCGGCACCCCCGCCTTCCGGAAATATTTGGAAACCAGGATATCCACCGCGAGCTGAGTCCAGGCAGCGGGGACTTCCACGTCCTTCATCTCAAAAACAGTGCGACCATCGGTGTCTTTGATTTTCGAAGACGACTTGACGTATTCCGCTGCATCCAACGGATGAATTCCAGCTTTGGCATATGTGGTCGTGAAATAACGATCTATTGTAACGCCTTCCGAATTATGCCGTCCCGAGACCGACGTCGATTTCCCCGGCCGTTTTCGACGGGATTCCGAGACCCCGGGGGTGATCATTTCGACCGCTCCTGTCATTGCAAACGCGTCTGCTCCGGCCTGTTCCCGAACGGTTTCGCTTGCGGATTTCATGTTGATCGTTCTCTTTTGGGTCTCCAATGGCATCTTCTCCATGTCAGCTCTCCGAAATGTTTATCCCGTGTTCTGTATCGCGGGTTGGGCTATTCACCTAATGCTTCATTTTGCGGCGGGCAAAGTTCCAATCAGATTCCGAATTCTGCGAAACTTCGACGAACCGCTTACATCTCGATTGAGGCGTCCGATTTCAATCTTTGATTTCTCAAGGCCTGCACCGGATTTTCTGTTGTGTCAAAACTGACCACTACTAATTGTGGTACTAAATACCCAACCCCCTAGCAATGGGATATCTCGGACTGCGTTAGGTGCTGGTGGTAGTTGGGTTTTTTGAATCGGACACATCAATATAAGCGGCTATCTAAGACCTGGCACGCCGCAAAAACCCAACTTGCTCTTGACGAAATTTACTTTTTCAGAATTTCGTCACTTAACACGGAATTTCGGCTCTGTTTTAAAATTTGTGCGGATCTAAGTTTTTATCAGACGGTAGGAGGCTGATTCTAAGACTTTAATAGGAGAGCCCGAAGGTCAGCCGAAAGCCGGTCAGCTGGAATCCGCTCACCGCAGCGAGTGAACTCGACGCCGACCACATGCCGCCATGAATTCGTATGGCATTGCCTTCGATGTTGCCGAATCGGAGATCAACACCCGCGCTGATCTCGTATCCAAGGGAAATCGCCTGGGTATTCGGCTCAACTCCCGTCGGCGGAACCGGCAGTTTGAGGAAATTCCAGCCCAGAATGCCGCTCCCGCCGAAAAATGGCTGAAAGCGGCCAGTCGTAAAGGGGAATATATGCACCCCTCCGAGAAACCCCGCTCCGAGCATCGTAAAAGCCGGACTATGAGTGCCGATCGAGGCATTTCCTCTGGCGTATCCCAGATCAGCTGCAACGGTCGGCCGAAGCCGCCCCTTACGTTTCTCAGCTCTGAAGCTCACGACGTATTCAGAGGCTCCAGTAATGCTTTTCCCTGTATCGCCCGTGTGAAAATTCGCGCCGACTTCGATTATAGGCGCGTATTCGCCGCCGCTCGCGCCCCAAGCCGCTTCGCCACCGATGACGATTCCTAGCGCCACTGAGACACTCAGGAGGACATCACATATTCGTGAGCGTGACACTCTCATCAATAGTCTTATCGGCGAGTCCCGAAGCAGATATGAGAAAAATAATTTAGCGGTTCGCTTGGAGAATGCAGGACTCTTAAAACATGGTCCTAAGATCTCTTTGCAAGATATAGCAATATCGCTATACTGCGATATACATTCGACATATCAAGAGAATTGCTCTGAATTGGACCCGGAGGCACCTTGAAATCACAATCTCGTCAACTTCCTGAGGAACGCGAAAAATGCGCACACATCGCCGAGATACTCAGGGCCATAGCTCACCCCCTGCGCATCAGAATTCTGGCCAGTCTGGCCGAAGGGGAAACCCATGTAAACGCTCTCGCGATACGCCTCACGACCCATCAAGCGATTGTTTCCCAACAGCTTCGGATTCTCCGAACTCGCAAACTCGTGGCAGTCACACGAGAGGGCGGATTTGCACGCTACCGGATCTCGGAACCGAAGCTCCATGATCTCCTCAAATGCATGGAGGGCTGCTCGTGAGCAAGAAGTACACTCGCAGGGAATTCATCAAGATCAGTGCACTAGGGACAGGCGCCCTCGCCGTCGGTTCCGGTCTCATGACGGACTGGTGGAGCCTCGATCGTCCAAGCATCGAAGATCCCAAGACGGATGGCGATAGGATTGTCCCGACCTTCTGTGAAGTTTGCTTCTGGAAATGCGGCGTACTGGCGCACGTGAGAAACGGCCGGATCACCAAGCTGACGGGGAATCCAAACCACCCGCTATCGAATGGCAAACTCTGTCCTCGCGGCGCGGGAGGGGTCGGTATGCTTTACGATCCGGATCGGCTCAAAAAACCGCTCATCCGAAGCAAGAAACGCGGCGAGGACGTCTTCGTGGAAGTCGATTGGAACACCGCTCTCGACAAAGTCGCACACGAATTGAAGGCGATCCGCCAGAAATACGGCCCGGAAGCTCTTGCGCTTTTCTCACATGGCTGCGGCGGTTCCTGGTTTACGCAACTGATGAAAGCCTACGGATCATCAAATATTGGAGCTCCGTCATACGCGCAGTGTCGCGGACCGCGTGAAGCGGGCTATAGTTTGACCTTCGGTCAAAGTCTCGGATCGCCTGAGTCGATCGACATCGCCCACGCCCGCTGCATCACTCTCATCGGGAGCCATCTCGGCGAAAACATGCACAACACGCAAGTCCAGGAGCTCGCCGCGGCGATCGACGCCGGCGCCCAACTCGTGGTTGTCGATCCCCGCTTTTCAGTCGCGGCGGGCAAAGCGCGTTATTGGCTTCCCATAAAACCCGGGACAGACATAGCACTTCTCCTTGCCTGGATGAATGTCCTCATCGAGGAAAAGCGCTACGACGTGGATTACATCCGGGAACACGCGACCGGGTTTGACGAATTGAAGGCTCATGTCGCGGATAAGACTCCTGAATGGGCCTTCGGCGTTACGGGCCTCGAGCCCAAACTTATTCGCGATTCACTCCGACTGATCGCGAGTGCCCGTCCCGCTTCGTTAATCCATCCGGGACGCCACACCACCTGGTACGGGGACGATACTCAACGAGCCCGCGCCATGGCTATCCTTGCAGCTCTCCTTGGAAGCTATGGAAGGAGAGGCGGATATATCTCTTCATCAAAAATGCCGATTCCAGCCTATTCCACACCTTCTTCAACTCACAAGCCGCGGTCTCCGGCTGATCGACCCAAAAGCGGCGGATTTCCCGTGGCCGATGAAGTCCTCGCTTCTGGCCTGCGTCAGGCCTCCATTCCGGGAACCGCCGCTTACGACATCAAGGGCTGGCTCGTTTACGGGACCAACCTCATGCAGAGTCTCCCGAATCCGAAAGAAACCATCGAGGCTATTCAACATCTGGATTTCATCGCCACGATCGACACCATGCCAGCCGAGATCTGTGGCTGGAGCGACGTTGTCCTGCCCGAATGCACTTACCTCGAACGGGAAGATGACCTCTATTCAGCGCAATACCAGCAACCCTTCGTCGCGATTCGGCAAGAGGTAGTCCCACCGTTGCACGACTCGAAGCCAGGCTGGTGGATCGCAAAAGAGCTCGCGGCACGTCTCGGACTGGGAGCGCAATTCCCCTGGCATGATGCCCGAGTATATCTGAGAAAACGCGCCGAAGCCGGCGGGCTGGACTGGACCCGTCTCGAAAAAAGCGGCGTAGTACTCGGAAAAAGAACACCGGTTTGCGAAGAAGAAGGACTCAAACCCGCGTTTGGCACTGAAAGCAGGAAAATCGAGCTATTCAGCGCGGAACTCAAGACTTTGGGAGCCGACCCGCTCCCGAATTTCTATCCTCCTGAAGAACCCCCGCCCGGGATGTTCCGACTGCTGAGTGGTCGATCGCCCGTTCATACATTCGGACGTACAACCAACAACCAGCTTTTACTCGAAAGTTTTCCGGAAAACGAAGTTTGGATAAATACAGCAGCCAGTAAGGCGATTTCGGGATTCGGCCGCGCCCTGAAAAACGGCGATAAAGTACGGCTCGTGAACCAAGATGGCGCCCGTTCCATGCCGGTAAAGGTAAAAGTTACCGAACGGATCCGCGGCGATTGCGTCTATCTGGTGCACGGCTTCGGTCACACGTCGAAAGGACTTGGCCGGGCAAACGGACGCGGAGCTTCCGACAGCGAGCTCACGACGCGATACAAAACTGACCCGTTGATGGGCGGAACCGGTATGAACGTTAATTTCGTGCGAATCGAGAATCATGAAGGGTGATTTGTGAAACGTTTTATCATGACAATGGATACCCGGCGATGTGTCGGCTGCAACGCTTGCGTAATCGCCTGTAAAACGGAAAACGCCTTGGCCGAGGGCACAAGTCGCGATTGGGTGATTACCGAAACAGCGGGAACATTTCCGAGCCTGAGCCAGGAAATCCGATCCGAGCGTTGCAACCAGTGCAGCCGGCCACCTTGCGTTGACTCGTGTCCGACACGGGCAAGCCATATCGGCGAAGCCGGCGTGGTTCTTGTCAGTCGGAACAAATGCACCGGCTGCAAAGCCTGTATCGGCGCGTGTCCCTACAATGCCCGCTATGTTCATCCGGACGGGTTTGTTGACAAGTGCACGTTCTGTTTTCATCGAACCAAAACGGGAGCTTTACCGGCGTGTGTCGAAGTCTGTCCAACACAGGCACTTAAGTTCGGCGACCTTGAAGACGCGACGAGTGAAGTCTCGCGTCTCCTTCGAGCGCGCCGACACAAAGTCAACCGGCCTGACTCGGGTGCGAAGCCAAACGTGTACTTCCTGATTTGAAACAAGGAGCTTTATGAACGAAAGTCATTTTGAAAAGCCTTTCTGGAACCCGTACCTGGCCGGGATAGCACTTGGTCTGGTTCTCCTTTCGAGCTTTCTCATCATGGGCCGTGGCCTAGGAGCTTCGGGAGCAGCAAACCGGATCGGCGTTGCCGTAGTCAGCGCGATCGCCCCGGCTCACGTGAACGCGAATCCCGTCATGGCGAGCCTCAAGGAAGATGGCGCGCATCCACTCGACGATTGGCTCGTCTTTGAAGTGCTCGGCCTGTTTCTCGGAGGAGCCGTCGCGGCGCTCACAGCCGGACGGATGAAGCTTGGCATTCTAAAAGGTCCGAGGATTTCTTCCGAGTTCCGGCTCGTCTTTGCACTCACAGGCGGAATTCTGATGGGCATCGCCGCGAGACTCGCAAGAGGGTGCACCTCCGGGCAGGCACTCAGCGGCGGCGCTCTGCTCTCGCTCGGCAGCTGGGCGTTTATGTTCTCGGTATTTGCCGGCGGCTACGCTTTAGCGCGGCTCATGAAAAAGGAATGGCTATGATTTTCCCGTTCGATTCACTCAGCGCTCATCATCGGGAATTCGGCCTTATAGTCGCCGTCATTATCGGCTTCGCTTTCGGGTTCGTCCTGGAGCGCGCCGGCTTCGGACGCTCTCCCAAACTCGCGGCCCAATTTTACCTTTACGACATGACGGTATTCAAAGTCATGTTCGGCGCGATTGTGACCGCATGCCTTGGAATAGTCGTGTTCTCGCAGCTCGGGCTGGTTGAGCTCAGGACCTTATCGAATTGGGCCACGAGTGAAACATTCCTCTGGCCCATGATCGTCGGCGGATTTCTTCTTGGGATCGGCTTCATCATTGCGGGGTATTGTCCCGGCACTTCAGCGGTTGCCGCGGCTTCTGGCAATCTCGACGGTCTCTTCACTTTTATCGGGGTAATTATCGGAAGTTTCATCTATTCCGAGGCTTTTCCGCTTTTTTCAAGATTCCACGAAGCAAGCAATCTCGGGCACGTTTATCTCTACGACCTACTGCACCTTCCTGCTCCGGCAGTCGCGGCAGCGGTCGCCCTGATGGCCATCCTTTGTTTCCTAGGGGCAGAAAAGGTCGAACAATACTTCTCCGAAAAATTAAAGCGATCCGGAAACACGGAATTCGAAAATAACATTCTCCCGGAGCGGCATTCCAGGTTGGCGAGACAGTCCACTTTCGCGACTTTCGGAGCTCTCGCGCTCATCGCCTGCTTCACCCTTTTTCTCACGATACGCAACGGTTCAAGCCGTTCCTCAGCGCTGCCCCTGTCCCAAGCTGACTTGGGAGAGCGGGTCCTGAAAGAACCGTGGCGGCTTCGTATTATTGATTTGCGAGAGCGGGAGGCTTGCCTCGAAACGAGGGTTCCCGGCTCGGAATGCGTACCACTGGCTGAATTGACGACCCTTGCTCTAAGCGAAGACACGAGCGGACGCGATCTCATCCTGGTTGGCGGGATCGACCTCAACGAGGTCCCGGCAGCGGCCGCGACTTACCCCGGGCGGGTCTTTATTCTCGAGAAAGGATTCGAGGGTTGGAAGTCATTCGCCTTGACTGCCCCAAACCACCCGGGCCCTTCGGCCAGTCCTGATGAAGTTGGAAGCTATCGGATTCGAGCCGCCCTTTATTCCTCTCTCACCGGCGCGAAACAAGCGCCGCCCCCTCCCCCACCAGCGGCAACTGGCGGAACCACGAAAAAGAAAGGTGGAGGTTGCAGCGGATGAACTCACCCATTTGGAACTGGGAAATCGCCGTCTATCTTTTTCTGGGCGGAATGAGCGCGGGGCTCATGATCCTGAGCTGTATTCGTTCGGGACATTCGAGCCCGGAACGTCTTCTTCCGTTTCTTTCAGTTCTCATTCTTTCCGTTGGAATGGCCGCATTGTTCATGGATCTGGCCTTCAAAACGCACGTGTATCGGTTCTATCTGGCCTTTCAGTGGAAATCACCGATGTCCTGGGGATCGTGGATCCTCCTGGGAATCTATCCCGCAGCACTCCTTTTCGGATTGACGCGAGTCGAGGAAGCCGAAATCGCCCGGCTAACGCCCGCCCCTCTGCTAGGGACTATCCATTCTGCGAGACGCTGGGCTATCTCACAGGAGCGAGTCCTGAAACAAACAAACCTTTTTCTCGGAATCGCACTAGGGGTTTATACCGGCATTCTCCTCAGCTCGCTGGGGCGTCCGGCCTGGAACTCCGCCGTGCTCGGTCCGCTATTTCTCGTGTCCGGGTTCTCAGCGGGTGCCGCAATTCTCACTCTTTTTACCGAAGAGAACAATCTGCACCGTTGGGAGATGCATGCCATTTCAGCTGAGTTCGCATTGATACTGCTCTATATTTTTGGTCTCACCCGAATCGGCAATCCAGACGGATCGACACCCGCGGATCTGTTTCTGGGCGGACGCTTCACGGCGATATTCTGGGTATTCACCGTCATGATCGGGTTATGTCTGCCGTTCGTCCTCGGAAGAATTCTGCGCCCGCCAGTCGGCAACTACCGCTTTCTCGGCGCATCCTTTGTTCTGATAGGGAGTTTTTCCCTTCGTTGGATCATCGTTACGGCAGGACAAAGCTAGCGTCAACTTCGGATAGCATCACGCCGAGCAATTTAGCGCGAAGATCGGGGCGACTATCGCCGAAATCACGCGCAGCCTGGATGATCGCCAGCCGAACTTCAGGAAGGACCCCGTTCAGACCCCAGATCCTATTGACTATGGAGAGGGCATGTTCGGAGGAACAGCCACTGAAAGCCAGGATCATCCCGAAAACAGACGGCCCGCGATGCATCTGGGCGTTGCATCCCATGGCGATATAACCCGAATTAACCGCGCAAGACCAAAAACTCGGGATGCCCGGACCTCCCTTGAAAGATGATCCCAATGTTCCCATGAATTCCTTCGCAGCGCGACCGGGCGTTGAATAAAGAGGATTTGAAACGTAATGAAAATTAAATTCCGCTTCAGCCTCTTTGTTTCCCTTATTCACATACCAGGTGCAGTAATGGTCGTCTGCGGTCACAGAATAGGTTTCGGCAAGACCGATTACGTCACTGGCTTCAGAAGCCCCGACCGCCATTCCGGCTAACCTTAACCGGCCTATGCGAAAGACGCGAAGCCGGTCGATTCCCGCCACGACCGGCGTCTCTTCAAGCGACAAGAACTTTTCCGGGTCGCAGAACGCCGGCTCGTCGGCCGTCGCAGGCCCGCCCGCTAAGACATTGAGGGAGCTTACCCCCACCCATGTAAACACGATCACCAACAGCCGGAACACACACAGAATATGCGACATGATTATTTCATAACCGTTTAGCCGAACGCTGTCCATAGACCGCACTTTTTTTGCATCGTCAGAAGCGAAAACAAGAGACCAGATCGGAGCAGTCATGATCCCGGTGCAAATTGCTTATCGCGACTTTCGGCCATCGCCCGCTGTAACAGCCGACATCAAGGAGCGAGTTGCCAAGCTCGAGCAATTCTTCAACCGCATCACTTGGTGCTATGTCACGGTGGGGCGTTCTTTTCAAAGACACCGCCGTGGAAACCTTTACTCCGTCCGAATCGACCTCAGAGTACCCGGCCAAGCGATCGTGACAAGCGGGAGACCGGATTATGACGGCGCCCACGAGGATATCTATGTCGCCCTGAGAGACGCGTTCAACAGAATTCAACGGCAACTTCAGGATTATACCAGGCAGCGCCGTATCCGGGTCCACATGTCGGAACAACAGGGCTCTTCGCGGGGTAGAGTTGTTCGCATTCTCAGGGAAGGCGGGCGCGATGGCGACTACGGCTTCATCGAGGCGAAAGATGGCCGAGAAATCTACTTCCACGGCCACAGCCTGGTCCACGGTAAGTTCGACGAACTGAAAATCGGCTCTGAAGTACGCTACGCCGAGGAAATGGGTGAAGAAGGGCCACAGGCAAGCACGGTTGAAGTTGTCGGAACCTCTTAACTGCCCGTCGGATAGATGAAGCTGAGCAGGAAAGGTCCGAAAATCATCAATCCGACTGCGGGCAAGATGATGAAGACCAGCGGAATCAGAATTTTTTGCGCGGCTTTAGCGCCTTCCTTTTCGGCCTTGAGCATTCTTTCACTGCGAATCTGTTCCGATTGCTGACGTAAGATTTTCCCGATGGAGGCGCCCATCTGATCCGCCGAAATCAGGATTGAGACAAACGAATTCATCTCCATCATGTCAATTCGCAAAGCCATTTCGCGAAGCGCTTCCTGGCGGGACGCGCCGACCTTGATTTCCTTCAAGAGTTGCCCGAATTCATCGACCAAGGGACTGGGACTGGACTTTTCCACCACTTTTCCAATGGCGCCCACGAAGTCCAAACCGGCTTCCATCGAGAGCGCAAGCAGATCAACTACGAAGGGCATCGACTTCAAAACTCTCCGCTGTCTGGCCTGCAAACGGCTTTTCAGCCAAATATCGGGGTAAAACCAACCCAAGATCCCGGATGCGAGCACCGTGAGGATCGCGACATCGATGAAATCACCCACCTTCAAAAGACCCAGCACAATCGGAAAAAAGAGGATCAAGAAAAGTTTAAAAGCGATCATCTCGTCGGGCGTGAGTTCCTCCCTGAGGCCCGCCGCGACCAATTTACGCTTGTAATGAACTCGACGGCTTTCCCAGAAGGACTTCCCCCGAAGCATCGGAACGACGTATTGGGTGAAAAAGGGCCGGGTAATCTTTACGAGGAAGTTGCTTGCATCGCGATTGCCCAATTCGGCAAGATTTTCCTGCGCAGTGCGGCTCTCCTGCTCCTGAACGAACATTCTCGCGACAATGAAAGTCCCAAGGCCGATCAGGGCATACGCGGTATAGATAACTAGCTGGCCTTTTTCTATCGCATCCATATACGTCCGTCCGGCCTGGCTAGCGGGCTTTGGCGCCCGTTCAGGCTCGGCCTACGCCGCAGCCGATTTCGGCTTACGTCTTTTATCCTTCAGCCGGTACACATTGCCGAGTCGTTTACCCGGAGTTTTCACGGACAGAGTCGCGGGCGGCAGTTCCGGCACCCAACCACGTCCGGAAGTGACGAGATTCACGATCCACTGCGCGAAGCTGGTTTTCCAGTCCGGAGCATTGCTACGGGTCTGCATCCCCATAAGCCGGAGTCCTTTAGTCAGCCTGATGATCTGCTGCTTAGTTTCATCGGTATGAATGAATTCGACTCCGTATCCGCGTATTCCCTTCCAAAGACGGTAAACCACTTTGCCCTGAACGTCGACTGGCCGGCTGAATACCGTGAACTGCAGTTGCACTACTTCGTTCTGCTCCAGCTTCTTGCCGCACTTTAAGAACACCCCGCCTTCAGAAATGTTGGCGATCGTGCATTTCGTTCGAAAACCGTCCCGCTCCAAAACAGCCGGAACCGCGATTTCATAACGGGGTTTGGATTCCCACCACCTCAATCGTTTGTTGAAGTAGGCCGCGCGCACCGCGGGCAAAAGAAAGTAACTGACGAGACCGACATTCAGAACTGTGGTCGCGATGAAAAGCTGCAGCGTAAATACACTCGAAAAATGCCGGTAATCCTGGAAATTCGCCCACGAGGCGATCGCCATGACGATCAAGTAGACGGGATA
>Ga0208958_1000646_pt1 | contig 40996 bp, 59 predicted proteins | sample RifOxyB1_FD_184032 | JGI IMG/M metagenome (GOLD analysis project Ga0208958, IMG submission 184032) | Soil microbial communities from Rifle, Colorado - Rifle Oxygen_injection B1 (SPAdes) | ecosystem: Environmental > Terrestrial > Deep subsurface > Rock core/Sediment | place: Rifle, Colorado...
GTGAGCAGTCCGGCGGCGCCGTCATCACCGCCACTTCCCGGATAGGAGGTTGACCAATGCCTGACTGGCGCACGATCACCGGCGCGAAAACCGCCGCCGAACTGCTCACCGAGGGGCGGGACCTGTTGCGCTCTTGGAGCAGCCGCCTCTTCCTTGACCCCGCCTGGGGCGTCTTCTACGACTTCGCCAAGGTCTACGCCTGGCTCCAGAAGACCGCCTATGACCTCCTGGCCACGCTGGCCCCGGAGGCGTTCGCCTCCTACGCCGCCGCCGACTGGTTGGATTACCACGCCATGGACTACGGCCTCACCAGGACGCCCGCCCGCAAGGCCCAGTGGTACATCACCTTCACCCGCGCCGCCGCCGCCGCGCCGCTGGCGGTCACCGGGACCTGGGTCTCCACCACAACCGGCGATGACGGGAGCGTGTTCCGCTTCCGACGCGCCGAAGACGCCACCGCCGCAACCGGCGAGCTGACCATTGACGTCCTGTTCGAGGCGGAGTTCGAGGGGACCGACTACAACGTCGGCCAGGGCGCGATCACCGTCATGGAGTCGGCCTTCGCCGGCTGGGCGTCGATCACCAATCTGGACCGGGTGGGGCCCCCCGTGTTCGAGGCGTTGGAAGTCGCCGGCTTGGACCTGGAAACCGATGAGTCCTTGCGCGCCCGAATGCTGGGTCGCTGGTCCGAGCGCGGGAGCGTCGCCAACGAGGCCGCTTACATCGCCTGGGTCTTGGACGTGGACCCCAACGCCATCGTGCAGGTGGTCGCCAATGACGGCGTGCTGGCCCCGGGGAACGTCAAGATTTACGTCAGCGGCACGGACGGCCCCCCAGCCGCCTCCCTGCTGGCGGAAATTCAGTCCTACATCAATAACCAGGCGCCGATTACCGATGACGTGGACGTGGTGACCTACACCGAGGATTCCACCGTTGTCACTGCGACATTGTACGTTGTCCCGGGGACGGCGCAGGCCACGATGGACGCCATGGAGGCCATCGTCGAAACCACGATCACGGACATGTTCGGGTACGTGGACGTGGCCGGCGTGCGGCGCTTCGCCATCGGGGAGGATATTCGACTGGACCGCATTCGGGGCGCGGTCTTCACCGCCTTGGACGCGGCTTATCCGAACGTTTACACCCGGCTGGTTTTCGCGGCGCCGGCGGTGGACGATGCGGTCGCCAGCGGGCATCGGGGCGCATTGGCCGCCGGCTCCCCGACCATTACCGTCACCGCCGAAACGGCTTTATAACGGGGCGGCCCTCGACCCCGGGGAAGAAGAAAAAGGTTGAGAGAATATCCTAGAATGATCATTGCTTGCACTTGCAATCGGCCAATTTTTATAGAGGATATTATCCCTGTAACCTTGGAGACAAATGATCTCAACTACCATCTGCTGCTTTGTTCGCATTGTGGGCGCAAATGGACACTGGCGTTTAGTCCAATCGCAATGAAATGTAATAACCCCGGGGAAGGAGAATAGACCATGGACTCTCATTGTTGCCGCGATTGCGTTTGGTTCGCAAAACACCTTTACCGCCCATCGATGTACCCCGAAGATGTATATCTTTGGTTGCACACCGACCGTTGCAGGAAGATGATGTTCAACGGCATAAGCACTCCGTTCGTGGCCGCCGATGATTCGGCCTGCGGCGAGTTCGCCCCGAAAGAAAAAGAAAAGGAATAACCCATGGCGATAACTGATTTATGGGCGGCGCTGGACAGTTGGGAGACGCGGTTGTCCATCGCCCTTCCCGCCGGGACCGCCAATACCAACGTGGAGTTGTACGGAGTCACCGGGCTCCACGCCACGGGCAAGCAGTCGTTGACCATCTTGGACGCCGTCGGGGGAGTGTTGGAAATAATCCACTCCTGGCCGTCCATCAGCGGCTCAACCCTGGTGGATTGCACGCGGGTTTACGGCCGGGCCTGTCCCGCCGGCTCGCGCGTCGCCTGCATCATCAACAAGGAGTACTGGGACAACATCGGGACGGTGTTCGGCGGTCTGGAGGCCGATGAAATCGCGGTGGACGCCAGCGGGTTCGCGGAGGTCTTGTCCGGGACGGATACCGACGCCCAGACCGCATTTGACACCATTGACGCCCATGGACACCCGGCCGCCAAGATCACGGTGGACGCTGCCGCGTTCGCCGGCAACCTCTCCCCGGCCGATACCGACGTTCAGACCATGGCCGCCACCATCGATGCACTGGTGACCACGCCGCTACCGTTCAGCGGAGTCACGATCGTCGCCGCCGCCGGCGGGGATTACACCTCCATCGCCGCCGCCAGCGCCGCCGTAGGCGCCAGCGGCCGCTTTTACGTCGCGCCGGGGACCTACGCCGAAACCGATAACGTGACTATCGCTGATGACCAATCCTGGAATTTCGACGGAGTAACCGCCAATTTCGACGCGGGGTTTAATTTCCAAATCACCGGCAACCGCTCGCGCGCCGTCGGAAAATTGACCATCGGCGGCCAGGGAGAGGCCGTCAACAATACACTGTTGCGCTACATCGGGGCCGACAACGAATGGGATGGGTGCGACGTTATTATCAATCCCACCGTACCAACCATACCGGCTCAATGGTATCCGGTCACGGTCAGCGGGGGTGGCATTGGCGGCTCACTCAAGGTCCGGTTGGCCGATTCCGTCACCAACACGAAGCAGCTCACTGCTGTCTCAGGATTCCTCACGTTTATTGGCGCACGCACAATGGGAAAATTCAATATCCGCGTTTACTATTGCGTTCACTCAAACGGCGCAATGGCCGTCAACTTCGGCGCGATCAACATGATCGCCGGAGCCGCCTGTTTTGGCAACTTAATCCATTCAGTATCGGATGGAATAACGGTAGCCGGCGCTGGCACTGGCTACGGATTCATCGCGGCCGCCGGCAATAACCGCAATGAAATTGTTGGCGTTTCCGGCCCGAGCGACGAGAGCCATATCTCGGATGCCGGCACCAACAACGACACCGACGCCTACGTGAAAACCTAGGAGGTCCCCCATGAGCCTGACCATAGGATTATCCCTCACCGTCCTGTTAATCGGGGCCATCCTGGCGATCACCATGACCGACCATGACGACGGGGGGCGGCCATGAAAATCATAGTCATCCCCGCGCCCGTAGCAGGCACGGTCTGGGCATGGACGAATCTGCAATACACCACCGGCGCCCGTGTCCTGGCCGCTGGTACGGCCGGCACCGTCTGGGGATGGTACGGCCCCCCGCCGCCCGCGCCGCCCCCGGCCCCGCCGAAAGATAACGGAGGCCCCCCATGACCGCCTCACCCTTCGGCCTTGGCGGCGGCTTCGGCGCCCCGCCCCCTTCCTTCTCCGGCGACTTCTCCGAGGCCGAGTACGACCGCGCCCGCTACGTTTGGATGCGCGAAACCCACACCCTCGACACCACCATCCGCCGCTTCATGCGCCATTTCGTCGAAGACCTGCGCGCCGCCGTGGTCCGCTGGGCGCGGCTCGCCATCGTCGCCCTCGCCCCGGCCAACACACTGGACGCCCACGGCCTCACCCGAGCCATGGCCCTCTGGCCCGACGAACCGCCTGACTCCTACCGCCGCCGCCTCATGGACGCCTTCAACTGGAAGCGCTTCACCGGCTGGCTCCTTGGCCCCTACCGCGCCTTTGAATACTTTGGCGTCACCGCCGACGGCATTCACACCTACGCCGTCCCCTACGCCCTGTGGACCGCCCTGTCCTGGCAGTCCACCGCCATTGAGGAAGGCGGCGCCGTCGGGCTCCAATGGCTCATTCAGCGGGCTGACGCCCTAAGCGCCGTCACCTACAACTATTGGGACGGCGCCGCCTGGCAGACCACCGCGTTGACCCAGGCCAACATCCTCGCCCACGGCAATACCGCCGCCGAACTGGAAGCCATCGCCGCCGCCGACTGGAGCCTGCTGCTCCCCTGCGAAGCGGCGTTCGTGACCTGGTTGGAGGGTGACAATTTCAGCCTCTACCACCCCGGAATAATAATCGACGTAACAGCGGAGTTCATCGGATGAATGTTTGGCACATAAAAAAACGTTGCGATAACATGGAGTTAAACCTTGGCGAATGCCTTGAGGGATCAAACGTTTTCTCATACTGCCCTCATCTGGTTATCGGCAAGCACTGGGAGAATTGCCCCGCCGGCAATCTCCATTTTGACGCTGGGGAAAAGCAGCAGTTCGTGGTGACTGTCGATTTGGACGCCCCAAACGCAACCGTTCGGAATGACAACCAAAATTGCCCGCTGCAAAGCGCGCCGGAGTTCAAAAACTTTTTTGCGGGGTGCAACATATGCGACATTCAGGCCCCGAAAAATTGCCCGCTTCGCAGTGGGCAAATCGTGATACAGGTGAAGTGATGAAGTGCGACCCCCGTTACCTCTCGGAAATGCGCTGCGGCCTGTGCGGCGAGCCGGCCGCCTCGTTCGTGGTCAGCCCGGACGGCCAGGTCATTTGCCTGGCCTGCCATGAGGCCGCGCTGCGCTGTGACCTCGCCGACGATGACGCCAGCCCTGGACCGTTGCGCGACCTCGCGCGCCAGCTTTTGAAAGGACTGATATAATGACGACAAATACAGTGTTGCGAGTGATTTTGGATAACAAACATTTCGTATTTTGCCCATTCCGGATGATGGAGAATATCTATTCCATCATTCCAGCCTGCAAAAAATGCGAGCAGCAGGATGAATGGGACCCCAAAGAATGCACACTCAAAAATGGACCTGTTATAATCATGGCTTCCGACCAGGAGTTGTAAAATGGGCACCACCCCCTACACCGGCTCTTACCGCCGCGTTGACGGCAACTACGATCTCAATAAAATCACCGGCGAGGCGCTGACCACCATCAGCCGCTACCCGGGCGCCGGCTATTCCGGCATCGTCGCCCCGCTGGCCTTCCGCCCGCTCCAGTTGAACGAGGCGGTTGGGGTGGACGCCTGGCCCCGCGTCTTCACCTTCCCCGGCGCGGTGGAGCTGACCCGGGTGGAGGTGGAGCCCGCCAACGCCGGCCAGTTCCGCGTCGATTACCGCACCGGGTTCATTCAGTTCCACACCGCGATTGGCGCCGGGGCCTCGTTCACCGTCGATTACTACCCGGGCGAGGAAATCCTGCGCCCGGGTGACTTCACCTCAACCAGCGCCGGCGCCGCCGACGCCGACCTGGTGGTTGTCCTTGACGCCGGCGGCCTCATTGATGACGCCATGATCCCGGGGACCATCGTCGGCGACAAGACCATCAGCGGGACGCTCACCCTCACCGGCGAGGGGACCGGCGATGACGGCATACTGACCGCCGTTGACGATCTCCAGGTCACCGCCGGCGGCGACCTCGCACTCAACCCCACCGGCGATGTGAATATCGCCCCGGTCGGCGGAGACATCGGCCTCGACGGCAATATCCTGCTGGACGCCGATGATGACCTGGCGTTCGACGATTGGGTCGGTTTCCAGCGCTGGTATCCCGCCATCGGCGGAGAGGTCGCCTTGGGCGCGGTTCAAGGCATCGCCTACACCATATTTTCCGCCGACGGACAAGTCGCGTACTTCCCCGTCATGTGCCTTCCAGACACGGAAATCAGCTCGATCATGTGCGGCTTCCAGAACGCCGACACCCAGGCCCATCAGATGACCATAGACATCAATTGGACCAAAAGCGCTACGGGCGTCACGCCGACGCTGATTGTCTCTTTCTCCGGGGCGGTCGGCGCCGGGTCCAGCGTCGACATGACGGCGGTCGGCGGCGCCCTGCCCTATGCCTGCGATCTCGCGACCCCCACTTACGTTTACTTCAGCGTCACGTCCGGCGGCGGCAATCCCTGGCCGTTCAGCAACCTGTTCATGATCGGCTACAAAGTCAACTACCGCCGCAAGACGGTCCTGGTCTAAGTTAGGGAAAGTGAGGCCAAATGTTATGCTCACCCGACAGCGTGTTCCTCGACGGAATGCTCCCCATTCCGACCACTTACAGGGCCGCCCATAATATCACCGGGGTCGCCTACGATATTGAGGTCATCCCATTATACATTGCGGACATTACCGCGCCATTCGAGTATGATCTCATTATTCGCGACTTGGCGAACCCCTACAATGCGACGCTCTGGCAGCGCTGTCGCCAGTGCGCCATGGAGACCAAGGGCCGGCGTGATATATGCCATTTATACTATTACCACTTCGGCGGATCGGTAACGGAGGACTTTGAATGAGCCCCGGTGAAATCAGCCAGATCGAAAACGCCCTGGGGCGGATCGAAGAGCAGGTAAAAACCCTGCAACGCGAGGTCCGGGAGTCACGCTCCTATCTGGAGACGCTGCGCCAGCAGGTCAGCGCCCTTCAGGTGGCCCACGAGGCGCTGCGCGGCCGGGTGGTCACCGTGGCCACCCTACTGGCGGTTGGCCTGGGTGGCGGCACGGGGCTGGGTTGGGTGCTCAAGGGACTGATTCAGTAGCCATATTAATAACTTGCGGGCCAAAGCCCGCACGAAAGGGAACAATCACGTAAACGCTCTGGCGAAGTGGGGACACACTTTCCGGCCCCCTGCGGGGCCTTTTTTCATATCAGCCGCCGCTCCTCCTGGCGGCCCTCGCTCTCCAAATCCCGCCCCGTTTCGCGTATTTTTACGCCCCTCCAGCCCCGCACGGACTCGCCGCTGTAGGGCGCGCGGATCGTTCCGTTGACGCAGCCCATCGCCCGCAGCTTTTCAACTATCGCCCGATGGAGGTATTTTGGGTCGTGTTCATTGTCGGCGCAGTAGTCCGCAACCGCGCGCTTCAACTCCGACCCGGGCAGTTTTTCATCCTCGCCCAGGAACAACATTTCGTCGAAAAATGCGCCCACCGGATCGCTACTCTGGCGATAGTCACGGGTCGCCATCGCTACCAGGGGCGCGGTCCCGAGGCCCTCCCTGAGCCAGATTTGAGCCCCACGAACCGCCCAGGACAGTATCCCCGGGGCTTCGGCCGCCAGCTTGTGCTCCAGATTGCGGTCGATTTGATCCGCGCCGAACTGCGCCAGAAACGGGATAAGCCGCGGCCTGTTCCACGTTCCGCCGTCCGTCTCATATATCCGAGGCTTGTCATTCACTGCGAACCAGATATGCATACACGGCCGCGCGTCAAAAAGCTCCTTGAACAGGAAGCGCATCGTGATGGTATCGCGGCCGGTCAGCCATTTCAAGAAGTTCACCGCAAGCCGTTTTGAGCCGTCACGCTCCACTGAATGCACGAGCCGCGCGTCGTAAATCGCCGCCAGATCGTTGCGCACGGTGTCCCCATCCTTGGTGTTGAATGTCTCGGGCGCGGCCGCCCGGGCGTAGGTCCCCATGATATTCTGGAGTGTGCTAATGAACGTGCTCTTGCCGTTATCGCCGCTTGCGCCATAGCAAATGAAAAAGCACTTTTCGCGCACGTCTCCGGTTAGCGTGTACCCTATCGCGCGCTGCAAATAGCGCACAGCATCTTCATCCCCCAGCATAATCTCGCTCAGGAACTGCTCCCATCGCGGGCAGGTCGCGCCAGCATCGTACCGCACTGGGCTGATTTTTGTCAGCAAATCGGCGGCGCGATGGGGCCGGAGCATGCCAGTCTGAATGTCCACTGTACCGTTGGCGCAGTTGAGTGTAAAGGGGTCGGCGTTCAGCAGATTTGCGTCATCAATCCGCGTCACGCCCTCGTTGTGGACGATCACGGCATCAAGGTTGCGCCGGGAGCAAAGCCCCTTAAGCGCCTTGAATATCTCATCTTTTTCGTCGGCGTCGTCTGTCGCATCAAGCCGACGCTTCGCCTCTATCCTCACCGCCCGTTCCGCCATGGGTAACATCGCATTGATGCTCGTTTGCTCCCACCGCCGCCCGGTGTAAAGCATCCAGCCATGGCCGACCACGTACCGGAACTTTTCCGGGTACACCTCTCTGAGCACCTTCGCCATGGCGGTTTCGGCCGTCCATGGGATAGCCGCCAGGGCCGCGTCATCGGCCGGCGGTGGGAGGTCCACCACGCGCGCCGCCTGTAGCGCCGTCCCCAGTTCCGCGCGGAAATCCAACCCCTCTTTGGCGCACAACAGATGCAGATCGCTGGGGTCCTTGCAGCCGCGCGGCATGACGATTGTCGCAGCTGTCCCCGCCCAGCCCAGCGTAGCCAGGTGAGCCCGAAGCGCGACCTGCATTTTCTCCCCGGCGCCGTCCGGCTCTTGTACGATGAAAAGCTCCCTGATGCCGGCCAGCATCGGCGCGGTCAGCGTCCGGGTTGTCGCCGCCCCAGGTATGCCCAGCGCCGGATAGCCATGATGCCACAGCGTCCAGCAATCCGTCTCCCCCTCGACGATGATCAGGTAGCCGTCCCCAGCCTCGCGCCAGGCGGGCAGATGCCACAGGCCATAGGGATAGATCGCGGCGTCCTGGCCGTCCCCCTCCGGCGCCCGGGTCCACCGGCTCCCCTCCCCGGCCGACATCCTGTACCGCAGCCGCTGGCGTGGCGTCGGCGCGCCATCCTCTAGTCGGTACGTGATTTTGATCCCGCCCCCGTTCATATCGGAGACGCCCCAGCCCGCTATCTCACCGGGCGGCAAACCCTTCCGCGCGGCCAGGTCTACGACCGTGCAGTCCGGCGGCAATCGGGCGGCCCGCTGTTTTTTCGGCGGCTTTTTTTCACGCGGCGGAAACAGATCGGAATATTTCAAGCCCAACCTATCGAGTACAACGATAGTCTTACAGCCCGCCATGCAGGACAGCAGGACCCGGCCATCATCCCCCTCCCGGATGCTCAGGCTGGCGTCTGTGTCTTCATGCGCCGGACATCGCGCCATCCATTTTCCCGGGCCGCTCGGGCGAGGTGCAAAACCGCGATGTTCCAGTGCCCCCAAAACATCTTGTATTCCCATGCTGCTACAAATCCTTTTCGTTGGCCCGTTGCAACCACGTTCGCCGCCGGTCTGACTCAACTTTGGCGGCGCAGTTCCGGATTCCCCAATGATCCCCGATAATTACGGCGCTCTGTTTCGCGCGCGTTACGCCAGTGTAGAGTAAGTTTCGGTGGTGCTGGAAAGAGTGAGACTTATGACACACCACAATCGCAACCGGAAACTCCGAGCCCTGCACCTGGTGGATTGTCAGTGCGTAAGCGTGGTCCAAATCGTCAAAGTGGCCGGATTCACGCGATAATTCCAGCGGCTGCGCTACGCCGTCGAACCGCACTAGCATTTTTCCCTGGCTCTCCTCACTCTCGATTGTCCCCAGTGTTCCGTTCATCACTCCCAGCGTGTAGCTGTTGTGGCGCTGAATCACCCGATCATGGCGCAAAAACTTCAATCGCGCCCGGCCCTCCGGCGGCTCCACCTGCACGTCCCAAAGCCGATCTTGGTACAGCCGCTGAAGCTGCTCATTCAGCGCGCGGACGCCCAGCGCCGATGACGTGCGCCGCGCCGGAGTCAGAATTTGAACCACATTTGGAGTATCTTCGCCAAAGAGCAGGATGTAGCCGCCCAGCGCCCACTCCAGCCACGCCGACACGTCCGCCGGCTCCGCCAGCGCCGACACCACGGACCAGGGCGCACTAGGACTGTAGCCGCCAGACGGGACCACCCCCTGCAATATCCGCGCGCAGCAGGCGCGCAAATTCCCGCTCTGGCGCACGATCTCCGACAGATGGACCACCGGGACTAGCCCAGTCGAAATAATGTCTCTCAGGGCGTTTCCCGGGCCGACCGGCGGCAGTTGATTGTGGTCCCCGATGATAATCAGGGCAGTATGGGTCGGATCAAAGGCGCACAGCAGGCGGCGCAACAGCACCACGTCCACCATGCTCGCCTCGTCCACTATCACCAGGTCGGCTGCGATGGGCGTCTCGGCCAGCCATTGCTCGCCGTTGTAGCCGAGGAGGCGGTGTATGGTGCTGGCGGGCCGGCCCGTGCTCTCCTCCATGCGCTGCGCGGCTTTCCCGGTCGGCGCGCATTGGACCACGCGCCCCGCGCCGGCCGCCTCGTACATATCTATGATCGCCCGCGCTACATGCGTCTTTCCGGCCCCGGCGCCGCCCGTTATCACCATCGCCGGGCGGCGCGCCGCCTCCGTCATCGCCTCCACCTGGCCGGCCGTCAGTCCCTCCACCACGGGCCGGAGCCCGGGGCGCGCGGGCAGGTCGCGCCACAGGGTCAGCCGCTCCAGTATCTCCGCCTCCGCCGCCCGCAGGTAGGGCAGGGCCAGGTCGCCCGCCTCCTCCAGTATCTCCCCGTCGGCCGCCGCCGCGTCGATTGCGGCGCCGATGATCTCCGCCCCGTCCGGGCGGTCTAGGCGCAGCAGCTCCCCCGCCGCGCCCAGCACGTCCCCGCGCGGCGTCCGGGTGTGCCCCTGCTGTTCCGCCGCCTCCTCCAGTACGTAGATCAGCGCCGCCCGTAGCCGGCCGGGATGGGTGGGCTCGATTCCCATTTTCAGCGCCGCCAAATCCAAGCGCTTGAAGCCGAACCCCTTGATTTCACCGGCGATTTTATAGGGGTTTTCCTTGAGGATAGAGATTGTGGAGTTGCCGAACCGCTCAACGATGGACCGGATTTGCCAGTTTGTCAACCCGAATCCAGCCAGCCAGGTGGCCGCCTGGTTGTACGCGGCGGTTTTGCGCCATTCATCGCGCAGCAGCAGGATTGTGTCGATTTTTACACCAGCGCAGCGCGCCATTTCGGCTTGGCGAAAATCCAGGGCGTTCTCCCAGTCGGCGGCGAATTTCGCGGCTAGTTTCGCGGCCTTAGACGGGCCGATGCCCTTCATTTTCTTGTTGCCAGCGATGTAGGCGGCGAGGGCATCTGCGCTGGCGTCGGGCATGAGGTAGGTAAGCGCTTCGGCTTTGAACTGCCACCCATATTTAGGGTGCTCCCCCCATGATCCGGTGAGGCAAACCCGCTCGCCGACCGCCACGGCGAAAGGCCCGGCAAAATTTTGTTCTCCGAACCGAGTAGCAATTACGCCAGCGGAATATTTCGGCGAGGCGAAAAAAACGCGCTTCACCTCGCCGGATATGGTCTCGGTTGGTGCGCCGCTCATTGTTTTTTCCGCAGCGCTTTGGCGACGCGGGCCAGGTCCACCTCCGGGCCGCCATTAATGCGCACGGTCGCCCGGGGCTCCTGCTCCCCCAGCGGTAGCAACTGCTGCTGCTCCTGCCAGGTGTCCACCAGCACGAGGTGGCGCTGTACGCACTGCTGTAGCGCCTCGATCTGGTCAGGCCCCAGGATCGCCGCGCCAGTCATGGTCAGCCGCACGTCGGCGCGGCCAAAGTTCGGACCAGCCGGCTCGATTTTCATTTTTCGCCAGTGGATACCGGCGATAGTCACGATATGCTCGCCCTCGTGCTCCAGTACGAGGTAATCCAGCAGGGCGTAAGTGGGGACGGTGACGCCGTAGTAATCGCGCAACTCGCCGTCCGCGTCCCACAGGAGCGATGACAGTTTATCGCGCCCCGATTTGAGTATGTCCGCGATGTTGTCAGCGGTCGCGATTTTCTCGATTTTGAACGAGAACTCATTGGCGGCCTTGGTCTCGCGCTCTTGGTAACTTATGATTTTCATTGACGTTTCTCCTTGTTACGGCATTTGTAGGTACTCACTCCCGCGCCACAGCCGGCCGCGCTGGCCAGCCGGCGGGCGGGCGCCCCAGGACTTGAAATACACCGGGATTTCCCGGGCCTGGCAATGCTCCATGATCGCATCCACCCAGGCGGCCTGCATCGGCCGCGCGCCGCGCCCGGTCTCGCCGCCCAGGATCACCCAGTCCGGTCGGTAGTCACCCGTCACCGCCAGGTCTATCGGCCCCAACAGCGGCTCCAGGCTCAGATAGGTGGGCCAGCCCATGGTCTGTAGATGGCCGATGTAGGACGCGCGCTCCTCCAATCGCGCCTGCGTCTCCGCCGTGGCCCCGAAGCGCAGGTGGGCGACGGGCAAACGGTCGAAAAGATGCAGCCAGGCCATGATCGGCCGCTTGGTCAGGATCAAAAACTCATGCCAGGGCTGGGCCGTCATCGCGTCCAGGGCGGCGTCGATAAAATCCGGGGCGACCAGGGTGTGGAAAAGGTCGTTCCAAACGGCATACGTGGTGGGGACCTTGCGGCGGCGGCTGGCCTCCAGCGGCTCCAGGCTTGTCCGGACCACGCTGTTGAATGCGCCTTTTAGATTGGTCAAACCCTGGTAGCGGGCGGCGATTTTGGGGTTGGCTTGACGCTCGCGCATCGCGGCGGCGGCGGCCGCCCAGCAGTGGTCGCAGCCCTCGGAGACGGGCGAGCAGCCGTCCACCAGGACCAGGGGCTTATCCCAGTAGCGGCCAGCCAGTCGGTTTTTTTTCGTGGTCATTGCGCCCTCTCGAACTCAATCCGGCATACCGGGTAGTCGGCCGGGATAAGTAGGCCCAGATACGGCCGCCAAAGCTTGGCCGTTTTCGCGCCTGACAGGCGCTGGTACAGGTCCATATAGGCCTCGCGGGTGGTGATCGGCTCCCCGGCCGCGTCCAGCACGCACTCTCGCGCCACGTCCTCCTCTGTGATATTTTTCAGCCGCTCAAAGCGCAGGCTCGTGATCATGATCCGGTACGGGCCGGGTGCGGTCCTGGACGATTTGACCGCGTGCTTCTGGCCGACCCACCAGTGGTCCCGCTGGTTCCGAAAAATCAGCCGCAAATCCTGCGCCGGACTGGTCACCAATGCGGCGAGGCAGCCCCATCTATCCGGCGGCTCATCTATATCGCAGAGTATATCTTCCGGGTACAGCGCCCGGCGTGTGACGGTTTTGCGCCCGGCCAGCACAGCCTCGTAGCTCCCTGGGGCGGAAAAGATTAACGCCATTTTGCACACTCCTATTCTTCCTTCGCTATTCGCCGCCCCAGGTAGAGCCATGCGAGGTATTTTTCCAGCTCATTTTTCTCCTTTTCTCTCTGGAGTATCTCAGTAGCATACGGAGTCAAAATCGCGTCCCGCGCTTCCTGGTCTTCGTAGCGCGATGTGGCAGATAGGATTTTTTCAAATATTTCTTTCCTCTCTGTCAGTTGGCTTTCCAGTATTTTGAGGTATGCTTTTTCCAGCGCGGACGTTTCCGCGTAATTTGGCCGTTGCGTCGGTGCGGAAAAGATTAACGCCATTAGCGCACCTCCTATTCCACCGCCAGCGAGGTAAGCCATTCCTGGCACGCTTCCATCTCCGCGACCGTCTGGTGCCACACCAGATCGTTGTCTGCGAGGTCTGTCAGTGCGGCATTGGCGGATAGCAGGTTCATGCCGAAATGGGCAGTGAGCGCGGCATGGAGCGCGGCCAGCGCGGCTATCTGGGCAGCGATGCGGGTAGGGTCAGGCGGCGGTTGCGTCGCCCGGATGCACTCCTTGCAGCGTATTTTTCCGTCAGGCTCTATCGCCATGATGCCCAGCGCAAATAGCTCGGCGGTCACGTCGGCGCCGCAATACGAGCAATATTTTTCCTTCATGGTCATTCCTCAACCTCCTGTTTTGATTGTTGTTTTCCCCCACGGCCTCGCGGCCTGAGCGCTTCAAACCCCTGGAGCAAAAACCGCGCGGCCCACTCGATGCAGACGTGGCGCGGCCCCCCGAAAATCACCGGATAGCCGTAGTCACGAGTGATGGCGAACGTGGCGCCCATGACAGACGCCGGGTGCGCCTGTGACTGGTAGTAGTGGCGATACACGTCCTCGGCCGTCCCCTCGATGATGATGCAGCCGTAGGCGCTGGAGTCCAGTCCCCGTTGTAACTCCGCTAAAAAGCGCTCCCTTTGGAGTATGACCGACCCCACGAAATCATCGAGGTTTTTGCGCTCGACGAACAGGCGGTCCTCATATCCGGCGAGCGAGTAGTCTCCCACCGGGAGGGCCGCCCGGACCGGGCCGTCGAACGGCCCGCCGGCGGGGAACGCCCATGGGTGCTGTTCCCGGGTGTCTATGATTATGATCGGCTTACTCTTCATTGGAGTAATACTTTCTGTATATCACCGCTGCTTTTTTCCAGGCGGCGGCCCTGGCGGCGGTCCAGGCGGCGGCCCAGGCGGCGGCCCTGGCGGCGTCCCAGGCGGCGGCCCTGGCGGCGGCCCTGGCGGCGGCCCCGGCGGCGTCCCAGGCGGCGGCCCTGGCGGCGGCCCCGGCGGCGTCCCAGGCGGCGTCCCTGGCGGCGGCCCCGGCGGCGGCCAGCTCCAATGCCGTCGCCGCTCCAGCGGCGTACCGCCGCGAGGTCTCCACTGCCACTCGGGGCCTGGGGTCATCTGGGTATATTTTCTCCCACACGGTGAGCGCAATCTGCTCCACCAAATCGCAAGAGAAAAGCCTCGCCGTTTTTTCGGCGTCCGGGTGCAGGTCCGCCCGCAGCGCCCAGACCGCATCCTGTATCCCGTTGATCTCCAGTATCCGCGAAAGCAGGATCGGCGCATCATCGCCCCAGTCAGGGCCGAGCGCGGCAACCAGATGCTCGTATCGATCCCGGCAGGCTTTTTTTTCGCGCAGTTGCGCCAACGTCGTGTAATGATTCATCTTTCCTCGCTTTGCTCCTTGAAAAACCAGTCGCAGCAGGTACAGGACACGTACTGCCTATATCCGCCCCCGGCCAGGCCGAACCCCAGGTCCACCGGCGAGCCGCACAGCGGGCAGTAATCGCCAGTAGCGGCGGCCCCTGCGGCCAGACCTGCTCGTACCGCTCTATGTAATCCGGCTGGCGTATCACTTGAACACCTCGCCGGTCTCGGGGTTGTTGCCGGCCGCATCCTCCTGCGCCCGATGAAACACCGCGTCCAGTGCGTCATCATCGTTGTTTTCCAGCGCCGCCCGCGCCGCAACCGAAGCGGCCGGTAGGTCCACCAACGCCCCCACAGCGCTGATTTGTTGAATGATCTCAAGGCTAAGCGGCATGTCCTTGGCCAGCTTCCGCACCGCTGTTTTTTTCCACATTTCCGCCGGCGCCGTCTGCCACGGCGAGGAGTCAGAGCCGCTCAGTTTGTTGTATTTTCGATGCCGCTCCACCTCGGCGGCGTCGCACCAAACATAGTGAATCGGCTCCCCGTTCTTAATCGCAACGGCGTAGGCCAGCACCATGGCGCCACGGTCCGCGACCGCCAGATTGGGCTTGTGCGTCAGCTTCGGCGGAAGCCCCGCAACGAAACCCCATTCGTCGTTGGAGTAAATCACATCCGGGTATACCGAATCCACCACGCCAGACCGGCGCATGAGGTCCATGAGCCCGCGATACATGATCATCAGCGTAGCCTTACCGCCGCGCGGGACAATCGCACACCGCCCCAGTTGCGGGTCCAGAGGCAGGCCCACCCGGGCCGCCTGCACCGCCGCCATCAGCAGGCTGGCCGGCTCGCAGCGGCGCGGATTGAGCAGATCGGGGAATTGAGCGGTCAACAGAATCAACCCCTGGACAATCGTTTCTGCGTTGATTCCGGCGGTTTTTGGAATCACCTCATCCATCTGCGCGCGCAAAATCGGCGCGTATCGGCGCAGGTCCTTGGGTGTCGAAAATACCAGCGCCGTGCTTTTGTTCTCCATTTCTTACTGCCTCCTAGATCGTGTCGTTGTTTTTGTTGAATACCCAGCGAGAGACGGAAAAACGCTCCACCCGCGCCTCATCGCTCCAGTCCTGGGTTTTGCGGCATTGCGCAAACGTCACCAGGTCTCGGTTGTATTCCATGCGGCCCAACTCCTTGGAGTCCGGATCAAGGTAGAGCGTGCGAATCTGAATGGGCCGCGTGGTGGACACCACCGCGAAATGAAACGACGGATGGACGCCAGTGAGCGCCCGCCACCCGGCGCTGTAAAATGCATCCTGTACGTAGTAGCGAAGCCGGTCGCAGGTGCGCTCGAACTCGCTGACGTTGCCGATGGTTTTGAGTTCGACGATTGAATTTCCCTTGATGTAATCCAATCTGGCGCGACATAATTCGCCGGTGATTTCATCCTGCCAGGCGATGGACACCTCGGATTGCCCACCCTGGAACATCCGCGACGCTAGAGGGTGCGAGAAAATCGCCGCGCGAATATCCCGAATCAGGCACTCTTCATCCGGCGTGAGCACCTCCTGGCCGGCCGCCGCCGCTTCAGCCTCCAGCGCCGCCAGCGCCTCTTTGTACTCCTTGTAGGCGGGGCCTTTGCCCTTAGCCTGCATGTCCGCCACCAGGGCCGCCGCGCTCAACGTGGCCCACGCCCAGCGGTCGGGCTCCAGTACAGCGAGGTGGACCAGAGACCCCAGACGCATGGCCGCCGACGGCTTGATCGGGTTGCCCTCTATCACCACGTGGCGATAGACCGACGGCCCTTTTGCGATTAAATTCAATCCCGATCTGGATATTCCAGGCGCGGCGTGGTACTGCGCCGCCGGCATATCGTAGATGATCGTCATGATTTGCTCCTCCTCCTCCAAAAAGGTTATCAGCATTCAATCCCCCGGTTGGTGTCCCGCCATCCGCTCACTTCATATCTCCGGGTGCTCATTCATTTGTTGCTCCTATGTAGTTATTATAGTATTCTTCATGTATGAATCTTTTCCACGTTTCAAGGCGCTCCGTGTCATCCCCAAACCAACTGTCCAGTACGGTATACGATAGGCGGATACGGGAGGCATTGATATTGGCGGCGAGTGTTGGACTACTTTTTAATATCACTTTATCGAAATCTAACTTTGGCGATTCCGACCTGCGCTCCATCTGGCAATCGAAGAGCTTGTAATTACAATGGTAATTCCAATTTTCCACGCACTCTGCTATGCTTAATCTGCCCGGATTGCTTACGCCACACTTTAGGCACTTGATGGAATATAACATCTCAAACGTTTTGAGTGTGTTCCATTTCAACACTTCTGTTTGTGTTATCAAGTGTGTTGAATTGCATACAGAGCAACGAACAGCATTTTTTAAGCACGCCTGCCGCGCTTTACTCATGATGATCCACCTCCTCCAGCGCCTCTAGGAGGCCGATCAGCGTCATACCCGCCTCGGAGGCCAGGCGCACCAGTGCCTGGCAGGCGTGGATCAGCGCGGCATCGTAGCGGACAGCATACCCCTGTTCCTGCTCGGTATCGAGCCGGATCATCCACAGTACGCCGGGGCCGGCGGGGACGAACCGCAGCGGCCTGGGAGCGCTGGACACCGCCTGACCGGCGGGCCGCCTGGCCACCGGCTCGGCGGGCAGGGTCAAGTCCGCTACACCCGTCATGGTCAGCGGCTCGGAGGACGCCGCTACCTCCGCCGTGGTCAGGACCGATTCGACGGCCGGCTCCGGCGGCTCCGGCTGGCATATCGCCGTGGGGGCAGATCGCGGCGCGCCGTCCCGACGGGCAAGACTCGCCATCCGCTCCCCCGTGGCCATGATATTTTCAATGGCGGTGGCCAGCGCGACTGCATCGCTCGCCGCAAGGTCTGCCCCGGTCTTGCAATTGGCGCAGCGTTTGTATACGCCAGTCATCTGGTTCATCATACACTCGCTTCTTGGGATTTTTGGCGGCGGACCGCAGAGTCCGGGCCGCTCGCACTTGATCATGCTATCAGTCGGCATCGCGCTCCTCCTTATATTCGATTTGTGGTGGGGCCAGCCACCCCAGTTTTTGCGCGTCGGCGACCATGCGGCGCAGCAGATCGCGGCACTCGTCCGCGCACTGATCATGGCCGCCGGCGACGCCAGTGCGCCAACTGGTGATATGTTTTTCCCATATGTACTCGCCGGTCTTCTGATTGATTCTCTGAATGCCGGCGCTGCACACCGCCGTTGGCGCGCCGGGCGCCAGGAAATAGTCCAGTCGCACGACGACATCGGAAAACAGAATGTCGCCGGTGGTGTGCATATACCCCTTTCCGGTCGCGGGCAAAAATGACCGGGTGGCCAGGCCGCCGACGGCCAGGCACTCCAGTAGCGTTTTCCGCGGCTCCTTCTCCATCGTCGCTCCTCCTCCTAAAAAGTGTTGTGAAATCGCCACGTTGCGCAGCGAGCCCTATAAAGCTGGCTCCGCTCCAGTCCCCACAGGCCCGCCGCTAGGCGTTGGCGTCGGCGTCGGAGCATCCGCCAGGTCAGCCCGGCCGTCCGCCAGCGCGATGATCCAGGCCAGTTCGGCGGCGTGCCTCTCGGCCGTCTCCTCCCGCGTCGGCGGCCTGGTATCGGTGAGCAGCCGCGAGACGTAGGCGTCGGTCTTGCCCATCGCGGTCGCTATCGCCCGCTGGGTGATTCCGCGCCGGTCCAGTGCGGCGCGTAAGTCGTGGACATCGTTGAACATTTCAAATCCCTCCTCTCAGGTAAAGCGCCAGTCCGGCGGGCGCGGCGAAAAGCAGGCCCGCAGCCTTCAGCGCAATTAATTCCGGGATGCACCATTCGCCGCCGGCGGCGGGCTCCGCTAGGAGGGCCAGCCCCCCCGCAACGAACAGCGCCAGCAGCAGGAAATTCGTCAATCTTTTCATGGGGTTTACTCCTCCTCCTCGTGTCCGGCGCACTCGCCGGACCGCAGTGCGCTGCACAGGCTCTCCCTGCACAGCCGCCAGTCACCGCGATCATCCCGCTCCTCCCGGCATTGCTCAATCAGAGAATCAACCGCGCCGGCGTAATCAAACCAAAACCGCGCCCGGCGGGTGGGCCATGGCGCCACCTCAGAGCGCGCCTCAATCGCCTCATTGTACCTCATGGCATATCCTCCTGCGTTTGGTGGGGGCCGGAGCCCCCGGTTGATTAAAATCCTCGCTCTCGCAGCGCGAACCCCATCACCGCGTCGACCTCCTCCTCGTCATACTCGCCGAACATGTGCCGGATGTTCTGCTCAGAGAAATACTCTACGATCTCATCATAGGTATTTCCGGGGTCTCCGTAGACATTCAGCCATTCGTGTCGTAATAATTCGATCCTCATCGTCTCTCTCCTCGGTTTTTGTTTTCAGTTTCTCTCGCTCCATCTTTTTTAATCGTATACCATCGGTTATCCGCTGTCAACTGTTTTCGACAACTATTTTCGGTTTTTATTTGTCAACAATTTCCAGTGGTTACGCCAAACTGGCGGTCTTTCAGCCGGCCAGGTGGAGAAAAAATCGGCGCCGCCAGGGCCGAAAACCGCCCGGCTGGGGCTCCACCGGGCCGGATCCGACCCGGATTTGACGCCAAGACCGGTAACCACCCGGAATCTCTGGCGTTTTCCCGGCCGGAGCGCTCCGAGGGGGCGGAAGACGTGGCAAAATGAATGAGATTCATCACATCGTCACGTCGTTGTGATAATTTTTTGACGCCAAAATTCTCAACGAATACGCCAAGTTACGGAGTTGGAGACCCGTTTGTGATGGACGTGATGAAAAAATCTAGTACTTACCGCGCCTGCGCGCGCTCGCGTACGCGCGCACGCACAGGCAACAGGTTTCCGTGATAATCATCACAATATCACGGAATCGGTCAACCACCCGGAATCACTCAAGAAAAGTACGTGATAATTTTTGTGGCGGTGACTAGAAATTCTCAAAATGATACAAAAAAACCAAAACGGCCGGATATGCGTGCGTTACACCCTCCGTCACGCCCCACTGAAAAATACGCCTAAAAACAAACACTTGCAAACTAAGGATAACAGAACTGGATACAAACAAATCGGCGGGATACGCCAAAAAAACAAATACGTTGCGTTTTTTGTTGCGCGGCGAAAAAATATCGCATATAATCATGAGTATTGGTCATCCGCGCAACGGATGGTGAAACAAAAACGAGTGGAGTAAATAATGGACGCTGAAAAAATCAAAACCATCCAGGCTCTGGCCCGCAAAATCATCGTGCTGTGCGGGGAGTGCGACACGCCGGCGGTGGGGCGATGGGACGAACAGTTCGCGCGCTCCTGCCTCGTGTACATCCCTGGGGCGGAGGCGTCCTCCAGTGAGATATTATATGCGTTGTTTGCATGGTCGCAAGATCAGGCGATCCCGATCCCGATAGGCAAAAGTCTGCCGCGCGAAATTTGCAAAACGCTCAGACGAGCCGGATGCCGCTCCATTACCGCCCGGATCGAGAGAGGTGATACCCGCCGCGTCTGGCGAGGCGTAAAAGTCATCTAAACTTCCCCCTTGACAACTCTCCCCCTCCTGGCGCACTATTACGTCAGGAGGCTTCAATGAACCCGCGCGGCCGTGAAACCAAATACAACCCCGATCTGGTCAAGGTTTTGTGCGAGCATCTCGAAGACGGTTTCACCGTTGGAGTTTCCTGCGCCGAGTCGGGCATTTCGACCTCGTGCCTGTACCGCTGGCTGGCGGACGACAAGCCGGAACATGATGATTTAAGGGATAAATTCGCGCGGGCTACCGCTAGAGCGCAACGGCGATACGAAGAAATGCTCAAGGTTGCAGTCGCTTCAAAAAAAGACCCGACGGTTATACTGAGCATCCTCAAGCTGCGCTATCCGAAGGACTGGCATGATCCCAAGCGGGAGATCGAACTGTCCGGCGGTCTGGCGATCACCAACAACGACGAATCGGCGCTTGAGAAGCTTGCGAAAAAATTCGGCAAGAATACCGCCGACTTGCGCGCCGAACTGGAAAAAAAAATGGGCGGTGACGATGGCTCGTAGCAGCCGCGCCGCCCTGGCGCTCATGGAGATCGAACTTCAACTGCGCGCCGAACAGCGCGCTTCCCGTCCTGGCCCGCTGCAAGAGCATCAACTCCCCCCTCCTGGCGACTGGTCCACCTGGCTATTTTGCGGTGGACAAGGCACAGGGAAAACTCATACGGGAAGCGTGAGTGTAATCAACCACTTGCGCCAATATGGAAAAGGCGCTCGTGTAATTATTGCGGGCGCGACGCGCGATGACGTGCGCAAAGTGTGCCTCGAAGGGCTTTCGGGAATTATGACTCTAGCCGCACCAGACGAGATCAAACTGAACCGCTCCACCCTGGAGGGGTGGCACGAGGATGGCGGCCGCATCTATGCGCTGGGTGCGGAGGTTCCTGAGCGTTTCCGGGGACCAGAGGCGACATTGCTCTGGGCGGATGAAATCCGGTCCTGGAACCCGGACTCCTGGGATGTGGCCGTACTGCGTGCGCGCTTGGAGCCGGCTCCGGGTGTGGGGCCGCGCAAGATCGTGACTAGCACGCCGCGCCCGTGTGCGCTCATGCAGGACATGATCGCAGACGCAAAAAGTCATCCTGAAAGAACAGTGGTCTCCTATGGCGCCATGGCCGATAATATTTACTTGTCTCCCAAAGCGCGCGCTGAATATTACGAAAAGTTCGGCGGAACAAAGATGGCGGCCCAGGAGCTATTCGGGCAAATGACCTATGAGGATGATGGGGCCATGTGGCGGTCAGGGATGATAGACCCGCATCGGCGCAGTAATCCCGCCGACTGGCCCGAGTGGCGGCAGACCGTGCTGGCGATTGACCCGGCGGTGACCACCGGCCCGCGTTCGGATGAGACGGGCCTGGCCGTGGCCTCGGTCGGCGCGGACGGCCACTATTACCTGAGACACTCGGATGGCGGGCGGTGGGAGCCGGAGAAATGGTCAAGCTTGGCCTTGACATTGTTCCGGGAATATGCTTGTGATTACATAGTGGTCGAAACAAACCAAGGCGGCCAGATGGTAAAATCGACGCTGGAAAACGCTTGCAGGCAACTCGATACACGGCTCCCGCCGACCAAGGATTTTTCGGCGATAAAGAGCAAGCCCCAGCGCGCGCTCCCGATTTCCTTGCTCTATCAGCAGGGGCGCGTTCACCATTGCGGGGTATTCATCGAATTGGAATCGCAGATGATGCAGCTAAAACCGGACCATGATGATCGGCTTGATGCTGCTGTTTATGCGTTGGCGGAAGTGTCCTGTCCAGCGCCGGACTTCTCGAAGGTGACCACGCTCCGGCCCCGGCTGTTTGATCCGCGCGGTAGGCGAGACGGCTTAACCGCGTGCAACTTGAGGATGTAATGGCGCGACGACGCAAACGATACGCAGTTGAGGGGACGGCTCCAGTGATGGCGACCATGCCGCGCGCCGACCTGCGCCCGCTGCCGTTGCGCCTATCGGTTGACCCGTACATCATGCGCCTGTTCGGCGAATCGGTTCGTATCGACACGGACTATCAACTCTACTACGGCGGTAAGAGCTGGTCGGACCTGTACGATGTATTGCGGGACCCGCAGTGGCTGGCGGCGTGGACTCAGCGGCGGGCGGAATCATGCCAGGCCGAATGGGAGGTCCGGGCGTGGGACCCGGGCGATGAGCGGGAGCAGGAAATCGCCGATGCGGTGTGGGATATGCTGCAACGCCTACATCTGGAGACGGTCCGGGAGGCGGTGGTGCAGGCGGTGCCCTGTGGCTACAGCGTGCAGGAGGTCATGTGGGCGCGGCGCGGCGGGATGATCGTCCCCGGGGAGATACTGAGCAAGCCGCCCTGGTGGTTCGACTTTGATATAAACGGCGCACTGTTGTTCAACGACGGCGGCGTAACTTATCGGCCGGTTGCGGACCGGAAATTCCTACTGTCGCAGCATGGAGCCGATGAGAATAATCCTTACGGCAACAAGCTGGCGTCGGTTTTGTACTCGTTGGTCTGGGTGAAGCGTCACGCCTGGAAATTCGGCGCGGTGTTCCTGGAAAAGTTCAGCGTTCCCGCGATCTTAGCGCACTACGCCAGGACGGTTAGCGAGCAGGACCGGGCGGCGCTGCAGGACGCGATTGAGCAATGGGGCGTAGACCAGGCGCTGTTGATTCCCGAGGAGGCGAAAGTCTCCATTTTGGCCAACAGCAACGCAAGCGGCCAACATCTGCCTCATGCGCAGATGATAGCAGAGGTAGACCGGATAATCGCCAAGGTGGTATTGGGCGGGTCGCTGACTCTGGAGGCGGGGAGCGATGGCGGGCGCGGGACGCGGGCTCTGGGCGGCGTACACCGAGAGTCGCTTGACCTGCTTGTGTCGGCTGATTCGCGCTTGATAGAGCAGACGTTGGGGACGCTGATCCGGTGGATTGTCGATTACAACTGGGGGCCTCAAGAAAACTACCCAGAATTTCGTAACATCGTTGACCGCGACGAATTGGATACTGAGCGCAACGAGAATTTGCGGGAGTGGTACAAACTGGGTCTGCCCGTGGCGCTGGAATCGATCTACGAGGCGGCGCAGCTTGATCCGCCAGCCGATGACGCCGAGATACTGGAGCCTCCCCCGTCGCCTCCTCCTCCTCCTCCCGACGGCGTGGCCCTGGCCCGTGGTCCGGGGGGCTCCAGTTTGTCGGCGTTCGCGGCTGGCCCTGGCCCTGGCCCGATAGAGCGGGCTGCGCGGGCTGCGGAGGCGTACTCGGAGCGAGTACGGGTGCGGGCGGAGGACGTGGTCCTGGCGGCCCACGCCGGGGCGTTCGAGCCGCTGGTGGCCGACTTCCGGGCCATGAGCCGTGCGGCTGATGGACTGGACGCCATGGCGCAGGCGGTCGGAGCCTACGAGATAGAGCTACAGACGGATCAGATGCAGCAGGCGCACGCGATGCCGGCGGTCGCGGGCGTCGGGGCCGCGCTGGGCAACGTGCGGTTGCTGGGGCGGCTGTACGGACTGGGCCGGATGCGGGCGGAAATCCAAGCGCAGGTGGACGCGGAGAAATTTTCGGGCCGGCTCCAGTACGATGATCGGGCGGAGCTAGTGGCCGATGTGGCGTGGGACCAGGACCCGCAGGCGGTGCTAGATCGGCTGGCGGCGCGATACGACGTGGCCCCGGAGGCGTGGGCGACCATGCAGGGTGTGGAGCGTGCGGCGGTCTGGTCCTACGCCTACGCCCCATGTGCAGAACTGGTGACGGAAGTCAAGGGGATGATCCAGAACGCGGCGGCGCGGGGGACCAGCTTCTACGATTTTCAAGTTGAACTCGAAGACGCATATATCAAGCGCGGTCTGATTGCTCCGCTGGCGGAAGGCGGCCGGCTGGGCCAGGTCCTGGCGCCCTGGTATGTGGAGACGGTTTTCAGGACAACGCTTTTTGACGCATACGGGGCGGCCCGCTGGCGGCAAATGCGGGAGTCGCGGGACTATATTCATTATTGCGAATGGGTAACGGCTGGGGACCAACGGGTGCGGCCGTCTCATGCGGCGCTGGAAGGTGTGTACCGAATTGACGACATTCCAGCGCGGCCGCCGATTGATTACAAGTGCAGGTGTCTGCTGATTGGCATAACCGAGGGGCGGCGCGGGGAGAACAACTACACCATCCGGGAGGATGCGGATTTGATCGGTTCGACGGCGCGCGGCGGATTTGGAGGGCTTGATGATTAAGTCGGATTGGATAGAAATTGCGCGGAGCGGGCACTATCCGGGGAAGGTGCCCTTGACCCGGGGCATGTTCGAGGAAATGGTCGCGGCGTTGCCTCGTCTCACGGACGGCGTACCGCTGACCATCGGCCATCCGGATGGGGAGGCTCTAGCCTGGGGCTGGGTGACCGCGTTGGACGTGCGCGAAAATGGGGAGAGCGGCCCGGACCGGGGTTGGTCATTGTGGATGCAGGCCGACTTGCAGGATGAACTCGCCGAAATGGTCCGGTCCGACAAACTGCGCAATCGGAGCATCGGGATAGACCAGGACCCGACTGGCGCGTGGTACCTGTGGCATGTGGCGTTCCTCGGGGCGGTTGCCCCGGCGGTTCCCGGCATGGAGAAAATCAAAATGAGCGCTGATAAGAGTAAGCAGCGCTGCGAGGTTTTTGAGTTCGCCGCAGCGGGCGGCGATGGTGATACGAAACAGTCCAGAAAAGGAGATAACATGCTGGACAAAAAAAGCGCGCCGCCCGCACCTGGCGGCAACGATCCGGCCCCGGGGATGCAGGAGCACACCCCGGCCCCGGTGAACGAGGACTACTCCTACGCCGCCAGCGCCGAACTGGCCAAGCTGCGGCAGGAGTTGGAGGCGGAACGGCGTCTGCGCCGGGTGAGCGAGGCGTCGGCGTTCTGCGAGCGGCTGGCGGCCGAGGGGCGACTGACCCCGGCCATGTCGGCGGGGCTGCCTGAGCTACTGGCGGCCCTCCCGGATGGTGAGGCGTCTGCGTTCAGCTACTCGATTTCGGGCGCGGAGAAAAAGACCAACCCGGCGGCGTTCATGCGCGCGTTTCTGGCGAGTCTGCCGATCGCGGTGGATTTCTCCGAGCGGGCGAAACGGCCGGCCGGTCAGGGCGCCATGCCCCCGGGCGGCGATGGAATCGAGGCGCAGATTAACGCCTATCTGGCGAGCAACCCGGGTGCGTCCGTCGTCACGGCGGTCCACGCCCTGTCCCAAAAGGAGGACTAAACATGACCGCAACCAACATACAAGCCTCTCGGGGTGGGATACGGGTCTCGGTCCCGACCGCGACGACCACCTTGGTCAAGGGCCGGTTTATCACCCCGGCCGGCGCCTATGCCGGCGCGGGCGAGCACGCCAGCCTGGTCTCCGTGGACGATTACTCCACCGATGGGTACATCGCCTGTCAGCAGGGCGGGGAGTGCATGGTGGAGACGGCCGGCGTCATCGCGATTGACGCCGAGCTCGCGCTTGCCGCCAACGGGCGAGTCAAAACGCGCGAAACGGAAGATTATTGCAACGGGTACGCGCGACAGGCGGCCGGCGGGGCCGGGGAATTCATCCTGGTCAACCTGGAGCACGGCTACAGCATCAGCGCCGATGACGCCCTGGCCGCGCATATCGCCGACACGACCGGGGCGCACGCGGCGAGCGCCATCAGCGTACTGGATACCGCCACCCGGTACACCGGCGCGGATGTGGAGACCTGCCTGGCCGAGATCGCCGGCGCCGGCCGGACCACTGAGACGATCAAGGCCAACGCCACGGCCATCGCCGGCCACCTGAGCGACACGACCGACGCCCATGCTGCGAGCGCGGTGAGCGTAGTGACAAGCGCGTTTGCGGGCGTCCTGAGCGCGGCTGACGACACTGTGCAAAAGGCCCTGGACACGATCGACGATCATGGGCATACCGCAGCCGCCATCCCCGTGGTGGACGCCGGTAATTTATACACGGAAACGAATATCGAAACGGTGCTGGCTGAAATAGCGGGCGTCGGGCGCACCACGGAGACCCTGAAAAGCATTTCCGATCACACCGGCGCGGCATCTGCGGCTCATGCGGGCAGCGCCATCGCCGTCACCTCGGCCGGGTTCACCGCCGCCCTGCTGGCGCTGGCCCCGGGGCCGACCACCGTGCAGGCAGTGGCCGTCGCGATGGACGCCATCGCGGACGGGACGACCATCGATGCGACGGCCGTCACCGGAAAATTAAAAATCGCGGACGGTGGAGTCGGTGTCTCCAAGTTGGGCGCTGGCGCGGTGGGCGTGGGCCTGGAACTGAACGCGGGCGCGGCTCGCGTCGCGGCTCCGGCTGCGGCCTCGGGCCTGGGCGGCGGCGCGGGCGTGTCGCTCGTGGTCAACCCGGACAACTCCACCATTGAGCTTACCGCTGTCACCGGCGAGGTGAAGGTCAAGGACCTCGGAATCACCACCGGCAAGATCGCGCTGCTGGCGGTGGACACGCCGCAATTGGCGCTGCTGGCGGTGGAAAACGCGCAAATCGGATTGCTCGCCGTGGACTCCCCGCAGATCGCGGCCGGAGCAATCGACTTGGGGCACATGTCGGCCGACTCCGTGGACTCCGACCAGTACGTCGATGGTTCAATCGACCTGGTGCATATGTCCGCCGATTCGGTTGATTCGCCGCAGTATGTGGACGGCTCTGTCGACGTGATACACTTGGCCGTCGCCGCCAAGCCGCTGGTCCAGATTCCGTTCGAGGTCGATCTGGCCGACATCGTGGGCGTGCAGGACATCATCACCGACTATCTGCCCGGATTCGCGTTCGAGATCGTCAAGTTCGACGCGGTGGTCACGAAGGCGGTCACCACGCCGGCGAAGGACATCACCTGCGTGCTGGACATCGGAGCCAATCCGGTCACCGGCGGCTCGTTGCAGCTGGCCGGAACGTTCACGCTGGGCGCGCGCCAGGCGTCCACCGACATCACGGCCGCCAACACGGGCAACGCCGCAGCCGTGCTGACCATCAAATGCAGCGTGTGCACGGCCGCCTTTGTCGAGGGCCGCGCGTCGTTCCATTTGACCCTGCGGCAGACCGACTAACCATTTCCGGGGGCTCCAGCCCCCATTTTGAAAGGTATACGCAAAAATGAGCAGAATAGAATTTGGAAGGAACGATCAACGCGGGTCGGCTTACACTTTGGCCGCCGACGCTGGGCTCGCCGATAGGCTGTGGAGCAAATTCGCGCGTGACTATCAGCGCAAATCCATCGCGGCCCGGGTGGCCCGCTCGTTCGCCGACCGGGCCGATTCCCTGCGCCTGGTTGATCCGGTGCTGACCAATATCGCGCAGGAGTACAGGGGACAGGACTACATCGCCGACATGTTGTTCCCGACGATACCCGTTTCGGCGCGCGCCTTCGAGTATCCGATATTCGGAAAAGAGGCGTGGATCGACAACAGGGCAATCGCCCTGCGCGTCGCCGGGGAGGAGCCGCAGGTGCTCCTGAGCAACGTCACCACGGGGTCCGCCACCACCATCGATCGCTGGATTGCGACCGCCGTGGACGATACTGAGATGCAGGAGGCCACGCCCGGGACCGAGCGGCTGACCACTATGGCCGGCCTGGTCGAGTACCTCATGGAGCAGAAAATGCTCTGGCTGGAGGCAGACGCGGCCGAAATAGTCATGAACTCCGGTTTGTACGTAAGCGGAAACACCAGCTCGCCCGGAACCAAGTGGGACGCTGCGGGCGGCGATTTCCAGGGCGATTTCGTGGGCGCGTTGGAGGTCATCAGCGGCAATGTGGGCGCGAAAGCGAATACCGTTCTGATGAGCCCGGGCGTCTGGTATTCGATGCTCAAAAATTCGCAATTCCTGGCGCCGAACGCCAACGCGGCCGTCGTTGGTCCTCCCGATGTGCGCACTTGGTTTGCGCAGTTTGGAATCAACCGCGTCCTGGTGGGCGAAGCGTTCAAAATGCTGCCGGCCGACTCCTCGGTTGAGCGCCTGTGGGGAACCGAGTATTTCTGGCTCGGCTACGTCGCACAGAGCGTCCAGGCCAACATCCGGCGTCCCTCATTTGGGTACAAATTCGCGAGGTCGAGCTATCCGCAGATTGTCCCCGAGCGGAACGCCTACGGCGGATGGACCAAGGTTCGCGTTTGGTCTTGCGAACGGCCGGTCGTGACCTCCTATCCGGCGGCCTACCTGTTCTCCAACGTGCTGGCGTAAGGTACTCTTCATGGCCTACTGCACCTATGCGGACCTCGAAACATACAGGCTGAACGCGGACAAGCTGGCGGAACTGAGCGCGCATGACCCCGACGGGACGGTCAACACCGCGCGTATTACGGCCGCCTGCGAGGATGTATCCTACCGCATCGACTGTTACATCCGGGGCCGCGCCACGCTGCCAGTGACGGACGCCGACACGCTGGCGTTCCTGCGGGGAATAGCTCTCGACCTTGCAGTGTGCGCTCTTTTTACGCGGTACAGCGTACCGAGTGAGGAGACGACGAAAGAGTGCGATAGGGCCGTGGACATGCTTGAGGCCATCCGGGACGGAAAGATGTTGCTCCCCTCTGGCGGCGCGATTGCTGCGCCCCCAGGGGTGTGGGCCAAATCGAATCTGCGCACTTTGACGATTGGCGGCGACACCTCGGATTCTGAATCCGAGGGTAACCTGGACTATTTCCCATGAGCGAGTTGGATCAATGGCGCAGGTTCATGCGTGACTTCACTCGGAGAGTATCCGATTTGGGGCCGGTCTTGCGTGAAATCGGGGAAGAGGGCATTGCCGACAGCGTGACGAATGTGCGGCGGGCGGAGACGCCAACCGAGCGGCCGTGGGCTGAGCTGCGGCCGAATACCGTGCTCAATAAAGCGCGGCTGGGGAAGACGCGGCCCGGGATCATGAGTGGGCAGATGCTGCGACTCTTGATGAAGGTGGACGTGGGCGCGGCGGTTGTGCATTGGGGAACCAATGTGCTGCATGGCGCATACTTCCACAAGGGGACCAAGAAACATCCGATAGAGGCTAAGCGGCGCAAGACGCTGGCCTGGTTCGGCGCGGGGGGATGGCATTTCCCGCGCGCTGTCGAACATCCCGGCCAGGTGGGGCGTGAGTGGGTGGGGATTGGACCGCGACTGGAGCGGCTGATTTCCAAAATCCTGCATCGCCATATCGATGAGGCGGCGCGGCGCGGGGGGTCAGCATGACCCGCTGGCGCGAAACGATTTACTCCTACCTGGAGACAGTTTTGAAAACGGCGGCGCCGACCGGCCCGGGTTGCAACCGGGTGGAGCGGCGACGGCTGTTCGAGGAACTGCTGACTGAAACCAAAGAGGGAAAAATCGCGCTACCGGCCGCCTGGGTTCCGCCGTTCGGGGCAATCGACACCGAGGTCGCGGAAGTTTTCTCGCCGTCGGGGATAGTTGAGGCGCGGGCGATATTCTCCGCCGATGCGGGCGCAACTTACTATCGGCGCCAGTGGAGGCGGGTGGACAACTGCGAATGGACGCCGCAAATCCTGCTGTGCGTCAAGGACTTCGCGGCGGCCGATGCCGTGCTACCCAAGCTGCGCGCGCTCCTTCCTGGCTACATAACGCAAACGTACACCATGGCCCGACCGGACCAGGCCGAAGACGATGTTGTGGCGTTGCGCGCATACATTGACTGGCGCACGAGCGGCCAGGTGTACATGAAGAATTTTCAGGCGCAATACGTTTTTTGGAGTATCATGATCCGGTTCAGTTACGGGATTTACGCCCTGACGGACCGCTTGGTTAAACCGTTCTCCGTCGCGCTGGCGGAGCCTGCTGCTTAAGGGAGGCTACGAAATGGGTATCGCTTACGGCGCGTTTGACATGAACGTCGCCGACGCCTCCGCGCCGGTCAACCCCACCGCGCGGATCAACAACTTTGGCGTGCTGGGCTATTGCACGGCGATGAGCGCCAACAGTTGGAAGAAGGTCAACGGCTACTCCGACCTTGACACCGAGATCGGGAAGGGGCCGTTGCGGGAGTTCCTCAACCAGTTTTACACCGAGGCGACCAAGAAATCGCGGTCGATCACGGTCATCTGCGCCACACAGGGGACCGCCGGGTACAATTCGGCGGTGACGCAGGTGGGCACCGGCGACAGCGAACTGGTAGTCACCGGATCAGCCAAGTGGCATGTCGAATGCGTCGTGACCATCGTTTTGGGTGCGCTGGTTTCGGGAGGCACCTCCACGGCGAAAATCAGCTATGACGGCGGCGAGACCTACGAGGATACGGTGACCATTCCGGCTACCGGCATCATGCCTATCGACGCCGACTTGGGGCTGACCCTAACGTTCGAGCACGCCGCCGAACTGACCGCAACCGGAGACACCTACAGCTGGGGATGCATCCCCAAGTCCATTCCGCTGGGCGACGCCGACACCGCCGGAAGCATTCTGGGCGAGCTGGCCGCGTACTTCGACGAGGGGACCGCCCCCTGGCCCGAGGCCATCCATATCTGCGACAAAATCGCCCCGGCCGGCGTGACCGCGCTCAACACCCTGGCGGGGACGCGGCTCGACCTCAAGGCCCCCTGCATGTTCACCGGCGAGTTCCGGCGCAACCACGATTCGGGCGCCGCCTACATCGCGGAGACCGTCGCGGAATACGTCTCCGACATTCAGGGCGCCACCGAGGGCTATGCCCACGCCAGCGCGACCTCGAAGAAGTGGTTCGGCTGGATATTGGGCTACCCGGTCATCACCGGCTGGGACGCCACAATCCGCGCCGAAAGCCCGGCCGGCTCCATCTACGGCGTCATGGCGCGGCTCTCCAAATTGTCGGACTCCGCTGGAGCGACCTACATCAACGGCGCCAGCAACAAGCTCTCCGGCACGGTCCATTCCCTCCAGTTCACCGACGCCCAGAACCAGACGCTGAATGAGCTGGGCGGCTCACTCATACGCGGCTACCAGGGCGCCCAGGGCTACTGGCCGAGCCGCATGGGCACCAACGCCGGCAACACCAGCGCCTACCAGATGTTCGACCGGATGCGGGTCATGATCCTGGCCTGCGGCGAGGTCTTCGCCCGGCTGTTCCCCTATATCGACGTGGATATGAGCGGGGCCGAAGCGACCGCTATGGAGCCGGCGACCCTTTCCGCCGACCTGACCGCCTGGTTGACCTCGCGGCTGAGCCAGTACGTGACCAGCATCGCCGCAGAGGTTGTTGACGACCCGGAGGTCCTCGACTCCCTCGAAGTGGACATAACCCTGACCGCGCTGTCGAAGGCCAGCGAGATCACCGCCAACCTGACCATGACCGAGCGCGTGGCGGCATAACGCCAAAAGGAGCAATAAAATGGGCGCCGAAGTGAACGGCAAAATGTATGATTGGGGCGACCTGGAAATCTCTGGGATGCCCGGGGTCAACGTGGGATTCACCACGCTGACCTATGAGGACGAGATGCCGGTGGAGTTGCAGCACGGCAAGGGCCGGTTGCCGCGCGGCTACACCCAGGGCGGGTTCTCGGGCTCCGGGAGCCTGGAAATGCACGAGGACAGCTACCTTCGGCTGAATCTGGCGGCGACGGCTCTGGCGGGCAGCGTCTACGGGTTGGAGCCGTTTCCGCTCATCGCAACGTTGTATGATGCGGGCGCGGTGGCGGCCACGCTGACCCTGCCGCGCGTGAAATTTGAGCGGCGTTCTCGCAGTCTGGGCAGCGCTGGCAGCGCCGACGCGGCCAAGGTAACGTTGGCCTTCAAGTACATGGGTGAACCAATTGAGGTGGGGGTATAATATGCGCTACATGGAGGAGCCAGAACTGATTCTCGCGGGTGAGAAACTGGGCCGGGAAATCCGCGAGCAAACCAGCAACGATGGGACCGTGGTGGTCTATTGGGCTTATCCCGCCAACAGGCCGCTACAGGCGTTCGCGCGGTCCGCGATGGTGACCAAACCAGCCAAGATGCTGGATTCCTTGGCGGAAATGGTTTTTCCGGACGGCGCGCTGCGGAATCAGTGGGAGCGGGCGATCACGGACCATCCGCTGTTGGAGTCCGACGTTCTGGGCGAAATTCTCGTTGACCTCGGGTTCAACGCCGATCAGATCACCAGGGACCTGGCCATTGGCGAGTCCGTGCAGGGACCGCTACGGATGTTTTTACCGGGTGTCGCCGACCCGGTGGAGTTCCGGCGTTTCACCCGGGCCGACCTCGCCCGAACGCGCAACGCCAACTCCGAACGGATGATGGACACGATGTTTGTGATTTGCGCGGACTGTGCCAAACCGAGTGATATTGCCGCTTGGCTGGGTGAGAAGCCGGGTCATGCGATCAGCCTTTACGCGGCGCTGGCGCGGGAGCAGGTCGTTGGCGGTGGGGGTTTCCGCGCCTCAAAAAAATTCATTCCGTCGGGGACGATGACGCCGAAACCCTAGCGCTACCGCCATTTGGCGACCCCGACGATGACCCGGTTGCGTGGGATGATTGGCTGACCTGGCGGATTACCGGCATTGATCCGCGGGTGATTGACTACCAGGAGGATTACGAAGCGTTGCAGAAGACCGCCGCCAAAGCCATTGAAATGCTTAGGGATATTATCGCTGGCGGCGTTGGGCTGGGCTTTGGCGGTGGTAAGAAGGGCGGCAAGAGCGGGGGCGGCAGCCGGGCCGCCAGTGCTCCACCGGGCGGAAGGAGGGCCAGACGACGTGGATAGTATCTACAAATTAGGCGTCTGGTTGCAGTTAAAGGACGGCTTGACGCACGGCCTGGACAGCATCAACAAGCTGGGCGAGAAGGTTTTCGGGCGCTTCAAAGATATTCGCATGGCCGTACTGGGCGTAGGTGCGGCCTTCACCATCATGGGGTTCGCCGCGTTGGGGGTGGGCAATCGACTGGCCGACAAGTTCGGCGAGTTCGAGAAGATCATGGCGCTTACACGAGGCGCAATCGGTGCGAATGCTCAGGAATTTAAGGCGATGGAAAAAGCGGCGTTGGCCGCCGGCATCGCTACGCAATTCAGCCCAACAGAAGCGGCTGCCGGGATGAGAGATATTGGTCTGGCCGGTTTTCGGCCGGACGATATAACAAAACTACTACTCCCATCGTTAGACTTGGCCGCAGCATCCGGTGGACTCATGAGCGTAGCGGAGTCGGCGGGCATGGTCGTTAAGGCGATCAAATCATATGGGACGGCTGTTGAAGACGCGGGTTTGGCTACGGATCAGATTATAAAAATGAGCAACAGTTTTTATGTGTCAGCCGGAGAGCTTCCATTGCTTTTCGCTACGGCCGCGCGTGGAGCCCACAGCCTCAGTCAGTCGCTAAGTGAGACCGCCATTGCGCTAGGATTCGTCAAAAACACCGGACTGCGAACGGAGACGGCCGCGACTGCGGTTGCCGTGTCGATGGAGCGGATGGTCAGCAGCCGAGTGCAAAATAAGCTGATGAAACTTGGGAAGGGGATTGCCGTTGATACGAATGGAGTATTTAGACCATATTTGGACATTGTCTTGGATATTCGCTCTGCTATGGAGGGTATGTCCGACGCTGCGGCAAAAAACAAGCTCCAATATATTTTTGGGCGGTATGGCGGCGGCGCGATCAACGCGATAATCAAGCAAATCAATCAGGGTATCACCACCAGCACGGGCGAGATTTTGAAGGGCGCTGACGCGATAAATTATTATCGCCACGAACTGGCCAATGCTGAGGGCACAGCCAAGAAAATGGCTAAAATCCTGCTGGACACCTGGAGCGGCCAGAAAATATTGCTTCAAGGCTCGGTTGAAACTCTTCAGATTGTGCTGGGCCGCACTTTCGCGGAGATTTTCAGGCCGGCGATTGAGGCAACTATCGTCGCGGTGAACGCCCTGATTTACGCCTGGGAAGGCTTATCGCCACAGGCGCGGCAGTTCCTCGTACTGATTCCGCTGATTGGCGGAGCGCTGGGCGGTCTGGTGGTTGGAATTTTCGCGGCCAAGGTCGCCTGGTTGGCGCTCAACGCCGTGTTCGTGGCGACTCCGCTGGGGTGGATTGCGCTGGCCATGGGCGCCATCGCCGTCGCCGTCGCCGGGGTGATTGTCTACTGGGACAAGCTGGGCGAGGTGATTAAGCGTTCATGGGCGCTGTTGCACGACATGTTCCCTGCCCTTTTCAGCGCCGTCGATTGGCTGGGCGAAGTAGCCCAAAAAATCCCCGGGATGTTTTCCACAGCGGTAACCGGAATAAAAGAGATTTTTACTCGTGCTATCAAGTGGATAGTTTCCCTGATTGAATCAACACCGCTGGGAAAAAGCCTGCTGAAGGCGCTTGGTGTCCCGAACGCCGCGCTGTTTGATGCTGCTGGCAAGTTGTGGGACAAGAATGTTGCGCATGACAAAGCGCTCTTGAGTAAACACTTTGGCGATTTCAGTTGGTCGGACCCTGAAAAGCCGGGTGAAGAAGGCGCGCCCAAGCCATCCTTCCTTCAGCGCACCATGGCGACCATCGCAGGCAAGGGCGCAGATGCTACGGGCGCGGGCGGGGGCGCAGCCGGGGGCGGCGGGACTGGTGGCGGCGAGCACTACGACACCAAAATTGAGTTCAACGGAACACTGATTGTTCAGGCGGCGGACTTGTTCGAGGCCCGCAAGGCATCTGACATTCTGGTCGCCGAACTGCTGGGGGCCGCCCATGCCTGAGTTCCCTCAATCCACCATCGCCCAAATCGCCACTGTTAATTTTCTTTACTACACGGATAAGCTTGACGATCTGGCGGAAATTTCGCTCTATCCGAGCGACGCGCCAAACACGCCGATCAAGCTTCCGGGCCTCTGGGCGGGTGAGGACGTGACGGATTCTTGGCGCGCCGACGCTATCCAAATCCTGGGAGCGGACGGCGTGCTGCTACAGGAGCGGGGTCGCGCCCCGTTGCGCATTCGACTGCGGCGGCTGCTGCTCTCCGACCGGACGATTGAAAATCTCACGTCTGGCGCACTGGTAGAGGGCGGCCTGGCGCTGGCGGAAGCGATGGGGCTGGAGGTCGGCAACCGGACCTGCTACGACGAACTGCGGGATATTGTTGATATTTTCAGGCGGTTTGACTCCATAAGCGGAGCCCGGGCCATCTGGCGCATCGACTCCGAGCTTGCGAACATTTACGGCCTAGACAAAATCGTCTTCGTGTCGCACAACATGCGCAACCCGCCCGGCGCCGAGTGGATGGAGGTCTCCCTGGACTTCGAGGAGTATACTGAATTTAACATTGATTTCTCCTCGCCATGAGCCGCATATCCCTACGCCGCCCCTACGCCACGGTGACAGTGGCCGGCCGCGCGCTGCCTATCGTTGGCGTTGACCTGACCGTCGGGAGATACCACAAGGCGGACTTCGGGTCGTTTCAACTTCCCGACGATTTCCGCTGGGCGGCCGATGAGACGTACCCGGCGCCCTACAGCCCGGTGACCGTGGAAATGGGATATGCCGATGAGCCCACTACTGTACGCCAGTTCAGCATGTTCACAAGCGACACGCCTGCGCGCAATGGGATGATCGACATCAAGGACAAGTGGTTTGAACTGGGCGCCAAATTCATGCTCTTGACCGGCAAAGTTTCTTACAAAAACGTTACCCTGGATCAGGTTGTTCGTCATGTTTTAACTTTCGCCGGAGTTCGGGATATTTATGTCGGCCAATACGCTATAGTCAAGCCAATGTGGAATGGCTACAACATGACCGTTCAGCAGGCGATTGAGCAGGCGTCGCAGGACTGGGGCGTCCAGCCGCCGATATTTTTTGACCGCGCCGGGGGGTTCTTTTTCGGCGCGGAAATATCCGCATCCGCGTTCAGTAAGCCCACAACCACCACGTTCGTCGAGCGCCAGAATATCATGGGGCAACCTGAAGCGGATACACGCCGCCTCTCCTACGATATGATCGAGACGGGTGCGGAGCCGACGATTGGCCAGCAGTGGGATGAGGCGCACCAGGAGCAGGAGATACCCTACTGGCGGCTCCCCGTGGTTTTCGCGCCATGGATATGGCATGGCGATACCGTGCGGGTGGACCACTCTCGGCTGTCGGGGACGTTCCGGGTCGCGTCGGCGTCGCACGGCTCTAGGCCCTGGGGGACCGTATTGGAGCTTGAAAAAATAGCTTGACAGGCGCATACCGACGGTATACGATGGAGCGGACTGGAGGTTTTATGGACGCAAAAATCACGGTCCTGACCATCCCCGGGCAGCCGCCCATCGTCTGGGACGTGGCGCGGGCGGAATGGCAATCCGATCTGTATGCTGGTCTGGACTCCACCCGCGTCCAGGCCGACGCCTGGGAGCGGGTCATCAAGGCCGCCGGCGGGGCGGCGCATATCGCCCGGGAGCTTGGGGTCTCCCCCGTCACCGTCTACCGCTGGCGGCGCCAGGAGCGCCACCCAAAGGCGATCTATATCAGGGATGGTCTGGCGCGGCTGATACGGGAGAGGGGGGGCCGTCATGAGCGCTGACCCCCAGTCCCTGCGACGGGCGTTTTATCACCTCGCCGTCTCCGTTTTCCCGTTTCTGGAGTCACATTTTCCGCGTCGTTTCACGGGCCGCGCCCGGGTTGTTTCATCCTATTCGGGTACTGCTACTGTCCAGCCGCTGAAAAAAACCGGCGAGGATGATACATCCCAGCCGGTCCTCTCCGAAATTCCGCTTCCTGCCTACCTCGCCTCACTCGGGGTAGGCTCCATCGTGCGCATCGCCTATGATTGGTGGGACGCCGGTTTCCCGTATGTGCAAGACGTGGTAACGGCTGTCACCCCGCACTGGCAAATGAATACAGCCGGCTCCGAATTGGTCACCTGGGGCAACAGGGTGAATATGACGGCGGCCACGTCCACCGAGGTTGACTGCCCGGACATCAAGCTGGGAGGGTCTGGCGCGGCCGCGCTACCAGTATTGTATGCTGGCCTGATTGAGGCGATCACGGCGGCGGCGACTGCGATGGGCGACGGCGGCGCGGCGTTCAAGGCTAACTTGTTGATTGAACTGGCGAAAGTTCCGCCAGTGGAGTGTTTGGAGCCGCGGAAAACCACCAAGGTCAAGGCGGAATAATAATGTTTCGGATACCAAAATTAATATGGTCACCTCTGGAGATAATCACGACTCAGTATTCAAGAAATCGTATCACAAAACCATGTTTTTGTGATTTTAGATCCTTTGTTTTCCAGGGGCAATTTCGTGTCGCCGAATGCCTGGAAGATTATCATCCCGAGGTGCGGCAGAAATGTGATTACCTGCGGGACGGGTTGACGTGGCTTGAATGTGAGAGTGGAGGCGCAGACGACGTAAACATGAACAATTTCCATAAGGTGGAAAAGTACGTCGATGAAGGTTTGGACTTTGGTCCCTATTTTTAAGGAGAGAAAAAATGCCGATAATCTACGACAAAAATGATCCGCGCGCGCGCCGCTTGATCCCGCGCAACGCCTTCCGGGAGCCCATGAATGTCGCCGATCTGGCGACCACGGCGATCCAGCTGGCCGCCGTCATCGGCGGGATCGTGCTCTGCTTCACCGGCCAGCCGGTGGTCGGGGCGGGCCTGGTGGCGGCCGGCCTGGCCGGCGGGAGCCGGGGTGATTTGGTCCGGGATGTTATAAGCAATTTAAAGGAGAAAAAACAATGAGCAGATTTGCCGCCGCGCTTGGCCTGTGCGCCATTTTCTCCGGCTGCGCCGGGCTCGACAAGGCTTTCATCGCCGAATCAAGCCGCGCCGCGTTTTCGGCCGCTGGCGACTATCTGAGCGGCTGCACTGTGCTCACCGTGGCGCCGGCATTCACCGTCGATTGGACCGCTGGCGGCGGCGACGCCGTGGGCTACGCCGGCGGCCTGTTCGTCGGCTGCCCCGACGGCCGCCTGGTGGAGTTCACCTGCGGCGATGACCCGGCCCAACCCGAGGCCGGCCTGGTCTGCCAGCTGCTCCGGGGCTGGCAGGCGGTGGCGGAGAAGCCATGAGAGTCGTTATCTGGACATTGACCCTAGTGGTGTGCCTTTTCGGGTTCTGTTTATTGGGATTGGTTTTGGTTCTGGCCGGTGGCCTGATTGTTGCCGCCGCGATCCCGCTCGCCATTTTGGTGGCGAGCGGCAAATCGGCGCAGCCGGTCATTACCGAAATGGTCGCCGATTTCACCAATAGGGCGGTAAACCATTGATTGCCATGGACCTATCCCATATTGCCCAGCCGTGCCGCCACATGGCCCCGTTCGGGTGGTACGGCGGAAAGGGTAATTTAGTGCGCGCGCTGCTGCCCCTCCTGCCTACCGATGAGCAGGTCTACGTCGAGCCCTACGCTGGCGCGGCCTCCCTGCTGTTTCATCGCCGGCCCGGGCCGAACGAGGTCATCAACGATCTCCACTCCGAAATTGTCAATCTATTCCGTTGCTTGCAAGACCCGCCGGCGTTTGAGGCGCTGCAACACCGGCTCACCTGGACCCTCTACAGCCGGGAGGAGTTCGTGCTGGCGCTGGCGGTCGGCCCCGACGCCGACCCGGTGGACCGCGCCTGGGCGTTTTTTGTCCGGCAAAACCAGGGATTTGCCGGGAAGGCTACCTGCGAGGGCAACTGGGGCCGGCAGTTCTGTTCCGCCCGCGGCATGGCCGGGACCACCAACCAATGGCGCGGCCGGCTCAAGTTGCTCCTCTGGTGGCATGATCGCCTCTCCCGCGTACAGGTGGATCATCAGGACGCCCTCGCCTGCATTCGCTACTGGGATGCCCCGGGAACGCTGTTCTATCTCGATCCGCCCTACACAGCCGGCTCGCGCGCCGCCGGAAACACCGCCGTCTACACCCACGAGGCCGATGACGCCCACCACGCAGCCCTAGTGGAGCTACTGCTCACACTCCAGGGCCGCGCGGCCCTCTCCGGCTACGACACGCCCGTCTACGCCCCGCTCGCCGCCGCTGGCTGGACCTGCAAGAAATTCCAAACCGTCTGCCATGCCGCCGGCCGAACGCGCGGCTCCGGGCTCCAGGGGTCCGGGGCCGCCCTCGCCGCAGTCCCCCGCACCGAGTGCCTCTGGCTCTCCCCCGGCTGCGCCCCACAACAGGAGCTAAAACTATGAAAAAAAGAGTGCTACTTTGGCCAGGCATGGTCTCCCCGCACTTCTCCCTCTCCGAGGCTCAATGCAAGTGCGGTTGCGCCAAATGGAATATCGTCGCAACCCTCTGGGATGGACTGGAGCGGCTCCGCGCCCTCTGCGGCGATCAGCCCATCATGGTGCATAGCGCCTACCGCTGCCCCGAGCACAACGCGGCCATTGGCGGCGCGCCGCAGTCGCAGCACCTGGCCGGCCGCGCGGCGGACATATCCGTCGCCGGTATGTCGCCTGAGCAGCTACAGGTGGCGGCTCTCATGATCCCGGCATTCCGCGCGGGCGGCATCGGGCTCTATGACTGGGGCGTCCACGTGGACGTGCGTCCCGCCGGCGGCCCCGCCCGCTGGGATTACCGGGGAGGGAAAAATGACCGTTGACTTTGCGAAAATTGCAGGACACGAGCACGCCAAAAGAGCGCTGGAAGTCGCCGCAGTCGGCGGCCTGTCCGTCCTGCTCATCGGCCCGCCCGGGTGCGGGAAAACCATGTTGCTCGACGCATTCATGAATATGATTATCAGGCCATTCCCCGCGCTCTATGAAAAGTGGCCCTGCCCATGCGGCTACATGGGCGACGCCAAACATGAATGCCTCTGCTCACCCCAAGAAATCGCGGCGCACTGGCGGGAGGCCAACCCCGACAGCTACGCCATGCACGTCGAACTGAGCGCGCTTCGGTTCCGCGACATGCAACCGCAAGCCCGCGAAACGACCGCAGAAATCGTCAAGCGCGTGCAAATCGGCATCGCCAACAAGCGCAAAATCACCACAGCCGCGCTCTCCATGGAGGCCGCCCGCCTCCTCGAAATGGCCGTTGACCGCCTCGGTATTTCCGCCCGCGCGTACTATGCCGCTCTGGAGATAGCCACCTGCATCGCCGCCCTGGACGGCTCGCCGACCATCCAGGACAGGCACGTTTCCGAGGCGATTCAATACCGCAACCATCGGGGACCGAGCAAATGAGCCGCTGGAAAGTCCTCAATCCTGGCGACCCCAAGACCTGGCCAGAACGCGGTCGGCTCGTGTATGTTTCCGTCCGCATATTTGATGCTCCGCCTCATGGCGCATTCGCCCGGTTGGTCGCCCCCGATGACGGCGAGCCGCGCTTTATCTGCTCAACTGGCGGCAGCTTGTCTCTCGAAGAAACCCCATATTGGAGTGAGGTGTGTTGATGAAAAACCAAAGAGAATTATCCCGCCTCAATCAGAAATTGCGCGACCGGTATTACGAACGGGTTGAAATGAAAATGCGTCCAACCCGTAAGCAAAAACGCGCAGCCAGTCGGGAGTTACAGTTTATTGGAGAATATGGGCATATTTTCCAGCGGAAAATCTTCCTTGATGTTTTCGGAAGAGATATTGGCAAATATCGTCAAATGAGAAAAAGGGAAGAAAAAGAGTTCCTGCGCAGATGGGGTGACAAATGACAACCACAACCCCAAACACAATCGACTGGTATCACGGCCCAACCGGCTTAGAGGTGCGAGGCTCCGGCGAACTGCGACCCACGGACGGCATACTCCGCGCCGCCGCACAGTCCATCGCCCATGATCTGGAGCAACCGCTGGGGTCCATGATCTGGGATGAGGAGGCCGCCCCGTTCGAGGTCGCGGCCGAGGGGAGCCGCCTGCCCATGATGGTCGGCCAGGACCTGAACGCCGGCTGGGTCCGGTCCTGTCGCCGCGAGGTATCCCGCGTCGCCCGCCTGCCCCGCTGGCGCGACTGGGTGGAGTCCGCCGACATCGTGGACATCCGCGCCGACGGCGACGCCGTGTCCTTCACCATCGCCGTCGCCGCCGGCGGCGCCGTCATCACCGCCACTTCCCGGATAGGAGGTTGACCAATGCCTGACTGGCGCACGATCACCGGCGCGAAAACCGCCGCCGAACTGCTCACCGAGGGGCGGGACCTGTTGCGCTCTT
>Ga0208958_1000647_pt1 | contig 40989 bp, 40 predicted proteins | sample RifOxyB1_FD_184032 | JGI IMG/M metagenome (GOLD analysis project Ga0208958, IMG submission 184032) | Soil microbial communities from Rifle, Colorado - Rifle Oxygen_injection B1 (SPAdes) | ecosystem: Environmental > Terrestrial > Deep subsurface > Rock core/Sediment | place: Rifle, Colorado...
ATTGGTGCGCCGGCCTTTCTGCTAGTGAGCGTTCTCCGAGCAAAGTTCGGAGACATACTGGTGGATCTCCTCAACCGTACTTGCGTGCAAGATCGCGCCATTAATCGTTACGACGTCTTTGCCGTTATGACGAAAAATGTTGATCTCGTGATATTTGTTGTTGAACGATGTAGGATTCACTCTCACATGCACCTCGACGGATCCGTTTTTTGGTAAACAGCCCCGTCGCACATTCGCCAGTTGTGGTGCAAGAGGAAATAAAATTTTCATCTCCAGCACCCGCTCTTCTGTCGGTGTTCCCGGACGAAGTTCGTTCTTGGGCAGCGACAGTACTTTATCCATTAACTCAGTGATTGTGGTCATTGTCCGTCTCCAGTGAACTAGCCAGATTAATCATACAGACAGTTGGCCGGTTTTCAAGCCAATCCATGCGGCGCGGGCTTCGCCCGCGCCGCTAGCTGAAAATCGCCGCCTAATATGCTAAAGTACAGCCACTAAATTGCGGGATCGTCTAAAGGTAGGACAGCGGCCTTTGAAGCCGTTTATCTTGGTTCGATTCCAAGTCCCGCAGCATGAGCGAATTTTGGATGAATTTCTTAGCAAGCCTGCTATCAACTTTGGTAGCCGCGGTTGTTATTTACTTTACAGGTCGTGCATTTGGGCTCTTCACATCGCCACAACCCGATTTGGTCATGGTAGCGAAACAGAATAGTGTATATAGCGATGTTATAACTTTCACAAAACAAGATGACGGCTCTTACACAGCAGACTTTCAATTAGCGATAAAAAATCAAGGAAACCTCACCCTAAATGCAAATGATGGTTTTTGGCACACCTATGTTGTGACAGATGCATCAGTCACTCCGCTCACGGCGACAGGCGAGGCCAGTCATCAGCGGGGAGTAATCTCTTATCCTATATATCCTGGCTATATTGTTGATATTGACGGCTCTCAATACCACCTGGTCATTAAGAAGGATGATGTACCAAGTGAAGGACTTCCTTATTTCTTCGCGACAGACTACGGATTTTTCCCTAGAAGCACCCATTTCAACCAAAAGACAGGACAGGTTAATAAGTTAACAATTGGCATCCTCAGGTTTAAGGTACTTGGCCCATAGAGTGCTTCTCGCCGCGCATGAGACACGTCGTTTCGAACTAGCTTATACTCACCAAACAAAGCAATCCGGGCTTAGCCGACCACGGTTCTAACACGAGACGGCCAGCAAAATATGGAGGCATACGCATGTATTTTGGTCTAAGGTATCCGCGCTCAATCTCTAACCGCCATTGCCGAGGGGTTATAATATTTTGATATGGAAATATATCAAATGATCGTGGCTCTACATGTGATTGCGACGATCTTGGGTACTGGTGGCGCGACCATCGCTGAATTTCAAATTAATAGAGCGATCAAGGACAAGCGGGTTAGTGACGACGAACGGGCGCTGATGCACGTTAATTACGGCATGATACGAGTTGGTATGGCTCTTATGATCATATCGATTGTTGCGATGTTTTGGTATCACTTGGGGCAAGGTAATCAGTTTATTTTGACCAGTGAAAAACTTTGGATCAAGGAACTAATGTTTGTTGCCATCATACTAAACGCAGTGGCGCTTCATAAACGTTGGGTACCACTTTGGCTCGGGGCAAGTATTTCCTTCACATCTTGGTGGGGAGCAACACTTCTCGGTATGGCCGGCCGTCTGCCTTATGATTTCACGACTTATCTAATCGGCTATGTAGTCGCCATCTTTGTTGTTTCGTATCTTCTACATCTAGTACGTAGATTTTCTCGTGCCAGATAAAAGGTGTAGGATAGGGCAATAAGTGTATGTTAACAGTCCTGTAAGTAAATAATCCGATATGTATTTGTCTTTGTTAAACACCCTTAATTGGTCGCTGGCCGCGGGTTCTTTGGTAATGCTTTTCGTGACCGTTCTCCTGTATGTGGACTTTTTCTTTTATGGAAGCAAGTACACGGGTTCCTTGGTGAAAAAATTTGCGTGGTTGCTCATCATAGGCGCGAGTGTCGGCAGTGTAGTAATGTCGCTTGTATATTCAGAGTATTTTGGATTTATCCCGTGCTCATTTTGTTGGTTGCAACGCATCGCTATTTATCCGCAGGCTTTGTTGTCCATAGTTGCTTGGAAAACAGGAGACCAAAGACATTTTCCACTTTACGGTATTGCTTTGTCGATCTTTGGACTGGTGATTGCTCTGTATCAGTATGTTTACCAAATGCTTCCGCGCACCAGTACCGAGTCTGGTTTTCTACCGTGTTTAGCCGACGGCAGTAATGCTGACTGTGCGATTAAAGTGATTGATATGTTTGGTTTTGTTAGTTTTCCGTTTATCTCAGCGGTGACCTTCGCTTTCCTTATCGTGATCTACCTTAATCTTCGTCGCTCATAAGTGTATCGCGCATTTTTATACATTCTGATTGTTGTCGCGGCCCTCTATGCAGGGTGGAGTAGTGTCATTGTTAACGATATAGAAGTAGATTGGAATGAGGAAGCTTCTTCAGAAGAAGTCATCGTCGGGTCGTCTTCTGCGGCAGAGGTTTCTAGTGATAAAACAACACCAGTACAACTTCGAGCCTCATACAAAGTCTTGAAAGTAATAGATGGCGATACGATCGTCATTGATATAGACGGCACGAGCGAAACTGTACGAATGATTGGAGTCGATACGCCCGAGACTGTTCACCCGTCAAAGGCAGTGCAGTGCTTTGGTGTTGAAGCCTCGGATCAAACCAAGGCTTGGTTGACTGGACAGTCGGTGAAGCTAGAGACAGATTCGTCACAAGGGGAGCGAGACAAGTATGGAAGACTGCTGGCTTATGTATTTCGCGCTGACAACCTCTTCATTAATCAGAAGTTGATTACCGAAGGCTTCGCTTACGAATACACCTACAACCTACCTTATAAATATCAAGCCGAATTCAAAGCCGCCGAAGCAAATGCGCGCACTGATAAGCGAGGCTTGTGGGCTGAGGGTGTTTGCGCCGAAGGGTCACAAGCTGTCCGCACTTCTCAAATCGTGCCAACTTATCCCAGCGGTCATATGGATAAAGACTGTTCTGACTTCAGTACCCAAGCAGAGGCACAGGCTCATTTTGAAGCGGGCGGCGGTTCGCCGACCTATGACTACGATCGGCTAGACGGTGATCATGATGGTGTTGTCTGTGAATCTTTGCCGTAGTTTGGAGGATTTGTAATTAGAGAAAATACTGTTGGCATTTCGGGCAAATGTTATAGTTAAAGAAACTTACAAGTTAATCTTGGTGCGTATGAAAAAGAAACATCAAATATTTCAAGATGATCGCAGTATGCTGGCGCACGGGAATCGGGAATTGCCACTGCGTGTCCCAGCTCGTATGGAAGGAGTAGTCAAGAACGCTGGCATCAAAAATAAACGCAAAGAGAAGAAGTCAGAAAAATAACAATTAAAAAGGCCGGCCACAAATGTGGCCGGCCTTTTTAATTGAATCCTTAAGCAGGTACGAAGGTGAGTGCAGAACCGCGCTCATTACCTCGTCCGGTACGACCGATGCGGTGTACGTAATCCTCAAACGTGTTGGGAAGATCGTAGTTGATAACGTGCGATACGTTATCGACGTGGATACCACGAGCGGCTACGTCGGTAGCCACGAGAACGCGAGCATTTCCGCTCTTGAAGGCGTTGAGCGCGCGCTGACGCTGGCCGTGACTCTTGTTGCCATGAAGTGATTCGGCCTTTATACCGTGCGCAGTCAACTCCTCTGATAACTTTTCAACACTGTGCTTCATGGCACCAAAAATGATGGTGCGGCTGAAGGACGGATCGGCAAGTAACTTGGTGAGGGTTTCGAATTTGTCGTGATGTGAGTAGCGAACGACATCTTGTGCGATTGAGTCGGTTACGTCCTTCTTCTTTACTGAGATAGTCACAGGATCACGAAGGAAATCTTTTACCAAGTTCTCCGCTTCTTTAGTGATAGTAGCTGAGAAGAGAAGGGTCTCACGTTCCTTCGGAGTGTTTTGAAGAATCTTGCGAATGTCTTTGATAAAGCCCATATCAAGCATACGGTCAGCTTCATCTAGTACGACGGATCGCACTCCTTCTGGTTTGAAATGTCCTCGTTCCAATAGGTCGAGTAGTCGGCCTGGGGTAGCGATGACGAAGTGATTCTTACGACGAAGGTTGCTGATCTGACCACGAATACCCACGCCACCAACACAGACGGCTGAGTAAAGGCGGAATTCCTTGGTTAGTTTGCGCAGTTCAGCTTCGATCTGAGCGGCTAGCTCGCGAGTCGGTGCCAAAATCAAAGTTTGACGATCGTATTCACGCAAGGTTTTGTCGATCAGTGGAATCAAGAAAGCGGCTGTTTTACCAGTACCAGTTTCCGCTAGACCAACGACGTCGCGTCCTTCCAGGATCAAAGGAATAACCTGATCCTGGATAGGTGAAGGGACTTCAAGTCCAGTAGCAACGATCTCACGCGCAAAACGATCGTTGAGACCGAAGGTGGTAAAGCGGTGCTTGGCCTCATAGACTGTCTTTTCAGCAGTGCGAGGATTGGTATTTATAAAGCGAGAAGGATCGAAGGTTGGGAGCTTGCGGCCACCACCACCGCGTCCTCCTGCTGGTCGGCGACCATGGCTCTGTCCTCCAGAGGTGTGTCCACCAGTACGATGGCTACCAGAGGTATTGCCACTGCGTGGGCTACGTGAAAAGCCACCACCACTGCGGTGTGGTTGATTACTAGAAAAGGGGCGGCGTCCGGAACTAGTCCGGCGCGGCCGATGGGTATCGTTTGACATGTATTATTTTGTTATTAAACGCCGAAGCGTTGTGCAGGAGAGTTAAATTCAGAAACCAGGGCTCGCAGGTACTGAAGCCGATGAGCCCTACACGAGTTTCAAAAGCTTGTTTCCATAGTAACATATTTATAATAAAAAGCAAGTCATAAAATCAATAATAGTTGACCAGCATATACGGTTGTCTGGCTGAAGACGTAAACGTTTTGTGTATAACTTAAGTCACTTAATGGTCAATAACTCTATATAATTAGTCTGAAATATATGCAATGTTAGGCCGATCTACTTTTCGGAGCAAAGGAGGCTTTTTGTGGTTGATTGCTGCAGTGTTGTTCTTCGTGCCGCTTTTAACATTTGCGTATTATGCGCCAGGGGAAACCCTTAACCCGGGGTGCTCGCCGGGTGATTCTGGGTGTGATATTGAGACAAGAACGCTTTTGCTTGCTTCTAGTTCGGCACCAGCAGATACGGGCTCGAAACTCTACAATGTGGACGGAGTTTTGTACTGGAGTGGCACTGCTGTAGGTGGGGGGTCTGGGTTGATTTCATTGAATGGTCTTACTTCAAGCACACAGACCTTTGTTAATGACACCAACGTTACGATGGTATCGAGTGGTTCAGCACATACTTTAACCTGGTCCGGAACATTAGCTGCTTCACGCGGCGGCACCGGACTCTCTTCGGTTTCCGCCAACCAGCTTCTTATCGGGAACGCGGGTGGAACTGGTTGGACACAAGTCGCCACATCGAGTCTCGGTGTTGCTCTGTCAGACACAACGGGCACGCTCACGGTGGCACGCGGCGGCACCGGCGCCGCCACTCTCACTGGCCTCCTCCTCGGCAACGGTACGTCTGCCTTTACTGCGACTACTACTTCCGCAGGAATTGCTTCCATCATCAGTGATGAAACCGGTACCGGATCAGTAGTCTTCTCCACTTCGCCATCACTGCTTGGTAACACCACTCTCGCTAATGCTTCTACCACTAACCTAACTATATCTACCAATAGCTACTTGGGCACAATACAAAGCGGTACTTGGAATGGTACTGATATAGACATCAGTGACTACACCAATCTTTCTATAAGCGCTACTGGCCTATCACTTTCTGGTGACGCCATAGCCCTAACTGCTGGTTACACTATTCCTCTCACTGCTTCCACTACCGAGTGGTCTACCGCCTACGCTTCTTCCACGGCACTTACACCAGCCTATATTCGCAACTTATGGAGTGAAACTATCACCGGACTCACTTACAATAATTCCACAGGAGCTTTGTCCTTGGATGGAACCTACATGATTCCCTTGGTTGCTAGTTCTACCGAGTGGTCTAGTTTCTACAACACGCCGTCTACTATCATCACTGCAGGTAATGGGTTAACTTGGTCTGGAAGCATGCTCAACTTTGATGGGGGCGAGACACCCGGCGGTATTCTTGGCGGAACTTGGACGGCACCTACGCTCGATCTAGCTTCTGTTTCTTCTAGCACTTTGACTGCCGCTGATTACAACCCAGGCTATGTTCTCCAAGCGTCTTCGACAGCTTCTGGTGGTATCTACTGGGTTTCCACTTCTACTCTTGGAATCAGTGGCGGAAGTGGTCTCACTTCCTTAAACGGTTTATCCAACTCTTCTCAAACCTTCGCCACTTCTAGCGATACCAATATCGGGCTCAATATTATTTCTTCAGGATCGACACACACCTTTACACCAACTTGGTCTGGAACACTAGCTGTGGCTCGCGGCGGCACCGGCGCCACCACCCTCACTGGCCTCCTTCTTGGTAACGGCACCAGCGCCTTCACCGCTACCACCACACTCTCTGCTTCATATATAGAAGACGCTTACGTTCGTAACACTGGAGACTCTATCTCAGGTAACCTTACTTTCTCTGGTTCTGCCGCTAACATTGCACTTGGTTCTAACTGGCTTTCTGGTGATGGAGATGATGAGGGAGTGTATGTTGATAGTACCGGTAATGTCGGGGTGGGGACTAATGCTCCAGTTTCTCAGCTTAGTGTTATCGCGCCTGGTACCGCTTTGCTTACTGATAGCTTCGACACTCCAACTCTGTACGTGACAGTTGGGAGCGCTCAGTATGCAGCGGAGTTTAAAGGTGATGCAGTCTATACCGGCTTTTTGGTAACCAACGCAAACGGTAGCGGCTCTCCTTTTGTACAGCTGTACAACTCTGTAAACTCTAAGGTCTGGACACAGCAGCTCGAAACAAACAATAATTTTGCTATCCGTGAGGGCAGTGCAGTGGGAGATCAACGCCTTACCATCCAAGCTGGAGGCAACGTCGGCATCGGCATCAGCACTCCATCTACCAATCTTGAGGTGTACGGATCTGGTGAGGTGACTAGACTCGGTGATGACACCGATACCTCTACATATATGGGTATCTCTTATAATTCAGGAAATGCCACGCCACGTGCCTTCCTTGGTTATGACTCAGCCGGATATGCTCGAATTCAGGGTAGCGCAGGTAATGGTATTCAGTTTGGGGTTAATAATACGACTTTTGGTTCTAGCACCGTGATGACTATTGATACTGCCGGCAACGTCGGCATCGGCTCCACTTCACCGTCAGCCAAGCTTACTGTAAACGGCGACTCATACCTCGGTGGTAATATAACCGCAACCGGTACATTAGATGTTTCAGGAGCCAGTACCTCCACCTTCGCGGGAAGCCTTCAGCTTACCGGCGCAACTGGACCGTCCACTCTTTTGCTAGGTACTGACGTCAACTTGTATCGTGGTGGTACTGACTCCCTATATTTGGCTAGTGGTGACAGCCTTAATATCGTCAGTGGAAACCTTAAGGCAAATAACAATGTTGTGCTCACCTCTGGAAGCTTGTTGCGTGTTGCAAACGGCACGGTTTCTGCCCCTTCACTTTCCTTCCAGAATGACAACAATACCGGCATGTACACCAACGGTTCTGGACAACTCCAGTTTACAAACGATGGCACACTCCATGCGGTAATTACGTCTGGAGGTAACTTAGGTGTTGGTACAACCTCGCCAGTCACTACCCTTCATGTATATACAGCATCAGTTGACCCAGTAGCGCGGTTTGAAAATACTGATGGATACTGCGAGATTGATCCAACCAACACAGCACTCGTTTGTGTTTCTGACCGAAAACTGAAAACTAATATAATGACGCTTGATGATGGTGTACTTGACGGTGTGCTTTCTCTGAACCCAGTAAATTACGATTGGAAAACTCAGGTAGGAGAAGGAACTCCTGGCACACGTGGCAACAGACTCGGTCTTATAGCTCAAGAGGTCGAAGAAGTGTTTCCTTTCCTAGTTGCAGTTGATGAAACTGGTACAAAAAATGTTGCGTACAGCAACTTCACTCCACTCATTATTAAAGCCATTCAAGAACTTTCCGGCATATCATCTTCCACAGCACCGCTCAAGGATAAGGATGGTAAAAATACATTCGCGGGACGTTTTTTTGACCGGTTGTCCTTATGGTTTGCCGACAGTACCAATGGCATCAATGATTTTTTTGCGAAGAAAGTATTTACTGATGAGATTTGCGTTAAAAAAACTGACGGTACGTACTATTGTGTAACTGGTGATGAGTTGGAAGAGACTGTGGAAGGCGGAAACACACAATCTACTGTTCCGTCGAATAGCGATAATACAGGAACCACAACGGACAATGGAACCAATGATCCTGTTGATGAACCTCTAGATCTTACGGAAGATAACAATACAGGAACCACAACGGACAATGGAACCAATGATCCTGTTGATGAACCTCTAGATGTTGCAGAAGATAACAATGTTGGTACAGAAACAGTCGATGAAGCGGCGGATGACGCGGCTCCGGTAGAGACAGCAGGCGACAGCGCAAGTAATGACATTGAAATTTCGGTCGATTCAGTACCTGTAGAAGAAGTGGTAAGTGGAGAAGGGACACAACCATAATTTATGAAGTTGCAGTATTTTTTTGTTGCCGGCCTCGTGTCCTTGGTGATGTGTGTCACAACGGTTCCGGTTGTTGCCTCCGAAACAAACGGCACAATCAATTCGTCATATAAATTTGCCTGGGGGGAAAACCTTGGCTGGGTCAATATGGCACCTCAAACTGGCGGCGGCCTTGTCATCACCGATTCTGCCGTGACTGGCTATGCATGGACGAGTGCCGCCGGATGGCTCAATTTTTCAGCCGATAGTGTAACTAACACGAGCCAAGGCGTACTGGGGGGAAGTGCATGGTCGTCACAAAAAGGCTGGATTGACTTCACTGGTGTCACTATCAATTCATCCGGTGTATTTACCGGAACTGCCGGCACCGAAGGCTCTACCGCTGGTCGTATCAGCTTCGATTGCGACAATTGCGAGGTTCGTACGGACTGGCGACCGGCTTCTGTGCGCACTTCCAGTGATGGTGATAGTGTCGTCAGTTCGGGGTCGTCAGGCGGTGGATCAGAAAATGGAGTGGATCAAGCAACTCCTGCTACCACAGCTACAAATGAAACCAATAACAACACCCAATCTTCATTATCAAGTGAGCCTGACCCTAATGCGCCTGATCCCAAAAACGACCCAATCGGAGACTTTTACCGCAATATCGACAAGTACGAGCCGTCGGCTCGGTGGCTTGATAATCATGTTGAAAGTTTTGGAGCCCCGCTCGCAGTGGAGCCAGACCAGAATGGACTGCTAGTTTGGGATCTTTCAACCGAAGCGCAGATTGAAAATGGAGAGCGTGTAGCAGTAATTGTGGAGATACCAAAAGGAGCCTACAAGAATAAAATTGTTGTTGCCGTCTCATCGGAAGACCTAGGTGACATCGTCGCTTCCAAAAATATCGATGGGGATGTCATAAATAATGCCATTTTCGACATAACAGCAACCGACAACGATGGCAATCTTGTGCATAATTTCAAAGAGCCTTTGACAATAACGCTGGTGGTGCCGGAATCATTACAGGGACGTGATGATCTTGGAGTTTATTGGTTTAATGAAGAAGTTGACGAGTGGATATTGGTCGAAGGCGCGAGATTTGATGACCAGACAGCCATGTTTAATGTCGATCACCTGACACTTTTTGCTATTATGACCGTGGCAGATAGGGGAGATAGTGTTGCCGCATCTACTTTGTTGTATTCGCTTAAACCTAATCGGTTCTGGTTATTGGTGATGATACCCGTGTTTTGGTTTCTTATTAGAAGGAGGCATAATAAAAGTATTCAGGGTTAATGGTTAATGGTTAATGGTTATTAAGTAGTTATGGCAAGAACAAAAAAGCAACCTGTGTCTCGGAATGAGCAAGAAGATTTACCGAATGAATCTTTGGTGGATGACCCAGAAAGCCTTTTGTTAGAACACCCCCGATGGGGCGGGTTGAACAAAAGACCAATCTTTGTTCTTCCCATTCTATTTATTTCGCTCCTCGTAATCATCGGTGGTATTTTCTTTGTTCATCGGTCATATTTCAATCCTGAAGCTGTGACGAAACGTGAGGCGGAACACCAGAGGGCAGAAAACAAAGATCTTCTGGCAGAGCTTGGTAAGTTAATTATTTTGCCGCAAGAAGAGCCGTTAATTTATCAAATCGATGACCCGGAACTACTAGTGTCAGAGCAGCCGTTTTTTGTTGGTGCTGAAGCAGGAGATAAGCTAATAATTTATCCGAATTCAGCCAAAGCCATTATTTACAGTCGGACTCGCAAAATGATCGTCAATGTCGGACCAGTTACTTTTGATGAAGGTCAGGGAAGTGGCGCTGGAATGGAACCATTATCGCCTCCGCCATCTACAACTCCATCATCAGAAACAACGGAGATTGAAGATCGGTAAGAACATGTCTGAGGTTCGGAATTAGCGACTAGCAGATGCTATTATTAGTGTACTGGAGTTATGTTCAATACGTTTCGGCACCTTTTGTTAGATGTAATTATTTTCTTAGCCGCAGTTGGTACAGTGTTTTTTCTCTACCAAACTTATGGCTCTTTTGTGATGGATCGTTTTTTTGGTGAACAGCAAGTCGGGATGTTTGTGCGTGACGTGGGAGTAACAGTCAGCGTGGCAGACACTCCCGAAGAGCGCAATCTAGGTCTGTCTGGAGTGGAATCTTTGCCTACCAACGAAGGTAAACTCTTTGTCTTTGATAAAGAAGGGGATTATGGCTTTTGGATGAAAGATATGAATATCCCACTCGATATTATCTGGATCAATAATGAGCGTCGTGTCGTGCATATTGAGGAGAATGTGTTGTCTGAGTCATACCCCGCCATTTATAGCTCTCCTGAGCCAGCTCGTTTTGTACTCGAAGTCAACGCGTTCTTCGCATCTACCTTTAAACTAAACGAAGGGGATACGGTAACCATTCCTATCGGGCATCTGCCACCTGACCTACGTTGATTTTCATAGATAAGTCGTATTTGCTTTCCTTGGGTAGTTGTTGCATAATAGAGAGGTTCGATGGTCGCCCCTTTACACTATGTGATAAAGGGGAGGAAAGTCCGGACATACCCGTGCTTAGGTGCGGAGCAAGGTAGCAGGTAACACCTGTCGTGGGTAACCACAGGGATGCGAGCAGAGACGCCGATGCCGAGAGGCTAGGATTCCTTCGCCTGCCGTAAGGTAGGCTTCTGGGAATAGTTTCGTCGAAAGGCGGAAGTGAAACGGCAAAATTCCTACCCGTATGCAAGGTCGTACTTTTGTGTGATTCATATGAGCACACAAATTTGAGCCGCAAGAGGTGGCTGGCAACAGCCATCCTAGGTATATGACCATCGTCCAGCCCTGCTTTTGCCAGTGTACTGAGGGTGAAATCATCACATAGTGGTGTGGTAAAAGCAGGGCTGGATCACAAAATCCGGCTTATGAACAAACAAAACCCCCTTTCGGGGGTTTTGTTTTATTTCGGCATGTTAAAATCGGGGAATAGCAGGAGGTAAATTTAGTAATAGTCTTTTTGTATGCATAATTCGTTTCACCCTAATCCGGTACCAGAACAGAACGACCTGCTTTCGCGGCGGTTGAGCCATATGGCCTCAACTATTTTGGCTTTTATTTTTGGACTTTCGCCGTTGTTCTTTTTGCCGACACTCTACATCAGTAATGGAACAAGCAAGTTTGTAATTCTGCTTTCGGGTATTTCCTTGGCGGTATTCTTTTTTGCCTTAGCTACCTTGCGCGAAGGTAGGTTGGCAGTCCGTCTGCCGCTTGGCATATTTGCACTGTGGTTGGTTGCAGGAGTTACCTCTCTGGCGGCCTTCTTCTCTGGTGATCAAAGCGATGCCTTCTTTGGCAATGGTTTTGAAATCTACACGGCGGCTTTCACTATTATGATTGCGCTGGTTGCACACACTTCTTGGGTGCTCGGAGGACGGAAGCAATCAGTGATTCGTCTTTATGCTTTTCTAATCTTCTCCGCTCTGATCCTGTCTCTGTTCCATATCGCACGCCTGTTTTTGGGAGCGGACGCATTGTCTTTTGGTTTTTTTGACGCCGCTACCGCTTCACCAATCGGTAGTTGGAATGGTTTGGCTATCTTTTACGGCCTCATCATTCTCCTTTCACTAACAGCGCTTCTGCAACTCCCACTCGCTGGCGCTGGTCGCTTCATCGTGATGGTCTCGTCGGTGTTGGCCTTATTTATGCTCGCCGTCATCAACTTCACTACCATCTGGTACGTTTTGTTTGGAGTATCTATCTTGATACTTATCTACGCGCTGGTAAAAAATCGTTGGCTGTCTCCACCAACTAATTCACAAGGAGATGGGGTCAATCAAATGTCTTCTGTTTTGATGACTTCGATTGTTGCTCTGTTCGCCATCGTGTTCATTATCGGGGGAGCACGGATGGGCTCGTTGATATCTGATCCGCTTGGTGTGAGCTTTGTCGAAGTGCGCCCGTCGTTCTTATCGACTGTGGATTTGGCAGAAGCCACCTTTGCAGAAGACCTATTCTTTGGTGTAGGACCAAACCGCTTCGCGGACGTGTGGCGTATGCACAAGGATCCAAGCATCAATCAGACGATCTTTTGGGATACGCAGTTTGATACTGGATACAGCTATATCGTCACAACTATCATCGGTACTGGACTTTTTGGACTGATTGCTTGGGCGATCTTCTTGATAGTTTGGCTGTGGTCAGCAATCCGCTTTTTGGCGAAAGCTAGTGATCTTGATCAGTTTTGGTATTTCGTAGGACTTTCCTCGTTGATTGCTAGTGCTTATCTATGGGGGATATGTTTCTTTTATGTACCGCCGCCAACCATCCTTGTCCTTACAGCTTTGACGACTGGTATATTTTTAGCAACCACTACTCGGTTGGGTACAGGCTGGAAGTTTGATCTATCAGTATCACAGCATCGCGTGCATGGCCTAGCATTGATTGTATTTTCCGTAGTCACTGTCTCGGCTCTGGGTGGGGCAATGTTCCTTGTCGGTAAGCAGGTTTTGGCATTCTATGAATTCAACGGAGCTTTGGCAAACGTGCAACCTGGCGATCCTTTGTCCAAATTGGAAGAAGGTATCGGTCAAGCATTCGCTACTTACGATAATGATGTCTTTGCTGGTCAGCTAGCTTTTTACCAGCTACTTCACATGCGCTCATTGTTGCAGAAAACCGAGCCGTCCACCGAAGATCAGCAGTCCTTCCAGGATGCTGCCGCTAAGGGAGTAAACGCCGCGCGCTTGGCCGTGGAGAGAGACGCAACCGATCCGCGCAACTACCAATTACTGGGTCAAATATACTCACTATTGGCACTAGTCGAGGTAGAGGGTGCGGGTGATCGTGCAAATGAATCATACGAGGCAGCTCGTCGCTTTGATCCACAAAATCCACTGTTGTACCTACTTAAAGCAGAATTAGCCCTGCAAGGAAATGACCGAGCGGCCGCGCGACAAGCGGCAGAAGAGGCTGTGCGTATCCGACCAGTTTATACGGAGGCCTTGTATCTGCTAACTCAGCTTGATGTCGCTGATGGAAATATGGATGCGGCGATAAGTCGTACTGCTGGCCTAGTTCAACTTGAACCACAAAACCCAGCCCGTCGTTATCAACTGGGTGTCCTCTTAGCCAATGCTAATCGTCTTGATGAAGCTATCTTGGCACTCGAGCAGGCGGTGACTCTTGATCCGCAGTACGCCAACGCCCGGTACTTCTTGGCAATGGGTTATTCAGAAAAAGGTCGCAATGAAGACGCCATCGAACAACTCACGGTCGTCCGAAGTCTAAATGAATCAAACACAGTCGTGGATGAATTGATTGAGCGTTTGCGCCGAGGAGAGTCTTTGTCGGTAACTAATCAAGATACAGTTTCCGAACGTAGTCCTGAAGACGGTAGTGTGACCGCCGAAGATCTTGAGGGAGGTTTGGTAACATCTCCAAATCCTGTGCAAGGTAGTGTAAAATCCGAGGAAGGGGTTGGTGAATAAGTAGTCCACCGTTGAAGTAATCAGTTGCCATTGCATCGATTTATGTCTCCGTTATCATCTCAAAACATCAGTAGCGATAAGAATCGATCATGGTACGTCAGATGATAAATATGGTTTACAAAGAAGTACGCGGCTTACACCAAGCCGCGTATATTTTGGCGCTCTTTGCTCTCGCTTCACAACTTCTTGCGTTGCTTCGTGATAGATTGTTAGCGCATCAATTTGGTGCAGGTGCAGAATTAGACATTTATTACGCCGCCTTTCGTATTCCGGATCTATTGTTCGTATTGATCATTTCGGTTTCGTCTGTCTATGTGTTGATACCTTTTGTGTCGGGGGCAGTTTCTAATGGAAACGGGTCTGATGCACGGCGTTTACTTTCACAAGTTTTTTCACTGCTTTTTCTGGTTTACACCGTGGTGGCGGTGACTGTCTTCATTTTTGTCCCGTCGCTGTTGTCTGTGTTATTTCCTAACGTTCATGACCAAGAAACTCTGGTCGTTCTTACGCGTATTTTGCTCCTGCAACCATTTCTCTTGGGTATTTCTGGACTCTACGGGGTAATTACACAATTGTCACACCGCTTCGTTATCTATGCGCTTTCACCGCTTCTGTATAATGCCGGAATAATTATTGGTATCTTGTTTTTCTACCCCGTCCTTGGGCTTGCCGGTCTGGGGTGGGGAGTGGTACTCGGTGCGATACTACACTTCTTGGTGCAGTGGCCTCTAGTACGACAAAGTGACTTGCGTATTGGCTTTGATTGGCATTTTGATTGGGCTAAGCTCCGATCTGTTTTCGCTGTTTCAATCCCGCGCTCGCTGGCTCTGTCGATGCAACAACTGGTGTTGTTGGCGCTAGTTGCGCTCGCTGGCACTATGGCCACTGGATCGATTGCTATCTTTCAGTTCGCGTACAATCTGCAGTCTGTACCACTAGCCATCATTGGAGTCTCTTACTCGGTCGCCGCTTTCCCTCTATTGGCAGAGTTATATTCCAAAGCCAATCATGAGAAATTTGCAATTCATGTTCTGACGCCGCTTCGCCATATCATCTTCTGGTCGATGCCGACGATCGCCCTCATTGTGGTATTGCGAGCACAACTAGTGCGAGTTGTTCTGGGTAGTGGTGAGTTCGACTGGACTGACACGAGACTAACAGCTGCCGTACTGGCCCTGCTCTCACTCTCGTTGGTGGCACAGGCAATGTATCTCGTGGTGGTACGCGCTTTTTATGCCGGAGGACGTACTAGAATTCCTTTTTATGGCACGGTGATCGGATCGGTTTTGGCCATCGCATTTGCATACGGTTTCTTGCTATTGTATGGAGCACATGAAGAAGCTCGTACAGCTATCGCTTCATTTATGCGTTTAGATGGAGTATTTGGCAGTGAGGTACTAGCGATCGCTTTTGGTTATTCTTTGGCCACGATTTTGCAAACTATCGTACTAACTTGGCTGATGGGAAAGGTCTTCTCCATTTCGCTAAGTGCTCTTATACGCCCTCTTGTTGTCGCTTTTTATGCGGCTGTTGTTGGTGGTCTGGCCGCATACATCACGCTCAATTTTATTGTCGTAGGAATAGATCAAGAACGTTTTCTTGGCGTGTTTATCCAGGGAGTATTGGCTGGGATAGCCGGCCTTGTTGGTACGGTCATTACTTACGCTTACTTCGAAAGCCGTGAGCTTCATGAAATTTACACTTCTTTACATCGTAAGTTTGTGAAGACTGAGATAGTGGCGCCGCAGGAGGAGGTGTTTTAGGTGACTATAAATGGGGCGCGGCTTTGCCGCGCCCCTTCGTTCAGTCCTTAATCTACCGCGTTTTTCGTGGTAGAGTGACGCGCAATGGAAATACGCAACTTTGGCATTATCGCTCATATCGATCATGGCAAATCGACACTGGCTGACCGAATGCTTGAGGTCACCAAAACTGTCGAAACTCGCAAGATGAAGGAGCAGGTTCTTGACTCCATGGAGCTTGAACGTGAGCGTGGTATCACGATCAAAATGCAGCCGGTTCGGATGCATCACAGCTACAAAGGGGCAGAATACATCCTCAACCTGATCGACACTCCGGGGCACATCGATTTTTCTTATGAAGTCTCACGCGCTCTACGAGCTATCGAGGGAGTTTTGTTGTTGGTGGACAGTACTCAAGGAGTGCAGGCACAAACTTTGACCACTCTTCAAATGGCCAAGGATCTGGGTTTGGTTATTATTCCAGTACTAACAAAAATCGACGTTCCTCATTCTAGGGTTAAAGAAGTGGGCGAGGAATTGCGAAAGTTGCTCGACTGTAAAGAGGAAGATATTTTGAAGGTGTCTGGCAAAACCGGCGAAGGCGTACTCGATTTGCTGAATGCTATTTGCGAAAGAGTTCCGGCGCCCAGAGAGTCAGAGGCAGATTCGACCCGCGGACTTATTTTTGATTTTCAATATTCTAACCACCGAGGAATTATTATTTACCTAAGAGTATTTGACGGAATAATAAAAAAAGGTGACGTGCTACGTTTCGTGGTAGGGAAGCGAAGCTTCACTGCTTTAGAAGTGGGGGTGCTTTCACCACAAGAAGTGCCAACTGGTTCTCTGGAAGTGGGAGAAATCGGATACATTGTTACTGGTATTAAAGAGGCCGGTATTGCCAATGTTGGTGACACTATCGCTTTGAACAAGTCTTCAGTCGAGGCAATCGCTGGTTATTCTGAACCGCAGCCAGTGGTCTGGGCGAGTGTTTTTCCAGATAGTCAGGATGACTTTACTATCTTGCGTCAGGCGCTGGATAGACTGCGCTTGTCAGATTCGTCATTATCGTACGAAGAAGAATCTTCGGGCGTGCTCGGTCGCGGTTTTCGCTGTGGCTTCTTGGGAATGTTACATATGGAAATTGTGACCGAACGCCTACGTCGTGAATTTGATATAGAAATTATTATCACTTCACCGTCCATTTCCTATGAGATTACTAATCAGGATGGCCGGATAGAAAGCATCTATGCCGCTTCGCGTTTTCCAGATTATGGCGCCAACGTAACAATTCGCGAACCGTGGATACTTGGGCAGATCATCACTCCAAGAGATTTCATTGGTAATATTTTGACACTCCTTTACGAGCATGAGTCTAGCGTTATTGATACCGAGGTGTTTGGTGACGGTAGAACACTTCTAACCATCGAGATGCCACTCCGTGAACTGATGCGTGGTTTCTTCGATAAGCTAAAAAATAGTTCCAGTGGATACGCCTCGCTCTCTTATGAGATTGCCGAGATGAGACCAGCTGATGTAGCCAGGTTGGATATTTTTGTGGCAGAAGAATTAGTACCAGCTTTTTCACGCGTGATTGGTACTCGACGTATTGAGGCGGATGCCCGCGCTCTGGTAGAAAAGTTGTATAAGACTTTGCCTCGCCAACAATTCGTCACCAAGATTCAAACAAAAGCCCTCGGTAGATTTATCGCCTCAAAGACATTGTCCGCAATGGGTAAGGATGTTACTGCTCATCTCTACGGCGGTGACGTCAGTCGAAAAAATAAGCTGCTGGATAAGCAGAAAAAAGGTAAGAAGAAAATGTTAGAGCGTGGACGTGTTCAGATACCCCAAGAGGTGTTTATGAAGATGATCAAAGAGGACTAGTCACTAGTTGTATTGTTTCAAGGTTACAAAAAATGCGGCCGAAGCAAAGCCACAGCCGCATTTAGTTTGTGGATAATCTGTAACTAGATACCCAAACCGCCAGAGTAGGTCAACAACATACTGATCACGATCAATATAGCGATAACGCCCCAGACCCACTTAATGGCCTTCTTGGTATGCTTGTGGTAGAGAAAACTCATAGTGCTAAAATACTACCATATGTCTCTCCTTCGTAAAAAAACTTGGTGGCAACATATAGTGATGTCACCCATCTCCATAGCGGTTTTGCTGATCTTATCAGTGATGTTTGGCTTTGCGGTACATGACCGATATGTCGTTGAGCGTGAAATGGCTTTTCGCAGGGCCAAAAGCGAAGCAGAGTTGGAACGAGAAACTTATCGACGAGGTGAACTTGAAAAGAAGGTAGAGAAGTTAAATACACAGCAGGGAATTGAGTCAGAGATTAGAAAGAATTTTGACGTCGCACGAGAGGGTGAGACAGTAGTGGTTCTAGTCGAAGAAGATCGTCCGATGATAGAACCTTTGCCGCTGGCATCCTCAGAAGGTTCAATTTGGAAGCGTTTTTTGAACTTTATTATTCCGTGGTAAAATATTCTGCATATGCATAATGTAACTATTTACAGCACACCCACTTGTCACTTTTGCCACGCGGCTAAGGACTTTTTTAACGATAACAAAGTAGCCTACACCGAACACGATGTAGCCTCAGACCTAGACAAGCGTAAAGAGATGGTCGAAATGACAGGTCAAATGGGCGTACCAGTCATCAAGATCGATGACGACGTCATTGTCGGCTTCGACGAGAATCACATCAAGCAGTTGCTTGGAATGTAGATCAGACAAAATAAGAAAAAGGGCACTCTCTAAAGAGAGTGCCCTTTTTCTTACGTCAGTTGTTTTAGATAGGGGATCGAATTAACTCAGTCATTGGGGTAAACTACAACACTTTTTTGTTATAACTAAGCTTTATAAATTCACCAGGGACGATTGAACCTGCATTGCCGTTTATTTGCACAGAGGGAAATATATACGTTGGCAAATCTAGTGTTGCGTCTCGCGTGGCTCGCATCTTCATAAAGCCTTCTTTACTGATGCCATCACGAACATGAATATTGCTTAGGCGCTGTTCCGCAACCGTCGTTTTGTACAGAAGCTCGCGATCTTTACCTTCGGGATAGTCATGACAAATGTACATGGTGGTTTCGGGAGGTAGTGTTTCGAGGATGTTTCGTACTGAGTCATACATAGTCTCGGCGCTTCCACCTGGAAAGTCACAACGAGCGGTGCCCATATCTGGGGCAAGTAGTGTGTCTCCGGTAAAGAGTATGCCATCAATGACATAAGTCATATCGGCCGGAGTGTGCCCTGGAGTATGAATAGCTTTGGCTGCAATATTGCCAATCATAAATTCTTCGCCATCTGCGAAAAGGTGGTCAAATTGCGATCCGTCGGTTTTGAAGTTTTCATTCAGATCAAACACATCTTTTAGATATTTCTGCACCGCAGTAATCTGATTGCCAATGGCTTTCTTGCCGCCGACGTGCTCCTTCAGATAGCTTGAGGCAGAGATGTGGTCGGCATGCATATGAGTCTCCAAAATCCATTCGTTGGTTAGACCCTGCTCGACAATGTAGGCAATAACTTCATCCGCCAACTCGGTGCTCGACTTTACATTTTTGTGATTATAATCCAGAACCGAATCAATGATGGCAGATTTTTTTGTCGCCGGATCAGATACCACATAGGTGATAGTGTGCGAGTCGTGGTCAAAGATAGGGTGTACTACAAGCGTTGATTTCATACTAGATATTATTTATTCCACGGCATCTTGCTGAGTAACAGAGCCATGCCACACCAGCCAGTGATACCTGATATAAGTAAACCGATTGATACAAAAAGCGGTATTAACAAAAATTGATAGTCGATGAGGTGAGCAAGCACTAATCCTCCGAGCATTAATCCACCCGCTCCTATGAAGACTTGGCGCATAAGTGGCAGGCGCTTTGTGAACGAACCGGTCTCGTGACCGGCTTCTTCCCAGGCCAAGAGCCCACCTTCAACGTTTACCAATTCTGCGGTCACACCGAGTGATCTGAGCTTCTCAATGGCTTGGCGGCCACGGTTGCCAGAGCGACAGTGAATATAAATAGTTTTCTTTTTGTTCAGCTCATCAACTCTGGTGTGTAGCGTATCAAGGGGCGCACTGCGCACTCCTTTAATGTGTTTTTCTTTATATTCAGCTGGGGTACAGACATTAATAAAATCAACGGTCTGGTTATTGGACTCACTTTCAATAACCTCTTTGAAACCTGATACGGAAATATGTTTCATACGGTTTAGGCGTTTATTACTTGAATCAAAGCCTTGTAGGTAGTGTCCGAAGCTTTGTTTGCTGATAGGTATTTACTCTCCAAAAAACACGACACAAAGGCCATTCGCAGGGCAGAGAAGGAACGAGAAGCGGCCTTGAGAGTGAGAGCGGATTTCTCACAGTCTGGTTTGTCGGTGGCCAGCCCTTTCTTAATAGATGCGAGTTGTCCTTCCAATCGACTAATATGGTGAATCAATTTTTGTGTATCTGTTTGCATATGGGCGCATTATAGCATACCTAGGGGGGTATGCAAGAAAGGAGAGTAAGTAAAAGAAAAACAACCTGAAGCAGTTCAGGTTGTTTTGTCTCTTTGTGCCCTCGTCCGGAATCGGACCGAAATCGTACCCTTAGGACGGGTCTGCACTATCCATTGTGCTACGAGGGCTTATACAAGGGCAAGGTGGTCGTGGATGATATAATACCCCGTATATGCAAACAGACAACAGCGATTTGAAGAGCATTTTAGATAAACAGAATGAATTGTTGGAGGACAACAACAAGATTCTCCACAAGCTACATCGTTACGAACTCATTAACTTTTGGTCTAAGATGGTCTGGTTTGCTCTTCTGATCGGTCTGCCGTTCGCGCTTTACTATTATTTGCTAGAGCCATACTTCTCGGCTTTTGGTGCTTCTTATGACACCTTTAATGCTGGTATGCAGGAAATACCGGGCATCAAGTCATTTGAAGAATTTATGAAAGCCTATCAGGAGAGTCAGAAGTAGGGAACAGGAGTTTCTCCCCAAGCATAACAAAAAATAACCCCGCAATTTGCGGGGTTATTTTTTGTTGTGCTTGGGGGCAGGTTCGAACTGCCGACCCTTCCCTCTTCAGGGGAATGCTCTACCAACTGAGCTACCCAAGCGTGTCTGCCGTTTAGGCCTTTGGATTATACTGGTTTTTGGTCTTTTTTCAAATACACAGAGCTAGCTGGACAGGGTAATTACAGAGGGCTATAATCGCCTACATGAAGATCACAAGCACAATCGCCACTTGGAGCAGTTTCTGCTCATCCTCATCGATTTCTGATCCGCAGTAGGAGATGGCTTTTGTGTAGAGAATACGAAATCCGCCTCCTCCGGCGGATTTTTGGTTCGCAGAGTGAGGTAGTTCTTTGAAGGAGAGAGAAAATGAGTGAGTTGCCGGTTCTTAATAAAATGCAGGAGCAGATCGAAAATCTGGCCGCTGCTGGTAACTGCAACGGCCAGATGATTGCCGCTCTGGAGAATCTTGGCTATAAAGTGATCACTGACCCGTTCCTCGGGAAAGGCGTCAGTGCCGTTTCCTCCGATGGCGAGCAAGTGACCTGCTATCACCCGAGACTCGATGAAAACAAAACCGCCGACCCATAGGGTCGGCGGTTATTCTTTTATTTATCCTTAACGGCTGTACTGCGCACCTTGAGTCTGGTACTCCTGTCTTTATCAACCTTAGGCAAGACTATTTCTAAGAATCCGTGTTTTTCCTTCGCTTCAGCTTCGTCGATCACTACTTCCTCTGGCAAAAGCAGGGTGCGTGTAAAGCTTCCCCAGAAAAGCTCGCGGTGATAGTAGTCGTCACCAGCTGCTTCACGTACTTCTTCGCGGCGGCCACGGATGGTCACCATGTCGCGAGTAATAGCGATGTCGAGGTCATCAGGCGAAACACCAGCAACCAAAGCACGAATCACTATGGAGTCAGGAGTCTGGTACATATCGACTGGTAGTTCACCCTCCTCGACGGTTTCTTCAACTGAGGACTGGTTTGGCCACTCGGATTCTCCTTGGTAAGTTTCGTCAGATTCAAGGTCGTGGTTATTATCCAAGACCTCGTCGTATTCATCTTGACGGGAGACACCAGTTAATCGTTCTAAGAAAGAGATTTTTTTCATATTTTACCTGCGAAAGCGAAAGTGACGGAGTTCGAGTTGTTTAACTTTCTCAAACAAGAAAAACAATCCGATAGTGAGGAGCCAAACGACAATAAAGACGCTTAGAATCCGTTCGCCATCAGCATCCATTATAAAAAGATTGAATAGTGTGTGCAATACTATCGCGACTAACAACCCAAATGTTCCTGCCAGTAATTTTATAAAATCTCTCTTATAAAATGCCAGCGCTAAGAAAACTCCGATGGAACCGGAAGCAAGAACGTGAAGTAGTGTTGCGCCAAGAAAACGGAAATTACCAGTGATGATGCCTCCTGATAAATCGCCAGATACCACTGGGTTCCAAATAAACAAAGCATTTTCGAGTGAGGCAAAACCAAGTGCGATCGTGATCATATAGACGATGTAGTCGATTGGTTCATCAACATTCTTATGCCAAAGTACTACCATTAACGCAATGGCGTATTTCAAAGTTTCTTCAATTATTACCCAAACAGTGATCAGGGTCGCGTCCGTAAAAAGTCCAACCGCCAGCTTTTGAAGCGGTAGAGCCAGTGGTACTACCAACATTCCAGCAATAAAGGTTCGTACGATTAGTCCAGTTGGTTCGGGCTTCTTTTTATCTTCTCTAAGCCAGAACCAAAGCCAGAAGAGTGCTGGCAAAAGACCGCCTAAGATTGCGATAGTAAGATTAACGAACTCCATTAGCTACATTATAGGGTTTGAAGATCAGGGTTTAGGGATTGGTGTGGGGACAGAAAAGCCGGCGGGAGCGAAGCTCCCGCCGGCTTTTCATTAAAACTTTATTTCGATGGCCACTTAGCTATCATCAACATCTCCGCATCTTTCATTTCTTCCGGTAGTCTTTGCCAAATCGCTTCAGTTACGAATGGCATAAATGGATGAAGTATTTTGAGAGAGCCAGTGAGACATTCCCGCAACACCATCTGTCGAGCCAACTTAGTCTTCACGTCTTCACCGTTTAGTATTGGCTTTGATTCTTCAAGTATGTTGGCCGCCAACTCATCCCAAACATAGTGGTAAGCTTTTTCACCAGCTAGATAAAGACGGAACCCTTCAATGTCTCCGGACACTTCCGTAGTTACTTTCTTCATCTCGGCCAAGATCTCCTGATCACGCGCGCTATATTCAACCGTTGCGCTATCTTTGGAGTCCGTAGTGTTACTCAATATAAAGCGGCTGATATTCCAAAGTTTGTTAGCAAAATTCTTATAGCCACGAATCTTATCTTCAGACAGCGGCACGTCATTGCCTGGCGCGGCACCAATCAAGAGCGAAAGGCGAGTGGCGTCGGTGCCGTATTTGGCAATCATGTCGAGCGGATTAATAATGTTGCCGAGTGATTTAGACATCTTGCGACCTTGACCATCGCGTACGAGGCCGTGTAGGTAAACTTGCTTAAAAGGCACTTCACCAAGAAGGAATGTACTCATCAAAATCATTCGCGCCACCCAGAAAAAGAGAATGTCATAACCAGTCTCCAATACGCTGGTTGGATGGTAGGTTCTTAGGTCGTCTGTTTCTTCGGGCCAACCGAGGGTCGAGAAAGTCCAGAGTCCAGAAGAAAACCAAGTATCAAGAGTGTCTGGGTCTTGCTCCCAGCCTTCACCTGGAGAGTCTGTTTGTACTTTTACTTCACCTTCTTTAAACCAGGCCGGTACGCGGTGCCCAAACCAGATCTGACGGGAGATGTTCCAGTCGCGTAGATTGTCTATCCAATGGTAGTAGGTTTTGTTAAAACGATCTGGTGCAATTTTTACTTCACCTTTTTCAACCGTCTCACGCATACGCTCCTTGAGGGTCATGACGCGTCCGTCGGGGAACGCGACCGCTTTGTTTACCGCAATAAACCATTGCGCTTTTATTTGCGGTTCAATCACTGCACCGGTACGTTCCGCTGTCGATACATTGTGCGTGTAGTCTTCTTCTTTTTCTAACAATCCTTTGGAGCGCAATTTTTCAATAATCGCTTCGCGTGCCTTGCTGATATGTTGTCCGGCAAACTCACCTGCAATTGGCAGTAATATACCGCGTTCATCTATCACTTGTTCCTTGTCTAGATTGTGTCGCCCGGCAATTTCAAAGTCAGTCACATCATGCCAAGGTGTGATGGTCATCACGCCTGTACCGAATTCCATATCAATCGCTTCGTCTTTGATGACGGTGGCGGTTATTGGGCCATTGATCCATTCCAGCTCGATTTGTTGACCGTGGGAAAAGTCCTTATAGCGCGCATCATCAGGATGCATTACCACATATTTATCACCAAACTTAGTCTCCGGTCGTGATGTACCGATAGTGAACGGACCGTACTTAAGGTAATAGAATTTTTCTTTACGTTCTTCGTACACGATCTCGTCATCAGAAATAGTGGTCTGGCCTTTTGGATCCCAGTTTACGATGCGTTCGCCGCGGTAAATCAAACCGGCTTCATACATCCTCACGAATGCTTCCATCACAGCGCGGTAGCGCTTGTCATCAAGTGTGTATGCGTAACGGCTCCAGTCGAGTGAAGAGCCCATCGCCTTTGTTTGTCCAATTATTGTGTCTTTGCTTTGTTCAGCAAAGTCGGCCACCCGCTTGAGAAGTTCTTCGCGCCCTAGGTCGTGTCGTGTCAATTTATCTTTCTTATATATGTCACCCTCTACTTTAGACTGAGTGGCGATGGCGGCGGAGTCGGTGCCTGGGATCCAAAGTGTCTTTTTTCCGTTCATTCGATGGTAACGTACCAAAGCATCCTCCACGGCAAGCATGGCTGCATGACCCATGTGTAGTGTGCCGGTGACATTCGGTGGCGGGAGAACGATCGAAAAGGATTCGGCATCTTTGGCCGTTACACCTTTTTCTACACAGACATCAGGATTAAAGTAACCGGATTCCTCCCATTTTTTATATAAAGCGTCCTCGTTGTCCTTTGGAGAGTAGGGTTGTAAAAAGTCGGGATTTATAGCCGTTTCTTTGGATTCCATAGTCTTTGCAATTTATCACGGAAACGAGTCTTTTTAAAGAGTTTCTTCGGCAAGCGATCGGTTGCCAGAGGCGCGGATCAGAGAGAGGGCTTCAAGGGTGGGCGCGGTTGGTGTGGAAGACCGCGCATGGCCAGCGAGTGCGATCATTATGCTGTTGTCTGTCGAAAGTTTTGGATCGGGCAAATACAAAGCTAATTCAGGATATTCACGTCCAAAGAATTCAGTAAATGAATCACGAATGTGACTGTTGGCAGAAACACCGCCGCCCAAGATCAAAGATTGAATACCGTGTTCGCTTATCGCTCGCTCGGTCTTTTTTAGTAATACTTCTGTCACTGCGTCTTCAAAGTCGCGAGCCATCGCTTTTATATCATCTTCACTAAGCCCCTTGTCCGCTACGGCATAGCGCACAGCGGTCTTCAGTCCTGAAAAAGAAAAATCTAAATCCTTCGAATCAAGCATCGGGCGGGGAAGTTTGGTAAACGCGGGCAAGTTGGCTGCGCGAGCAAGCTTAGCGAGGTGACTGATCTCTGGTCCGCCGGGATACGGTAGCCCTAAGAGGCGCGCCACTTTATCAAATGCTTCGCCGACTGCATCGTCGCGAGTCGCGCCGATTTTTTCGTAGCGACTCCATCCACTCATCTTTATTAATTCAGTATGACCACCGGAAATAAGTAAGGCCAAAGCAGGGAATTGTAATGCTGCCAAATTACTGCCGTCAAAAACTGAAGACAGAACATGACCTTCCATATGATTCACCGCTACTACCGGAATATTCCAGACCAAAGCTAATGCCTTCGCAAAATTTACTCCAACCCACAGTGTTGGTTCGAGCCCTGGTCCAGCGGTGACAGCGATTAGGTCGATGTCGGGGCGTGCGTACTCTGATACGAATTGCGAAAGTTGTTCAAACAATTCTAGTTCACGGTCTAGAAGTGTTTTGATGGTTTCTGACGCGGCGAGGGCTTCGCCCTCGCCGCCCTTTAATTCTCCCGCTTCATGCAAAGCTTTCTCCATCATCGGCACTAGTGTCTTGGCATGCTCACGCTTGGCTACGGCGGGGAAGACGCCACCGTATTCACGATGAATGTCTATTTGGGAAAACAAAGCATTGCCCAATATCTTGTATTCAGCCGTAGGGAAATCGCCCGTAGCCTCAATGATGGATACGGCGGTTTCGTCACAAGAGGTCTCGATCGACAGAATCTTCATAAGTCATCAATATATTGTATAGTTAGCCAGTATGCAAAAAGTAGTAACCCATAGCGGACCTTTTCATGCCGACGATGTGTTTGCGGTCGCGACGCTTCAGCTCCACTTCGGATTGGAAAATATGGAAGTAGTGCGCACACGAGATGAGGCAATTATCGCCACCGGCGACGTAGTGGTCGATGTGGGTGGGGTTTATGATCCTGAACGTCAGCGTTTTGATCACCATCAAGTTGGCGCACCGATCAGAGAGAGTGGCATACCTTACGCCGGCTTCGGTCTGATTTGGAAACATTACGGAGACAAAGTAACCGGAAGCACTTCTGTTTCGGAGACTATTGAAAAGTCATTAGTTCTTTCTATCGATGCTAGTGACAACGGAGTTTCTGTCTACAACCTAACCGAGTTAGAGATCAAGCCAACCACCATCTCCGATATCGTCTCACTCTTTAATCCGACCGAGGGTACGTCGGCCGATTTGGACGCGGCATTTTTGTCTGCTACTGCTCTGGCTCGCGAAATACTTTTGAAATCCATTGCTCGTGCCAAAGCAAAAGAAATAGTGAAGCAGGTTGCGACCGCAGTTTACGAGGCGTCTAGTGACAAAAGTTTGTTGATCTTTGATGTGCCGATGGCCAAGTCTTTATTGATTGAATATCCTGAAGTGCAACTGATAGTCTCACCAGATTACCCTGCCGCTAGCACCAACTGGCTAGCAACCGCAATTCCAAAAACCCACGGTTCGTTTGAACTCCGAACTCGTTTTCCAGAAGAGTGGGGTGGCTTGCGCGGTGAAGAGTTGGCTAAAGTGTCCGGTATCCCTGACGCCGTATTTTGTCATCGAGCTGGCTTTCTCTTTGTTTCAATGAGTCGCGAAGGAGCGCTGGCGGCTGTAAACAAAGTGCTAGGGAGGTGATAGATGAACAGGGATACATACATATACGAAAGGCCGCCCCTTCGGGGCGGCCTTTCGTATATATGTGACCGGTACAAGACTTGAACTTGTGGCCTCAGCAATGTCAATGCTGCGCTCTACCAGCTGAGCTAACCGGTCAGTGGCAAAATACTAGCATAAGAAAGTGGGTGATGGAATGTTGGTGCGGAAGCCACGCAGCTGTACCGACATGTTATTATTCCCTCAAAATTATGTTGACTAATCTCACTATCAAATTGAAAGACAACTTAGCTATTCCAGTAATCGGCTTTGGTACGTGGCAACTAAAGGGGGAGGAGTGTCGGCGGACTGTCTCCGACGCTTTGGCTATCGGTTATCGACACATCGATACGGCTGATCGGTATGGCAATCACCATGAAGTCGCCGCGGCGATCAAAGACTCTGGTGTCGATCGCTCAGAGTTATTTATCACCACTAAGATTTGGCTAGATAGTCTGCATCATCAGGATGTCCTGGCTGATGTTGATCGTTTTCTAAATGAGCTAGAGCTTGAATATATCGATCTTCTCTTGATCCATTGGCCAAACAAAGATGTGGCGATTGCCGAGACTCTCGGCGCGATAGAGGAGTGTAGGAAGGTTGGCAAGGTGAAGGCAATTGGGGTTTCCAATTTTACAACCCATCACCTAGAAGAAGCTTTGGCGACCGGTATCGAAATCGTTAATAACCAAGTGGAACTACATCCGAGCTTTAACCAGAAGGAACTTCGCCAATACTGCGACCAAAAAAACATTTCGGTCACGGCCTATTCGCCACTTCGTGCTGGTGATATGGATCTACCGATCGTGCGTTCGTTGTCTTTGAAGTATGGTCATTCACCGGCGCAGATTATTCTAAACTGGATAGTGAGCCGCAACATGATTGTGATTCCTCAGAGTACTGACAAAGAGCGTATGAAAGAAAATCTATCGGTGACGGAGTTTGTTATCGATGAAGCTGATCTGGCCTTGCTCGATTCTGTACCACAGGGCGAGCGTTTTAATGATCCGGAGTTTGGCGAGTTTGATCGTTGAGAAGCGCTATACCACGCAACTACCAGAAAGCAATCGAATAAGCTGATATAATAGCGGACGTCATTGTTAGCCTAATAAAAAATAAAATGATGGAAGAAACTACCCCGATCACTGCTCCGGAGACTACTCCGACAGAATCAACACCAGAAGCTCCGGAAGCCCCTGCTATGCCGGAAGCTCCTGAGGCTGAGGCACCAGTTGCACCGGCCACTCCAGAAGAGCCAGCTGCCTAACTAGGCCGTTGGTTGCTCTCGAGAGCACCTATACAAACAAACCGCCGCAAGCCATTGGCTTGCGGCGGTTTGTGTTTAGGATCGAAAAACTATGGAGTTAGGGATTAGGCACTTTTTAACTTAACGCTAAACAGTTTGGACTTACACACTGTCTTGTTCCTCCAGAGCATCCTTAGCCCGGTATGTGTCCACTGTGCGGGTCATCAGTACCAACTTGATGATACCCCAGACGAGGACCCAATAGACCAACATAGCGAGCAGTGTGCTCCATTCGAACACATTCGACCCGATAGCGTTGTTGCTGAATACAAACCTAAATGGCGCCAGCGGTATCGCTGACACAGAATAGATAAACTCGGTAAAGCCTGCGCCCGAGTTGGCACTAAGAAGCTTCAAAATAAAACGGAAGGCGAGTAAAGCCTCTACTACATAGAATACGTACCATACGATTCTAGTGGTTCGGAAGAGGACAGTGGTCTCTTGTGGGGTAGGTTGGTTTGACATAGTAATGCAATGTTAAGACTAATACTAAAAAGTGTAGCCTACGTCACCTGCCTCCGCAATGAAGAAAGGACGTTACTTTAAAATATTCGCATCACCTATTAGGTTGCCTTTAGTGCGGAAGCGGAGAGGGTGAAAGGATTTGACCCAGAATCGCGGCTGTTTTGTTCGCGCTTCGCACTCCAAAACAGGCTCGCGTTCTTGGTCGGCGACTCCTCATTTTTCCTCCTAGGGAGTCGGAAAAATATCGTCCGTCGCTTCAAATCTCTCACGTAAGCAAAGCAGTTTGCTTACTCGCTTCCGCGAACAAAATAGCACCGCAGGTGCGGTGCTATTTTGTACTCGCGGAAGCGGAGAGATTTGAACTCTCGAAGGCTTTTACACCTTGGCGGTTTTCGAAACCGCTGCACTAGACCACTATGCGACGCTTCCGTGCCCATAAGCTAGCATTTTTCGACATTTTTGATAAGATGTGGCAACTTGGCAAGACCGATTATATATTGCCAATTAAGGAGAAATGGCCCCATCGTCTAACGGTTAGGACGCCCGCCTTTCACGCAGGAAATCGGGGTTCGATTCCCCGTGGGGTCACGAGTGCAGAAAAGGCGCTTTCACAAGAAAGCGCCTTTTCTGCACGTGACCCCACGAGTAAACCTGATGGGAGCTGGTTTGCGTGGGAATCGAAGACCTTGTCTAGTATTTTGTAAGCAAAGCGAAACAAAATACTGACAAGGTGTACTGATCCTGTAAGGATCGATAAGCGAAGCGGTCCCCGTGGGGTCCACCAACTAGAGAGCTAGTTCGAGTACTCGAGAAGGGTCAGAACTAGCCTACAAAAACAGCCTTGTTTTGAAGCTGTTTTGTATGTCACAAGCTTGAAACTTCCCAATATGGGTGCATACTTTCAAATATATGGGCCCGGAACAGATTTCCAGAATTAACGAACATTACGGAATTGATTTAAATGTGTTCGAAACAACAGGCGCTTTCAATGCTGTTGTTGGAGTTGATAGACCATTTTTCCTTGACCCGACTCTTTTGGAGGGTAATCCGATTCCAGAGTTTCAAAATGCCAAAATTGTCTTGGACCGGTTCTTTTCAGAGGTTTTAACGTTAATTGCTACCATGCACCCGAGAGCTATCACAAGGGCTAATCAATTAATGATCTTACGTGAGATACGAGGAGTTGGGATTGGTTACGGAGCACGAACCGATGATGGATCAGCTATTGGGCAAAGACTGGCAAGACGACTCGTGCACTCAGCACAACAACTTCTGGAGATGGGTGTTAATGACCCAGCTATTTTTCATTTGATGGGTCTGTTTGAGGAAGATTTTGGGGCTGACCGAATTAGTGATGCAACAATTAATATTTTACAAAGTAACATCTACGCATATACAGCTCGAGTTTCAAGTGAACTTGGTATTGAATGCACTCGAGAAGTTCGCACACTTCGCACTCACGAGACCTTCCTTCTGCCTGAACACCCATTAGGCAACAAACCTCTAGTGTTAGTTCCTCAATCTTTGTTAAGAGACATACCAATAGCTTTCACCCCTGAGGATATACCCGAGGTTGCAGCATACAATGATGAACTGAGAGATAATTTTAATCGTTTACTGGCACCTGTCCTAGCCAAGACGAAAAGGCCAACTAAAGGTGATATTAGAGCATACTTGTTTGAGAATCCAGAGCGTATCACGGCACTCCTTGGAGGTTATAAATCCGCACATCCGCATCCCTATGACTTTGAAAACGACCCAGTAGGGTTACAAAGATGGATCGATGAGTCTGCCGAGGCAGTTAGAGAAATACCCCTTGAAATCCCCAAAGAAGTCGCTACCGAGGCAGAGGTTATTGATGTTGTAAATTCAATTGTCCTAGCATTCAAAAGTTTTATTGAGACCAAAGGCGGATGGAGGGGTCTTTATGATAATAAAAACAATCGGCTGCACGAAGAGCATACGTGTCTATTATTCTACGCAATGGCATTAAAATATTGTAATGATTCAAATATCGATATAAGTCCCCAAAGCAATGCTGGACAAGGACCCGTTGATTTCAAACTTAGCCGAGGCATATCAAAAGTAGTAGTTGAGGTAAAGTTAACAAGTGGCAATGTTCGCCAAGGGTACGAAACGCAGACGGTGATTTACCAAACATCTGAAGACGCTCAATACGCCTATTTTGTTGTTATGCAGGTAACTAATACTTCCAAAGCGCTTGATGATGTGATTAAACAATCTGAACAAGAGGATGAAGATGAAATCAAACATCCCGAATTAGTTGTTATTGATGGCAGACCTAGAGAATCTGCTAGCAAGGCAAAATAATCAAAACTAAGAATAATCTTTGGTAAATTCGTGGTTGTATACTTCTCTCGCGCTACTTGCGGGCATTACAAGAGCACGTACTTCTTTGTCACTTTTTGGCCTCTCGAGAAGGGTTGAGATATGACATGGGTGAATAGTTAAGAAAGCCTTATGGGCAACGAATTCACTTGGTTTCATCACGATTCGGGTCACCAAGGCGAAAGCACCGCGAGGACAGGGTCGGGAGCAGTATAAAAACGTAGCATAGCGCATAGCGGCTATGTTTTTATACTGTGGGTTTTCAATTAGACTGCATAAATTGTAAGAATCTTGCCCCGGTCCACTTTTTCGAAAGGGTTCCTCAGCTGGAGGATGTAAAATGGAGACCCGTGCCGTTGTTTGTTTTATTTTCATCCTGTATACTAAAGTTAGCAACAGAAGCCTCGGTATCATGAATAAAACTTTATCAAAAATAATAAACAAACACGAAGCACCATGTATTGAGAGCGCCCTCGTTCAGCTATTTGTCGAGAAAAATAATATTATTGTAGAAAATAATATTTTAATAAAAAAAATACTCGCTGATTCTTCTAAAGAAGTTGTTTTGGCCAAGCAAGAACTCCAGGCGGTATTTCAATCAAATGAGATTTCTGATTTTGTAAATATTTTTGAGCTACTGGTGCCAGAGAAGGACAAAAAAATAAATGGTGCTTTTTTTACGCCAAAATTGGTTACTGATTATATTGTCTCGGAAACAGTGAAAGATTCAGAACAGAAAATTTGTGACCCGACTTGCGGCTGTGGGGCTTTTTTAATCTCTGCCGCTAGATTAATTTCTGAAAAATTTAATAAATCTGTAATTGATACGATTGAAGAAAATTTGTTTGGTATCGATATTGCTGATTACAACGTTCAAAGATCTAAAATTCTACTGTCATTACTGGCATTGAAAAACAAAGAGGACAAAAATGAAATCAGTTTTAATTTAAAGACAGGGGATAGTTTATCTGGTGATTGGGTAAAAATATTTAATACTCAATTTGATGTTGTGATTGGAAATCCCCCTTATGTTAAATTTCAAGATTTGGACAATGACCTAAGGGAAAAATTAAATACTGATTGGAAAACTTCAAATACAGGAAATTTTAATCTTTACTTTGCATTTTTTGAGTTGGGAATAAAAGTAATGAAAAAAAATGGTATTTTAGCCTACATTACTCCAAATAATTACTTCACCTCACTTGCTGCATTGCCACTAAGGGAATATTTAGAATCAAACAAATTAATTGACAAGATTTTAGATTTTAATCACTTGAAACTTTTTGAGGCTCAAACATATACATGTATAACTTTTTTAAGATGGAGTACAAAAGATCACTTCGAATATGAAAGAGTCGACCATTACGAAACATTAAATAAATTAGAAAAATTAAACTTTTCTAAGATGTTTTATTCGGCATTAAATAATAAAAAATGGCGCCTGTTGAAACAGGAAGATCAAATAAACATAAAGAAAATAGAAAATGTTGGTGACAAGCTCGGTAGTGTAGTAGATATTCGAGTCGGTGTAGCGACTTGTAAAGACTCTGTTTATTTTGTCGCTGGAAGTATTCTAGAGAACGATTTCTATTTCAAAGAGTACAATGGTGAAAAATATAAAATAGAAATAGAGGCAACAAAACCGATAGCTAAAATTTCTGACTTCAAAGTCCAAAATGAATTAGACGGTAATACTCGTAGAATTATTTTTCCTTATCAAAAAAATAAAGGAAAGTTTGAGATAATAAAAGAAAATGACTTCAAAGAAATGTACCCGCACTGTTATACATACTTATTAGCTGCCAAAGAAGAATTAGGGACAAGAGATAAAGGAAATGTTGAATATCCAACTTGGTATGCGTATGCCAGAACGCAAGGATTGAATTTTTTTGGCCAAAAACTATTGACCCCGACATTTAGTGCGGAACCAAGGTTTTTACTTGAACAAGATGAGAATTCATTATTTTGTAATGGATATGCTATCTATTTGATTAATAAACAGGATTTGTTCTCACAAGAAAAACAAAAACTGAATTTAAATATTCTTGCCAAGATATTAAATTCTTATGTAATGGACTACTATATCAAAAGGACAAGTGTATCTATTGAGGGTGGCTATCCTTGCTATCAAAAAAATTTCATTGAGCTATTTGGCATTCCCCATTTTTCTGAAAAAGAAATTGAATTTCTTACAAAGGAAACTAACAGAAAAGAAATCGATGACTTTCTGATTCGAAAGTATGATGTAAAAATTTAGGAGATAGAATTTTGACCAAATCTATCTTTATAAACTGAAATTAGATCATTGGCAAAATTATTAAATGTAAGATTTTCCATAGTTGCAGTTGAATCCTGTGCAACAAGGCCATCATTTTTTAATTCTTCAATTGATTCGTATAATTTTGGACTCGTTTGTCTGAAATCTGCTATTAAAAGGCACACTCGTTCATATTTATAGCCGTCTTTGTCGGTATCTCTTCTGTTATTGATGGCCTGAAACATCTCAATGTACCTTTCTATTTTTGAAACAGATTTATAAGCAATCTGATTTTGCAACATAGCCTTATCGTCGTATTCATGTGTTGGTATCAGATAAACCTCACCAAGACATTGACGAGGATAACTCAAATGCAAATTCAGGGCCTCTGCAAATGTTCTTTCGTAAAGAGTGTCGATATTTTTTGCCAAACTACTTAGTTGACTTCTGATATTTACACTAAGAATTTTTTCATTTTCTATTGAATCTGTACCCGATAAAACAACATTGCTTGCCTTTGGAATGATTGTCACGTCCTGGTTTTTTGATTTTAAAAACCCCTTGATTTTGATTTCAGGATTTGACTTCTCAATGGGCGGAAAAATCATATGCGGAGGAACGCCGCAATTCACAAAGTCATTTTTTACAAGTTCGTGTATGAGATTAATGATTTTCTGAGAACGAATCACTGCTTGTTTAGCCTCGTTTCCGTTTGTATAAGTATTACCATTAAATTGAGCAGTCGCGATTGTGCGGTCGAAATCAGTCTTTATTCGAAGTAATATCTGATGGACGTCCATAGACTATTGATTTTTGAATATATCTGGGAGGCTCATTTTTAAAGCGGCTGCAATTTTCTCTATGTTTTCGAGTGTGATATTTTTTTCAGCTCTTTCGATCATTCCAATGTAGGTACGATGAACACCAGCACGCGTGGCGAGCTCCTCTTGAGAGAGACTCAATTTAAGCCTCTCTTCTCTGACTCGAGAACCAAACTTTTGTAATGTTGTTCCGCTCATATTTTATAGAAAAGACAAATTTAGTATATTGGATTGCTAATTTTAGTACTACATACTATAATTAGCATCTGAAATAATAGAATGATAGTAGCAGAGACACCATTTTAGCAATTCGTATGGCCTGATTCATGATCAGTAAGTATGCTAATTATTCCCCGGAAGCGCTCTTTTCTGTTCGTGACCCCACGAATGCTACACTTTCTATATGGCTAAAAAGACAGTCAGTGCTGGGGTCGTACATCGTGTATCGAAAGATCTGCGGGCGACACTGCAGTCTAATAATGACGTCTTAGAGTTATGGAATGGGCTAACACCACTTGCCCGTAATGAGTGGATTTGCTGGGTTACGATTGTTAAAAAAGAAGAAACACGAACAGAGCACCTCAGACGACTTTGTGAAGATTTGCGAAAAGGGAAACGGCGTCCTTGTTGCTGGCCTGGGTGCCCGCATCGGTGACTCATCGGTAAATCTAGGCGTATGGGTCGCAAATAGATCGGCGTTTTCAGATGGCCTCAGAAAACGGTATAATGTGGGGGAGTACATTATTTTCGTTTTCTAACCACCATTTATACCTATGGAGGATAATAAAAATCCGAACGCACACGAGAAGGAGTTTACAACAGAGGAACCCGCGACATCTGATAATCGTAAGGAGAGAACACCAGAGGAGCACAACAAGACTTTGATGGGCGTTTTGGCATACCTTGGTCCACTCGTCGTCATTCCTTTTCTGGTTGCACGAGAGGATTCATTTGTGAAATTTCACGTTAAGCAGGGCGCAGTCCTCTTCATCCTCAGCCTTCTTGTGTGGATCGCTAGTGGCGTGATGTGGTTCTTGATGCCGCTTTGGGCGATCATAAACTTCGTTGTCCTTATCCTCGCTTTGATCGGTGTGATCAACGTGTTACGAGGAAAAGAGAAAGAAATTCCTCTAGTTGGTCAATACAGCTCCAAAATTAACATCTAAGGTGATGGAAATAGCTCACAGAAAATCGGCAGTGGCCGAGTACTTTAAAGAAGTGATTTATGGCGGCATCGATGGAATCATCACTACTTTTGCCGTAGTGTCTGGATTTTCCGGAGCGGCTTTATCCAGTGACATGACGGTGCAAGCCTCGTTCGCTATCGTACTTTTGTTTGGTCTTGCCAATCTCTTTGCTGATGCAATATCGATGGGATTGGGCAACTTCCTTTCGGTTCGAGCGGAGAAGGATCAGTATAATTCGGAGAGAGCAAAGGAGCGTGAATTGCTACGTAATGATCCGGCGGGGGAGTTTGAGGAAACCGTGACCATTATGACGGAGAAAGGTTTTTCAGAAAATGACGCCAGGACTCTCGCTAATATTTATCGTCACAACGAAGAGTATTGGCTCGACTTCATGATGACTAACGAATACGGAATGTCCGATCCACGTGGCGATAATCCAGCCTTGACTGGTCTCAGCACCTTCGGCGCCTTCTTGGTGTTTGGTTCTATTCCACTCATACCTTTCCTCTTCCTGGCCGAAGCTGATTCGTCGGTACTGTTCAAGGTCTCTGCATTCGGCACATTGATTGCACTTATTCTCCTAGGACTACTCAAATGGCGAGTGGTGAATACAAGCATCTGGCGATCGGTCGTAGAGGTAGTGTTTGTGGGTTCGGTGGCAGCCACGATCGCCTTTATGGTCGGTACGTTTTTTAGACTGTAACAGGACGCGGTGTGACCACAGCTTAGGCAGTGGTAATGAACAGGTTTATACACGGGGTTACCCACAGGTTTTGCACAGAAGAGCCGCAAAAACGAAGTTTTTGCGGCTCTTGACGACTCTGGCCGTGGTGAGAAAATAGTCTTAGGTTTGCACGATGTTTAGGACACGGTCCAACATCAGCACTGTCTTGCGGCTACAAGCCGGTGCACGGAGGAAACTCTGAGCAGACCGAAACTCTAGCGTTGTATGGTAAAAGGCGCCGCGTCAAACGCGGCGCCTTTTGCTATGTCTGGTGGAATAGTTATTTCGTCTTCAGGGTCACGTAGATGTCTTCTAGGGCGCGCACAGCGTCGCCAGCAGAGATGTTGTTCTGGTGGTATTTGATATTGGTACAGTCACCGGCGGCCCATACTCCTGGTACTTCAGTCTTCTGTGTCCAAGGGTCTATCTTGACCCGCTTGTACTCGTCTAGTGGTACGAGGTCAGCGACGAAGTCTGAATTAGGAATCATACCGATCTCCACGAAAATTCCAGAAACCGGAAGAGTCACCTCTTCTCCGGCCGCATTTTTATAACGAAGGCCATTAACAAACTTATCACCAACGACAGCGGTGGTCTCCACACCAGTCAATCCCTTCATATTAGGGTGAGACAGGACATGTTCAATGGTCACTGGATCAGCCTTGAAGCTTTCGCCATGATGAAGAAGGGTGACGCTCTTGGCGTAGGCAAGCAGTTGTGCGGCTGTCTCGAATCCGGCATTGCCACCGCCGATCACGGCTACGTCTTGTCCAGAAAACATCGGACCATCGCAAGAAGCACAGTAGGTGAGACCCTTGTTTTCAAATTCAGCCGCACCCTCTGTCGTGAGTTGGCGACGCTTAGAACCAGAAGTAATCAATACAGCACGAGCAGTGGCAGTCGAGCCATCCTCCATAGTTACTGAAAATACTTCGCCACTCTTTTCCAACTTCTTAACAAAAGTTTTTTCTTTGATGGTTAGGACCTCGTCGGCATAGGCATGTAGGTGATCGTAGAAACTTTTAGCCAAAGCTTCACCTGAAATATTTGTAGTGCCTATCCAGTTTTGGATATCGCTTGAGACCGTGCTTTGACCACCCCATTCTTTGGTTATAAGTAGGGTCTTTAATCGCTTTCGTGACGCATAGACTCCGGCCGCTGTACCAGCTGGTCCGCCACCGATAATTATCAGGTCAAATTCAGGCATTGCGATTATACTTTAGTGATAAGTAGGCAACATTTTAACATAAAAAAGCGGTCGTCACGTCAGACGTGACGACCGCTTTTTATTGTTCTTATTTGAGCTTGCTACGGTGCGGAAACGCTGGCACAGGGGTCAAGTTGCTAAGTATTTTCTGTGTGAAAGCTGGCACGGGTCACGAATCACTAAGTATATTTATTCATTACATTCTAAATATACTAAGTGTTCGCGACCCCGCCTCGCGGTGTCTTGCTGACAGGAAGGAGTCAGCAAGACACAACGCTCCGGCCCGCCAAAAGAAAACAGTGCGCAGGCACTGTTTTCAGAGAGTTCTGTGAGGTTGTATTCCTAAGCTGCTTATTTGAGCTTGCTACGACGTAAGAAAGCCGGTACGGCGCCCCAGTCGTCGTCCTCGTTGTCTTCGTCAACCGGATCAACGGGCTTTGGTTCTGGCCGCACGACAGCTGGTTCTCGGGCAACTATTGGTTCGCGGCGAGGTGGTGTTTCAGTAACAGATGGTCGTTCTTCATTTTCCTCACGACGAGGGATGGAGATTGAATTAAAAATACGACCTCGTACGCTGACCTCTTCTTCACGGTCAGCATTTTCAACTGCTCGCTCCGCTCTTGATAGTGGCGAAGACTCTCGTCCTTCTCGTCCTTCAGGGAAACCAGTAGCAATTACAGTCACCTTCACTTCGTTCTTCTTAAGCTTGTCGTCACGAATCGCACCGAAGATCACCTTCGCGTGTGGGTCAATTGATTCAGTGATAATACGTGCCGCATCTTGGATCTCAAGCATTCCAAGGTCGTCACCGCCAGCGACCGCAAAGAGTACGCCACGCGCGCCGTTTATAGATACTTCAAGAAGAGGCGAGTTGATGGCTGCGCGCGCTGCATCTTCAGCTCGCTTGTCGCCGGAAGCTGTTCCTATACCCATCAGTGCGGATCCGGCGTTCTCCATCACGCTTCTGATATCGGCGAAGTCCACGTTGATGATACCTGGCATTGTGATCAAGTCGGCGATACCTTCAACAGCGTGTTTCAAGATATCGTCACACATCCCGAAGGCATTCTTCACAGTCGTGTCTTTATCGACGATGGCTAGAAGGCGATCGTTTGGAATGGTGATCAGAGCGTCAACCTCACGCTGTAATTCTTCGATACCTTGAAGGGCGAGTCGCATTCGCTCCTGTCCTTCAAATAGAAATGGTTTGGTCACAACACCGACTGTCAGAGCGCCGCTCTCGCGTGCGATCTTTGCAACAACTGGTGAAGCGCCTGTTCCGGTACCACCACCCATACCACCGGTGATGAAGATCATGTCAGAACCCTTGAGCGAGTTGGCGATCTCTTCGCGAGTTTCTTCTGCCGCACGACGACCCATGTCAGGATTACCACCAGCACCGAGACCGCGAGTTAGATTTTTACCAATGTGAATCTTTTTCTTGGCGAGGGAGTGGTGCAGGTCTTGAGCATCGCTGTTGATAGAGATAAATTCAACGCCCTTAATCTTTGACGACACCATGTGGTTGACGGCATTGCCACCAGAACCACCAACACCCACTACTCGAATGCGGGCAAAGGATTCCACGTCTGTCTTGATTTGCTCCATATCGAAAAAGATTAAACTAACAACTTTTACTACCTGCTACGCACACTCCCGTTTGCGTTTGGTACTAATGATACAGATATAAAAAAATCTGTCACTATATTGACAATTTTGAGTTTCGTGCGATTGACGAAATCAGTCTAAAGTAGGGAGTTTAAAACCAAAGCGCGGATGGCCTTTGGGCCATCCGCGCTTTAAAAACTCCGAACTTTTCTCTAAGGTAAGAACTGACTGAGCCAATGCAGGATAGAATTTTTGGCTTGCTTAGCGATGCCTATGCCGCTGTCTTCTTCTTTCTCACTGGCACCCCAGACACATAAGCCGTAAGCAACAGCCCAGGATGTGTCGCGCACTTTACCATTTTGTCCGGGATCGAGAGCGGCGACGCGCGCTGGTAGGCGCAGGATATGTTTGGCGACTTCTTCGATGCCAGTGAGGTTGGCGGTTCCTCCAGCTAATATGATACCGGCCGGCAAGAGACCGTCGCGCTTGATGCGCTTTAGGTGGTTGTCTATCAGCTCGAACATATCACTAAGACGTGAGTTGACGAGTTCATCAAGCTTACGTTTGCTGTATGAGCCGCCGATACCGCGCTTAACTTTCTCGGCTTCTTCTAGAGGAATTTTGAGACCAAGGGCGATATCGTTGGTAATGTCACTGCCACCGACGGGAAATATTTTTACCGACACAGGAAAGCTGTTTTCAAAAACAGCAATGGAGAGAGTCTCTGCACCTATGTTGGCTAACACACAACCGGCTCGCTTCTGTGCCTTTGATAAAAGAACGAAACTAGAAGCAAGCGGGGAAGTGGTTACGTCTTCGACAATTAGACCGGTCGATTCGACAGCATTCACCAGATCGCCAATGTGCTGTTCGATCACGGTCACAAACATCGCATCTACTTCTAGTTTGGTACCACGGAAACCCACCGGACGACCTAGCACAGGCTCGCCATCAAGGGAAAAGTTGATTGGTATCTCGTGCAGTACTTTGCGGTTTGGGATATGTTCTTGAATCCTCTCGGCGCTGTCGCTCATTACTTTATCGACGTCGCCCTCTGTTACTTCAGAATCGGCACGAGAAGTGATGATTTCGCCGTGGGAGAATATTTCATCGACACCGATCGAGCTGGTCGATAGGTAGCAGCGTTTGATAGGTAGGCCGGTTGCTTTTTCAGCTTCGCGTATGGCGCTCCTTACACTGCGCGCTACGTCCTCGGCGTTTACAACGTATCCGTTTCGGAGGCCTCGGCTCTCTGCGACACCGGTGCCAATAATAGGGAGGGGAGCGCCGGCTTTATCCGACTGCATCTTGGCCACTACTACCTTTACTTGGTAGGTGCCGACATCTACGCCCACGATAATACGCTCCTTCATTCGCTGATTATAACATCAACGTGTTCATCCTCGTTGTGGATTTGTCCTTTTAATAGAACACTTTTTCATCAATTTACTTTCGAGTGCTTCCATTTTGTCGCCATGATCGTAACCCTTGAGATGTAGTAGTCCGTGGATGAAAAGATACTGTACGTGTTCAGGGTAAGTATGATCCCAGTCTTTTGCTTCGCGCTTGGCTACTGCTGGGGTGATGTAGATTTCACCGGAGGACTCGGTTAGGGGAAAAGAAAGTACGTTTGGAACGTAACTTTTGCCGCGTGATTCTTGGTTGATATTGCGGCCGCGTTTTTCACCGACAAAGTTTATATAAAGAGAATAACGTTTGCCTAAGACTTCGTCTTTAAGCATTTCGTAAGGTAGAGAAGGGGGAGCTTTTCTAACGGTGCTATCGATGGTGATGGACATAAGGTGGATTATACAACGAAC
>Ga0208958_1000648_pt1 | contig 40969 bp, 49 predicted proteins | sample RifOxyB1_FD_184032 | JGI IMG/M metagenome (GOLD analysis project Ga0208958, IMG submission 184032) | Soil microbial communities from Rifle, Colorado - Rifle Oxygen_injection B1 (SPAdes) | ecosystem: Environmental > Terrestrial > Deep subsurface > Rock core/Sediment | place: Rifle, Colorado...
TAACTCGCGACATGATTTCCTGCCTCTGCTCGGCAGTTAACGACGGATATCCTCTTGGCATAAGTTTTGTTTTTATTCAGGATACAACGAGAACATACTAAGTGTCCAATTTTCGGGGTACCTGCCACAGAAGAGTATTTAAAACCGTTGCTGGAAGATTTATTGAATCAGTTTCCTTACGTGATAATCAATTTTCATTCCGATAATGGTTCAGAATACATCAACAAAGTGGTGGCTGGATTGCTAAACAAACTATTGATAAAACAAACCAAATCGCGGGCGAGGCATTCAAATGACAACGGGCTGGTTGAGGGTAAAAACAACTTTGTGATCAGAAAACATATCGGATACAGATTTATCGCAAAAGGATATGCTAAAAACTTTAATTCATTTTACAAAGATTGTTTTAACACATACTTAAACTTTCACCGGCCTTGCGGATTTGCCACAACAACGATTGATAAAAAAGGGAAAGAAAAAAAGATTTACAATGTTTACTTAACGCCATATGCAAAATTAAAATCGATGAAAAACGCAAAACAATATTTGAAACCGGGCATAACTTTTGAAACATTAGACAGGATTGCTTTCGTGAAATCAGACAACGAATTTGCCGAATTTATGCAAAAAGAAAAACAAGAATTATTCAATAATTTTAAAAGTCAAAAGCTTCAGTTCCCTACAACCTTTTCCAACAAAACAATGTCCGAGATTTCAGGGTCCTTTCTTGATTAGAAAATACTGAGCGCCGTCTACTCTTTTCGGAATAGGAAAAAGAAGTTTGCCCGCCGCGCCTGCGGCGCGGGACTCGGCGGACAAAAAATAAAGGTAATTCCAAAAACGAAATTTTAAAATTGTCGGCGGAATATAAAATTAAAAACTTCTAAAAACTATGATTAAATACTTTATCTATTGTCGTAAATCAAGCGAGGACGAGGAAAGGCAAATTTTGTCTATTGAGGCCCAGCTCGCCGAGTTGAGAGAGTTTGCCAAGCAAAACAATCTTTTCGTGGTTAAAGAATATTACGAAAGTAAAACCGCCAAAGAGCCTGGCCGAGAAGTTTTTAATTTTATGATGTCGGAAATTGAAAAAGGCAACGCTTCGGGAATTTTAGCGTGGAATCCCGACAGGTTGGCGAGAAATAGCATAGACGGCGGGCGCGTTATTTATTTGGTAGACACTGGAAAAATTACCTCGCTAAAATTCCCCACATTTTGGTTTGAGCCAACGCCACAGGGAAAATTTATGTTGAGCGTTGCCTTTGGTCAAGCAAAATACTACACCGACAATTTAAGAGAAAACATTTTGCGAGGAATTAGGCAGAAAATCAGGCGAGGCGAGCTTTCGGCAAAAGCCCCGCTCGGATATTTCAATGAGCCAAGATTGAGAACGATTGAACCTGACAAAAAAACTTTAAACAAAGTAAAAGAAGTTTTAAGGGCTTTTGCAACGAGCAAGTAAAAGAAAATTGTCAAAAAGTTTCTTTGCCTGACGATTGGCGGGAAAAATATATTGCCAAAGTTGGCGAATGGGAAAAGGAAAACAGCCAATCGTCAAATTTTTTCGCTCAAAATCTCAAAACCGAACTTTCCGCCATTAAAATAAAAATAGACCGCTTAATGGACGGCTATCTTGAAGGCGGTTTTGAACTTGTAGAATTTCAAGAAAAGAAAAACAAACTAATGGCGGAAAAGAAAGATATTGAGGAAAAATTATCCGATTTTGAGCGAAAAGGAAATCATTGGCTCGAACTCGTCAGAAATTGGATAATTGAAGCCAATCAAGCCAAAAATTTCGTTTTAGAGAACAATTTTTCAGAAATGAAAAATTTTATCAAAAAAATCGGCTCGAACCGCCGAATTTTGAACCAACGGCTTTTTGTAGATTTCAAAAAGCCGTGGAATTACCTTTATTTTTTGTCCGCCGAGTCCCGCGCTCGCAGCGCGGGCGAGGCGAAAATCTTGCGAAATCTACGAATGTGGACCTGGGGGGAGTTGAACCCCCAACCTTTCGCATGCCATGCGACTGCGCCGCCATTGCGCCACAGGCCCTTGTTGATTTTTAGTATAGGTTATTTAGCGCTAATTTTCAAGTTGTAAAAAAAATAGCCAAAGTGTGGGTCGCACAGTGGCTCTCGGCGAATGGGTCTGCAATTTTAGAAAAATTGGCAGACAAAAGAAACAATCTCGCCTGGATAAAAGGCGGCCACCCCAATTACGGCAAGAAATGCCGTAAATAGAATGTAGAAAAGTTCTTCGCTCTTTTCCATTTGTTGCTCCTTTTCAAAAAACTACCATTTGCCCCTATAGTTAATTATAGCATATATAAATACCCATGTCAATAACATGTCGCACAATAAAAGTCCGCAAGTTTTGCCTGCGGACTGGGTTTAGACATCTTCGTCTGCCAATTGCAAAAGTGAATTGGCAATCACCTGCATAATTTCTTCCTTGGCAGAAATTTGCTGAAGCTCTCCCCTGCCAAAATGGATTGGCTCGCCAATTTTCAGCTGGATGCTTTTCTTCTTGGGAAACCTAAGTCTTGTAAACAGGCGCTCGGTCATTGAATTTGGCAAAAACTTTTCGCTTCCGTCAATCCAGACAGGAACAACTGTTGCTCTGGTTTTTGCCACCAGCAGGGCTACGCCCTTTCTCAAAACTCTGATTTTCTTGCGTTTCTTACTTCGCAAAAAAACTGTTCCGCGGCAAGTTCTGCCGCCTTCGGGAAAGATTATTATTACCCTTCCTTGGTCTATGGCCTTTTTAATTCGCAAAAATGAAATAGCTTCTGCGCGCTTATTCCCTCTTTCAACCGGAATCAGAAATGGCCTTAGCCAAAACCAATACCACGAGTCATAAAAATTGCTTTTGTCGGCAACAATCAACGGCCCATATTTTAACGGGTGCAGCAAATATCCCCTAAAAAACAACGCGCTGATTAAAAATGGGTCCAGCATAGACGGATGATTTGCCACCAGAATTATCCGCTGCTTAAAATGTGGGAACCTTTCCCAGTGCGTCACGCGAACATATTTTAACTGGCACATAATTAAAAACGCGCCAGCCAGCAACATCCCAAACGGATAAATTACAAAGTTCAGCAAAGCAAATCCTAAAATTATCCTCAATCTTCTTTTCACGTTTATTCCCTTTCTGTCGGTGAAAAAAGCCCGGTATTAAGCCGGGCACTGTAGCGTTTGTTCAAGACTGTTTTCTTCTTTTCTTTTCCTTCCGCCTTTTCCAGAGCCTGCAAAACAGGCGAATTTGGTGAAGAGAAAAAGAAACCCAGATGCTCAAGATTACTATGCGGTCGCATGCCAAAGCGACTGGACCTACAAAATAACCCAGAACTCCAATGAAGGCTGCCAACGCCATAAGCAAATCAATGATTATTAGAGCCGGCGGCAAGTGCGGACGTTTAATCCTCAACGCGGGCCTCCTGCGAAATTTCTTGTTCGGGAGATGCGCACAAAATGCTTTTCACACACGGATATCTGCCGGTCAAACTCCTTTTGAAATCGCGCACGTTTGTGGTGTCGAGAACTTCAATGCTTACACAAAAAAGTCCGTGGTGAAAAAGCGTTCTCAAAACCGTAAAATCTGAAGCTCTTTGCAGCCCGGCTTTTACGTTATCGGCGTCGAGTTTGTTTTCTACAACTGCAAGAAGAAGCATTCTCTATCTCCTTAAATATTGACAACGAACTTTTTCTAACTCTGTGCCCTTGTCGAGACTCGAACTCGAAACCAATTCCTTAAAAGGGAACTGCTCTACCAATTGAGCTACAAGGGCAAGCCTCCGCTCTGGCGGAGGAATTTTCAATTTTAAATAACCATGCTGTCATTGCGAGGAACAAAGTGACGAAGCAATCCAGAGCTATAGATTGCCGCGTCGCCCTTACAGGATCTTCGACCTGTGGGCTCCTCGCAATGACAAAAATTCAATTATAAGCCTTCTTTTTTAAGCTGGTCAAATAATTCTTTTTGTTTTCTTGATAATTTTTTCGGAGTTTTTACGCGCAATTCAACATATAAATTTCCTCTGCCGTATCCGCCAAAATGCGGAATTCCCTTTCCAGAAATTCTCAAAACCTTTCCAGATTCTGTCCCCGCTGGCACTGTCAATAAAATATTTGTGCCTTCCAAAGTTTTCAATTCAATTTCATCTCCCATAGCTGCTTGCGAAAAAACAATTTCCGATTCGGCAAACAAATCGTCTCCTCTTCTTTCAAATACCGAATGCTGTTTTACGAAAATCCTTACAAATAAATTACCTGGTTTTGCTCCCTTTTTTCCCGCCTCGCCCTTTTCGTCAACTCTAATAACTTGATTTGTATCAATGCCAGCTGGAATAATAACTTCAATTGTTTCATCGCCCTTAATTCTGCCTTCGCCTTTGCAAACATTGCACGGCTTTTCAGGAATTGTACCTTCGCCTTTGCATTCAGGGCATGTTGCCAATGTTGTATAACTTCCAAAGACTGTTTTTTTTACATGCTGGACCTGCCCTATCCCTCGACATGAAAAACATTCTTTGATTTTACTGCCGGGTTCAGCTCCAGCTCCCGCGCATCGCTGGCAAACAATTTGCTTTGCCAAATCTATTTTTTCAACAGATTCTTTTAAGGTTCTTTCTAAATTTATCTCAATATCAACTTGTATGTCCTTTCCACGCCTTGCATCCCTTTTGCTTCGCCTTCCGCCCCAGCCCGAGGCTGGTCCGCCTTGGGCGGAAAAAAATTCAGCAAACACATCGCCAATATCTCCAAAATCAAATTCAAAATCTTCAGATGAAGGCCGGTTTCCCCAAGTCCAGTTAAAACCAGTATCTCCCCCGGGTCCGCCTGCTTGATCAAAAACTTTGCCAAACTGGTCGTATTGCTGTCTTTTTGCAGTATCTGAAAGCACTTGATAAGCTTCGTTTATCTCTTTAAACTTTTTTTCATCTCCGCCTTTGTCTGGGTGGTATTTGTGAGCCAATTTATGAAATGCTTTTTTTATTTCGTCTTGGGAAGCTGTTTTAGAAATTCCCAAGAGTTCGTAATAGTCCATTTATTTGCTGTCATTGCGAGAAAGGAGCGAAGCGACTGACGAAGCAATCTGGAGTTATAGATTGCCGCGTCGCCTGCTGGCTCCTCGCAATGACAAAAATATTATTTTTGCTCGGTGTATTTTCCTTCTTCGGCTTTAGGTTCTTCTCCATCTTTTGGTTTATCCTCTCCAGCTGGCGGGGTTTGCTTTGTCTCGCCAGAGCCTTTGGCGTCGGTGGACTGCTTGTACAGCTCTGCTCCGACTTTCTGAATCGCGTCCGACAATTCTTTTGTTTTATCCTTAATGCTTTCTATATTATCACCTTTTTGAGCGTCTTTCAAGGCGCTAATTTTGTCTTTTACCTCGCCGAAGATTTTGGCGAAGGCTGGTTCAACTTCTTTTGCAACATTATCTTTTAAAGTTTTTTCAGAAGTATAAACCAAAGCGTCGGCGGTATTTTTTATTTCAATTATTTCCTGTTTCTTTTTATCGTCTGCGGCATGGATTTCCGCGTCTTTTTTCATCCTCTCAACTTCCTCTTTTGAAATACCGGACGACCCTTCAATTTTTATTGATTGACTTTTTCCAGTTGCTTTATCTTTCGCGGAAACATTCAAAATCCCATTTGCGTCAATATCAAAACTTACTTCAATTTGCGGAACACCTCTTTGAGCCGGCGGTATGCCGTCTAAAATAAATCTTCCCAAAGTTTTATTGTCTTGGGCCATTGGCCTTTCACCCTGTAAAACATGCACATCCACAGAAGTCTGGCTGTCGGATGCCGTTGAAAACACTTGGTTTTTTGCGGTTGGCACGGTTGTATTTTTCGCAATTAAAATTGTATTTACTCCGCCAAAAGTTTCAATTCCCAAAGAAAGCGGTGTTACGTCAAGTAATAAAACATCTCGCACATCGCCCTGCATAATTCCTCCTTGGACAGCCGCTCCAATTGCAACAACTTCGTCGGGATTTACTTCTTTATTCGGCTCTTTTCCAAAATATTTTTTTACTTCTTCTTGCACTTTGGGCATTCTTGTCTGTCCTCCAACCAATACAACTTCATTTATATCTTTTGACTCCAATCCCGCCTCTTTCATTGTTTTATCAATTAAAGAAATAGATTTGTCCAAATAATCAGCCACCATATCTTCCAATTGCGCCCTTGTCAGTTTTAAATCCAAATGTTTGGGCCCATTTTGGTCTGAAGTAATAAACGGCAAATTTATCTGAGCTTCCAAACTTGAAGATAATTCAATTTTTGCTTTTTCCGCCGATTCTTTAATTCTTTGCAAGGCCAAGTTGTCCTGCTGTAAATCAACTCCGTTGCTTTTTTTAAATTCGGCAACAATCCAATTCATAATCCGCTGGTCAAAATCATCTCCGCCCAAATGCGTGTCGCCCCCGGTAGCTTTCACCTCAACCGTATCAGCTCCCACATCCAGAATAGATATATCAAAAGTTCCTCCGCCAAAATCATAAACCACAATTTTTTCGTCTTTCTTTTTATTCAGGCCGTAAGCCAATGCCGCGGCAGTGGGTTCGTTAATAACTCTTTTTACGTCGAAGCCGGCAATTTCTCCGGCAATTTTTGTGGCTTTTCTCTGCGAGTCGTCAAAATATGCCGGGCAAGTAATTATCGCTTCTGTAATTGTTTCGCCAAGTTTTGCTTCCGCGTCTGCTTTTAATTTTTGCAAAATCATTGCGGAAATTTCCGCCGGGTTAAGCCACTTATCGCCCATTTTAACATCCACTCCGCCATCGGCAGACTCTCTAATTTCGTACGGCAATAATTTCTTGTCGCGCTGAACTTCCGCGTCAGAAAATTTTCTGCCAATTAATCTTTTTACGGAAAAAATTGTGTTGTGCGGATTTGTGACGGCTTGCCTTTTTGCCAATACTCCAACAACCCGTTCCCCGCTTTTTGAAATTGCAACAATTGACGGCGTAGTTCTGGCGCCTTCTTTATTTTCAACAATTTTCGCCTCGCCAGATTCTACAACCGCCATTGCCGAAAACGTTGTCCCCAAGTCTATTCCAAGTATTTTGCTCATTTTTTTGTATTTTATTTTTATTTTATTATTATATTTTTTATTTTTTTCTCATAACCGACAAATTTAATCGGTTATGCGGAAGATAAACTAAACTTCAGCCTCCCATTCCTTGAAAAATTCCTTAAGATACGCTTCCATAAATTTGTGCCGCGGAATTGCAATCTTTTTTGCGGTTTTGGTATTTAATATATCTTTAAGAAGCAGAATTTTTTCGTAGAAATGATTTATGCCCGAGCTTTTATTCTTTTTATATGCTTTTGATGATTGGTTTGGTTTTGGTTTTATTTTTGGGTCATATATTGCTCTTCCAACGGTTCCGCCATAAGCGAATACTCTGGCAATACAGATGGCTCCAATGGCGTCTAATCTGTCGGCATCCTGAACAATTTTTCCTTCCAATGTTGTAATGCCATTTTTGTGGTTAACTCCCTTAAAAGAAACATTGTCAACAATATCACAAATGTGTTTTATGGCTGGCTCATCAACATTTAATTTTTTAAGCAATTCTCTGGATTTCTTTGAACCTGCTTTTTCGTCATTATTAAATTTCCAATCGCCGATGTCGTGCAACAGAGCACCCAACTCAATTATAAATAAATCCCCTCCTTCTTTTTTCTGTATTTTTTTTGCCATTTTCCAAACCCGATAAACGTGCCACCAGTCGTGCCCGCTGGGATCACCGTCAAATTCTTTTTTTATATGTCCCGCAATTTTTTCAATGATTTTTTCTTTATTTATCATCCGTAATTTTTATTTACTAATTTTTACGCGAGCAACACGGATTAGTTTGCCGTGTAATGTGTAGCCGCGCTGAATTTCTTCAATTACTGTCCCAATTTCTTTCAATCCAGAATCATCGCTCACCTCTTCAACCACTTCCATAAATTCAGGATTAAACGCCTCGCCTATTGTCCTTATTGGCTCAATTCCCTCTTTTTGTAAAAAATCTGAAAGCTGTTTTTTAATTTGAAGAAATCCTTCGGCAAATTCTTTGTTGTCTGGAATATGTTTTTCTGCCAAACACAAATTATCTAAAACCGGCAAAAGTTTTAAAATTAATTCTTCGTTTGCATATTTTACAAGGCTTGAAATTTTTTCCATTTCCTCCTTTTTATAGTTCAAAAAATCAGCTCGCTCGCGTTTCCAGCCATTTAAATATTCTTCGCATTTGAGTTGAAGCGTCTTCAACTCATCATTTTTTTCTTCATTTTCCATACTGCCATTATAACCGAAAAAATTAAAAAATCAAGAGGCAAAACGCTGTTTTTTCGCGAATAAAAGCAAGCCAAAACATGCAATAAGCGACATAACTGCTCCAAAGTAAAACGGAACGGGCGCGCCGAATTTGTCCCATAAAAAGCCTGCTAAAAAACTGGCAGGCAAAATTGTCAGCCCAACTGCCATTCCGTAAATTCCAAAAGCTTTTCCGCGACGCGAGGCCGGCACAATGTCTGCAAGCAATGCGCGTGAAACACCTTCGCTTGTCGCATAATAAACTCCGTAAAAAGCGTACAAAAACCAAATTAAAATTGGCCCCGAGGCAAAGGCAAATCCTAAATAAACCAAAGCGAAAGCAAGCCAGCCGATAAGAAGCGTGGGAATTCTGCCAATTTTATCAGACAAGCTTCCAAATGGAACTGCAGCCAACGCATAAATTAAATTGAAAAGCGCAATAACCAAAGGAATTTGGAGCAAAGTAATTCCCAAATTTTTTGCCCGTAAAATTAGAAATGCGTCAGATGAATTGCCCAATGTGAAAATCATTATTATAAAAATAAAAATATAAAAATTTTTCGGCAATTTTCCTGTGTCATTGTACTTACTCTGGATTGCTTCGCTGCGGCTCGCAATGACAACCAGTGGAAGTTCACGCAGTTTAAAGACAAGTAAGAGCGTTATAATCAACGGTACGGCAGAGAAAAGCAAAATTTTATGATAAAGCGATGCGCTGCCCTGAAAAATCCACAATAAAACAAATAAAATTAACGGCCCAGCAACGCTTCCCAAAGTGTCCAACATTCTGGCAATTCCAAAACTTTTTCCGCGGGTTTCCTTTGCAGACGAGCCAGCCACCAGCACATCTTTTGGCGGATCTTTGATTCCCTTGCCTGTCCCGTCTAATAATCTTAGGCCAACCACCCACCCAATAGATGTAAAAAACACAAGCAAAATCCGGCCGATCATTGATAAAAAATATCCCAAAAAAATTATGGGCTTTTGCTTGCTAAATTTATCGGACAAATATCCCGAAGCAATTTTTAAAATTTGCGCGCTGGCGCCTACAATGCCTTCGGCAATTCCAACAACAGTTTTGTCAAAACCTAATATTGAGGTCAAATAAATCGGTAAAATTGGTGAAAAAATATCTTGGCTTATCCCGCCAAAAAAACTCAACCACCCCACATACCAAACATTTCTGTTTTTAGCCTCATTTTTCATTTAACCATTCTAAATATTTTTAAGCAATTTTGCAAATTTTTCCTGCACAGCCGAAAGTTTTGGATTTATAACAACCTGGCAATATGCTTCATTCGGACGATTTTTGTAATAATTTTTATGGCTTGTTTCCGCCGGATAAAAAACATCCAAACTTCTCACTTCCGTAACAATTGGCTTGCCAATTCTGCTTGACTTGTTGAGTTTTTCAATAAATTTTTTTGAAGTTTTCTTTTGCGCTTCAGTTGTATACAAAATAATCGATCTGTATTGCTCTCCCACGTCGTTTTCTTGCCGATTGATTGTTGCAGGATCGTGAACTGCAAAAAATACTGTAAGTATGTTTTTAAAAGAAATTATCCGCGGATCAAATTCTATTTTGACAACTTCGGCGTGGCCGGTTTTCCCCGCGCAAACTTCTTCATAAACCGGATTTTCTGCGCTCCCTCCGGCGTATCCTGGCTCCACAGAAATAATTCCTTTTAACATTTTGAAAACAGCTTCAGTACACCAAAAACACCCTCCTCCAAGGACAATTGTTTCTCGGTTAAAAGTATCTTCCAAAATATCATCCACGGATTTATTTTCCAATTATTTCATTGCAAATACATTAAAAAAAGCCCGGCTTAGGACGATTTTTTAAACTTGGTCCTGTTTTTATTTTCCAATTTTTAGCATATCTATTTCAAAAATAAGAGTTGCGTTTGGAGGAATTACTCCGCCCGCTCCCTGCGAGCCATAAGCTAATTGCGGAGGAATTGTCAATTTTCTTTTTTCTCCAATTTTCATTCCCACAAGCCCAAGCTCCCAGCCTTGAATTACGCTGTTTTGTCCAAGCGTGAGTGAAAACGGCTGGCCGCGGTCAATTGATGAATCAAATTTTTTACCGTCTAAAAGAGTTCCCACATAATTTACTGTCGCATAATCACCGGCTTTTGCGGCTTCTCCTGTTCCCTGTTTTAAAATTTCAACTTTCATTCCTTGAATATCAAAACTTAAAGGGCTTTGTTCAGATAACGATGCTGTTGATGTTGAAGGCATATTATTAATTTTTGGCAAAACAAAATATATTGCCAATGCTATAATTATTATTACTGCTATTGCGAAAATTATTGTTGCATTTTTGCTCATATTTTTTACTTAATTTTATTTAATTTTATTTTACAATGCATAAAAAAATATTACAATAACTGCGGTTATAAAAATTATTAAGGAAGCAGTAACAATATTTTTTATTTTCATAATTAATATAGCTGGAATTCTTCTATGTGTATATTTTTTTTAAAAAAACCAAATTTTAAAAATTGGGTTTTCAGCGATTGCATCAAAACAGGAGGACCACAAACAAAAATATCTCTATCCAAAAAATCTTGCGTTGTTTTGCATATGGCATCGGCGCTAATAAATTTTTCTTTTGATGTATCCCAAAATTTAACGTTTAAATTTTTACTTGCCCGTGAAATTTCCTCAATTTCCCGCTTAAACGCAAAACAATTTTCGTTTTTCGCGGAATAATACAAATCAATTTTATAATCTGAATCTTTTACTGGCAAGCTCCTCAACATGCTTAAAAATGGAGTAATGCCAACTCCTCCGGCAATCCAAATTTGCTTTTTATTTGAATATTTCTGAAAATTAAAAACTCCAAAAGGCCCTTCAAATTTTGCAAAATCTCCGGCTTTTAAGCCGCTTATTTTATTTGTATAGTCGCCCGATTCTTTTATGGCGATTCTCAAGGGCTGGCCGGGAGCCGAACTGAAGGAAAACGGATGAAGCTCTTTTGACAATGCTTTGCTGTAAAATTTAATAAAAGCAAATTGCCCTGCGTTAAAACTTATTTTATTTCCGCCGGCCGGCGCAAATTCTATTTCCCATATTTTATCTTCAAAAGCCTTAACATTTTTTACCGCGTAGCCATAGGTTTGCACCAAAAAATTTGGAAAAAGCGTCCGATAAAAATAAGCTATTATCGCAGCAATCCCCAAAATAAACAAATAAATTTTTAGAGGCTGATTTGATGCCACGTCGCTTCCAATTAAAAAAGTGTGCAAAAATGCAAAAATAAAAGCAACCCCCATAAATTTATGGGTAAATTTCCAAATCTGGTATTTTAATTTTGCATAAAAAGTTATTACAAGCGCGGCAATCATTAAAGAAAGCCCTATTATTCCAAAGTTTTGCGACCAATACGCGCCAGGCAGTAAAAATTGCGCCATGCCTTTAAAAGAAGTAGAAAAATATCCGAATGCCAAAAGCAAAGGATGGAACAACAATAAGCAAAATGCCAATCCACCCAAAGTGTGATGAACCGTGTATGACTCGTTTATACCCCTAAAAAGTTTGTCGAAAATTTTCAGGCGCGAGGATAAAATTATAACTAAAGAAAACATTGCAAATCCGCAAAGCCCGGCAACGTTTCCCATGCTTATTATTAAAACATTCAAATTAGAAATTTGCGGTATTAAAGGAGCCGTAAAAATCCACAGTAATAGGGGTGTTGCAGAAAAAATTCCTAAAATCCAAAACCCCGAATTTTCTAAAATGTTATTTTGCTTCATACAATATACATTTCTTGGCCGTATCCCCCAACTCCAATAAATTCCGCCTCGCCCTTTAATATTTTTTCGAACGGCCGGCAGGCAAAGCATCCCTCAGAACCTTTTTTACAATTAAATTCTTTTTTTTCTCTGGCTTGTTTAATTTTTTTTGCTATTTCAAGCACGTCTTCATAAGCTTTTTTCGCATCAGGTAAATTAACCAAAACAGGTTTTTCGTCGCGCTCTAAATACCAATAAGCAGCTCCAGAAACTTTTCTTTTCTGCAAATTATTCAAAAGCAAAAGGTAAATTGGCAGCTGAAGCGAACCTTCTTTTTCTTCATTTTTGCCGGTTTTAAAATCAATTACGCGTATGCTGTCATCTTGTTCAATATATTCTAACCAGTCAATTTTTCCGTTCAAAATAATATTTTCTTTTTCAGACAAGAAAAAATTCGGGGGCATAGCGTTGTTTGCAAGGGCGAGTTTTATTGTTTTTTTAGCCAAAGGCCCGGGATTTTTTTCAACTCTTAAAACCATTACCCTTCCGCGCTTTTTTGCTTCTTTTTCTTCTTGATCGTTTTTAAATCCGCCTTGCTTGCCGGAAACTTTTTTCCATTGCTCCTCAAAAACTTCTTCTAAAGATTTTTTAAACCTGTCTTCTGCTTTGTATTTTGAAAGCCCTTCCAAAGTTTCATGCACCGCAATTCCCAAAGAAAGCGAAGGCGAAGTTATGTTTATTTTCCTGCCTTTTTCATTTTTATAAACATTGCGCAAAAAATAAAGCCGCGGACATTTTAAAAAGTCGCCGATTGACGAATGTGAAACCCAAACTGCGTTATATTTATCTGCCATAAATATATTTTACCTTAATAATTTTATTTTAACTCAAGTTCAGCCTGCACTGTAATCCTTTGGTAATCTTTGCCCGGCGGCCAGCAGCTAATTAATGTTAAAATATTATTATCTGCATTTAAATTATCTTGCGGAACATCCGCACCCCGTTTAATTATTGTTTTCTGTTTTACTGTGTATGTGTATTGCTTGCTGTTTAAATCAATTGAAATTGTATCGCCGGCGGCCAGCTTATCTAAATTCGTAAAAACCCAATCGTATTTTATTTTTGGCCAACCGGGAGGAGCAGAATGCCCTAAAATAATAATCTGACCCTGCTGACCGGGATACACAGACCCAGGATAAAAAACAACGCCTTTATTCAAATCTTTTGTTAATAAATCTTTATCTGCGCTGTCTGAAAAAATTATTGGAACTGAAATGGATAATTTTGGAATTTCAAGCGTATTTTGTTTGTCTGTATAATTTGTTTTTATTTCTCTTAAAACCGGCACAGACATTTCCTGGCTATGGTTTGGATAAAAATAAGGAGTGATGGCATTTGCGTCTATTGAAGGATAGGGATTGAAAAAATCGCTTACTAAGCCCGAAACTTCTTTGTAATTAAAAATCCACGAAACATCATTCCAGTTTATAATCAAAAAACTCGCCAGATATACTGCCACAGCAATTTTCAAAATTTTCTTTGCATTTTCTTTATCCATAAATTTGCAAAATTTGTGCTCCCAGCCGGATTTGAACCGGCGTTGCGCCCGTGAGAGGGGCGCGTCCTAAACCGGGCTAGACGATGGGAGCCAATTGCAAATTCAATTTAACATAAAAATTACTTTTTGTCTATTTTTGCCGGATCGTAGTCTGGCGGGATTTTCCAGTAATTTATTATATATTGCGCCAATTCCTTAAAAACCGGAACTGCTGATAAAGATGACTTCGGAACTTTTGGATTATCAAGTTTAACCAATATTAAAAATTGCGGGTTAAATGCTGGTCCATAACCCACAAAACTTTGAATTGTTTTATCCGGTTCGTATCCCTTTCCATTTTTTAGCGGAACTTGGGCGGTTCCGGTTTTACCGGCCAAATAATATCCTGGAACTTTTGCAACGCTGTTAAACCCTTTATCAACAACGTTAATTAACATTGAAGTTAGGTTTGAAATTGTCTGCTGGGAAACAATGGGCTGGGAAATTTCAGGCTTTGTTATTGACTCATCTTTTCCGTTTACAATTTTTTCAACAATATACGGTTTTACCAATTTTCCTCCGTTTGCAATGGCGCAAAATCCCGTTGCAATTTGAATTGGAGTCAGTTCAATTCCCTGCCCGAAAGAAGCCGTGGCAAAGTTAATATTAGAGCCATTTTTCAATAAATCATTGCGCGAGTAAACTTCGCCTTGCAAATCAATTCCGGTTTTTTCAAAAAATCCGAATTTATCCAAATAATCTAAAAAAATATTATGCGGAATTTGCTCTTGCGCAAAAACCGCTCCGGTATTTATTGAATTCTCCAAAACTTGCGTCATCGTCTGTTTATCATAAACTTCATTGGCAAAATTATGTATGGTGTATATTCCATATTTTAAGGATCCTGTGTCAACATAGGTTGAGTCAGGAGTTATCTTTCCTTCATTTAAAGCCGAAGCCATTGTAAAAGGTTTCATTATGGAGCCGGGCTCAAAAAGTTTTTGCACGGCGCTGTTCTGAAAAATTCCCAAATCTTTTTCTTTTGAAAAACTATTCAAATCAAAACTCGGGAAATTAGCCATAGCCAGAATTCTGCCTGAATCGGGTTTCATTACAATTATCTGCCCGGATTCAATGTCCAATTTTTCTTTTACTTTTTTTAACAAAGCTTCCGCCTGAAATTGTATATTGTAATCTATGGTCAAATAAATATCAGAGCCGTCCAAAGAAATTTGACTTGAATCGGAAAAAATTGAGCCTAAGCCGGATTTTTCTTCTTTAACTCCTGATTTGCCTTTTAAAATTTCGTCATAATAGCCTTCAACGCCGTATTGACCAGCTCCCTCTCCGCCCAAAAATCCAAGAGCCTGCGAGGATAGATTTCCTTGAGGATAAAACCTTTCGGGCGTGTTTTGCCACGACAAACCCTTTAAATTAAGCAATTTTATTTTATCTATTTCACTGACCAGCAAATCTCTTTTTAAAACAACATATAAATCGGCGCCGTTTATTTCTGAAAGTATCTGTTCTTTTGTCTCGCTAACATTTTTGCTGAGAATTTCAGCAAAAGATTCTTTGTTTGGAATTTGGCTTACATTTGCGGAAATTGTCCAGCTATCTTTGTTTATTGCCAAACTTTTAACTTCGCCCGATCCCTTTTTCCCTTTTGTTTCCTGGCTATTTTCGCACAAAATTTCTCCGCGAGAACCGGTAATACTTGAAAAGCCGACTTGCTGTCCCAAGGCTTGCGCCTCAAAAAGCTTGCGTTCTACAATTTGAAGAAAAAACAGGCGGCTGACCACAGCTGCCCCGAAAAGAAAAATTAAAATTGAAACCGTATTTACCCTCCAATTCGCAAACTTTTTCATCTCTTAATTGCAACTGAATTATCTGGAATTTGTATATATTTTACCGAAGTTGTTTTTTGAAAATTCATTGCCTGGATTTTTTCAAGGGTGCTTCCCAAAAAGCTGCTTTCCGCAAAAGAAACTTCCAAATTTTTATTTTCATATGACAGTTTGCTGATTTGGTTTTCGTAAGTGTTTACCAAATAAGACCCTTTTGTCAAATCGTTAATTTGCCAAACATAAAAAACCAAAAGGCACAAACTTGCAAAAAGGCCGGCAAAGCAAACTATTTTCCAGCTTATTTTAATTTCAGGAAAGCTAACTTTTGATAAATTTAATACTGTAGTTGTCATATTATTATATCTTTATTACAGCTCGCAATTTAGCTGATCGCGATCTTGGATTTTTGCCAAGTTCGTCTCGGCCTGCTGTAACCGGTTTTTTAGTTAATATTTTAAATAATTTATTTTTTTTGAAAAAATCTTTTACAATTCTGTCTTCCAGCGAGTGGAAAGATATCACAACTAATCTTCCTTGTGGCTGTAAAACAGAAAGCGCCTGCGGCAAAACCCTTTTTATATTTTCCAATTCGTCATTTACCGCAATCCGTAAAGCTTGAAATGTTCTGGTGGCATAGTGTATTTTACCCCGCCAATACACGCTTGGCGTTGCGTCTTTTATTATTTCTATTAACTGGAACGTGGTTTTTATTCTCCCCTGTTTACGCTGTTCAACAATATTTTTTGCAATTTTCTTTGAAAATTTTTCTTCTCCGTAGTCCCGTAAAATTTCCTCAATTTTTTCTTCCGGATATTCGTTTACAATTTTTTCTGCTGTCAAATATCCGGTCAAATCGTTGTATCGCATATCCAGACCCTGGTCCACCTGAAAAGAAAATCCCTTGTGCGTACCTTCCAGCTGGGCCGAAGACATTCCCAAATCAAGCAGAATTCCGGAAACTGGGCCAAAATTTTTCCTTTCAATAATTTCTTTTAAATTTGTGTAGGAATCGTTTGTCAAAACCACTCTGTCTTTATAAATTGCTTCTAGCCAATGGCTATACACAATTTGCTGGGGGTCTAAATCAATACCCAAAACTTTTCCATTCGGGCCTGTACTATTTAAAATATCTTCAGAATGCCCTCCCTCGCCCACTGTGCAATCAACAAAATTTTCGTTTTGCTTTGGGTCTAAATATTCTAAAACTTCTTTTTTTAAAACAGCTGTGTGTATCACTAAATTTTTAAATTTTTAAATTTTTCAATTTTTAAATTCCAAGACTTCCCAATTTAGAAACAATCTCGTCCACACCTTTCTCAGCTTCCTTTTTGTATTTTTCCCATTTTTCAGAATCCCAAATTTCAAGGCGATTTGACAATCCGCAAATTACCACATTTTTTTTCAAGCCCGCATAATCTTTTAAGTAATCTGGCACCAATATTCTGCCCAGCTTATCAAGCGAGACCTCCATAGCTCCTGCCAAAATCATTCTGGTAAAAGACCTTGCTTCTGCCTGGCTAATTGTTAAAGCCCCAAGCTTATCTGACATAATTTTCCACTCCATTTCTGTATATACCGCAAGACAGCCCTCAATTCCTCTTGTGATTATAACTTTGTCGCCCAGCTCGCCTCTAAATTTCGCAGGCAAAGCCAAACGCTTTTTAGTATCAATTGTATGTTCGTATTGTCCTATTAACATGTTTTACCCACAGTTATCCACTTACTTCCACTTTATATTATTTATACTCCACTTTATAGTATGCTGTCAACAGTATTAATATTCCATTAAAAATAGTCGTAAAATCGCCGTTTTAGCCTGACTTATCCACAGTTGCTATTTTCACATTTGTCGCACAATAAAAAAGCCCGAACGGAAACCGTTGGGCTTTTGCGAAATTTGGTTGTGCCGGTATTCGCTTTTTCTGCTAATGCAGACCGACTTTGGTTTACTGGCCGTAAAATGCCGGGAAGTTTTTGAGGCCGTCGGGCAGGAAAACCTGCGCCTCGGTATCGGGTTCAACTTCCATGCCCATAGCCACTCTCGTTGAGCGATCAAACTGCCAATCGCAGAACTCTTGCTCTTTACGCAAAATCCAATCTTCAATCTGTTTGGCATCCGGCTCCACAAATGAAAGCCTCTTGCCGAACTTTGCCAGACGCGCATTGAGATTAAACATCGCCGACCCCCACAACAAGTTAGGGTCAGAATCGCGCGCAATAAGCCCAAGCTCCGCCAAGTGCCGATGGCACAAACGAAACTTCTGCTCGTCGCCTACAAAATTCTTGAAGATTCGGAAAATGCTCCGGAAACCGAGCTTTCTTTCCCGATAGTGATCCCAGGTGCTCATTGGAATCCCGTAGTAAAGTCCATGACCCTTGAGCCACCGAATCAGGCAGCGATCAAAGCTTTGGCAGATGACAAATCTTCCTCTCTCATCATACCGCCAAACCTGGCCGAACTTCGTGTGCAAACAGTGGATCGACGGTGAAATCAACCCGCCTTTAATGTCCTGCTGGGCGGTCGCAGTGAAGTACAGCATCACCGTATTATGGCTCACGCGGAAAGCCAAGACTTCGTTCATTGTGACATCCCTAACACGGAAATACCGCTCAAGGTTGTCAGAAACTTCGATGTCCTTGGCCATCACTTGCATTTCGCCAAATTTCATTCCGGTGAAGTGTTGCCGAATCGCCAGACGCAGGTCTGCGGAAACCCTTGGAACAGCAACAACAATATCAATATCGCCGTTGCCGTCCATTTCAGCCGCAAAGTCCGGATGTTCACCATTCAACCCTGAAATCACTTTCAGGATTTTTCTGGCAATTCCCCCTTTCACGCCCACGCCAACGGGCATGTCTTCAAGTATTGCCGACCAATCGGGCAGGCAACCCAGGTCCAACTCTTTCGACTGGACAAACACCGGCTCCTCAAACGGGAGCGACGAACTTTGTGAAACCAGCAGCGTGCTTTTACTCATCTTTATACCCTTTCATCTCAACGGTAAATGATTGTAAGTGCTTTTTTTATTATAGCATATTATTTTTTCCGTGTCAAGTCATTGTCGCACAATAAAATAGCGGTTTTTTGCCTCGAGGCAAAAAACCGCTAAAGTCACTGCACAGCCGGGAGCGCAATAACTATTTGCCTGACAAATGATTCATTGCCGCTTCTTCAGAGCCAAATTCAATCAGCTCTTCGGGCAAACAATGCGTCACAAGTTCGCCAACATAACGTGGATCTTCAGTGTGAAGAATATTCACCTCGTAAAGCTTTCCGCGCGTGGCAGTAACCAGACCCACCCATCTGCGCTTAATTTTGGCAGACGGTTTTTTAGGAACCACAAACTTTCCATCTCGTTCGCACATAGCAACTCCTCTAATTGTGAAAGGACAAACAAAAAATCCTCGCCGAGAGGATTTCATTTCTAATTTTTAAATTTTGTAATTTTTAAATTTTTAGAATAAAACCTCCCGGACCTTTGCATAACAAAAGCAAGCTTAACAACAAGGAGGTATTTAAATTTTTATTTATTATCTTTTTCATTTTTAAAATACTCGCAAATTATCAATTTCCAGTGACTGCTCTTTTGATAAAATTTTATTATTTTTTAGTGCGCTGTCATGAATCTCCAAAACTTTTTTCTCTCTTTTTTCTTGCGCGTCTTTAACTGTTTTTTCCTCCGTCAATGTCTTTAACTCTTTTAATATTTGATCTTGTCCGGTTAAAATTTCACTTTTAAACTCAAAAATATCATCCTTTATGTCTTGCAAATCTTTTTTTGTTGCAAAAACCGGCTCTTGCGCCTCGATTAATTTTTTTATATCTTCTGCATCAAGCATATTCTTATGATTTATTACCTATAATACCATTATATTCTATAAAAAAATCGTGTCAAATCTGCCGGTTTCTTCTAAAATTATTTCTTACTTGGGTCATAATTTGTACCATACCCTGGATTTTCTTCAGGGCGAAGCTTGTTCGGATATTCAATATCTGTTTTAACGTCGTGAGAAACTTTTTTCAAAAACTTAAAAGCATCGTACGGATTAGTTATATTATACATTGTATACGGCTTACTTGATAATCCTCGGCGAGTTTGTGTAAAAGTTCCTGCTGTTGATATTAAAATGCTGCCAGTATCTCCTTTGCCAAATATTTTATCAAAGAGACCAACGTTAACTTCGGCATTCGTGATCTGATCAAAATCAACAATCTCAAAATCCCTGCCGATCCAACCCTTCTGAATAATCACCCTTTTGTCTGTAATCGCATAATGGGTATGTTTAAAAACCAAAATGCTGTAGACGGCGGGTCCGAACAACAGAAAAATTCCAACCCAAAAGTGAGGCAGAAGTAGAATTCCAAAACCAATAATATGGCTGCCGAATAATATATCGTAAATAGCCATTGCTATGAATGGAATCAAAAACATCATCCAGAAGAAACCAAATATTACAAGCGGAAAGGATCTGCCAAAAAGAAATGGCCAGAAACTTGGAGCTCCTTCCCAAAAAATCTTTTCGTTCTCGTTTAAAACCTTGTTTAATTCTTTCATAGATAATTATTGGCTAATATATTTTTCTATTTATATCTCTATTATATTCCTTCAAAAATTTGTGTCAAATACCCTCTCTCCGTCTACGAAACTGGGTTTACGATTATTTGAAAGTTTTCTGAGTCAACATGAATTTTATCTCCTTTGGTTATTTTATCAGACAATAAAGCTTGCGCAACCGAATTTTCCACTTTATCCTGGATAACTCTTCGCATTTCCCTAGCGCCAAATTCTGGCTTATAAGAAAGCTCCACAATTTTTTCCTTAAGGGATTCTGTGATTTCAAAATCAATTTCTTTTTCTTTTAAATTTTTCTGCAGAACTTGCAGGGACAATTGGGCAATTTGCAATAAATTTTCTTTTGTAAGCGGATGAAAAATTACCGTTGCGTCAAAACGATTTACAAATTCTGGCTTGAATATTTTTTTTGCAAAAAGCCCATCCAATAATTTATCTTTTACTACGGGCTGGTTTTGTTCAATTTTATTGAAAATATCTTCTGATCCGGCGTTTGATGTGCAGATAATTATTGTGTTGCTAAAAGCAACTTTTCTGCCTTGCCCGTCTGTAATATGGCCTTCGTCTAAAACTTGCAAAAATAAATTTAAAATGTTTTTATGCGCTTTTTCAATTTCGTCCAGCAAAACCAAAGAAAATGGAGTTTCTCTTACAGGAGTGGTCAAAAGGCCTTGCATTTCAATTGGACTTACAGCTCCAATCAGCCTGGAAATATCTGAAATTGACTGAAATTCCGACATATCAAGCCTTATCATTTTTGCCTCGCTGCCAAAATAAATTTGAGCCAAGGCTTTTGCAGTTTCGGTTTTTCCGACTCCTGTCGGGCCTAAAAATAAAAATGTTCCCATTGGCCGAGTTTTAGAGCCGATTCCCATTCTGGCTCTTCGCATTGCAATGGAAATTTCGCTAACTGCTTCGGCTTGATTTACAATTCTTTGGTGGATTAAATTGTCCAAATTAAGCAATGTTTCTTTTTCTTTCAGCTCCATTTTTCCAACAGGAATATCTGTTCTTTTAGAAATGATTTCTGCAATGTGATGGGGCAAAACAATTTTTTCTTTATTTTTTTGGGCATAAATAACAGCTTCCTGTAAAACATCCAAAGCTTTTTTTGGAAAAGGCAGACTGGGCATATATCTGGTAGTCAAATTTACAATTTCGCGGATAGAAGGATATAAAACCAGCATTTTATTTTTATATTCCAATTCCAAAGCCACAGACTGTAAAATATTTATTGTTTCAGCTTCCGCAACTTCCAAAACTTCAACTTTTTCAAACAAACTTGCAAACGAAGAATTTTCTTCTATGCTTTTGTGGAGCCCTTCGTAAGACGTTATGCCAATAAATTTAAAATTTGGCAAAGGCAAATATTTTGAAAGCACTCCAGAAATATCAAAAGCGCCGGCTCTTTGCGCTTTCTGGCCGACAAAATTTTCAATATCATCAACAACTAAAATTACGTTGCCAGACATTGCGGCTTCAGAAAATATTTGGTTTAACGCAGATTCCAATTTTTCAAAATCCGGAATTTGCGCGGCAAGCAAAACGCAATCCAGCTCAACCACCCTTTTATTATTTAACTGGGGCAAAGAAGTTCCCAAATAGCATTTTTGCGCCAGCTGCTGCACGATGCTTTTTCTGCCTGTGCCGGGATTTCCAACAATCAAAACATTGGCGATTTCCGGTTTGGCCAAAATTGTTTCAGTTTCCTCAACTTCTTTTTTATGGCCGATGATTTTTCTAAACTTCCATTTTGAAATAACCCTCCGCCAATCTGTAGAAAATCTATCTAAAGTTACGGTATATCCAAAAGACCAATCCTTTCCCATGGATCCAGTGCCCATTAAATTTTCGCGGGGCGATGAATCCAGCCATAATGTTAAATTTTCAACATCTTCTTTTTTCAAATCAAACTCAACCAAAATTTTTTTAAAAAATTCATCTTCATTTGCCAAAGCCGTCAAAATTTCTTTTTCGCCGATGATTGCGCGCTGCCTGTCTGCAGAAATTTTATACGCGAGTTCAATAGTTTTTTTAAAATCATCAGAAAAAACCAGCTCATTAGCGCCTTGCCTCTGCATTTTTTCTAAACAATTTTTAATATCCGATTGCAATTTTTTAGGATTTAACCCAAGCCTTATACAAATTAAATTTGTATCCTTGCCCAATTTTAGCGCTGAACAAAATAATGCGGTTGCGCATACATTTATTTTTCTTTTCTTGCAAAAAGACATTGCGTCTAAAACAATTTTTGCAGAATCGAAACTTAAGCGATCGGCTAAATTGCTGCCGGCTAAAATTTTCGGCTTTTTAATTTTTAAATTTACAAACAAATTAATATTCCAAAAAACAAGAAACACGGCAAAAAACAATACAGCTATTTTTATGGCAACATATTCGGACGCAAAACCCAAAAAAGAAGAAATTAAATTGGCCAAAGAAAGAATAAACAAAAACAAAAAAAGATTTTTAAAAAAATCCGCGAACCTAAAAATCCAAAACCTTTCCGTTTTTACCGCTCTTATAACTTCCGTGTTTTGCAAATTAAATTCAAACATAAAAAATAAAAAAAATCCCTGCGATTACGGCAACCGGGAGCAAAACAAAAGCCAGCAAAATTACAGCTCCCGCAAAAATAACAAAAATTTGGAATAAAATTCCGGCAATAATTAAAATAATTCTCATAAAAAATCCTATAATTCTGGAAAATGTATTAGAAATTAAAGTGTTAAAAAATTCGCCCATATTTATTAGCTTGGGATAATTCCACCGATAATGGCGCCATGGAGAAAAAAGCGATTTTAGCAAATTTACCAAGGAAAAATAATTTAGGGAAAATAAAATATAGCTTTTCCAAACCGAAAATAAAAACACCGGCATTTCATAAAACTGCCACAAAGCCCACATTATTAAAATATTTTGCTTGTTATTTGTTTCCATTTAGCAATTTTACACCAATTCCAGAAACTGCGCCACCTCCCATAATTAAAATAAACGCCAGCAGAGACCAGCTTGTCAAATTTAAAATTTTTGTAATGGAATCCGGGGGTAGAATTTGGTTTAATTGTTGCTTTACCGCATCATTCATTTGTTTTTGAACATCAGTAGCGCTCGCAGATTGCTGCAAAGGAACCTGGGTTCTGAAAATTAAGGGCGCCGCAACTTTTGCGGTAAAAATATTATAAGATTGCCAAAGGGTAAAAACCATAATTACTACTCCCAAAACTAGCAAAACATAACCTAAAATTTTGTTTATCATAATTGTTGTCATTGCGAGGAGCGTAGCGACGAAGCAATCCAGAGTTATAGATTGCCGCGTCGCCTGCGGGCTCCTCGCAATGACGAGTTATCACATTAAATTATTTAGTATTTCGTTTTTTATATCTTCCGGAATTGGAATTTCCTCGCCAGGTTTTGAAATTCCAGGATAACGCCACGCGCTTATTATTTTTCTTACTTCTCCCTCTTCTTTTTTTCTGATATCTTTAAACATTATCCAAATTTCGCCAGGTGCTTTTTTGGGTTTTTGCCAGGTCGTTAGACCCTGAGCCTGCCGAAGGGCTTTTTCCAAAGTTATTTGTTTCTCTCTAAAAAACGTTTTGTTTGTTTTCATTACAGCGCTGGTGCCCGGCGCAATCCCCTGCTCTTTTCTTTCCGGCCGGTATAAAATTCCCAGCAATTTTTGTTTCGACAAACCATACTGCCGCATTTTTATTTTAGAATGTTCTGTCCAAAAAAGTTTTTTATAACTAGCCATATTATGAAGTGGACGGGACAGGATTCGAACCTGTAACCCCTGCAATGTGAATGCAGTGCTCTGACCATTGAGCTACTCGTCCTTATTTATAATTTTAACATTTTTTCAACAAAAAAACAGTCCCGCATAAGCAAGACTGTCTTTTAGCTTTGATTTCCGAACGCAAAATTTATTTTATTTCTACCTTGGCTCCCGCTGCTGTAAATTTCTTTGCAATTTCATCGGCTTCTTCTTTCTTTACACCCTCTTTTACCAATTGGGCTGTGCCGGCTACGGCTGCGTCAACCAAATCTTTTGACTCTTTTAATCCTTTTGCAGTTACGTCGCGGACAACTTTAATGACCTCAATTTTTTGGGCTCCAACTTCTTTCAATTCAACATTAAAAGATGTTTTTTCCTCCGTTGGCTCGCCGGAGCCTGCGGCGGAAGCGGCAACCACTGGAGCGGCGGCTGAAACTCCAAATTTATTTTCCAAAACTTTTACCAGTTCTGCCAATTCTACAATCGGCATTTTTTCTATTTCGGCTACCAGTTTTTGAAATTTTTCCGGTATTTCAACTTTTACTTCGTCTGTCATATGAATTTATGTAGCGGAGCGAATAAATTCATGCCGCGATTTATACATGATATATCAAATACATTTGTATAAATTGTGGCGATGCCGCTATTATTAATTAATTTTTATTTTCTCTAATTTTATACCACTTTATATATTTTTATAATGTCTGGTATAAGTGTTAGGCTTTTGCTTGCCTAACCTTATCTAACACTCTTACAAAACTTGATACCGGACTGTAAATTGATCCAACCAATCTGCCCAGTAATTCGTTTCTTGGCGGTATATTTGCCAATTCTAAAACCCTTTCTTTTGCAATAAATTCCCAGCCCGAGGCTGGTCCGCCTTGGGCGGAAAAAATTCCTCCTAAAATTTTGAAGTTCTCTTGGGTTTTTGCAAAATTATTTGCAATTCTAGCCGGGGCTATTTCGTCTTCAATTCCAAACACCAATGCCAACTGTCCGGGAATGCTGGGCATTATTTTGTTCCAAAAGGAAATGTTTGACTGCCCGAAAGCAATTCTTACCAAAGTTTTTTTAGCAATTTTCAAATTGCATCCGGCTTCTTTTAAGTTTTTCCTCAAAGAAAACATATCTTTTGAAGCAACTTTTGAGAAATCAACAAAAATTACCGATTTCTGTTTTGAAACTTTTTCTTTTATATTTTCTATTTGCTTTATTTTTTGCTCTTTTGTAAGCGCCATGAATTTGCGAGCAAGCGAGTAAATTCACTTCGTAATTTTAGCATGATTTATAAAATGCCTTAGTGCTAAAATTACGTTGCGACACCTTGCTAATTTTTTAAGAATAAAAAATGCCTGTTTCCACAGACATTTCGCCCAACAAAGTTGGGTTAGTCGCCTAGATAGGATTTACGCTTTCGCTACGCTATCGTCTGTGGCTTTTAATTATGCTTGTATCTTAATCTATAACTTAATTATTGTCAATACTCTTATTTAAGGTTTAATCTTTCTTTGACTCTGTCTGCAATACCCTCTGTGTTTATGTCAGATTTAATAATGTAATCTGCCGCCACTTCAATCGCGTCGCTAATATGCTTTAAATCGCCCCTATTTGTCAAAAATATAATTGGCGTTTTAGTATCGAATTCTCTTAACTTTTTAGACATAGTCATACCGTCCATTTTAGGCATTTCAATGTCTAAAAGAATTAAATCGGGCTTTTCTTTTTTTGCAGCAACCAAACCATCCTCTCCGTTTTCAGCAGTAAATACAATATATCCCTGCCTCTCAAGTTCGTTAGAAATAATCCACAGATAATTTTTTGAGTCCTCTACAATTAGAATTTTTTTATTTGTGTCCATTTTTTATAATTATTAATATTATTCCCTAATTTCCGCCGCATTTATTGGAAGAGAAAAATAAAAAGTTGCCCCTTGCCCTTCAACTGATTCTGCGCCCACAACGCCGCCATGAGATTCAACAATACTTTTGATTATGGCCAAACCCAAACCTGTTCCCCCTTTCTGCGCAAACGCGCTTTTAACCTGAAAGAATTTGTTAAAAAGTTTATTTATTTGTTCTGAAGCTATGCCAGCGCCCGTATCGGTAACGGCAACTATCAACGAATCAGGAATAGCCGTAATATCATTTTTTATAAACCAGTTTATTTTTGAATCTTTTGCTTCGTTTTCTATGCTTTTTCCGTTTTTGTGAACTAAAACTTGAATAATTATACTACCATTTTTTTTGTTAAACTTTATCGCGTTGGAAATAAGGTTATTCAAAACCTCAGAAATCATGTGCGGATCAAACTCAACTTTGTCCGGAAGATCTTTGCCAAATTGGCTTATTAATTCTACTTTAGCATCTTTAGCGGCTATGTCAAAAAATGATATTCGTCTTTTGACAGTTTCTTTTATATCCGAAGGCTGTTTTACAAGTTCAAATTTTCCGGCTTCAATTTTAGCAACATCTAAAATATTATTGACAAGCGAAAGCATATCTGAAGAACTGCTGTATATCATTTTAAAACATTCCTCCTGTTTTTGCTTTTTTACTTCGGACATCCGAATTAATTCTATCATTTTTTTTATTGAATCTAAAGGCGACCTAAGTTCGTGCACTATCATTGATGTAAAATCATCTTTAATTTTTTGTATCTCCTTCTCGCGGGTTATATCGCGAAAAACAATAACGCACCCCAATGATTTCCATCTGTCTTTAACGGGAGAAATTATGATTTGAAAAAAACCGCTATGAAGAGAAATTTCATCGGAAACAAAAACTTTTTCCAGTCTTATGCTTTCTTCAATTTTATCCCTCAAATCAAACTTTCCCCTAAGGCAAAGAGTAAAATCAGCTATGGACGGATCGCTTTTATTTTCAGAACCTGCGACCTTCCTTGCTGCAGGATTTACCACAAGAACTTTGAAATCCATGTCTGTCATTATTACTCCATCTGCCATACTTGCCACCATTGCATTTAACTTGCTCTTTTCTTGCTCCACAACCATCTGCAACCTCATTACTGCTTCTGTTGCCTGCTGGGATATTTTATATAAAATATCTATTTCTTCTTCTTTGTAAAAACCAGATTCCTTGCTTGCCACGGTCACCAGACCGACAGTCTTACCTGATATTGCCAAAGGAATATTAAAAAACGATCCTACCGAATCATTTGCTTCATTGCTTAAATTAGACCCCCATAATGCTTCATCAATTTTTGTATTTTTAAAATCAGCATTCAAAAGCACCCCCGCAGAATTTAACATTTTTTCTTTTATATCACGGATAAATTTATGAGAAACTGGTTTTTCAATATATGTCCGAAAAATTATTTTTTCTGGGTAAAAAAGCATATAAGATGCGGCGCTATATTCTATAAACTGGCGCAAAGATCCAATTATCATCTCTGCAATATTTTGTACATTTAACGAATATCCCACTTTATCTCCAAGTTCATTTAAAATTGCAATTTCATACATTTTGCGCCTGGCACTTTTCTCCCTTTTTATTAAGTCTTTCTCAAACTTTTTATTTTTTTGAAAAGTGAAAATTCCGGCAATTACAAGAATAATCAAAATTGAAATAATGGCTATTATTAAAACTTCTGCCGTCATATTTTTTAAATTAGTCTAAATATTTTGCTTTAGCAATGTTGTGCTGTTGCAATGTTTCGCTAAAATGCGTTATGCCGTCTGAAAGCCAAAACCAATAATTTGTTTTTTTAGGATAAATTGCAGACAAAATAGAACCCAATCCCGGATTTGAAATTGGTCCTTTGGGCAAGCCATGGTATTTGTAGGTATTGTAAGGCGAATCAATTTTTGTTGCCTTAATTGAAACACTTGGGTCGTTTCCGTCTGTAATAAAATTTACCGTTGAATCAAGCTGTAAGGGCATTCCAATACTGATACGTTTCCACAAAATTCCCGAAACAATTTCTTTTTCATCCATTTTCCTGACTTCTTTTTCAATAATTGAAGCCATTGTAACAATGTCAAAAATAGATTTTTTCTGGTTTGCAATTTCTTTGTTTAATTCGGGCGTTAATTTTTTGTCAAAATTATCCAGCATCAAGCTTAAAATATCTTCGCAAGTTTCGCCTTTTGAAATTTGGTAAGTGTCCGGAAAAAGATAGCCTTCCAAACCTTCATCTTTTGGCTTGTCTTTTAAAAAAGAAAAATCGCCCGCGTAATCTTTTTTCGTAAGGGAAATAAAATAATTTTGTTTGCAAATTCCTTTTGCTTCTAAATATTTTCCAATGTCTTTTGCGTCCCAGCCTTCCAAAACTACCACTGTATCTTTTATAATATCTCCTGCTGCCATTTTTTTGGCAATTTGGTAAATAGACATTTTGGGGGACAAATTATATTCCCCTGCTTTTAGCGATGAATGCTGGAGGGAAGCAACAACATAAAGCCTGAAAAAATAATTGCTTCTGATTATTCCAAGTTTCTCCAAGTCTCTTGCAATTTCATCGTCCCCCCAGCCCTTTTGAACTGTGTAAATAGCTGTTTCATGGGAACCAGGGTTTATAGGAATATAAATTTCAAAACACACGTAAAAAAATGCCAACAGAAAAACAATTCCGGCTGCTTTTGCAATGTTTTTTAATTGCTTTACGGAAATTTTTGAAAAGTCTCTTTTCATAGTAGTTTTCCTTGCCTTAATGATTTAGAAACAGCTGCCGCTTTTTCTGCTCCGGTTTTTGTTAAAATAAAATATGTTTCGGGCCAAATTGGATAGCGCATAAAGCGCAACGTCCCGGGGAATAAAGTAAAACATTCCTTTACAAGGCGATCAAAACTGCATTGTTCGGAATTCAAAATTACTGAATGTATGCAAAACAGAATCAAGTCGTTTACAGAAATGTTTGAACTTTTGTTTGCATTATTCTTTATCATTTTTTCACCCGATTCGCCTTTGCTTCTTATTTATATCCCAAATCTAACTAAAATACCAGCGTTTACTGGCATAAATTAGTTTAGATTTTCGCTCATGCGTGGCAACTCGTTCTATAAACCTGGTTTAATCTGCCCAGCTGGTCGTATTTGAATGCTTTGCGCTGTTACGCTTCCATCGGAGTTTGTTGTACCAGTTACGCTTAATGATGTTCCAACTACTAAGTCATCTGGTGTCCCTGCGGCTTGTTTGTTAACTTGCGTATTTTCTGAATAAAAAATTATCTTCGAGCCGGCATTATTTAATAATTTCAATGTAATACTGTTGTTATCTTTAGAAATAATGTTTCCTGAAATAAAATTAGAACCATTCTCTCCAACCCTGTTAACTCTTGTTTGAAAGTTTCCACCATTAAACCCTCCACGTGGGTTTTGACTTTTGACATAGATCATACCTCCATAAAAAGATCCTCCCATCACTACAACTGCCAAAATAATTATTACTACGATTAAATGTGATTTTTTCATATGTTTATACTTTTAATTATTATTAATTTTATTATTCATAACGTAATGCCTCTATTGGATTAAGTTTAGCTGCCCTTTTGGCTGGATAATATCCGAAAATAATCCCGATGGCGGCAGAAACAGCAACTGCTAAAAGTACCGAGAAAAACGAAACCTGTGTTTGATATAAATTAAAATATTTTATACCCCAAGAAATTATCCAACCAAGAAAAACTCCAACTACTCCGCCAGAAAATGTTAAAACAACTGCTTCGGTCAAGAACTGTGTTGTGATGTCTTTCGCTTTTGCGCCTATAGCCTTTCGTAAACCTATTTCTCTTGTTCTTTCTGTAATTGTGGTAAGCATCATATTCATAATTCCAATTCCACCGACAAGCAAAGAAATTCCGGCTATGGCTCCAAGCAAAATCGTGAGGGTCTGGCTTACGCTTGAAATACTGGATAATATATCGGACTGATTTTGTACGGTAAAATCGGCCGATGTCGAATCTGCGATATTGTGACGGGCCAACAATAAACTTGTAACTTCATTCTGAGCAGATGTCATCAAATCAGAACTACTTATTTGTAAATCAATTTCTGACAAATATTTATTTCCGGAAAAATATCTTTGTGAAACCGTATAAGGTATATAAATTCTGTCATCTTGATTTTGAAATCCTGTTCCGCCCTTGGTTTTTGTAACTCCTATAACTTTGAATTCTATTTTATTTATTTTTATTGTTTGCCCTATGACGTCATCAGCCACCGCATCTGGGCCGAATAAATCTATTACAACTGTCGGACCGATTACCGCCACTTTTGTGGTATTCTCAACGTCCTGTGTGGTAATAAAATTTCCCTTATCTATGCTTAAATTTCTAACGAAAGGATACGTATCACCTGTTCCGATTACAGATGTGTTCGTATTATTCCCTTTATAAACAACCTGATACCTTCCTGTAACCTGTGGTGTCATATATATAACAGATGAAACTTCGTTTGCTATCGCGTCAGCATCATCTATGGTAAGCGACTGAGCCGTACCGCCAGCCGAACGAGCAGAATAACCAATGTTCCTTGCAACACCCGGTGTTATCATTAAAAGGTTAGACCCTGTTGATTCTATACTTGCCTGAATTGACAATGTTGCTCCCTGCCCCACAGACACCATTACAATTACAGAACTTATTCCAATAACAATACCTAAAATAGTTAAGCCTGTTCTGGCTTTATTCGATAATAAGGCTAAAAATGTTTCTTCTAATATATCTATTATTTTCATTTTTTTCTTATATCGCTTACAATTAAACCGTCTTTAAGAAAAATAATCCTATCGGCGTGTTCAGCAACGTCATGTTCGTGGGTAATAAGAATGATCGTTCTTCCGTGTTCTTTATTGAGTTTTTTAAATGTTTCCAAAACTATTTCGCCTGTTTTCGAATCAAGATTTCCTGTTGGTTCATCGGCTAAAATTACAGTTGGATTATTAACTAATGCCCTAGCAATTGCAACTCTTTGAATTTGTCCGCCAGATAGTTGATTAGATAGATGGCTGAAAGATTCTTCTTCTAGCCCAGCCGCTTTTAATGCTTGTTTTGCTCTTTTTTCTCGCTCTTCTTTCGTGGTGCCAGTATAAACTAATGGCAAAGATACATTTCTTATTGCGCTTGCCCTTGGTAAAAGATTAAATGCCTGAAAAACAAAACCTATTTTATTTTTTCTTATATCAGCAAGCTCACCCTCATTTAATGTCGAAACGTCTTTTCCATCTAAAAAATATGTCCCAGTTGTTGGAATATCTATGGCTCCTAGAATATGCATTAAAGTTGATTTGCCGGAACCGGAAGGCCCCATTATCGCAACAAATTCTCCGTCTTTTATTGTAAAGTTAACTCCTGATAGAGCCTGAAAGCCAACACTTCCTGTTTGATATATTTTTACTATATTTTTAACTTCGATCATACAATTATTATTATCGTCCTCCCGGGCCAAATAGGCCCTGCGTTGCTTGTCTTGTTGTGGAAGGGATTGTAGGGGTGGCAGATTTACTATTGGAGATTGTTCTAATGACAATTTGATCCCCCTCGGCTAATCCGCTAATTATTTCTGTGTTGGTGTCATCGGCAACTCCCACCTCTACTGTTTTTTGTATTGGCGCGGGCGAGCCTGGAACTAAAACATAATAGGCTTCGTTTTTTGATTTGACCGCTCCGTTGGGCACAGTTAAAACATTTTGTTTTGTTTCGGTTATGATATTCACACTCCCACTCATTCCAGGCTTTATTTGGCTATCTATAATATCTAAAGCAATTTTTACTCCATAACTTACTACCCCCTGGCTTACAACTCCAACAATATCGACATCTACGACAGAACCCGTAGCAGTTATATCTGGAAGAGCATCAAAAGCTATTGTTACTTTTTGGCCTGTCTTTACTTTAACAGCATCAACTTCATTTAAAGAAATTTCAATAACTTGTTGTTTGGTAACGATAGATCCCAAAACGATTCCTGAAGAAATTATATCCCCTGTTTTAATTGTAGAATCAACCGCAGAAATAATACCATCTATAGAAGAATATATATAATATTTTGCCAAATTTTCCTTTGCATCTAAAAGCGCATTTTCATATTTCTGCATACTTAAATTTTGAGATTTTATATCTATATTTGCCTTAGAAAGAGCAACTTTCTTGGCGGTTATATCAGATTTTGCAGTTAAAAGAGTTGCTGTGTCTTTAATAAGCGCTTCAAGGGCGGCGCTTAGTTGAGTTATTTGTGTTGTGGTTGCTGCTGTTTTAATAGGAGTTGTTAAATTTTTTGTTTCAGAAATCTTTTGATACCTTTGTGTAAGATTAGATGTTTGTCTAATTAAATCTAAAAATATTTTTACAGAATTGTAAGTTTCTGCGACTATATTTTCAATCTGAGATGCTTGAGAATTTTTACTAATTGTCCATCCTATTTCCTCGACCGTATCCATGTTTTTTTGCATATCTGAATATTTTTGTTTAGCATCAGTTATCCAAAAACTTAGATCATTTGTTTTTTCATCATAAAAACGCACAAAATCAAGATAATAATTAATATCGCTGTCATTACCATTATAACTACTTTCTAAAAACATACTATCCAAATTAGCTTTCATTGAAGCTAAATCCTTATATGTAGTTGTTAGAGCATCTAATCCCTTATCATAAGCTGCATCAAGCGCGTCTTTAGCTTCACCATTAATATCAGTTAACGACAACCGAGCACTATCTAAATCGTTTTCTGCGCTTTGCACAGCGCTCTGGGCATCTCGCGCATCAATCTGCGCCAAAAACGTTCCTGCTTTAATCTCATTATCTTTTTGAATATTAATATATACAATTTTTCCTGAAACCTTTGGTTTGACATCTATTTTATCAAAAGCCGAAACTTGTCCTGTTCCAGAAATAGAAGAAATTATTGTCCCCTTCGCAACGGCACCCAAAACATAGCTAGTTTGGCCGTCATTATTGGTTAAAGATTTATATATCCAAAATCCCCCGCCCAATAAACATAAAATTATTATTAAACTTATTATTTTATGTTTTAATGTAAAAACCTTAATTACACTTGCTATTTTTTTAATTATATTAATCATTTTGAAATTTATGAAATTTATGTGTATCTGGTCTCAAAGTCATCGGCGACGGTGGAAGTACGCGAATAAGTTTTGCTTCTATTTGACCGTTATCGTTGGGTTCTCCTATGACTACAACAATGTCATCAGTCTTTAAGTCAAATAATTTTATATTATCCCTTTGTCGGATAATAGATGTTTTATCGCTGACTAAAATACTTTTTTCCGCATTGCCCCTACCTTTTATAATTAAAATTTGGCCGTCAATTTTTAATATTTGACCAAAAACACCATTACTATTTGTAAACTGGTTACCCATTATGTCTCCAAAGAATCCTCTTTGTGGACCGCCAAAATTACGATGATATTGATCTGCCCACCTAAAAGAGAAGTCCGCTTTTTTCGTGCCAACAAATACTCCAAGTCCAAAAACAAAAACCAATATAATTAATACGGCTATGCTTAAAATTATTGCTTTAAATAATTTTGATTCTAAAATATTGTTTGTATTCATAATAATTTTTTGTTAAAGATTTTATTGACTGCAAAAGTATTAGTAAAACACCTAAAAATAGAACTAAGCTTAAGGCAGGTAAAGTCTCTAAAAGAATCATTGCAAAACTCTGCCAATAGGTTCTCACTACTGTGAAATCAGAAAAAATTAGAGAAAAGAAATTAATAAATCCAGATTGTCTAAAATCAGCTAAAAGCATTTTAAGAGATGGCACAAACCCCACTAAAGATCCCGTTATCATGACAGAAAAAATAACAACCTTTCTAAACACCAAAAGGCGCTCTTCTCTATGAATGCGTTTTAGTATTTTTCCGAATAATTCTTTTGGCGGCTCTATATCCATATTTTTTATACGCAAAAAGGATGCACTTTGGTGCATCCTTTCTATATTTTAGTATTTTTTCTAAGGTCTATAATTATTCTACGATACCTACTCTTTATGGTATTTATTGATTCTTGAAACGTTTCTGCAATTTCTTTAAAACTCATTCCGCCATTATGCCTTAAATTTATTAATTTTTGTTCTTCACCAGTTAAGCCATGCATCGCAATTGCCAAGGTTCTTTTATCACCAAAGTTTTCTAATAGATTTAATGGTTTTGAAACAATGTTTTCAATGAATGGGTTCCGTCCTTTTTCGTTTTCAAATCTTGAGAAGGGTATGGTTTTTTTCTTTCTTAAAAAATCTACAGATGTATTTTTAGCTATCTGAAAAATCCATGGCTTAAAATTTTTATTCTGATCAAACTTTCTGATGTTTTTCCAAACCTTGATAAAGACCTCCTGTGTTATGTCCTCGGCAGAAGCCTGGTCACCGACATTCTTGTAAACAAAATTATAGATATACTTTAAATACTTTTTAATCAAAAGCTCCAAGGAATTATTATCCCCACCTAAATAATTTGTTATAAGTTGTTGATCTAATAAATCCATGGCAGGGACGCTGGGAATCGGACCCAGACCAAGGGTTTTGGAGACCCTTATGATACCATTTCACCACGCCCCTATTAAAAAATAATAACACAAAAAACCCCCGCTGAACAGGGTTCGTTTTTATTTTTTAATAAAATTATTTTGCTCCCAACTTTTTTTTGACCATTTCAATAATTTGATCTATATGAATGTCAGATTTTACCACGTAGTCAGTCCCCTCTCCCAGTTCAACTGCCTCGCCAATATGCTCTGTGTCTTTTAAATTTGTCAAAAAAATAATTGGAGAACTTATGCCTTTTTTCCGCAACTCCCTTGCCAGGGTTATGCCATCGACTTTTGGCATTAAAATATCCAAAATAATCAAGTCGGGCTTTTCTCTTTCTGCAGCGTCAAGGCCTCTTTGACCGTCTGTTGCAAAAGAAACCATAAAGCCTTCTTCTGTAAAACTTTGCTTTAAAATCCAAAGAAACGATTTATCATCTTCAACAATAAGAATTTTTTTATTTGTTTTTTCCATACAATTTTATTTAAAAAGCTTCATCAGCATGGGCGGAACGCCGGTTGTCCCGTTTGTTAAGGCGGCGGAAGTAAAAGTTTTTTGCATAGAAATAATTATCGGAAAAAAAGTCCTATGAAAAACCAAAACAATAGCCGGCAGAACAACGGCAACAATTACCGCCACAATAATAAATGTTCTTTTATCTACAGCCATATTTTTTTATTGTACCGTTAATAAGCATGAGCCATAATATTCGAAATTATTATGAAGACTAAAATGCTTATTACTGATCCTATAATAATAAAATCTAATAATCCAAACCCTCTTGAATTTGCTTTTTGCATGCATCTTTTCCCTTTGTTTAGAAATTACTTTAAATACTTTTGGACTTTTTCCACAACTTCGTAAATGGAATGCTGGCTTTTGACAAAATAATCAATGGCGCCAATTGAAAAAGCTTTTTTTATGCTTTCGTCTTCCGCCAAATTGGACAGCACGATAACCGGTATGGCTTTTAATTCTGCTTCGGCCTTCAGCTCTGCCAAAACATCCAGCCCGCCCTTTTTTGGCAAAATTAAATCTAACAAAATCAAGCTGGGCTTAAACGATTTGGCAAGCCTTAAAGCTTCTTCTCCGTCCGGGGCAACCTTGGCGTCGTAGCCATGGCCGCGAAGCTCTTCTTTCACAACGTCAGACAGCGCATCTTCATCTTCGACAATTAAAACTTTCATTTTTTTATTTAGCATTTTAGTCAATTTTTAATGATTTATCTATTTTTTTTATAATATCATATTTGCCGATTATTTTAATGCCTTGCGCCACATATTTATTCATTTTTTCAATATTTTCATCAACGCGCATAAGCAAATGTTTTATTTCGTTTATTCTGCCTTCGCTTAAAGTGTCTCCTGAAATATTTTTTAGCGCTGAATTTATGTCTTTTTTTATAAGATTATATGAAGATTCAACGTCGCGCTTTGAAAGCAAAATCCTGCGGTATCTTTTTATTTCCGCTCTTCTTGATAAATACCAGCCAATCACAAAAGCCACAGTCAAGCCAACAACCAAAAAAGAGAAAACTTCAACTATTATTACGTATATTTCTCTATTCATAATATATTCTTTTAATGATACACCCGTGAATTTGCCTGTCAACAAGCAAATTAAGTTTTAATGGGAAAATTAACAAAAAACTCTGTGCCCTTTCCTTGCTCGGAATTGAACCAAATTTTCCCGCCCAAATTTTCAACTGTTGCTTTGGCCGCGTAAAGCCCAAGCCCGTTACCCTCGCCTGTGTGCGAAAACGCGTTGTCGGCCCTAAATAATTTTTCAAAAATTCTTTTTTGCTGGTCTTTTGGAATTCCAATGCCCGTATCTTCAACTTCAATTAAAATATTTTCATCTTTTTTCTCAACTTTGCAGGAAACTTCGCCTTTATCGGGAGTATATTTTATAGCATTGGAAATAAGATTCTGAAAAACCAGCCTAAATAAATTTTTGTCCGTCATAATCTCCGGCAAGCCGTTTTGACAAAAAAAAGTAAATTTCTGTTTTTTATGGTTAATGTCAAATTTTTGCTCTTTTATTATGTCTGTCAAAAGCTCTTTTATGTTTGCTGGCTCTAAATTTATTTTTACTTTGCCTGCTTCAAGCCGTGAAACGTTTAACATTACATCTATTAATTTTATCATCCGTTCGTTTCCGTGTAAAATTTCCCGCAGATATTTTTTCTGCTTTAAAGTAATATTATTGCCTTCTTTTTTGCGCATAAGCACTTCCGCATACCATTTTATTGCAGTAAGCGGAGTACGCAATTGGTGCGACGCCAGCGACACAAACTCGCTTTTGGATTTATCTATTTGCTTTTCAACAGTAATGTCGCGAAACACATCTACCGCGCCAATTATTTGTTCGCCTAAAACAATTGGCGCAACGGTAACCGCCACAGGAAACATTGTTTTATCTTTTCTAACATAATAATTTACGGCATCCGGCTTGCTGGCGGCATCGGTAACTATTTTCTTGCCGAAAACCAAAACATTATAAAGCCAATTTCTTTCTTTTGGCACTGGCTCGCCTTTTTCATTTTGCACAAGCAAAACATTTTCGACCTGTTTGCTTACAGCTTCTGCTTGGCTATATCCCAACATTTTTTCAGCAGCTTCGTTTATAAACATTATTTTTCCGGTTTTATCTATGGCAATAACTCCATCTCCAATGCTTGACAAAAGAGCTTCGTCTTCCACCCTTGCCTCGTCAATTTTTTCTTTTGACATTTTCTCCGATTCATAAGCCTTTTCTATATCTTTTGCCATTTGTTCCATTTTTTCTTTTTGTTCAACTTCCCTGATAACGCTTGTAATAAGCAATATTCCAAAAAGCACAATGCTGACAAGAATTCCTATATTTATTGATAAATCCTGAAAATTGTTCGACAAAAAAGTTCTGATCAATATTACAACACAAAGAGCCAGCGCAAATAATTCAGTAGCTATAATTTTGATATTAAGAAGGTGGTGCTTAAAAATTGCATAAGTTGTAAAAACTACCATTATAAAAGTTAAAACCTGTCCAAGCCAATTCAAAAAGAAAAACCCAATCCATGGCATTATTAAGTTTGTGACAAAAGCAAGATTTGTGGCTAAAGAATATCCTGTCACAAGATAAATTATCTGCAAGCGTTCTATTCCGATGCTTTTTGAATATTTTACAAAAAGCCGGAAAAATCCGAGAGAAAAAAATATCGAGGTATACAAGAAATAAAACCAATAGTATGAAGTAAAAATTATTTGTTTTTCTAAGCCAGGCCTAACACTGACTCCTTTTATTATAAACCCGGGCCAAATTACCAAAATTATTATTAATAAATTTATGCCAAAAATTAGAACAGTTCTCCAAAAAAAATATTTTTCTTTTTGCGAAGGAAAAATATAAGTAAAATATAAAAAGCTGCTGGCAATTAGAGTTGGCGTAACATACAAAATTGTACACCAGAGCAAGTTGGTTTCTTTAGGTGAAGAACGATAAAAAAACATTGCCAATATCCAACTAATAATGGCGACAATATTTAAACTATATACAATATTTATTTTCTTATTTTTCCCACTAATAAAAATTAGCAATCCCAAAAAGAAATTTAGCAGAGCGGTGGAAATTAACGATATATTAATTGGATCAAACAATAAATTAAACATATTTTTTTATTATACCACCAAAATTAAAAAACAAAAAAGGGCCTGTCAAATCCATGACAAGCCCTAAACGATCTTTTTGAGCAAAACCTCCATCTCATCGGATTGCCATGCGGCACAACAAGGAATCCCCCCTTGATAACCGCCGGGAAATGAAGGCAAAGCCCCTGCCTTAACTCCCGCAACATGCCAGCAGCGAGAGCCAACAGCCTCTAATCGTTCAACTAACTCCTGCGATGGCTCCGGGTAAACTTCGTTGAGAATCACAACCTCGGGCCAAAGCAGATGGACATATTGCCCCAATGCAGAGTTCAAGCTTATGTTGACGAGCAACACGGGCCTGCCCTGCAAATGAGACGGCCAAGCATATTGACCATTATTTCCTGCGATGTCCACACAATAAGCAGTGTTCTTTGGCAGAGAGGAAACAACTCGTCGTCCTATAAATCCTCTCCCGCCAAGGACAATAATTGGCGTATCATCGCCTAATCCTTCAAGCGACTTTACTTTGCCAATTGCCTGGCACACAACTTCAACCGTTACATCAGCTTCCGGAGTTTTTCTCACCATTCTATTGGCAAGCAACACCCCGGGAAGAATGCCGGCAAAAGTTTTATGCTCGGCGCGAAAAAGTTGCCTGATTTTCTCCATCCTTTCGGCAACGCTCCGGAGTTTTTCCTTATTGCCCGGATCTACAAATTGACTGTTGCTTGAAGAAATGGCGAATTTTACGCCAACTTTTCCGTTTTGCCAGAACAAACCCACAAGCCAAGGGCTCCATTCAATTCTCTTTGCCCTTTTCTTATAGGTGTACGCTCTTTCGTACTCCTCGGTGGCTGGATATACAAGAAAAACAGACTTTATCAGTCCGAGCTTCCTGTTGGCTGATCCTATCAGCCAAAATATCCAGTCGTGATTGAAAATCAAGCCGAAAAGCTCGATCAACAGAAGGCGGATGTGAAAGTTAAAGAACTCTCCAACCGTCTTTTTTGCCACAACTTTTTTCTTGATTCTCTTTCTGGAGAGAACCAATGAAATCGGCTGCGCGTTTGCGACTGATCTGTTCATTGGACTCCTCCAGGGTTATAATTTTCAATGTCCAACTCATCGTCTTTTATTATACACTAACATACCCAAACTTGTCAAACTTTTCTATAAACTAATATTAACTTCCATGAGAAAATACCCCCTTAAACAGTTTATACGCTTTTCTTATGCGATTTTTATTTTATCTAAAATTACTTTTGCGGTTTCTTCCGGGCTTTGTTCGGAATTATCAATAATTTCTCCAAAATTTGGCGCATGAATACCGATTTCATAATGATATTTAATTCGGTCTTTTTCTTCATTGGTAAGTTTCCTCTCTCCTCGATTTGTAAGTGCTTTATCAAATTTTGGAGATAATGTAAAAACGTAAATTTTAGTATTAACAGCTTTAAGCTCGCCCATCATGTAATCATAATTTTTTTGGGACAATGGATATGGGACTATTGAGTTAATCCCTTTTCTTGCAAAATTTTTAATTGCAAAAACTGCGTTCTCAAGGTTAATCGGAACAGCTTGACTTATCGGCATCCAATTTATCATTTCATGAAACGCATCAATTTCCACCAAAACAAAATTGGGTAGTTCTTTAAATAAAATTTTAGCAACTGTGGTCTTTCCGGAATTTATAGAACCATTGATAAAAATAATCATAAATTATTTATTCAATTTACACTTATTCGCCAATTTCTTTGTAATAAATTCATAAACTTTCTTTGCATTATCTGAAAAATTTACATTCTGCATATTCTTTATATAATAATCCTTATTTTTGTAAGCTACTCTTATAACATTATCCGATGAAACATTTTCTAAATCTTCATCATTAATAACCTCGCAATAACCTTTTTCCTTAAATATCTTTGCGTTCATTATCTGATCTCCTCGGCTTGATTTAGGCGGTAGTGGAATTAATATCATCGGCTTCTTCATAAATAAAAATTCAAATATTGAATTTGAGCCAGCTCTAGCGACAACCAATTTCGACATTGCTAAAACATCAGGAAATTGATCATTGATATATTCAAACTGCTTATAATTATCAAATTTTATATTTTTATCGACATTTCTCTTTCCGCAAATATGAACTATTTGAAAATTATTTATTAGTTTATTTAAATCTCTCCTTATCGCTTTGTTTATGTTTTCCGAACCGAGACTACCGCCCATAACCAAGATTACTGGTATATTTTTATTAAAGCCACAGTATTCAAATCCTTTTTTATAGTTGGCATTTTTAAAACCACTGCGTATTATTGGTCCGATATATTCTAATTTGCTGTTATTTGTATATTTACTTGTTTCAGAGAATGTAGAAAATATTTTTGAAGCAAAAAAACCTGAAAGTTTATTCGACAACCCCGGAGTAACATCAGATTCATGTATTAGCACAGGAACCATATTCAACCAAGCCGCAAAAACAACTGGAAAAGATACAAACCCACCCTTAGAGAATATGATAGCGGGTTTATATTTTTTTATTATAATAAATGCTTCAATTATGCCTAGTCCAATCAAAAATATATCTACAACGTTTTGTAATGAAAAATACCTGCGTAATTTGCCAGCGTGTATGGGTAAAAATTTTATTCTAACATCTGATTTAGTTACAATCTCTTTTTCCATACCGTATTTTGATCCAACATAGAAAACATTCCACCCATTGTTAATAAAAAATGGAATTATTTCTAAGTTAGGAGTAACATGGCCTGCCGTCCCCCCACCGGTAAATATTATAGTCTTATTCATGATTTTTTTCCTTTAAAAAAGACTCGACAGTTTCTAAATCTTTTTGAGTATTTATTCCTGCACTATCTTTTGCATCTATCTGAACCGATCCTATTTTAACGCCTTGATGGCAGGTACCCATTTTTTAGACACTCTGTATGTTCGCAGAATTCTGAAAAATTAAGTTTTTTTGAATTTTTTCGATTTTCGTAAATCTAGCGGCGAACACGGCAGGCGGGCATCTTAAGGCAGTGT
>Ga0208958_1000651_pt1 | contig 40951 bp, 48 predicted proteins | sample RifOxyB1_FD_184032 | JGI IMG/M metagenome (GOLD analysis project Ga0208958, IMG submission 184032) | Soil microbial communities from Rifle, Colorado - Rifle Oxygen_injection B1 (SPAdes) | ecosystem: Environmental > Terrestrial > Deep subsurface > Rock core/Sediment | place: Rifle, Colorado...
GACTAAAATTCCTAGCAAAAAAGGCGACAAAATTATGAAAATTTGGTCCTGCCATTTGGCGGACAAACAGCTAATTTTAGACGAGGTCCAGGTAGAAGGGCAAAATAAAGCTCGCTTTAACCAAATTAAGAATATGATTCTTACTTAGCGGCAGGTTTTTTATAATGAGTAGTCAAACCTAATTTTTTGTATTGTCTCAACAACTTGGCGGGAATCCGCACTTTTTTCCTCACTCCATCAATGAGTAAAGTGGCGGTGTGCAAATTGTATTTAAAACTGCGTTTAGTTCTGTTTTTAGCATGAGACACATTGTTCCCAATGTGAGCCACGCTCTTGTGTTTGAAAGCAAATTTTGACATAGGCAGGTATTTTAACACTTTTTGCTTTATAATCAAAGGCATGGGAATAATCGCTCTAGCCTTAGCCTTGTTGATCGCCATCACCATTCATGAATTTGCTCATGCGTTGGCGGCTGATAAACTGGGTGATCCTACACCTCGTAGCCAAGGCAGACTAACTTTAGACCCCCGCGCTCATCTCGATCTTTGGGGTACTCTGATGATCATTTTCACTCATATTGGCTGGGGCAAGCCAGTAGAATTTGATCCTTATAATCTAAAAAATCCCCAGCGAGACACAGCCATTATTTCCTTAGCTGGGCCAGCCGCCAACTTATTACTTGCTACCGCTTTAGCTTTATTTATTAAAATATTGCCTGTAGATTTTTTCTTTCCTATTGCCGCCATTGTCATTGAAATCAACGTCATGCTGGCTATTTTCAATCTGGTACCAGTTCACCCTTTAGACGGTAGTAAACTACTGGTCGCCTTCTTGCCCAAGCACACTGCCTACGAATATGACAAATTTATGCATCGTTACGGAATTTTTGTGCTATTGGCTTTGATTTTGCCCTGGGGGGGAATTTCCCCGGTGTCTCAACTCATCTGGCCAGTTATCAATTTTATAGTTAATTTTCTAATTTAGTCACAAATTCTGCTAAACTGGTCACTCTTTGCACTTCTTTAAAATTCATTTGCTGATTGCCGTATCTATCGATCCAAAAAACTTTAAATTTGCCAAACTTTACTAAATCCTCAATCACCGCTAAGTTATCGTCGATGATAACGCTATCTTCGGGTAAGGTTTGTAAAAATTCGAGAGTGGTTTTGCGCCTAGTAATAAAGAGTAAATCTTGCTCAAAAAGTGGTAAAAGTCTTGATTTTTCCATCTTTAATTTTTGCCAAGAACCAACACCTTGGCTGAAAATACCCAGCTGATATTTCTTTTTTAGTGTGACTAAAATTTTGTCGGCTTGATCAAAAATAGCTTCTTGATACAACCATTCTTGCTGTAAAACAGCGGCAATTTTTTCTCTATCAACATTAGTTTCTTGAGACAAAGAAATAATAAAGTCCTCTGGATTAAAATCGAGACTGGCAGTTAAAGAACTAGAGTAGTTATTGAATACCGACTCTGTGACTTGTAGAGAAATATGGCAGTTTTTTTCCCACTCATTAGCCATTTCCGCGGCCAATTTTTTGCTATTAAATAAAGTACCATCAAAATCAAATAAGATTATTTTTGCCATGCTGCTAGTATACTATAGTGATGGAAATCAAAACCTTAGTCCTTGGTCCACTTAATACCAATTGTTATTTACTCTGGGATGAACCAAGTCTAGAGGCTATGGTCATCGACCCAGCCGACGAGGGCGACCTGATTAGTGAAGAAATTTTACGAAATAATTTACAGCTAAAATATATCGTTTTAACTCACGGCCATTTCGACCATATCATGGGGCTCTTGGAACTCAAACTTAATTTCCCCCAAGCTCAAATTTTAGTACATGAAAAAGATTTGTTTTTGCTAGAATCCCTGCCGCAAAGAGCTGAATATTGGCTAAAAAGGCCAGTTGACCCTGCGCCCAAGCCAGATGCTTTTTTGCAAAATCTGGATTATTTAAAAATTGGAAATTATAAATTAAAAATTATCCATACTCCCGGCCACACTCCCGGCTCCATTTGCCTTTATAACGATGAAGTCATCTTTACCGGCGATACCCTCTTTGCCGATGGCAATATTGGTCGCTCAGATTTTTCTTACTCTAGCCCAGCAGATTTAAAAAAATCTCTGCAAAAAATCAGCAAATTAGCCAATTCGCCAGCTGGCGAAAGAAAAATTTACTCGGGGCATTAAAATTGCTCATATAGCTAGTTTAAACAAGTAAAGATAGGGTTAAGGAGAAATTACTTTTCCATCCCCTATTTTCTGCAACCTTTCATCAAAGCTATAAACTCCATCGTAGTCACTTATTTTGGCCTTAGCAAGCAAATAAGCATCTATAAACCCCACTTTTTCCTTGGCAAATAAATACAAAGTGTGGAGTAAAAGTTTTTTATTGACCTTAAATGCCTCGAATTCTATAAAACGACTCAACTTGTCGGCGATTTCCAGCTCACTTAAATGATAAACATGTTGCAATACATAAACTACTTCTGCGCAAATAGCGTCAGGAATAAGCAAGCTTTCTGCAGTGGCCTGTGTGAAAAGTCTTTGCACTTGAAGAAACATTTTTTCGTTATCTCTAGTTAAAAATCTAATAATAATATTGGTATCAACTAGATACATATCTTTGCAGAACGTGTTTTTTAATGGCCTTTTGGCCTAGTGATTCACTATAAACGATGCCTTGACTGTCCACCGAACCAGCTAAAGCCCAAAAATCTTCTTGTTTTTTAATCCTCACTTCTTGATCATCCACCAGAAAAAAATTTATTTTTTGTGAAGGTTGCCAGCCCATGTACTGTCTCACTGGCAAAGGAATAGTTACTTGCCCTTTACTGGTAATGGTAGCGGTATAAATCATACCAGCTATACTAACAAAAGTAAGGAATAAAATCAATAAGTAAGGAGTCTCTCCACAAACCTCTTAATATCCTGTTTCGTGTGCACGGCAGAGATTTGCACTCTGATCTCATCTCTTCCTTGCGGCACTACTGGATAATTAATATTAGTGACTAAGACATTTTTGGCGAATAACTTAAGCTTTAGCTCTTTGGCTTTCTTGGCATCACCGATGAGCACCGGCTGGATAGGGTGATCAGATTTGGCCGCCAAAGTGAATTTAGTTTTTTTGATTTCCTGTTTGAAGAAAGCAATGTTTTTTTGCAAATTAGCCAAAATTTTCTGGCCAGAGGCCGAAGACATAAGTTTCACTGCCGCCAAAGCCGCTCCAGCTGTACCCGGAGAAATGTTGTTGGAATAAATGTAAGTTGCCCCAGCTTCACGCAAATAATCAATCACCACTTGGTCGGCCGCCACATAGCCACCATCGGCTCCCCAGGCTTTACCCAAAGTACCAATCAGCACGTCAGCCTGTTGCCCGGAGAGTTCTTCCACTCCGCGACCAGTTTTACCACAGGCCGCTACCCCGTGAGCGTCATCTACCACTAGTAATACCCCCTGGAGGTATTTTGTGTCATATTTAGCTATTACTTTAGCTAGGGCTTTGAGATCTTGATATTCACCCAACATACTAAAAATTCCATCAGAAACCACCAAACAACGTTCAAACTTACCCAGGTTTTCCTTCAGTACTCTATCTAGATCTGTGGCATCCATGTGTTTAAAAATAGCTTTTTCTTCGCTAGCCAAGTTGGCCAACCTAATGCCGTCAATAATACTGCGATGATTTAACTCATCAGAAATGACCAAAGCTCTACTTTGCAACAAAGACTCCTTGCTTTGACCTTTAATTAGAGAAAATAAAACCCCTAAATTAGCGGCAAAAGCGGAAGAAAAAATCATGGCATCATCGCGACCATGAAACTTAGCCAGCGCTTTTTCCAAATCTTTATGAACCTGCAAACTACCAGAAATAAAACGCACTGCCCCTGGACCAGTGCCATATTTTTGGCTAGCCGCGTGCTCGGCTTTCTTGAGCCGTTCGTCGTGACGTAGCCCCAGGTAATCATTAGAGTTGAAAACTTGATATTTCTTGCCCTTTACTATGGCCATAGGAGCGGCAGTAGTAGTTTTTTTAGTAAAACCACTAATCACCACTTCTTGGCGCTTGCTACTTTGAGCATTATCCAAACGAGTTATTTCTGATGTTAAGACTTTAAAAAAATTATTTTTCATAAATTATTTTTGTAATTTAATTTTTAGTTTTTCGATCATAATCTGAGTCATTTTGCTTAGATCGTAGTCATGTTGCCAAGCCCAATCTTGCCTAGCTACACTGTCGTCAATACTCTTGGGCCAAGAATCAGCAATTTTCTGCCGATGATCTGGCTCATACTTCACAGTTACTGGCAAAATTTTATTAATCTCCATCGCCAACTCAGTCACCGAAAAACTAATGGCCGCTAAATTGTAACTATTGTGCACTGTTAATTTGCTAGGATCGGCTTCCATCAAATCAATTGTCCCTTTTATAGCATCGTCCATATACATCATGGGCAAAACTGTTTCTTCATTAACAAAGCAGGTATATTGGCCGGTTTTAATAGCTTCATAAAAAATAGCTACTGCATAATCGGTAGTCCCCCCACCTGGCTCAGCCTTCCAGCTGATGAGGCCTGGATAGCGAACGCTTCTCACGTCCAGACCATATTTTAGGTGATAATAATTACATAAATTCTCCCCCGCTACTTTGGTCACTCCATACATGGTGCTCGGCTCCAAAATGGTGCGTTGGGGGGTATTGTCTCTGGGTGTAGTGGGACCAAAGGCCGCAATCGAGCTAGGCCAGAAAACTTTAATTTTATGTTTGACCGCTAAATCTAAAATATATTTCAAGCCATTCATGTTGACGTCCCAGCACAACTGAGGATCTTGTTCTCCAGTAGCAGAAAGTAAGGAAACTAAATGATAAATCGCATCAATTTGATATTTTTGAATAATTTTTTCTAGCAAATCCGCGTCTCTGACATCGCCTTTTTCTAGCAAGCCGTCATAAGCTTCGGGGATGTTGCGGTTGCCTAAAGCTACCACGCTATCTTTACCAAATTTGGCTTGCAAAGCTGGTACCAGCTCACTCCCGATCTGGCCAAAAGCGCCAGTGACTAAAATTTTAGACATAAAAGCATCCTTTCTTCATCCGCCTAAGTTTTACGAGGATGTTTCCTCGAAAAACTTTGGCGGGTAAAGCTACTATAATACTATAGCGTACCACATTTTGGTACTGCCATATTTTAGTCGTGAAATTGGGAAAGAAGCATGCAAAAATGAAGTTATGCCAGCTCCCAAGCATAGTCTCAAGCTAGGTCAAATTTCCTCCACCGCTATTGCTGGCAATGACATCTTGTCCTCCTGTCTCTATGTCTGCGGCATCACTTCTCTTTTTGCTGGCATCTGGTCGCCAGTGATTTTCATCATCATCGCCGCCGTTTTATATCTATATAAACACGTTTATACCGAGGTGGTAGAAGCTCTGCCTCTTAACGGCGGCGCCTACAACTGTTTACTCAACGCCACTACTAAAAACATTGCTGCTATCGCTGGAGTCATGACTATTTTGTCCTACATGGCCACTTCAGTTATTTCTGCCAAAACCGCCATCGAATATTTACACACCGTGGTTCAACAAGTACCTATTATCCCCGGTACTATGGCCATCATTATTTTCTTTGCCCTGCTAACTTTAGCTGGAGTAAAGGATAGCGCCAAAGTAGCTATGGGTATTTTCTTTTTTCATGTTCTAACTTTGGCTTTCTTTGTAGGGATAGGTTTACTCAATATGTTTAATTCCGGCTGGGGTAATTTGCAATTCAATCTGCAACACACGAATGATTTGTTCACTCAAGCCGGTAGTTTTAAAATGCTCTTTTTTGCTTTTGCCGCCTCTCTGCTTGGCGTATCTGGTTTTGAAAGTAGTGCTAATTTCGTAGAAGAACAAAAACCAGGGGTTTTCCGCCATACTCTGCGTAACATGTTATTAGGAGTATTGATTTTTAATCCGCTGATTTCTTTAGTAGTCTTGCACAGTTTACCTTTGCCAGAAATTTGGCTGGCTAAAGACTTTGTGTTAGCAGAAAGTGCTGTCACCATCGGCGGCCTAGCTTTAAAATACTTAATTGTAGTTGATGCTTTCTTGGTCTTATCAGGAGCCGTGTTGGCTAGTTTTGTCGGCGCCACTGGCTTGCTTTATCGCATGACCTTAGATCACTGTTTCCCCACAGTTATTTTCTTGCCTAAATTGAAAAGTCGCAATCAAAATACCAGCCGCATCGTCTTGGCTTTTGCTGGCTTGTGCTTATCGGTAATTTTAATTACCAAAGGTAGTTTATTATCCTTGGCTGGGGTTTATACTATTAGTTTTTTAGGGGTAATGACATTTTTTGCTTTGGGCAATTTAATTCTTAAAAAAAACCGCCCCGATTTGCAACGTGTTTATACTAGCCCAGTGATTTTTGTAGTCTTGGCGGCGCTAGCCACTGCCTTGGGCATTGTGGGTAATATCTTGATCGATAGCAGAAATCTACTTTACTTTTCCATTTACTTCTTGCCTACTATGTACTTGGTTATTTTCATGATTTATCGAGATTATATTTTAGATGCTTTGGTAAAACTAACTAAGAAGGTGCCCGTTATCAATAAAGCACTAAATAAGTGGCTCCAGCACGTGATCAAGCCTCGAATCTTACTTTTTGCTCATCATCCAGAAAAACTCTACCGCTCGCTAAATTATATTAGCCGTAATGAGACCAGTCGCCATATCACCGTTCTTTTTTGTCAAAAAGAAGCTGATCAAACTCAAGAGTACGCCAATAAATTTAGGGAATATTTGCGTCTTTTCCAAGAGGCTGGTGTTTTTCCCTTATTGAAAATAGATTTTGTTAATGATCGGTTGCGTGTTTTTAGCCCAGAAACCGTTAAATATTATGCCCAGCGTTTTCGCGTGACGAGAAATAATGTCTTCATCGGCTCCATTCACCGGAGTCACAATTTTACTTTTGAGGAGTTGGGAGGGGTGAGAGTGATTCAGTGATGTGGGGATTTGTCTACTTCATCAAGTGCTTTTTGCCAAATATGTTTTTTATCTTGCAAACTCAATTTTTCTAGCACCTGATCAAGCTTACTTACATCACAAATTAACACTCTAGGTAAGTTAGGATCAGGTTCAGACAAAAACTGCTGCCAAGTTGGATCAACAACTAGAGTATCATCAATTAAAACAAACTCATGAGAAGTAATATCCCAGCCTCCATAATGAACCAGCTTGGCTCTAAAACCTTCTTTATTTAACTTTTCAACCAAGGCCGGACTCACATCTTCACATCTCCCGGAAAAATAAACACTTTCAGCATTTAAATTACATTTCAAACCAACATCTTTATAAATCTCTTCAATTGCTGAATTAATTTTCCCCTCTAATTCATCAGAATTTGATTCCGTCTTCATATTTTCATATTATCAGTAAACAATTTTGCAGGGAATCCGTTCAAAAACGGTCACCTTTTTTAGTTAATTTAGATTGATCTGTAAATCTCTTTTGCTGTTTTAACTAGCTTACTAGTAAAATTATAACATGAAAAAAACAAGATTTGTTCTACCTGTGGAGGTAAATGCTGGAGAAAAGGTAAAAGAAGAGGCAAAGTTAAATTCGAGTGTCAGGTTTGTGGAAAGTGGTTCCAGATTGACTATTCCTGTAAGCTGAACAAAAAAAGGTTACTTAAATTACATTTGGATGGTTTGTCATTTAGATCTCTTGCTGATCAATTTAATATTAGTATTGGTTCAGCTTACAATTATTGTTTTGAAGAATTAAAAAACCTACCTCACTGCGCTGATATTACTAGAAAATATGCCAGTAAATACTCTGGCATTTTCTTAGTTGATGGCAAATATCTTAAAGTCAAAGGATATGAGAGAAAGATACCAGTTGTTTAAAGATCTCTAGATGATTTTGACAGAAGAGCTAGGGGGATCCTGCTTGTTTACCAGCAAGATAAAACTTGCGTCAATATTTTGCTTGATATTGAAAGAAGAAAATCAATGCTCCTAGCTTATCTAAGGCAAAGAAATACTCCCCAAACTAGTAACTTAATTGAAAGCTTCAACTCTCATCTCCAAGGCAGATTAAAAACTATTAAAGGATTTGAAAGTTTTACTCACGCCAAACTCTGGCTTAATGGATATTTCTTACGGAGAAGAACTAAGAAATTTACTGACTGCAGAGGCAAATTCAGAAAACTTAACGGAAAAACCTCACTTCAAATTGTTAAAAAACCAGGGATTGATTTACCAAGCTTATTTTGAAAAAAAGGTGACCGTTTTTGAACGGTCTCCAATTTTGCAGGTCTACTAGGATTCGAACCTAGATTAAAGGTTTTGGAGACCTCTGTGCTACCATTGCACTATAGACCTTTATTTCAACCTAATCCTTTTCAATAAACCATGGTAAGCAGAGCCATAACTTTTTAGTTTTCTTTCTCTGATTTTAGCATCTTCCTCATTTAAATAAGCCTCATAATAAAACAACTTCGGATCATTCATTCTCTTGCTGGTATAAACCTTTTTATCTTCATCTACTAATAAATAACAGTAACCCTTAATTATACTCCAGATTTTACCCGAAACTCAATTATTGTTTTTTGAGGGAAAAGATATAGTCTTGCTACATGATCAAGGAAAAAGTATTGCAGATACGAATTAATGGTGACGAACCACAATATGCAGGAGATATTGTTTTTGACTCAGATACTGCAAAACTACAATTTACCCCTACTGCAGAGGTAGTAACCGCCTTATTAGATAGTAATTCCGCCTCAGAAGCCATCGTGGGCGGCGCCTTACGCAGAGCTATAGTGGAATGGCTACTAAGAGAGATTACTAATGAAACTACTTTGCAAATATTAAGACAAAAATATCCTGTTAAGATCACCGAGAGCCCAACTCAACTTATTTTACGCAAAGCCCTTCGAGATACTAAAAGAAAAGACAAAATAACCGGCTTGGAAGTATCACAAATAACTCCACTTAGAGTGACATTATTTGATGGGAGAGAAATTAAGGCTGGTGATTTAATTACCAATGTGTCTGAAGTTCGTCCTGGGTTAATTTTTATCACTTTTCAACCCTCAGATGAAGTAATTAGTAGATTATCAGGACATTATTTTAGAACAAAAACCAGATTAGAGCTAATAAATAAATTTAAACAACGAGTGATAATAGCTTTGCAGGCTGGTCTCAAGGAAATTAAACAAAAAAACCAAACAACTTCCCTACGTGTTTCCAACATCAAGGGAATATCCTACAATAATTTACCCAGAAAAAGCCAAGACGTCATGAACCAACAAATGTTGCTTGAGGCGGCTGAGAAAGTTGGAATTGAGATTTGCATGGACTAAAGCTCGCATTGAGAAATTGATCAAAAACCTGTCATAATCAAGGCATGTCCCTCACTCCAGCCTTAGAAAAACTCTACCAACTCGACAAACAACATTTAGAAAGCACAGAGCTACCCATTATTACCGTCTCGGCTAGTTCTAGAGAAGACTTAAAAGGCGTTTTTGGTTTACCAGAAAACGAAACTCTCACTGATATTGTTTTTTCTCGTGCCCACTACTCCATGGCCCTAGCTATCGCCATTCAAGCTTGGCAAAGTAAAGTTGACGCCAAAAAAGCATGGATAATTGACCCTACCAACTATGTTTCTGCACAAGATTGGAATAAAATTGTACTCACTGAAACCATCGGGAAAACTTTGGCTCGCAACCCACTTTTAAAAAGAATTAAAGACTTGATAGATAGATTTGGCCGCAGTAAGTTACCTATTTTACCCAGCATTACTCCGCCGCTACTACACTTGACTGAAAATATTGATCGGCCTATTCTCAGCCTCCATATTGCGGCTGGTAATATTTTAGCCGCTCAAGGCAAGAAAGTATTACAAATTATCACCGATCCCCACGTCAGAGGCGATTACTTATTTAATGCTGATCTGCCTAACATTAAATATGGCGTCTTTGATAGCAAAACTAAAACTGATTTTTTAGAAAAAGCCAAAATTTTGGGCAAAAAAGTCAGCCCAGAGAAAGTTATTGTCACTGGTCCCCCCATTGACCCCAGGGTGATTAAAGCCAAAAGAAAGAAAAATGCTTGGCGGTCTGGGCCTTTGCATGTTTGCTTGGCTACCGGTGGCCTGGGAACCAACAAACAAGAAATTAAGAAAATTCTCTGTCAATTCATGCCGGAATTGCGTAAAAAACCCAGCCCCTTTAGGCTGATGCTTTACGCGGGCACTCAAAAGGATATTTTTGCTATGGCTCGCCGAGTTGCTCATGAAAAACACGTTCAGGCTACTATTATTAGGCACTCGCATGAAGCCAATTTGCTTAAAAAGCATAGCCGACAAAAACACCACCATAATTTTTACATCCTGTATCACCCTCAAATAGTAGACGCTAATGAGTTATTAGTCGAACACGCTTTTGCCTGGAGCCATGCTTTTATCAGTAAACCTTCCGGAGACATGGCCTACGATGCTGTAGCTAGTGGTAATTTCTTGCTTACTCTCCAAGAGTGGGGTGAGTGGGAACATAATATTCGGGAATTTTTCGAACAAAAAGAAGTCTCTCGCCCGGCTCAAGTAGATCACATCATCGAGCAAATTAATACTTTGCAAAAGACAGGTTGGGTAGAAAAAGCGATGCACAAGGCTTTCGTTTTAGATGATGTTTTTGCCAAAGGGGCGGAAAATATTATTAAAGCAGTGGCGAGTTTTTAATTCGCCACTGCTTTAAAAAAACAAATCTACTAACTAAGATAGTAAAGCAAACGCCATAGTTATGTGTGCTTTATCTTTGTCTTTTTCCTCTTCAGCTAGCTCTGCATAAGGCAAACCCAACTTAAGATCATTTTTCGCCCAACCATTTCTTTCCAACCAAGCATCATGAATTTCAGCTGCCAACTGTTCTAATGTGGCCAGCGGATTATTAACAACTAATATCAAAGCCGTGAGTGCGGCTAAATAATTTTCCCTTTGCCAATCGCGAGGTAGCTCAGAAAAAATGGTGTTTGCGATATCGACTTGATTATTTCCTTCATGTGCAGAAATCCATGCGGAGTCAGTCGTTGTTTTAAGTCTGGGACTGAAACTACAATCAGCTTGAAGACGAGTCGCTCTCCAATTTTCATGAAGCTGACTAGCCATCTTTTGAGCGTTTTTCTCTATTGCCAAGGCTTCTTCATGCATGAGATCAATTTGTCGTTCATACATATCTTCCTTTCCGTCCTTTAGAAAAAGTATCACTGATTAGTATTAAGGAAGATTAAAAAAACCGCGCCTAAATACAATCAATGTATTCTCTGGCCGGTTGTAATTATCCCGCTAGTGGCGAGATCAAGGCGTTGTAGAGAAAGTTAATACTTTCTATTTAAAGAACTGAGTAGAATTCTACTCAAAATGTATCAAAAGTCAACTAGCATTCTTACTTCAGCTTCTTAGCCACCTTATGAGAGTTGTGCTTTTTGCAAACTTTGCAGTATTTTTTCAGAGGAAAAGTACCGGAGCCGTCTTTTTGTTTTTTTAATTGCTCGTTATTCTTATTGTATTCAGTCACGTAACCAAAAGCTTTGCAGATTGCGCACTGCAAACCAACTAGTTGTCGTGGTCCCTTTTTTTTCTTTGCCATAGGCCAGATATTATACACTAATTTTTAGTTGAGCCAAGGGAGGGACTCGAACCCACGACCTGCTGTTTACAAAACAGCTGCTCTACCAACTGAGCTACCTTGGCAAAATAAAGTGAGCCTTCGTCGGGGCTCGAACCCGAGACCTCAGTCTTACCAAGACTGCGCTCTGCCAACTGAGCTACAAAGGCGACAAGCACTAAAAACACAACGAGGAAGTATAACAAAAAAAATGAGAAATTTCTTGGGGTAAATTTTAATCCCCACTTCCCGCTTGAGCCATCGTCAATTTTGTTTTATGCTGGTAGTTAATGAAAAAAAATAATTTGGGTAAGAAGTTAGTGGTCTTTTTTTCGCTGCTGCTGATGGTGGCCGGCAGTATTGCTTTAATCTTAATTCAAAAACCATTGAGAGAATCTCAGGAACTCAGACAACAAGCGTCTGTTGATGAAGGTCAAGTGATCGTTTCTAGCTCTAATAAAGGTGCTGGTTTTTTATTAGGAGAAGAAGCGCACATTAAACTCACTTTTAATACTCATAGTCTTAACACTCATGGTGTGTCTCTTCTTTTTAACATGGTGACCAGTACTTTCGCTGATCCTCCAGAGGTCACCGTATTCGCTAATGCAGGTTTGAAATCTTTCCGGCAAGATATACAAAAAGTAAGCGATGGTTTTCTAGTCTCAGTCATGGCTACACCCCCAGCTTATAAGGATCCTTATGCCAATAACTCAGATGTAGAATTTTTAGATATTAAATTTACCCCCACTCAGGCTGGTATTATTGAATTACATTTTGATCAAGAACTATCTAAGTCAATTACTTTTGGTAGCACTCCAGTAGATGATGGTCGTGACATACAGAGTATTCTTCCCGATGATGATACGAATAATGGCACTGGTGCTGATGAGCTCAAACACATAGAGATTCTCTATTACACTGTTTTTGGAGCGGCTAGCCCTACAGTTTCTCCTAGTGTCTCACCCAGCCCTTCGCCTAGTATTAGTCCATCACCTAGTGTCTCGCCTAGCCCTAGTGTGAGTCCTTCGCCTTCGCCTAGTATTAGTCCATCACCTAGCGTTAGCCCTAGTCCCACTCCAGGTACGGGAGGCATCACTTTAAAGTCTTGTAATGAGTCTTGTGCCAAAAATGCAGAGTGTATTAATAACTACCGTTGTTATGACAGTAAATGCCGCCTAGCCACCAACCCCAGCAATGATCAGTGTAAAGAAGCCGCTGATCAGGGACTAAGTTTCTCCTGCAATGAGTACTGTGCTGATAGTAGAGAATGTAAATCTCAATACACTTGCTGGAACAATCGTTGTCGTAATCCAGAAAACGTAGCCAGCACTACTTGTGCCGCCACTAGTCCAAGTATTAAAGACGCCATGGCTAAATCTTGCAACACTATTTGTAGTAAGCATGCCGATTGTGCTATGAATCTCATGTGCTATCAAGGTGCCTGCCGCCTCGCCACCAACGTCAGTAGCTTTAGTTGCTCGGCGGCCACTGCCAAAACCATCTCCACTGTCTATGAGCGCAAGGGCGGCAGTGAGGAAAGGAATGATGAAGATACGGCCACCGTTAGCAGCTCTCCTAAAGTTACTCCCAAGCCCAGCCCTACCCCAACCCCGGCTACTAAAGAACAGCGTAGCTGGAAAGACCAGATCATACAGTTCTTGGTAGAGAGGCCGCTGTTGCCAGTTTTATTGATTGGTAGTGGGCTAGCCTTCATTTTAGTAATCATAGTTCTCTACCTCGTGTCTTGGCTGGGGTCACGTAACAAAAAAAACGAAGCTCCTATTAGCCTTTATCAGGCTCAGGAGATACAAAAACCGGTAGAGAAAATAGAATAGTTGTGTTACAATGCACCTCTCATGTTAAACCCTGCCAAATACTTTAAAGAAGTTAATGCTGAGTTGAAAAAGGTTAGTTGGCCCAACCGCCAACAAACCATTAACATGACTTTGCTGGTGGTTTTGGTAAGTGCTGGCATCGCTTTGTATCTAACAGGCATCGATTTTATTTTGCAAAAAGCCATCAACTTTTTAATGGTAAAAGCATGATATGAACCAAAATAACATAATTAAAATTTCAGAGCAGGAAAACGCCAAAGCGCGTTGGTTTGTGGTACATACTTACTCCGGTCATGAAGCTAAGGTGGCTGAAGCTCTTAAGCAAAGAACCCAAACTTTAGGCTTGGAAGGCAAGATTTTAGCCGTTCTCATCCCCACTCAAGAAAAGATTAAAATTCAAAGAGGTAAAAGAAAAACTATCGATGAAAAGATTTTCCCCGGCTACATGCTGGTACAAATGGAGCTGACTGATGACGCCTGGTTGGCAGTGCGTACTACTCAAGGTGTGACTGGTTTCGTGGGCACTGGTAGCAAACCCAAGCCTCTGCCCAAACATGAAGTGGAAGCTATCCAAAAATACATGGTGCAGGCCGCTCCAGCCTTCAGTGCTGAGTTTAGTGAAGGTGAAGCAGTGAAGATTGTTGATGGTCCTTTCAATGACATGTTGGGTACTGTCCAATCTATCGATGAAGGCAAAGGTAAAGTGGAAGTTTTGGTCAGCATTTTTGGCCGCGAAACACCGGTGGAGTTAGACTTTTTACAAGTACAAAAAGTATCAGAATAAGCTATGGCAAAAGAAGTAATTAAAATACTCAAGCTTAATTTACCAGCCGGTGCCGCTACCCCCGCTCCTCCCGTTGGCCCTATTTTAGGGCAAGCTGGCATCAACATGATGGATTTTATTAAGCAATATAACGATCGAACAGCTGACAAAAGAGGTCAAATCATCCCAGCTGAAATTACCGTCTACAAAGACCGATCTTTCACTTTTGTATTAAAATTACCTCCAGTCAGCGCCATGATCAAACAAGCTTTGAAACTCAAAAAAGGCAGTGGCACTCCCAAAACCAACAAAGTTGGCAAACTAACTCAGAAGCAATTAGAAGATATCGCTCGAGAAAAAATGGGAGATTTAAATACGCAAAATTTAGCAGCTGCCCAGAAAATAGTAGCTGGTACTGCCCGTAGTATGGGCGTGGAAATATAAGAAATATGGAAGAAACTAAGCAAAAAGAACCAAAACAGAAAATTAGCAAAAGCCGTGGCAAGAAATATCAAGCCGCTAGGTCTTTAGTAGATAAAACCAAAAGCTACCAATTACAGGACGCTGTAGAGTTGGTCAAAAAAATGTCTTACTCCCAATTTGGCGGCTCAGTAGAAGCTCATTTGGTAGTTAAAGAAGCTGGCTCTGCTGTCACCTTCACTTTTCCTCACAGCACGGGTAAATCAGTGCGCGTGGCCACCGTTACTCCAGAGTTGATTAAGGAAATAGAAGCTGGCGTGATTAATTTTGACGTCCTAGTAGCCGCCCCCGCCGATATGGGCAAGATTACCAAGTTCGCTAAAATTTTGGGTCCCAAGGGTTTAATGCCTAACCCCAAAAATGGCACCCTAACCGCTAATCCAGAAAAAAAGAAAAAAGAGCTCGAGGCTGGTAGTTTTACTTTAAAAGCTGAAAAAAAGGCTCCTTTGATGCACTTATCGGTAGGCAAAATTTCTTTAGAGACTAAACAATTGGTAGAAAATATAGAAGCTTTGCTAAAAGCTCTCTCCGGAAAAGCTCTCAAGCTTAGTCTTTGCGCTAGCATGAGCCCGAGTGTCAGAGTCGATTTGAGTGAATATAAAGTTTAATTAAATAATTTCACTTGATACTGTTTGGGATAGGCTTGATCAAAGCTGAAGATTTTAAGAATCTGGTATTTTTTCATCAGTATTACATTACTGCAATCTACTACACTAGTTCCCTTTTTATTTTGTTTTTTAAATAAATCTAGTGACTCTTGAAAAGAAACTTCATCTACAAAAATTTGCTCAAAATCGTCCACAAAACTTAAAAAAACTCGAGCAGATTCCGGCCCTTCTCTATTACTTAGAACATTGCTTACTTCTAGCACTACTAAATTAGTGGTCGCCGGTTTTAAGTTATTTTTGTAAATCTTTTGCAATAAAAGCTGGGATCTTTTCTGATGAGCATCACCTTTTTTTAAAAGACCTAAGAAAGCGTCGCTGTCTAGCAACAAATCATAGTTATCTTCCATATAATTCTTGGTCTATAGCTTGACTCAAATCAGCTAAATTAGTAACTTCTGGAAAAATCCCTTCTGGATTTTCTTTTAAAAATTGCTTACTCCAATTTATTAATCCGGCAATAGCTTTCTTTTGAGTTAACATAGCCGCTTGACGTTTCTCAGCCATTTTTTCCTCCACACATTCTCTAATCAATTCAGAAGTAGATTTTTTCATTAAATTACTCTGCAGAGATAGTTGTCGGTAGAGATCTTCGCTGGCGGTAAAAGTGATTCTTTTCATGGGCATGAGGGCAGTATGCATGCATACTGCATACTTGTCAAATATCAAAATTCAGTCTTTACTTGGTGATTTGTTTGCTATATTCTGAAAATGATGTCTTTTGAGACTATTACTATAGGTAGGGAAACTAATTGGAGGAAAGAATTTGCCGAAAGAACTGGCGGCAAACTTCTCATCATCATAAAAGAAGTCCCTAGCTTGTCTACAGCGGCCTTTTTTAGAGAACTAAGACTTCTAGTTGAATCAAGTCTTCTTCCCAACTTTTTGGCAATTTTGGTGAACGACTCAACAACAGATACTGCTGGTATTACTGGACATTTAGGCAAGGGATACTTTACAGATCTTGAAGAAGCGAAAAAATATTTAAAACGGCCTAGACAGAAATAAATTTAAACTTTATTTTCCGCTTTTAATTTTTTAATAAACTCCTCTAATTTTAGCACTTCCTGCTTCCCTTCATCGCGGGAACGGATGGCCACTTGCTCACTCTCTACTTCTTTATCGCCTAGCACCAGCATATAAGGCACCTTTTCTCTCTGCGCGTTTCTGATTTTTTTAGACAAAGTGTCGTTATTGTCGTCTAACTCCACTCTAATATCAGACTCCTGCAATTTCTTTTTCACCTCTTCAGCATAAGCTAAGTGCTTTTCAGAAATAGGCAAGATCTTTACCTGCACCGGCGACAGCCAAAATGGGAATTTACCAGCCGTGTGCTCAATTAAGATACTTACAAAACGCTCGATCGAGCCCATGATAGCCGCATGCACCATCACTATCCTCTCCTCTACCCCATCTTCATTAATACAAACTAAATCAAAATTTTTTGGCATGTTTCTATCAGCTTGGATAGTAGCCACTTGCCACTCTCTACCCAAGGAGTCATGAGCCATAAAATCTATTTTAGGACCATAAAAAGCCGCTTCTCCTGGTACTTCTACACAACTGGCTTTTTTCTTGGCCACTAAGCGACGCAGACCGTCTTCCCAAACTTGCCAATCAGCCTCCACACCTAAATATTTACTCATTTGCGCTGGATCATGAAGAGATAAACGAACCTCTAGCTCAGGAAAGCCACAAGCTTGATAAAACTTCTCGATAATATCCCAAATAGCTAACATCTCTTCCTCTAGTTGCGTTTCGCGGCAAAAGACGTGCGCATCATCTTGAGTGATGCAACGAACGCGGGAAAGCCCGGATAGTTCTCCAGTTTGTTCATCTCGATAAACCATGGTGGTTTCCGCATATCGTTGAGGCAAATCTCGATAACTGCGGGGCAAATGAGCATAAATCTGAGTGTGATGTGGGCAGTTCATGGGCTTCATGGCAAACTCATGTCCTTCGCGCGTTTTAATTTTAAACAAATCGTCGGCATATTTAGCCCAGTGGCCAGATTTTTCATATAAAGCTCTTCTGGTGATATGAGGAATCGTGACCTTCTGATAACCCTTTTCTTGGCGTAATTGCCACACTAAACCATCAAGCAAGTTTCTAAGCAGAGTGCCTTTAGGTGTCCACAGGGGCAAGCCAGCTCCTACCAAATCGGAAAAAGTAAATAAATCTAGTTCTTTACCCAATTTTTTATGGTCGCGCTTTTTAGCTTCCTCGATCATCCATAAATATTTATCTAAATCCTCTGGAGAGGCAAAAGCTGTCCCATAAATCCTGGTGAGCATTTGTTTTTTTTCATCACCATGCCAATAAGCTCCGGCTACTGATAAAAGCTTAAAGGCTTTAATTTCGGAAGTATTCTCTACATGAGGACCTTTGCACAAGTCTACAAACTGGTCACCAGTCCAAAACACAGTAGCTTCTTCACCACTCTGCTCTATCTCATCCAACCACTCTTGTTTATAGGGGTTGTCAGCAAATAATTTTCTTGCCTCAGCTACAGTAATGCTTTTCTTCGTTATTGGCCAAGCTTTGTTCACAATACGCCACATTTCTTTCTCTATTTCTGGGAAATTTCCTTCAGATATTTTAATGGTTCCTGAGCTTGTCGAAGGATCAAAATCGAAATAAAAACCATCGCCAGTGGCTGGGCCCATCGCCATCACAATTTTATTCGAGCCGTATAGATTATGCATGGCTTGGGTCAGCACATGCTCCGCACTATGGCGCAATTTAGCCAAATAAGCTGGTGTTTTAAGATCTGATGTCATAGGGGTCATTATACTCTAAGTCTTGATCATTTGCCTCTACTTGCTTACTGGTAATTCTTTGGCAGGTGGGGTCAAACCAAAGAGCAGCACTATTGACATTGAGTGCAGTAGCTAAATTTTCCAGCGCTTTTCTGGAATAAGGCAAGCGATCAAGAGACGGCATATTAAAAAACCCCGCTTTTTCTGCGGGGTGCCTTGACTAATTTTTATTTACATCAAATCACACCCGCCTGGCCCAAATATTTTGGGTAGTCTTAAAAAGACAGCGAGTTTGATAATGACGATTCATGATAAATTTAAGTATAACAGATTTTCTAAAATCAATGAAGCCAAAAGTTGTTTTATCGTTAATTTTTTTGTTGGCGATCACGCTCCTAGCCACTCGGGGATTATGGCGCCCAGCGCTGATCCGTTCTTATGACATGGAGTTTCATGCGGCCAGGACAGCTAATTTCTATTTAGCGCTAAAATCTGGCCAACTGCCTCCGCGCTGGGCGCCAAATCTTAACTCCAGTTTCGGTTACCCAGTGTTTATTTTCATGTATCCACTACCCTACTTTTTTAGCACTGCTTTTTTTCTCATCACTCACTCTTTTGCTTGGTCTTTAAATTTATTGTTAATTAGCATCTTTTTGGTTACTGGCTTAGGTACTTGGTTACTAGCTTACCAAATAAGCAAAAAGGCCTGGCTAGCTAGCATGGCCGGGCTGATTTACACTTTGTCACCTTATTTCTTGATGACGGTTTATGTTAAAGGAGCGGTGGCCGAGGCTCTGTTTATGGCCATCCTGCCCTGGCTGTGGCTAGCCCTAGTGACTAGTCAGCAGCAGCGCCGCTGGTATTGGCAAATACTCTGGTACTCTACTCTAGTGATGATGTTGTTAGCTCACCATTTATCAGCGATGGCGTTGATACCAGTTGTAGTAGCTTGGCTATTCATCCATCGTCGACAAAACAACTGGCGTTTATTAATCGTAGCTGGATTAGCCGGATTAACAGTGCAGTTTTTTTGGCTGCCCATGCTCATAGAGAAAAAATTGACTATTGTTAGTCAAAACCACCTCATGACCACTTACTACCAGGACTTTTTGTCGATTAAAGAATTGATTTGGTCTAAGTGGGGCTATGGAGGTTTTACGGTAGGAGTAGCAAATGAAAGCTTTAGTAAAATGCTGGGGCCAGTGTTGTGGATAGTGGTATTGATAGCTGGATTTTTATTCTGGAAAAAGAGGCGACCTAAAGCTCTGTGGTTTTGGTTTGGGGTATTTATTTTGTCCATTTTCTTAATGTTACCTGTTTCGCGTTTTATCTGGGAAATTTTCTCTCCCCTACAATTTATGCAATTTCCCTGGAGATTACTCTGGTTGGCTAGCTGGAGCGGCACCATGATTTTTATTTATTCAAAAATGAACCACTGGCTCATTTATGCCGGCATCTTATTATTCTCCCTAATTGCTTTATCTTGGGCTAAACCAGCCGGCTATTTTGAGCACGACACTCACTATTGGTTGGAATACCCGGGAACTTCGACTTCACTCGATGAGCTCAACCCACAATGGTTTGACATGGTGGCCAACATGAGAAGTAAACAGAAAATTCTCTTAAGACCTGATGGAGAAAAATTTTTCTCCTATCGCGATCAGAGACAGCCAGACCAATGGGGCGAATCGCGAGAGGAACTGTGGACTGGGACTCATATTAAATACTTTGTCAAATTAGATCGCGACGGCCAAGTAGCCCAAAGAACTCTTTATTTTCCCGGCTGGCAGGCTTGGGTCGATGGCCAAAGAGTGGAAATTAATTATCAAGATCTGGAGTTTCCCGGGCGAATTTTTATTCCTATTTCAGCCGGAGAACACCAGATTGAAGTAAAATTTACCAATCAGGTCTGGGATCGGCGGCTGGGTGATGTGCTGAGTGTGTTGGGGATGCTGGGATTTGCCCTAATGATCTTGGCGGAGGTGACAGGATTCGAACCTGCGAAGCCGTGAGGCTCACGCTTTCCAAGCGTGCGCAATTGACCGCTATGCGACACCTCCTAGAGGAAAGATTGTATCATAAAATCTTCTTAATCTCCGCAATCGTTAATCGATCTTTATTTTGCAGCTTCCTAACTTTTTTCACCACTCCCACCTGATTTTGATCATACAATTGGTATCCGCCCGGGCTGTGCTCAGCTATCTCTAATAGCCCTTCTTTAGTCCAGTAACGAATAGTAGGAACAGTTTCTCCTACCAGCTTCGCCAGTTCACCGATTTTAAGTACTGGTTTCTTTTCTAAAATATTTTCCTGCTCTTTACCCTCCAAAGCATTAAGATAAATATCAAGTGATCTATCTATGGATTCATACATTAATGAATAATAATCGTCGAGCGAGCCACCTAACTGAGCTTTTTCAATACTATCAATATAACGCCTGCGGTCTTCTTTGCGGAGAATGGCAGGAGGGTAGCCAGCTTGCATTAGTAGTAGATTCATTAATAGTCTAGCTGTCCTACCGTTTCCATCCACAAATGGATGAATGCTCACCAACTTAAAGTGGGCGTCAATTGCCAAAGTCGTTACGTGAGTTTTGTTTTTTTGTAGCCATGAAACGAACCCACTCATCAGCTCAGGAACTTTCATCGCATTGGGCATAATTACTGTTGATCCAGCAATCCGAACTGGGACTGTTCGATATCGTCCAGCATTAGCGTCATCAATTTTTTGTAAAATCAACCAATGTAAGTCTAAGATTGTGCCTTCACTGACATGCTGTTCAATGTTATTTACTCGCTCTATAACCCAATCAAAAGCCTGAGCATGATTCACTGCTTCTAAATGCTCTTGTAAAGTTTTACCCTCCACAGTCAAGCCTTTTTCCACAACTAAGGCCGTTTCGGCTCTGGAAAGAGCGTTGCCCTCGATAGCATTGGAAGTATAAGTCAGCTCTATCTTAAACCATTCTCGTAAATTTGTTTCCAGATCCACTAAAAATGGTCGATGAGCGTCGAGTCGCAGTTTCTTTTCCGTCAATAAGGCTATTCTGTTTGCCATATAGTGTGAAGTATAACGTAATACTTTACACTTGTCAACTAGTTGTTTCGTTTAAAGAAACTGGATAAAATGAATTTATGGCTAACCTTTTTCCTATAAAAATCACCGAAGTTTTATCTCGTACTATTTCTATTGATCGGAATTACTTATTTTTATGAGCTTGAAAGCTAAACTATCTACGTCCAGCAAAAATTTTTTAGTAACGATAATTTTGGTAAGTTCGTTTTGGTTAGTTTTACTTTTTATACTTTTAATATGGAACAAAAGTGAATCTAATAATAAAATACCAACTCAACTAGAACCTGAGGTTGTGAGAGAAAGCACTTTTGAAGAGCTCTCTCCGGACGGTCAGAAGAAAGTAATTCGCTACGAAGTAGGTTATTTGCCACAATTATTTTCTGAAAACTATACTACCTACTTGGATAACAACATTACTATTGCTGTAATTAACAATATTGGAGATGTTGAACGAGAATATTTTGTGTTCAATGGAGAAGAAAGGACAGGCAATCCTCATTGGTTAGGTAATCGTTATGTTTTTTTTACCGCTTACTGCGGAACAGCTTGCCAAGGATTGACTTTACTTGATACCCAATCAAAACAAACTTGGAAAGCAATGATTAGTCATTGGTCTAGAGAAAACGATAAACAAAAAACCTATTTTAGCACGTGGTTCAATCAAGGTTTTGAATTTTTTGGCTTGGTTGATAAAATATATGCAGAAATGGTTGGCAATAAACCCTATTTAGTTTTTGATATAAACAATGATAGTGGTATAGAGAGTGGACAAAAAAGATTTCTGTTTACTGGCAATTCGCTTATTTTGCAATAGTTGTGCTCATCAGCCTATATTTGACTTTAAAAAATCTGTGCTAAAATTCGGATTAATATGGGTGAATCTTTACAAGAGAGACTAAAAACACAGGGACTCTCTACAGATGAATTAAATTTGCTAGTTGCAGCCAGGAGATTATTTTTATCAGATTCCTTTCACACAGAAAAAAATGGTGGTTTTAGTTCAGACGTTAACGCACAATTTGTGGGCTTCGTTATTAGTAGTGGGCAGGTCTCCCCAGTTTATAAGTTGAATGACGGACAACGCTTTGCCATTGATCATTATCCAGATGAGGGAAGAGTTTCGGCAGGAGCAGTCAAAGAAAGTGAGGTTTATCCATGGGAGTTAATATGGGATGTGGTCTCTCAAGCTATGATATCTTTATCAGCCGAATTAACCAAGGAAGGGCTTTTCGACGGCGAAATCCCCATTAAAGAAAAACGTGGGTTTTTGAGAAAGTGGAGAAATCTAAGGAAGAAGAAAAAAATGACAGTTTGTAAATTTTAAACTTGTGCTATAATAGCCTCTCGATCCAAAGACAGCGTGTACCCAAATAAATCACGCCTAGGAAAAATTCAGTATTTTACTTTTTTCCCTGTCTTTATTTTTCGAAAATTTGAAATTAAACCTGCCTGCGCAGGCAGGAATTTAGAATTAGTTTAATGCCAAATAAACACAACCAAGCTCAAATCAAATTATTACAAGATAAATTGGCTCAAGCCAAATCAGCCGTCATCGTTGACTACTCTGGTACGTCCGGAAGCGAGCAAGTTAAATTAAGAAAAACCCTAAAAGAAGCCGGTGGTGAAATGCTGGTCACCAAAAATACTTTGATCGACTTAGCTCTGGGAAAAGGCAAATTCACTGCTTCCCTACAAGGCATGAACGCCATCATTTTCTCCTTTGAAGATGCGGTAGCCGCCGTTAAAAAATTGTTCGACTTTCAAAAAGAGAGCGATAAATTAAAGATTAAACAAGGCATTTTGTTAGAAGAAGATAAAGTCTTAAGCGTAGAAGAAATAGAGGCTCTGAGTAAATTGCCCAGCAAGCAAGAATTGTTGGCTACCCTGATCGCTCGTATTAAAGGACCAAGCTATGGCTTGGTTAACGCTTTAAGCGGCGTGCCTAGAAACTTAGTTTACGCCTTAAAGGCTATTAGTGAAAAGTAAAAATTATAAATTAGTAAATATTAGTAAAGACGCGATTAATCGCGTCTGTACAGACAAAAAATATGGAAGACAAAAAACTTGCAGCTAACCTGCAAAAACTCGTTGACGAAATCAAAAAACTTTCTTTGATGGAAGTAGCTGATTTAGTCAAAGCTTTAGAAGATGAATTCGGCGTTTCCGCCGCCGCTCCTGTAGCCATGGCTGCCGCTCCTGCCGCTGCCGCTGCTCCAGTAGAGGAAAAGACCGATTTTGATGTCATCTTAAAAGATGGTGGCTCTAATAAAATTGCCGCTATCAAGGCTATTCGCACTCTCAAACCAGAATTAGGTTTGGGCGAAGCCAAAAAATTTGTCGAATCAGCTCCTCAAACTGTTCTCGAGGCAGCTGCCAAGGACAAAGCTGAAGAAGCCAAAAAGACTTTAGAAGCTGCTGGCTGCGTAGTTGAATTGAAATAATATCGTTCCCCCCCGGCATACGCCGGGGGGGAAAGATTTCCCCTATTGACCCAGTTCCTCCCACTCTGCTACTTTTAATATAGAAATCTTTAACTTTGATACATTCCTCACCAGGATCTATTATCAATTTAGTGTAAAGAAAGGTATCCTATGATAGATCCCGCTCTCAATCAGAGCCTCAATGCCAGCGAAATGGAAGATAAAAAAACTGGTCGCGCCGATGATGCTAGTAAGTTGGACATTAAAAATTTGCCCGACCTACTAACCGTCAGGGAAGTGGCTGACTTGCTTAGAGTCTCCCCTCTCACTATTAAACGCTGGGGTAAACGTGGTAAATTGCCCGCCATTCGTATTAACTCTCGTGGTGATCGCCGTTATAAAAAAGACGCCGTTTTGTGGCTCTTAGGCATGGATCCAGAAGAAGCCAAAGAGGAATAGTTGCTTTAACAATTCTTTGATAGTTAAAAATCCAAATTCTATTAGTCTGGCTTGTCTTTTCGCCCTCCATGGTTGAGTTAACAATCTAAACAGCCATTCTCCACCCCAGTGGCTAATTATTTTGGGTGCCCTAGGCACTTTGCCCAACAAATAATCAAAGCTACCACCCACTGCCATCACTAATTTGGCATTGTGTTTTTGTAGCAGGGCTCGGTGTTCCATAATCCAGGCCTCTTGCCTGGGTGCGCCCAAGGCCACAAAAACTAGCTCAGCTTTGATTTGACGTATTTTATCTAGGTTTTGCCAGTCTTCTACCCAATGAATTTGTTGTTGTCTCAACTGGAAACTATCACTAGCAGCATAATTTTTTCCTCCTACTAGTAATACCCGCAACTTCTTTTTCTTGGCTAAAGCCAACAAATCCACCACCACTTCTCGGCCAGGAATTTTTTGTTCAATTACTGAAGATTTGCCAAAAATATGTAAAATTTTGGTAGCCAATACCAAGCCCCCTCCGTCGGGAATAAGAATGTCTGCTTGCACCAGATTACGAAAAAATATAGGATCTTTTTGAGCCTGAATTACCTGCTCTGGGTTGGGAGTGAAGACCACAGTCAATTTTGCATCCTGTAACTTTTCTTCTAGTATTTCTAGCAGTCTAGCCTTTCCTCTGCTAAAAATGGGTAGCTTGAATAAATTAACGTTACTATCAATCTTTTTTAGCTTTGTCATGCCTCCCATTATACATGAAAAAAGCATAAAGCACCCTAAGATCTTACTAGCTAAATCAATCCAGCTCATACTCATTTACTTTTAGTTTTGGGTTTTCTTGGTGTCTAAGGTATTTTTCGGCTTGGCAAGAGAAGAAAATGCGAATAAAATAACTTTAGTTTATTAGTTGAATAGTGATTGGTTAATTAGTTGATAGTGAAAAACATTATTTTGAGTAAAATTTGACGCCATATAATATGAAATTTGTTTATCGCGGTTTTCAAGCACAAATTAAAAAACAGGATTTGATAATTAGCTTTGACTTCCTGCTCTCCCCCAACGTCAGTTTTAAACCTCAAATTACCATTCACAATCTGCCTACAGGCAAACTTGATCTTCAAGCTTTAGAAGCAGAAATTTTCAATCTTGGAATGATCGAATTGTTTTCTTATTGGAAGGCAGCCGCTCCGGAAGAAATAATCGTCGAAAATTTTGCTCTTAACTCCAAGCAAATAGCTTTTTGGCAAGATTTGCTCCTCAAGGGTATGGGAGAGTTTTTTTACGTTAATAATATTGATTTCACTGCTAACAATTTTGTGACTATTAAGAGCACTGCTACCAAAATAGCTTCGTCTAGTAACTTATCCTTGCAAGACAAAGTGTTAATCCCCTTGGGGGGAGGTAAAGACTCGCTGGTTACTCTGGAGACTATTAAGAAAAATTTTCCTCAACAAGTCGTTTTGTTTACCCTCAATCCTAGTCAATCGGTAAAGAATGTGCTCAAAGTGAATCCAGATTTGCCCGTCATTACCGTTGACCGCCAGTTAGATCCCACCTTGCTCAAGCTCAATCAAGAGGGATACTTAAATGGCCATACTCCTTTTTCTGCTTATCTAGCTTTCTTGACTAATCTAGTAGCCAAAATTTGGGGCATTAAGTATATTGCTTTATCCAATGAAAGCAGCGCCAACGAAGAAAGTCTCTTTTTCCACGGCCAGGCTATCAACCACCAATATTCTAAAAGCTTTGACTTTGAGCAAAAATTCCAGCAATATGCTGCGGGCAAGTCCCCACTCTACTTTTCTTTTTTAAGGCCGCTTAATGAATTGCAGATCGCAGAAAAATTTAGCCAACTCACTCCTTATCATCAGATTTTTAGAAGTTGTAATCGAGGTCAAAAGACTAACACCTGGTGCGGAGAATGTCCCAAATGTCTATTTGCCTTTACTATCCTCTACCCCTTTATAGATGAAGAAAAAATGATTGAGATTTTTGGCCAAAATTTATTTGACAAAACCGACTTGTGGCCTACTGCTCTCGAGTTGATGGGTAAATCTGCTCATAAACCACTCGAGTGTGTCGGTACTTATGAAGAGAACGTGATTGCTTTTTATTTAAGCTATCAAAAGGTAAAGCAATATCACAAAAGGTTAAGTAATATACTAGAAAAGTTTGCTCAAGAAGTTTTACCCCACGAAAAAAACTTAGCCGTTAGGGCTAGTGAAATTTTAACTAATTGGCATACTCCTCATTCGCTGACCACTAAATGGGAGTCAATTTTGAAATTTTCCGGAAAAAAAATCTTAGTTTTGGGCATGGGGCGAGAGGGTCAGTCTACTTTATCTTTTCTCAAAAAAAATGTTCCATATTGTGAACTTTTTACAGCCGATGAAAAAGACGGCTCTCTACCTAAAAAAGAATGGGCTCAAATGAAATTTGATTTTGTTTTTAAAACTCCAGGTATCCCAGTGGAGAAATTAGCTAAATGGGAAATTAGTTTTGACCAGCTTTACTCCAATACTCAGTTGTTTTTTGATCTGTTAGCAAATTTACCCACAGCGACCACTATAATTGGTGTTACCGGCACTAAAGGAAAAACTACCACCACTTCTTTGATTTACCATGTGCTCAAGACAGCTGGAAAAAAAGTAGCGCTTGGTGGCAATATCGGCACCCCAGCTCTAGATTTATTGACTACTCCAGCTCAGATTTATGTCCTGGAGCTCTCTGCCCACCAATTAGCAGAGTTAAAAAGCAGTCCTCAAATCGCCGTCATTCAGGAAATCTCTCCCGATCATCTTGATTATTATCCAAATATGAAGGCTTATGCCCAGGCCAAGTCACAAATTAGTCGCTGGCAAACTGCCAATGATATTAGCTATTACTTTGCGCTCTCTTCATTAGCCGCAGATATTGCTCATTTGAGCCCAGGAAAAAAACAATCCTTTGACTATAAAAGCCATCCCCAACTAACGAAATTAATTAACGCTAGTCAGCCCAAATTTTTGGGCCAGCATAATCTTATCAATGCCCTGCCAGCAGTTTTGATTGCCCAGCAATTGGGTGTTGATGAGGCGACTGTTAGACAAGCTCTACACAGCTTTGAGCCAGTAGCCCATCGGTTGGAATTGGTGAAAGAAATATCAGGAGTGCGCTACTACAATGATAGTGCCGCTAACGCTCCTAGCGCGGTCGTGGCCGCCCTCAAGACTTTCGCTCACCAGTCTTTGGTTTTGATTACCGGCGGTCTAGATAGAAATTTAGATTTATCAGATTTAGCTCAAGAGATTTTGCGTAGCCAAATTCGTTATTTGATCTTGTTCCCCAGTAACGGTTCTAAAATTGTTGAAGCTATCAAGGTTATCCAACCTCAAGCAGCGATTCTATCCAATTATCAATTGGCTAACTCTATGCCAGAAGCGGTGAAATTAGCTAAGGCTAAAGCTCAGCCAGGAGACGTGGTGCTTTTGAGCCCTGGCTCTGCTAGCTTTAATTTATTTCAAAATTACGAGGACCGGGGTCGACAGTTTAAAACTGCAGTTTTAACTTGAGCGCTTCCTCCATCCCCGTTAAAACCGTAGTCTGGCTGTGATCTACCACTCCCACTGGTAAGTTTAATGCTTCCACTAGATAATCGTCCCAACCTTTGATTTGCGCTAACCCGCCAGTGATCAAGATGCCTCTATCCAAGGCATCGCAACTGAGAGCCGCCGGAACACTGGCTAGAATATTTTTAATCATGGCTACATAATCATTAGCCAAAGAAAACAAAAGTGGCTGTAAATCCAAACTGCTGATTTTTATCTGAGCTGGATTTTTAGTTAGCAGATCTTTGCCTCTAATCACTAAAGTTTGTGGTTTTTTAGCAAAAGTCAGCACTTGCTGTACTATTTTATTGATCTCTGAGTCTGGGCAAAGTAAGTGTGCATTTTTCTTAAAATGCCAAGAGATCAATTCCTTTAGCTTTTTACCAGCTTTATTACTTCCTTGTTGCCAGACTATTTTGCCTAAGGAAATAGCTACTACATCTGCTCTCCCTTCACCCAAATGGAGCAAAAAACTTCCTATGTTATCTTGAATGGGTAAACCAGCTCCAATGGCCGCTGCTAGTGGCTGAGAGATAGAAACTACTTCCGAAGCTGATAACTCATAAAACATACGGCTACATAATTTTCTTTTAGCAGGAGATAAAGTGAGGGGCGTAGAAAATAAAATTAAGGGACGAAAAACACTAAAGCGCGGTAAATATTGGGCGAAATAATATTTAAAAAAAATCTTAGCCAGTTTTAAATCGGTTAATTCAGAATTTTTCACTAAACAATGTAGCTCTTCATTAGCTTCTAATCTATCCACTAAATTTTTAGCCTCTGTGCCTATGGCCAATAAACTGCCATCCTTTTTCAAAGCTAAATAAGGAGCAGTTTTTACCAAAACACCAGTCCCCAATAAAGAAATTTTGATTTCCTGACTGCCAATATCAATGGCTAATTTTGATCGAGATAAAGAAGGCCAATTCATAGCGCTGATTGTACGCTATAATAAGCAGTAATGAAATTTAAAGTCAACTCTAGAGTTTTATCTACTTTTCTGGCTGGAGGCTTGATTTTGCTGGGTAGTGTGTTGGCTATTCAATATGCCCAAGGCAAATACCGTTTTACTCAGCAAGGATTGAGCCGCGAGACTGGTCTTTTGGCCGCTAATTCTTTTCCTCCGGGCGCACAGATTTATATTGATGGTGATTTAACTAGTGCCACTGACGATACTCTTTATTTAAAACCGGGAGAATATTTAATAGAGCTCAAGAAAGACGGCTATTCTCCTTGGCAAAAGAAATTACGTATCCAAAAAGAATTAGTGACTCAAACTAATGCTCAGCTTTTTCCTATTGCTCCCAGCCTGACGCCACTCACTTTTACTGGTGTTGAAAATTTATCCATTTCTCCTGATGGACAAAAAATCTTGTATTACACTGCCTCAGCCAGCGCTCAAAGTAATAACGGCTTATTTGTCACCACCCTCAATGACTCGATCATTCCTTTTCGCTCATCTTCACAAATCGCCATTGACCAAGCAAATATCGACCTAAAATCAGCCCAGTTCATCTGGTCACCAGATGGTTCACTAGTCATCATGATCACTCCAGATAAAGAATATTTATTAGACTTAAGTAAGAAGAACGATTTGGCTAGTTTGCCAGATGTATCTTCACAAAAAGCCAATTTGCTTACCGCCTGGGATGAAGAGTTGATTCTGAAGAACGAACAATTTTTGGATAAATTCCCTGATGAAGTCATTGAGTTGGCCAGCGCCTCAGCCACTAATATTTACTTTTCTCCAGATAGAAAACGCTTACTTTATACCGCTACCGCCGATTTGATTCTTAAAGATGATCTACTGCCACCAGTGCCTGCCGCTAATAATCAGCCGGAAAATAGAGCTATTAAAGCCGAAAATACTTATATTTATGATCGTGAAGAAGATAAAAACTTTTTGTTAGGATCAACTACTACTGGCTATCAGTGGTTCTCTGATTCCAAGCATGTTATTTATCAAAATAATGGAGCCATCAGGATTAAGTCTTACGATGGAAGCAATGATACGCTGATTTATTCCGGGCCATTCTCGCCTGATTTTCTTTTTCCTTCTCCTGATGGCAGACGGCTATTGATCTTAACTTCTTTCAGCTCTGATTCCCCGCCCAATCTCTATGCCTTGGAGTTAAAATAAGGTAAAATACAGTTCGCCTGTACGGAGAGTAGCGCCCTCCAAAAATCCCTTCGGGATATTTAGGCGGGTAAACAGATGGTAGAAATTAGCGGGGTGTAGCTCAGATGGTAGAGTGCGCGTTTCGGGTACGCGAGGTCGCTGGTTCGAATCCAGTCACCCCGACACATAACCCGTGCTATAATCAGCATAGAACTTGCCCAAAAGTATAAACTAAGAAAAATGATTTATGTTAAGTCAAATAGAACAGCCAAAGAGACAGGGTGACGCAGAGGGAGAGATTATTTTGAGCGCTGTAATGATGTTAGAGGAGGAACTCGCCGATATCGAAACCTCATCAGCGAAATATGAGACCTTAGCAGTTGTTCAAAGAAAGTTGGAGGAAGCCTATCAAAGAGCCATTGAGAGAGGTTATTGGTTAACTTTAAAAGTTGATCCTGAAGATAAAAAGTTAGTGGTACAACTTTCAGAGCCTAGTTATATCGTCCATTTAGATGGTGGCGCCTCAATGTGTTCTGTTACAGCAAGCCCTAAACAAGATCCAAAGAGGCCTGGCGAAATTCTTTATGATTTACCGCAAATTATGAATGATTTAGATGATTGGGGCTAAATAAAGCCACGTCTTAATAAGCTCTGGTGTTTTGGTGTCATTGAATTTTCCTTAAAATATAAGATAATTGTAGCTGTTTTTCGCCCCTATAGTTCAAGGGATAGAACGGAGGTTTCCTAAACCTTAAATCCAGGTTCGAGTCCTGGTGGGGGCACCCGTTAAAAAAGCTCTTATAGTTCAATGGATAGAACGAAAGTTTCCGGAACTTTTAATGTGGGTTCGATTCCCACTGAGAGCACTTGAGATTAGGAAAACCCAGCTGAATTGGATGATCTAGATCGAAATACTCAATAGTATCGTGAGTTTCCCAAAATTTTCTTTCTTCTGATTCTGACTTAAATTTGGGTATTTTTTTATTGTTTTTCATACAGCTGATGCCCTCTATATGTTCCAGCTGGAGCGTGCAGAGCCCTATTCAAGGGAAATTATTCCTCTTGGCTAAGATCGTAATGTGGCTCAGAAGGTTCGGCAGCAGGATTATCGTTTGTTTCTCTTGTAGGCATTACAAATGGTGCTCTAACCAATGGTGGTGTAACATCGGAATATTTTTCCCCAATCGCTCTCTTTCTCTTAAGAATGCCTAGGGCTTCTTCCCTTTCGGTTAAGTCAAGCGGTGGTTTGCTTTCAGGTGATGTCTGATAAAACTCTAAACTCATATTTTACTTCCTCTCATACTCCGCATAGATTAATTGCTCCATACTACTCTGATAAGCAAAAATCTCCTCTTCGCCAAAGACAATAGCCAACTCGCGCTTAGCATCATTTTCATTGGCACTAGCGTGAATCAAATTGAATTGTTGGCTCATCCCGAAATCTCCCCGAATAGAGCCAGCTTCAGCCTCTCTGCCTAGAGTGGTACCCACCAAACTTCTCACCACTTTTACTGCATCAATCCCCTCCCAGGCCATAGCCACAATGGGCATCTGTCCCATAAAGCTTTTTAGATCACCAAAGAAACTTTTTTCTTTGTGCTCAGCATACCAATCAGAGAGCATTTCATCTGACATTTGGACCATTTTTAAGCCCACTAACTTGAGGCCTTTTCTTTCGAAACGAGAGATGATCTCGCCGATTAGACCCCGTTGCATACCATCTGGTTTCACCAACACGGCGGTTTTTTGCATATTTAAATTTGTAAAGACACTCCGCCAATTGGCGGATTTGTGTCTCTAATACTTGCTAACTATCTTTTCAAATTTACGTTGATCCTCATAGTCCCCAATCAAAGCCAGCTTCACTTTACCTGGCTGAACTATTTGTGTAGCCAGATCTAGTATATCCTGGCAAGTCACCGCCTTCAAACCATCAATTGTCTCTTGAAATGTTTCTAAACGATCGAAAAGTAATGACTCAATCCCAAAAGCCTGGGCTAAATTTTCGCTATCTTCAAAATTGAGTAGCATTTTACCCATGATATATTCTTTAGCCTTATTTAATTCTTTGTTATCCACTTGGCTTTTTTTGTCTAAAATTTTCGTAAACTCTGCCAAACTAACTTTGAGCGCTTCCTCGATACGGCTCGGATCTACACCCACAGAAGCGCCAAACATGCCACCCTCATGAAACTGACGCACCTCGCTGTGTACATAATAGGCCAAGCCCCTCTTTTCCCTAACCTCAGTGAATAGCCGAGAACTCATGTTGCCACCTAGAATAACATTCAATAGTGACAGAGTGTGTCGATGACGATCGTCCCTCTTAATACTGGGCCAAGCAAAAGTGAAATGGCTTTGCTCTGTTTTTTTACTGTGCAAAAGAATTTTTTTAGCTGAAAATAATGACCTAGATTGATGAGTGTTAGCATCTATCAGTAATTTGCCCTCCTTGTGTTTTGGATTTTTGGCAAAATAATGATCTATCTTAGATAAGAGATTTTTTTGCCCCAATTTTTCCCCATCACCGGCTATCACTAATGTTAAGTTGTTTAAGTTGTACCAAGTAGCTAAAAAGTTTTGAAATTTTTGCTGATTAATAGCCAAAACAGTTTCCTTCTCCCCCACTATTTGGTGAGCTAAACCATGCTTGGCAAAAGCCATTTCCTCAAACAAATCAGACACATGCGCCGCCGGCATGTCTTTATACATGTTCATTTCCTCAATGATCACTCCTTTTTCCCGAGCAATATCCTCTTCTTTGAGCAGAGGTAGTAAAATCATGTCCGACAACACATCTAAAGCCAAATCTAAATGCCTAGAGGCGGCTTTAACATAATAGCCGGTGTATTCCTTACTGGTAAAAGCATTAAACTCAGCTCCAATACCATCCACTGTCTCGGCTAGATTTTGAGCACTGGGGTAATTTTTACTACCTTTAAACACAATGTGTTCAAAAAAGTGAGCAATCCCCTCTTCTCCTGGGTTTTCATACCTCGATCCAGTTTTAGCCAACAGCATAGCCGTGAGACTGGGAGATGATTTGAGAGGTAATAAAATTACTTTGAGGCCAGACTTCAATTGGTGGAGAGAAAAATCAAACATGTCCGTATTCTACAGTAATTTTGGCTAAATTTTGTTTTCAAAAGTTTTCGGCTATCAAAAGCTGAAGCAATAGATCAAAAGGTAAAGCAATATACGAATACTAATACTTAATTTACAATTTCTAATTTTCAAACACCGATCATCAACATAGCCGCTTGCTTAAACAGCCGCTTTTGAGCTTTTAGTGAGAGGGGCGAATTTTTCACGAAAATAAGTCACTCGCTCGACTAATTATTGAGTAAACAAATTACTCACTCTTTGTTATACATTTTAGTATTTTTATTGTTAAATATGGCGTCAAAATTTACTCAATTTATCCATTTTACAAAATTTAAATTTATTAAACCCGAACTAGTATTCGGTCTATCACTCCACCATATAAAAACTTCCTTCATCTATTAGTAAGTGCGCGTCACCCATTTGATCAGTTCGATATATTTGGCTGCCAACTTCTTGCAAATTTTCCAAAGTTACCGCGTGCGGGTGCCCAAATTGGTTGTTTTGACCCACACTGATCACCGAAATTTCGGGTGAGATGCTACGTAAAAATTCCTCGCTACTACTTGATTTTGACCCATGATGAGAGACTTTTAAGATGTTTACTTTACCTATCAGAAACGACGCCGAGATTGCTTGCTCTCTTTGACTTTCCATGTCGCCAGTTAGAAGCACTTTAATCCCGCCAACATCGAGCAATAAGACCACCGACTGGTTGTTACTACTTGCTTCTTCGTCCCATAACTCTGGTTCGGAAATTAGGTTTTGCGCACAAAAGAAATCGGTAAAACAAAAATTTTTTACTCCATCCGCCGATAGTTGCTGCATACCATCTTCTTTTTCCCTCGAGATAAGATTGTTAAATGCGGTAAAAGCGTCGGTATTTTTACCGTCTTCACTCAGCAACACTTTTTCTATTAAAAAACCATTAAAAATGTCTTGGGCTCCTCCGATATGGTCTTGATCGGCATGAGTAACTACCAATAATTCCAGATTTTTGTCAAAAAAAGGCAAATATTTATCCAGGCATTCTCTAGACTTTTGATCTGGACCCATGTCTATCAACACTTGGGTAAAGCCTCGATAAAGTAGGATTGCATCCCCTTGTCCTACATCACAAAAAACCAAGTGAGTTTTCTCGTCTGGCCAAGCCATAAATATTTCTCCACTCATAATTAGTAGCGTCAACAAAAACCCTAGGATAAATTTATATACTCTTGAGGACATAGTTTTTTTTCAGGTAAATATAAAGCAAAATAGCTCCTAAGCACCAGACTGTTACCTCTGAGAGGTTGAACTTGATCCCAGAAAAAAATAGTTGTTGATATTGAGCAAAAAAAGCCACTCCTCTCAAGAAAAGCTTCAGGGGAACTAGCAAAAACCAGGATAAAGCTAACTGTAGATAATATATTCGCCCCAAGAACAATGATTGAGAAATGAAGAATAAAGCTCCTAAGGTGATGAGTGGTGTTAGCCACAAGAGAAAAGTGTTCGCCACCAGAGATAAAATAGAAAATTCTCCAAAATGATACAGCAGAATTGGTAAGGTGAAAACTTGGGCGGCCACAGTATTGAGCAATGATTCATAAAAAATTTTTAGTCCTGGCAAAGAGGATAAATCAAAACTGCCCATGCTTAAGTTGGACCAGAAATCAGCTGTAGAAAAAATAGGCATAAATAAAATTATGCCTAAAGTAGCTGTCATCGAGAGTTGGAAAGAAATATTAAAAATATAGATCGGCTTCAACATCAACATCAGCCAAGAAGTAAGAAATAACAAATATAAATTATTCTTTTGTCTAAAGAACAGATTTTTGCCAATGATGCCCAGTACAGCAGAAACGAAAGCTCTCACCACTGAAGCAGATAGATCGGTCATGAAAATATAGGGCAATAAAACTAAGATCCAGATGAAGAACTGTTTAAAGCGCCCAAAACGACAAGAGATTAAAGTAGCTAGGCCACCAATCATGGCCACATTATAGCCACTAACCGCCATTACATGTTGCATCCCTATAATTTTAAATTGCTGACGTAGTTTTTCTGAATTACTGCCACCAGTGCCCATCAACATCCCTACCGCCAAGATATTTTCCTCATAACTGAAGTATCTCATAATTGATGCCTGTAAGTATCCTCTAATATTTAAAAAAAGCTGTCTTGCATTAATAAACCAATAATAAAACGAAGCTCTAGAGATATAAATTGTCTTTATTTCCAACACATCAATCTTTTTCTTAGGCCAAAATTCGTTAGCAAGCTCCTTATCTTCTCTGCCAATTATGCGCAACAGAGAACCCTTCTGAAAACCGTTGCAATCTGGTAGGTAAGCAACATAAAAATCGTTATAAATAGCACAGGTCTCAGTTGAACCGGCAAAATAGTAATCGAAAGTCACTTTTTCAGCTTCGTTATTTCTTTGGATAGATAATAATAATAGCAAAATCCGCAATATTAGAACTATAAATAATAAGATCAAACTATATTTTTTAAGATAATTAGTGATTTTTATTAACATTTCAAATTAGCTCACTCATAAACTATCCTATATTTTTGTTAAAATTTAGAATTATTTTTTAGAGCTAAAAATTATATGATTACTAATTTTTAACCTATAAAAAGAGTCTTATAAAGATCATAATTTTACCTTATTTTTTATCTGCGCAAACAGACTTTCTGTTAACACTGCTTTGCTTAGCAACTCTTCTATTTGTTGGTAAGGACGACCGCCTATAATATCAGTGGCTCGTTTTTCCCCAATACCCTCCAGGCTTTCTAATTCCTGTTGACTGGCATTATTGATGGAAATTAACTGACTATTATTTACTGAAATACTGGAAGTAGAGTTTGGTTCAACTGATTGTTGTTCCCGCCACTCGACAGTAGTGGGAATATGCACTTTGTCTTCATCGGCCAATTTACTGGCTAAATTTAACTCTTTACTCAAGTAGTCGGCAGAAGCTGATTTAATAAATCCTCCAGCAGTAGCTACAGCTTGAGCCACCCGATCACCAAAATGAAGCTCGTAGAGGCCAGGTTTTTTCACGGCACCGCTTACGTCTACATATATTTTACTTACTTCTGGATCAATTTGAGTCAAAGTGCTACTTTCAGTTTTGCAAGTCTGCCAATCATCTTGATAAAGTAAATAAACACTCCATAAAAATGAGCCAGCTGCCAAAATCAGTAACAATACGGAAAAAATAATTTTCTTCACACCAGAGGTTATAAGGGAGAAAGATTACAAGAAGATTGCACGGAAGGCACTAAATTACCAAATTCACTATCTTTCCCGGCACATAAATTTCTTTAACCACTTTTTTACCCTGCAACCAGGCTTGAATTTTTTCATCTTCCTTAGCCAGTCCTAAAACCAAACTTTTATCTTCTATCTGTTCTCTAGCCAACTTGATTTCTGATCTCACTTTACCGTTAACCTGAATTGGAATAACTATTTCCTCCTCTATAGCCAGTGTCTCGTCCCATTGGGGCCATTTTTCTAAGTGGACTGACTTTGATTTATTGGGAGCTAGTGCAAAATATATCTCTTCTGCTAAAAAAGGAGCAAATACTGCCAAAATCTTAACTAATTTCTCCAAGTCTCCCCCACTCATCTCTTGCCCGGCCTGCGACCATAAATTTGTCAGCTCCATGATTCGCGCAATGACAGTGTTAAATTTTAATTCTGGAATATTCAAGCTCGCTTTTTTAATTAGCTGATTTAGCTTTTTGAGTAAATCTTGACTCGTCTTTTGCCCCACTTTCTCTTGCGATAGAGTATAAATTCTCTTCAAAAAACGATAGATGCCAGCCACACTACTTAGATCCCAAGGCTTGTCGGCTTCAATCGGCCCCATAAACATTTCATAGACTCGTAAGGTATCAGCCCCAAATTTGTTGATAATTTCATCTGGATTGATGACATTGCCTTTAGATTTGCTCATTTTTTTGCCATCTGGGCCCAAGATCATCCCCTGGTGACGCATTTTTAAAAATGGCTCATCAAAGTTTAAATATCCCTGATCTTTTAAAAACTTGGTGAAAAACCTAGCGTATAGCAGGTGTAAGACAATGTGTTCTGGGCCAATCACGTAAAAATCGACTGGCAATAACTTTTGCAATTGTTCTGCTGAAGCAAACTCGGCTTTGTTTCTCGAGTCAGTGTATCTTAAGAAATACCAGCTAGAGTCGACAAAGGTGTCCATGGTGTCATATTCTGGAGTCCAACCTGGACCATAAAGTTTTTCCACCCTAGCTTTCAACTCCTGAGAAGATTTAAGGGGCGACTCGCCGGTAGGCTTGAAATCTACATCAGTGGGTAATAGCCAAGGCAAATGTTCTGCCTTCACCAAATGAGTCTTACCATCTGGATCATAGACTACGGGAATAGGTGCGCCCCAGTAGCGTTGACGACTAATCAGCCAGTCACGCAGTTTGTAGGTAGTCTGCCACTTAGCAAATTCCTCATCAATCATCCATTCAGCCATTTTAGCTTTACCGTCACCCCAAGCAGATTGACCGTCAAATTTACCAGAATTAACTAGCGTCCCCTCTCCTTCGTAAGGCATTTCACTTGCTTTTACTTTAGCATTGATATTTAGATCAGCATAAGAAACCACCTGCTTAATTGGTAAGTTAAATTTTTTAGCAAAAATAAAGTCACGTTCATCATGAGCTGGTACCCCCATAACCACCGCAGTTCCTACTCCTAACAATACATAATCAGCCACAAATAATGGTACAAGTTCACCATTTACCGGATTTACCATTAGCAATCCAGTGTTAACACCAGTTTTTTCTTTCTCCCCAATCTTGCGTTGTTCCTCGGTTTTACGTTTTGTTTGTTTTAAATATTCCAATACCTCCTTCTTGAGATTATTTGATACAAATTTTTCTAAACCCAATTCTTCGAATTTTTCAGGCGCAATAACTAAGAATGTAGTGCCAAATATAGTTTCCCAAAATTTAGTCCAAACTGTCAGCGACAAGTCAAGGCCCTGTATTTTGAAATCAATGCTTAAGCCCTTTCCCTTGCCAATCCAATTCAACTGCTGTTGCTTAGTGGCCGCTGGCCAATCCACCTTTTCTAAACCAGAAATCAGCTCATCTTGATATTTAGTGATCTGGAAATACCACTGTTTCATGTCTTTTTGCACTACTTCAGTGCCACAACGCTCACATTTACCATTTACCACCTGTTCATTAGCTAACACTGTCTGGCAAGATGGGCACCAATTGACTTTACCTAGCTTTTGGTAAGCCAAACTTTTTTTATACAGCTCAGCAAAAATCCATTGGGTCCAGCGATAATACTCGGGGTGCATAGTGGCGATTTCGTTGGCCCAATCATAAGAAATGCCCAGGCGTTTGATTTGCTTTCTAAAAGTATTGATGGCATTTTTGGTAGTCACGGCGGGTGGAACACCAGTTTTAATAGCGTAGTTCTCCGCTGGCAAACCAAAAGCATCCCAACCCACTGGGAAAAATACATCTTTACCATTCATGCGGTAAAATCTGGCCAAGATGTCTAAGGCGGTTTTACTTTCCACATGCCCTACATGCAAACCAGAGCCAGAGGGATAAGCGAAAGCGAACAATAAATAGAGTTTATTTTTAAGCTCACCTTTGGCGGTATCTAAAAAAAATTGCTGATCCTCCCAGTACTGTTGCCACTTTTCTTCGATAGCGGCGTGATCATAAGTTTTACTCATAGGGTGATTATACCTCTCTATACATAAAAACATGATCTACATAAGAATTTTTATATTTAACACCACCGGGCAGACGACCATATTCTTTAAAACCAAATTGCTGATACATTTTTAAAGCCAAATTATTGTTGGCAAAAACTCCCAAAGTAATAATTTTTAAATCAGTTAGCTCCTTTGTTGCAGCAGTTAAAGTTTCTTGCATCAGCATTTTCCCGATCCCCTGGCCACGATGATCTTTAGCTATCGAAATCCCAAAAATCCCTTCATGACTTTCTATTTTATCTCTTAAATCAATTCCTGAGACTCCCACTAGTTCATCGCCAACAAAAGCTAACAGTAATACTGCCCGTTTCTTTTTTATTTTCTCCAACTGGGAATTTAGATAAGCTGTTTCTTCCTCCAGGCTAATTTTTTCTCCTTGAAACCTAATAAAGGTCTGCTCTTGTGACAGACTATTGATATAGTCGCACATGGCTTGGATGTCGCTGGGTTTGGGGTAACGAATAAGGACCTTTGACATAATTATGTTAATTATACATCCTAAAAATAGGCTAAAATAGTAAAAAAATATATGACTTCTAGTTTTATCATTCTAACTATTCTCATAACACTTTCTTTTTCGGGCAATACTTTTCAAAAAGAGCTGGGGGAAATAACTACAAAAGAACCTGTCTGGGAATCAAAAGTATTGAACCCATTAAATAAGGATGAATTTTTTGATTTAAATCAGGATGGAAAACTAGAAAAAATAACTATTTATTCAGCTTTGGGAAAAGAAATTGGAGATGAAAACACAAAAATTTATATAAACGATAATAAGGAATCAGTTTTAAATTTAGGCGGATATTTTGATGGGATACAAGTTCACAAGATAAATCCCCAAGGTCAACAGGTTTTAGAAGTAAGAACGATAGGTGGTCATTCAATAGACACGACTTTTTATACATACAAAAATAACAATTTGAGCATAGTACTTGTATCTACAGCCAAACCGCCTTCTTTTTACGGGATTGTTAGTAGAAATAAACCTGAACTAAAAGACATCGACAACGATGGAACCCTTGAGCTTTTGGCATATTATAATTTTTTATATGATCCCACTAGAAAGGTGGAAGTATATAAATTTGACGGTAAAAACTTTGATAAAATTCGGGAATATGAAGAAAAACAATAAAAAATACCCAAGTTTAAGTATGACCACTAGCCACTAGTCACTAATCCCTAGTATACTAGTTTTATGAAGGCTTATTGGCAGATTATTTTCCTGACTGCGTCCATCGCCTTGGCTTATTGGTGGCTTCATACTCCCGCCTTAGCTTTTTATTCTTTGCAAGTTTTTTCTTTAAGCATCTTGGCTTATTTCGCTCTCAAGTTCTTAAATAAAGCTAAAATTTACCACCTCGCCCCCGCCACTCACTCTTTAGAAATGGTGGTAATTACCTTTGCCTTTCTATTGCTTATTGGTGCCACCGGTAGTATCCACTCTCCTCTTTTTCCTCTAGTTTACTTGTTAATCTTTTTTTTGGTTTTTAGTAGCTCAGTCATCACCAGCATTGTCACCAGCTCCTTAATAGTTTTATTTTTCTTTGGCTTGGGTGCAGAAAATTTGATCCAAGACCTAGCAGCTCTCTTAGTCATTCCTCTGATGCTATTCTTGTTTCTTTTAAGCAAACGCCAACATGAAGAAGCTTTTATCGAAAAACAGCAAGTGATACAAGACGAAGCCCAAATTATTGAAGATCAGGGTTTGCTCAGCAACTTTCTCTTACCCAAACTTACTCAAGTAAAAAACTTAAGTCAATTCCCTGAACAAAACAAAGAGGCTATTTTAGGACAAATTATGTTGATAGAAATCGAGCTGCAAAGATTTTTAAAAAATTTTAAAAACAAATAACGTGATCAAAAAAATTACCGTCAGCATTGGCCTTATGATCTTATGTTGGTGGGTGGTAAAGCCAGCCTTAGCCGACATCATGAAATCTGATTCCTACATTATCACTTTTGGTAACTTAAATACTACCTCGGGCAAGAAAACTAGCACTACTTACAAAATGACTGATACCGTGGGCCAGATCGGCTCCGGCCCCTACAGTAGTACTAATTATAAGGTGGGGGCCGGTTTCCAATATATTTACCAGATTGGTACTTTTTCTTTCGCTATTTCCGACTTAAGTATTGATTTGGGCACGCTAGCCACCGGTGCCCACAACACTGACAGCAACACTTTGACCGTCAACGCTAAAGGTGCTGGTGGCTATAGTGTTTATGCCTATGAGGCACATCCCTTGAAACGAGAAGAGGGTAGCATCACCATTGCCGACACTACCT
>Ga0208958_1000655_pt1 | contig 40729 bp, 41 predicted proteins | sample RifOxyB1_FD_184032 | JGI IMG/M metagenome (GOLD analysis project Ga0208958, IMG submission 184032) | Soil microbial communities from Rifle, Colorado - Rifle Oxygen_injection B1 (SPAdes) | ecosystem: Environmental > Terrestrial > Deep subsurface > Rock core/Sediment | place: Rifle, Colorado...
ACCGGGAAAGGGCTCGACTTTTACGATCGAGCTGCCCAAGTATGCGCTCAAGCGGACCGCGGCGGCCTAGGGACCGCTGTGTAACTCATAGCGGCACGGAAAAACCTATGGTATGCCCTGTCTTATGAAAATAGCTCTGTTCCAGATGGACATCGCCTGGCTCGACTTTCGCGCGAACCTGAACAAAATAAAAAACGCCGTCGAAGACGCCGAAGCACAGGGTGCCCGCATTCTCGTGTTACCTGAAATGGCGCTTTCCGGGTTCTGTATGGAGCGTGAATTCGCCGCGAAAGAGCTCGGAAGTCCCGAGCTCCTTGAACTCGCCTCAATGACTCGCGGCAAGCATATTCTGGTTTTCGCGGGCGCCGCGATCAAGAATGGCGGAAAGTACACGAACGAGTGTCTCGTTCTTCGTAATGGCGAAATTCTCACGTCTTATGCCAAGATGAATTTATTTCCCGTGACGAACGAACAGGACCATTATGAACCAGGAAACCGGCTCCTGACGATCGAATACGATGGGTATCGTTTCACGCCCCTCATCTGCTTTGATACCCGCTTCATCGGGCCTTTTACCCAGGCCGCGGCGGAAGGGACCGACGCGTTCATCATCATCGCGAGCTGGCCCGACGTTCGCGCCCAACAATGGAAGATCCTGCTCAGCGCGCGCGCGATGGATACGCAAGCTTTCGTCCTTGCCGTCAACCGGGTCGGCTCGGGAGGCGGAATGGGCTTTTCCGGTGACTGCATGGTTGTCGGCCCGTCAGGCAAACCGATGTTCGAATATTCATCGAACGAAAAGCTGATCGTCACCGAAGTCGACTTCGGATACGCGCGAAAGCTTCGGGAAACCTTTCCCGCTATCGCGAAACAGCATCAGAATCAGCCGAAAGTCCGACTGGAAAAGCTTTCGATTCGCGGGTGAAAGTGAAGTTCCCGCTCCAATCTGTCGCTATTTAAACAATTTGCGAAGGGCCCCCGAAATGGCTTCCAACCATCCGCCTCTATGCTTTTGCATACTTTCGGTCTGACAATTCGGCTTGAAAAAGCACTCGCCTTTTTTGAAGATACTCGTATTATCCGTCTGATTGCAGATAAACATCCACTCTTTGCTTTCTCCCACCTTCATTACGAGATGAGGCGTAATCAAGGGATAGCGAATCATATTACGTTCAGTTACTCGGGTAAAATCCGCGAAAAACAGCCCACGTATATCTATTATAACCGGAACGTGCAATCTCGGATCCTTTAACACCAAGAATGGTTCAAATTGCTTCGCGCCGGTTCCTTTCACGATACCTTTACTGTCTATTTCAATAATCCAGGGTTTGGAAGTGATATACCTTCGGGTGGGATCAAGCGCCTGCGGTAATCTGATTCGTACCGTCCCCTTCGGCGCCGAAGAATCAATGTAACACTCTGTCGGACTATCGTAGTGCCGAAAATAAAAAACACTCGAAACGCGATCGTGAAACAAATCGTAAAAGTTCACGTCTTCACCGATCGATTGGATCTTGGAAGGATCAACGCCCAAAGCGGGAAGCACCTCACGATTAGCCTTTGAGGCATATACAAAGACTTCCTTTGTGTCACTGTTTTGATCTTTCAATCGTTTCGGACGGACGTATTTTGTCTCTCCATCATCGACATAACTCACGAAGGGCTGAACACGTTTGGCAAGGTTCGGGATTCTCGCCTTAAAGGCCAGGATGGATTGTCCTTTCCACTGCATTCCGGGAGAGATGCTCAGAAGCGACAAGCTCGCGTGACGCGGTTGATCGGATACACCGCCCCCATCAGCGCTGTCGCCACCGCCCCCATCAGCGCTGTCGCCGCCGCCCCCATCAGCGCTGTCGCCGCCGCCCCCATCAGCGCTGTCGCCGCCGCCCCCATCAGCGCTGTCGCCGCCGCCCGATGGCAAAATCTCCGTCGGCTGTGTTTGTATGGGATTTATTTCAAGCGTTCCGTCGCCGAAGTCGCGATAGGTGAACCCACGGTAGCGCCACTTCGTTTGCGACGTGGCTCCCGTTTTTCCGGCAACAAATGCCCGCGTAAGCGCAGCCAATTGTTCGGGAGTGGAAAAGAACGAACGCGTCCAATACCGGTGGTATGCCTTGGCTATTCCCGCCACGGTTACGTCTTCATCGGAAGAGTTGAGAATCGGCTCGCCGCTCATTCCCGCGCTCACCAGCGACTCAGAAATCAACTCCCCTTTATCCCACCGTTCCGTTAACTCTCCATCCAGTCTCCTGAAAGGCTGCTCTGCCAGCATACTAGCGGCGGAAGGAAGGGCTCCATCATTCTTTTGGATAGGTCTCGGTCGAGAGCGACTCCAAGGTGCCACGGGGATGACGCCCGTTTTCGACATCTGGACCACCGTTGAAGACGCGACAGACTTCAGAAAAACGCGCCTGTCCATCCGAAACGACTTACCATCAAAAGTAAAATACTCGTTTATCCCCGGATCCTCAATTGCGATAATTTCGATATCGTGATCGTTGTCGGCGAGCCGTAACTCGCTTTTCGGCTTCAGCGTCGCTGAGGCTGATTTCAAAAGCAGCCCCGCCGGGCCTTGTGAAAGATGGGAGTCGCACACAACGACGAACTGGTTGCCGATTCTAGCAAGAAACCCAGAGCCCGTAATTTTGACGGCCTTCTTGGTCATCTCATCCACAAAAACGGATTGAACTTGAATGAGCCAGTTTGGCTGGCTCGAATCCTCCGCGAAAACAACGTGAACGAGAACCCCGGTAAGCAGAAACAGAAGAGGCAGAAGAATCCGCTTCATGCTGTCCTTTTTCTCTTTTTCCTGGCAAAATGAATGTGAGATCCCTTGTCCAGGAAGTAAGTCCCGTTTTGGTAATGAATGAAGCCCGGGCGCTTTTTTCTGATCCGCTGAAGAAGTCGTTTGAACCGAAACTCAGCAGATTCAGGAGTGGACGAATTCCCCCATAAAAAGACCAGAAGTTCGGATCTGGATTGAGGCCCGCGGGTCAACCGACGAATCAAAAGATCTTCCAGAACGGCGAAAGACGGTCGTGAACGCGAGTCGTTGAGAACTCGGCCTCGCCAGCTCGATGTCAGGTGATCCAACTTCCCTCGGGCAAATCTTCCTTTCCTGAATCTTGATCGTAGCTGTGTCAGGGCTGCCTGGACTTCTTTGTGCTGGCTCGGCCGCGCGCGCTCGAAATCCTCGCGAGCGGCAATTTTATCGCCAAGCTCCAGATAGAGGTAGCATCGATGAATCAGAGCCAAGTAGTAATGCAAAGAACTCAGATCGTGTGCCATCAAAATGACGGCGCGATTGGCGTATGCCAATGCCGCTTTTTCTGCGCCCGCCGCCTGAAGTTCACGCGAAATATTCATCAGGGCCAGACCGGCCGTGCCGTACTCTCGAATCTTCCGCGCGTCACGCGCAATCTGGCCGAACTCTTCCAGATAATTATGCTCCGGATGGATTCTACTTTGAAGTGCTATGATGTTGAGTCGACATTTCACGGCTTTTCTCAGACATCCGTGATGAATGAAAGACTCGCGACTGGCGGTATACCATTCAATTGCCTGCTCATTGTTTTCCTGAATTTCACAGGCCCGAGCTAAAACGAAAAATACCTCCCCCGTCCATGCGTCGCTGGCCTCTAACTTTCGAGCGCGACACTGAATTTCATCGATAGTAGTCACGTCAATGTTGCGCTCGCGGATCTCAAGCCTCAACTTACCCAGCCAGTAAGCGAGATGATCAAGCGGTGCCAGCTGCTCGAGATTCTGGCGTATACACGCTAAATCTCCCGCCAGATAGCCGGCCAAAATGTTTGCATAGCGACAGACGATCACATCTCGAATCGTCGGAATGATAAGGCGTAATTCCTGAAGCGGCGCCTCGAAAACATTCAGCAACATATCGATTACTTTTCGGCGAAACGAATTCTCACCTGTAGCCACCCGAATTGCCTCAAAACCATGTAATTGCGATATTTCCTCGGATTTTCAGCAACTTACAGGGCCCAAGAAAGTCTCTATTCAGAGGGCTCTCGAGAGAATATTTTACGCGTCGCGTCATCAGGGCTGACGCTCACGTCGAAGGTAAAGCCCTGGAGTTGAAAACGAAGTAAAACAAAGGAGTCACTATGAAAAATGAATATCTGTTGATTTCAGTACTCGCGCTTATCGCGGCGTCCACCTCGGCGTTAGCTGCGGACGACAAACTCGTCAACGTCGGTCTTCAGCAAATTCAGCAGGCGCGCCAGCAGCTCGCGGATATCATGAGGTCGAGTCCTCGCGATAATCGCCGCGATTGGTCGGGCCGTCGGGGCTGGGGCGACGACCGCCAACAGAAAGAACTCGAGGCCGTCGACACAACTCTCGCTCAGGCGCAAAATACACTTCAGGTCTCGATACAGAACAGTGTTCGCGGTTACGCATGCACTGTTCAAGAAAAGGCCTTCCATCGCACTTACACCGGGCACGCCTCGAGCCGCGGAGGTGCACTTTCAGATGCGCTGAAAAAATGCAGCGAATGCTCCGTCTTCGGTTATTCCGATCTTGGTTGCGAAGAAATTAGAAACTGACCCCCCTCAGCCTCTTTGAGCCATGGATGGTTCTTCCTTTTCCATACCGTACATTACAGCGCAAAGCGTGCTCGAGGTGTGGTCAAAACAAAATCAAGAATCCGGTTGATCGGCGTTTTGGTGACTCACCCACCATGAATCGAGAACGCGAGTTCAAGAAGGTAGCGACTTATGTCTTGAAAAACCTCTGGGAGGCAGCGGGAATCCCTATCAGGGATATTCTTGATCGCGGCTATCGAATCCTTGAAATCAGCGAGGGTGGCGGCGTCTTTGTCACCTAGTTCTGGCACTGGTAAGGCCCAAGTCCGCAACTTCGTTACTTCGCTAAAACATCGAGGTCACCGATTTAACAATGGTCGCGACCCTCATCGTGCCCGGTCTTCATGGTGCCGATCAGAACGTAGCCAGACGGCTTCTGAGCAATCCGGCGTTCAGCAGATCCCAAGCGACGTCGAAGTCCAGGCCATCACGGTCGACCAGCCCGATCGAGTCCCGCCAATTCTGCGGGGCTTCCGGATGAAGACCGGAGATCACGACAAAGCCGCTGCCGACCGTGGTCTCGATGATCGCGGCCCTTCGATCCGGGTATCGCGCGATGACGCCGTTGGAATAGTCCGCGAGGTAGGGTCCACCCCACCAAACCAGGTCGCGGGAACTCTGGTTCGCAAAATATGCCGTTACCATCGCGCCGGTCGGCTGCTGTCCGTTCGGCAGGTAAATTTTCAGATAATCACCCGGAACAATGGCCAGACCCCAATACGGAACCGAATTCACCGCCGGCACCGGGCCAACCGCCATCCATGCCCCGGCGCAAAAGCCCACGTAACTTACACCGCCTTGAACAACTGCTCGTCGGATCTTCGCGCGTGTCGCCCCCGATAAGCCGTCTGACATGACGTTCGCGTCACCGCCTGGCCAAACGATCATCAAATAGCGCCGCAAATCACTTTCGGCAATTGCTTCCATTTGGGCTGAACTCATCACCTTAACACTCAAGCCCTCTTGTTCGAGGATATCGATCAAGGCCTGGGCATTGGACGCGTTCGTCCCGACCCCGTTAAATAGAAGCACCTCGTTGATTCGTGTCGGTGTCGGTGTCGGTGTCGAACTGGAACTTTCCGAAGATTCTAAAACTTCGCCAGGAGCCGAATTACCCTGATCCCCCACGCATCCCGCGACAGAACCCATAAGAAATAAAACCGGTACCCAAGTGCGTGTGAGTTTTAGCATTCATCGATTCTGTGAAGTTCGCGATAAAGACACAAGTAATTTTCAATACTGCTCGTTTATAAAACTAACAGGAAACGGCTCATTTCATCCGCCCGCCCGGCATTCGACTAGGTCGAGTTGGTCCACCTAATCAACCTGCTCAACCTATCAACCTGCTCAACCTGGAAACACGCAGATGAAAGAGCTGCCACGGCCGGGTGCACTTTCGACTTCGACGGACCCGCCATGACGTTGCATGATATGTTTCACAATTGCCAAACCAAGCCCCGTGCCACCCTGTTCGCGCGACCGCGCCTTGTCCACCCGGTAAAATCTCTCGAAAAGGCGTGCATGGTGCTCAGCTGGAATTCCCGGTCCGGAATCAGTAATCTTCAGTACCACCGCGCTCCCGCTCACTTTCTTCCATAAAATCGAAATGAGGCCGCCGCTCGGAGTATATTTCACCGCATTTTCAAAAAGATTAACCAGCACCTGTTCGAGCCGATGAGAGTCCGCTTGAACGGTCTCCACCTCGTACTCAACCTTGATCGAATGCTTCTTCCTCTCCACGACTCCTCGCATCTGGCGGATCACCCGATCAGTAATCTCTCGCGGGCTCACTTCGCACTTAAGCCACGCATGGCTCGATTCGCCAGTCTCCAGTGAAGAAAGATCGAGGAGATCGTTGATAAGATTCATAAGCCTCTCGGTATTTCTAGCAATAATTTCCACGAACTCTTTCTGAACGGACCTGCCTTCCTGGAAATCCTGAATCAGAGTATCGGCATAGCCTTTGATTGCGGTCAGGGGAGTCCTCAGTTCGTGTGAAACATTTGCCACGAAGTCGATCCTGATCTGTTCGGCCTTTTTCAGATCCGTGACATCGTGAAATACTCCCACAGCGCCGTACACCGCCTCAGTTCCTTTTCGTAACGGAGAAACCGAGATCGAAAAAAACCGTCTCCCTGAGCCGTCCTCGAACGGCACCGCCGTCAAGGCGCTCATCCTGTTCTCTCGAATGGCGGCATCATAAGCCCCGAGGACATCCGGTTGTTTGAAGATCTCCCTCAGCCGACTTCGAGACTCAAGCCCTTCACCGCCGAACAGAGAAACGAGTCGAGTGTTGTAAAAGAGGACGGTTTCGTCCGAGTTAATCGCAAGCACCGCGTCAGAAATGGCACTCATGACCGTGGCAAGTTCATCACGCTCGGTTCTTAGTGCCTCCACTCTCGCCTCGAGTTCGGTCGGCAAACCCTCACGGAAAAGAAGCTGTGACTTTGGTTCGGTACGGCGCGATTGGAAAATTTTTGAAAAAACGGACATTTCAAAGGCCCATGATCCGATACCCGACGCCGCGAATCGTCTCGATAATGTCCGCGCAACTGCCGAGTTTTTTTCGAAGACCAAACACGTGCGTGTCAACCACGCGATCGGTGACGGATATCCCCTGACCCTCGATGATCTCCTTCAGTTTAATTCTGGACAACACCTTTCCCCGATGTTTCAAGAGACCTGCAAGCACCTTGAACTCCGACGCGGTAAGATCGATTTTCGCGTCATGACAAAACACGTCGTGAGAATCCGTATTCAGACTCAAACCGCCGACCCGAAAGACCGTCTCTCCAGCTTCCGCGGGATTCCGGACCCGTCGCAATAGCGCTCGAACCCGGGCGATAAATACCGGTATTTCGAACGGCTTCGTTACGTAATCGTCCGCCCCCATTTCAAGGCCCAGAACAATGTCAGCAGCGTCCGCGCGCGCGGTCACCATCAAAATGGGGAACCTTCCTTGTATCTTTTTACAGATTTCGAGTCCGGAAACCCCCGGCAACATCCAGTCAAGGACGACCAGATTAAAACGATCAATCGCCGACCTCGCTTCCAGAAGTTCGAGCGCGCCCTCACCGTTTTCCACCCCGATCACCGATATTCCTTCACGCTTCAGATGAAGTGTCATCAGCTCCCGAATATCCGCCTCGTCCTCCACGATCAAAACGCTCGTTTTATCGTTACGATTCATCTGATTGTCCCCATCGTCTTTCTTGTTCGGTGTCTTCAGAACGGCCCTGTCCTGGGCGAGTGGCGGACGTCGCTCCCCGTGATCGCGAAGATCACGTCTTCAGCAATATTGGTCGCATGATCCGCTATGCGTTCGAGATTCCGCGCAATCAGGATAAGGCTGAACCCCTGTTCGATGTCTTTGGCGCCTGACTGGAGGATTTTCAGAATATCGGAATATATCTTGTGTTTAAACGCGTCCACTCGATCATCCCGCTTCAGAACATCTCGCGCGAGAGTTTCATCATTTTTAACAAAAGCATCGATTGCCTCCCTCACCATGAAGCGTGTCTCACTGAACATTTCCGGAAGATCGACGAGAACCTCTGGCTTCGCCCGATCAGCCATGTAGCGCTCCGTATGATGCGCGATATTGACGGCCTGATCACCCATTCGTTCCAAATCAGTATTGATCTTGATCACGGCGACTATGAGCCTGAGATCAGCGGCGAGCGGCTGCTGAAGAGCGAGCAATCTAAGGCATGCCTCGTCCACGCTCTTGTGTTCACGATTCACTTCTTCTTCGAGTTCGTAAATATTCGGAATCGCCTCCGCGGCCCTCCCGACAAGTGCATCGGCCGCATGCTCAATCGATCGTTCCACATGGCCGGCCATCGCGAGGAGTTGCGTTTTCAGTTTTCTCAATTCTTCATCAAAGTGGCGTTCCATCAACCGAACCTTCCCGTGATATAGCTCTCCGTCCTCTTGTCCTTGGGTGTGGTAAATAGGGCGGAAGTCTCGCCGAATTCCACTAATTCACCCATCAGCAGAAAAGCGGTTTTATCAGAAATCCTCGCTGATTGCTGCATATTGTGCGTTACGATAATGATAGTCACCGTCTTTTTCAGGTCAGTCAAGAGTTCCTCGATTCGTGCCGTGGAAACCGGATCGAGAGCACTGGTGGGTTCATCCATGAGGAGAACCACCGGTTTCACGGCAAGCGCCCGCGCAATGCAGAGCCGCTGCTGCTGACCTCCGGAAAGACTGATGCCGGGTCGGGCCAGCTTGTCTTTGACTTCGTCCCAAAGGGCCGCCAACCTCAAACTCCACTCCACTCTGCTGTCAAGTTCACGCTTCTTCCGGATCCCGCCGAGCTTAAGCCCGACAGCAACGTTGTCATAGACCGACATTGAGGGGAATGGGTTCGGCTTCTGAAAAACCATCCCGATTTGCCGCCGCAACAGGACGGGATCGACTTCAGGACCGTAGATGTTTCTGCCTTGCAGCAGAACGCGCCCGCCGATTCGCGCCCCCGGTGTTTCCTCGTGCAAACGATTCAGACATCGAATGTAGGTCGACTTGCCGCAGCCCGAGGGACCGATGATCGCGGTAATCGTATTACTCTCGAATTCAAGACCGACTCCCTTGAGTGCCTTTGTTTCACCAAACCAGGCCTCCAGATTCTCTGATTTCAGAATCATGCTCCCGCTCTCCCCGATGGTTTAATAATAACCCGTGTCAGCAAATTCAATGAGGAGACGAACAGGATAAGAACCAGAGCGCCCGCCCAAGCCTGCCGGTGCCACTCATCGAAGGGACTGACCGCATAAGTGTAGATCTGTACTGGCAGCGATGCGATCGGTGCGCTCAAGTCATGACTCCAATACTGATTGCCGAACGCGGTGAAAAGAAGCGGCGCCGTTTCACCCGAAACCCGCGCGATTGCCAGTACGATTCCCGTACTGATCGGCCTCAGGCTTCCCTTCAAGACAATATGTACGATCACTTTCCATCTCGGGAGACCGAGAGCAAGCCCGGCCTCACGCACATGAACCGGAACCATCTTAAGCAGCTCCTCGGTAGTTCGAGCCACGGTTGGTATCATCAAAATGCCAAGCGCCAGACCACCGGCCCAAGCGGAAAAATGCTTGAAGGGCATCACGACCAAAACGTAGACGAAAAGCCCCACGATAATGGAAGGGATGCTCGCCAGCATATCGATGGCGAAACGAATCGCGGAGCCTCCCAGGCCGGCCCCCTTCTCACCAGCGGCGACGTATTCTGAAAGATAAACCCCGGCCGCGAGGCCCCAAGGAATGCCGACGAGGCCGGCCAACCCGACAAGAATACCGGTTCCAGCCAGCGCATTTGCCATCCCACCCCCGATTTCACCGACGGGCTTTGGCATACTCGTGAAAAACTCGATGCTGACCGATGAAAACCCCTTGAGAAACACGTAACCAAAAACACTCACGAGCGGAATAATCGCGACGAACGCGGCGAACGCGAGAGCGGAGCACATCAGGACATTTGTTATCCTTCGGCCGGGTTGTTCGGCTCTCATTTCGCGCTCCATTTCAAACTGGTTCGCCATACAAATATCCGGGCAATCGAATTAATGACGAAAGTCACAACAAACAGCGTCAGACCAACCCCAACCAAAGCCGAAAGATGGATGTCACTCGTCGCTTCGGCATATTCATTCGCAATGGCGCTTGCCATCGTTTGCGCCGGCGCGAACAGGGAAGCCGAGATATGGCTCCGGTTGCCGATGACCATCGTCACAGCCATCGTTTCCCCCAGGGCTCTTCCCAATCCGAGAATGACCGCTCCGAAGACCCCTGATTTTGTCCCGCTCAGCACCGCAAGCCTGATCATTTCCCAACGTGTCGCTCCAAGCGCGAGAGCTGCCTCGCGCTGCACACGCGGAACGGAATGAAAAACCTCCCGCGAAATCGATGCCATAGTGGGCATAATCATGATAGCGAGGATCAAGCCAGCCGCGAGCATCCCAACACCATAGGGAGGTCCTTGAAAAAGGGGTAGGAAGCCAAAAAACCTCGCAAGTACGGGCTCAACCGTACCCCGCAGCCAAGGCGCGAGAACGAATATCCCCCAAAGGCCATAAACCACACTTGGTATGGCAGCCAACATCTCGATCAGATGCCCGACAAAGCCGCTGACCCGCCTCGGGGCAAGTTCAGTCAGGAACAGAGCCGCGCCAATGCTCACCGGCGCCGCGATCAAGACAGCGATCGAGGATGACACGATCGTGCCGTATATCACGGGAAGAGCGCCAAAAACCTCACGAACAGGATCCCAGGTTGAAGAGACCACAAACTCCCATCCGAATTTCTGAATGGACGGCCACGCACCATGCAAAAGAAAGAGCGCCATTGCGACAAGCAAAATCAGGAGCGAGTAGGCCGGAAGCATCAAAACCGTGCCGAAAATTCTGTCTCCCGGATGAAAATCTCTTTTTTGCGCCGCCGATTGCGGCCTGTCGAGTCTACTCAATTCGAATTCCATTGATCTTGGCCTCGATCTTCTGGAGCAAAGCTTTAGGAAGTGGCGCATAATGAAGGGCTTCGGCATAGTCCTGCCCATCCCTCATCGCCCATTTGAGGAATCGCTGAATATGGGGACCTTTGATTCTCGGCAAAGTTTCACGAACGAGCAGATAAGTGAATCCGCTGATAGGATATGCGTTTTTTCCGTCCGCGTCCGTTATCGAAGCTCTGAAATCAGCGGGAATCGTCTTTATCGTACCTGCCACAGCGGCCGTAATCGACTTCGGATTCGGAACCACGTACTCGTTCCGCTTGTTGCGGACGCTCGCGAACGGCAATTGATTATTCGCGGCGTAGATCAGTTCGACGTAACCAATGCTTCCGGGCGACTGCTTGACGATACCGGTAACGCCTTCGTTCCCTTTCCCTCCGACTCCCACAGGCCAATTCACGGCCGTTCCGGCGCCTACTTTCGTTTTCCATTCCGGACTGATCTTTGAAAGATAATCAGTAAAAATGGCAGTCGTACCACTGCCGTCGGAGCGATGGGCTACTAGGATCGCCGTACCCGGCAACTTCACACCTTGATTCAGGGAAGTGATCCGGGAATCATCCCACCTTGCGATCTTGCCAAGAAATATGTCCGAAATCACCTCGCCCGAGAGCCGCAGATTCGGAGCGGCGCCAGGAAGGTTATAGGTCAGGACGACTGCGCCCATCGCCGCTGGAATATGAAGCACCGGGATACTCGACTTCCTCATCTGTTCCTCGGTCATCGGCGAATCAGAGGCGCCGAAATCGACCGTCTTTTCCAAGAACTGCCGGATTCCGCCGCCGCTTCCTATTGACTGGTAGTTGAACTGGGCTTCAGGAACGACCTTGCGATATTCCGAAAACCACTTCGAATAGAGTGGATACGGAAAAGTCGCCCCGGCTCCGTTGATGAGGACGGGATCAGCGGCGCTGAGGATACTGAAACTGCCCAAAAACATAGAAAGCGCCAAATTCCAGGAAATGAGTAGTCGTTTCATCGACGGGACCTCCAAAACTGTAGAAACAAAGTTCATTCCACAACGTCAGGATCTCCCCCTCTTAATTAGAATAGAATTGACGCTCGGTGTGTCAGGTTTGAGTCAAAAGACGGATGGATTCCGATTGAGCGTCCATTTTAGTCAAGCTACCGGCTTGACATTCCGTGCCGCCTGAATTCTATTGGTTCTTCGATGAGGCGACCTATGCGAATTCTGATTCTGTTAAGCATCTTCATGAGCGGCATTGCCGTTGCGGCCGATCAACGTTCGGCGATCGTTGCGCTCAATGACTTCGCGAACCTTACGGGGCCCCGACTTTACGAGGGGCATGACTCCCTCGGAGCATGCCGTGTTCTGATTTACACCCAAAACGACGAACGAAAGTCGCGGATTTGGGTTGAAGGAACGTTTCAGCTCAACACGGGCGCAACGCTTGGAATGGCGATTCCGTTTTTCCTCAGCTCTGACCCTCAGGATACGGTGCTTCACGAGTTCTATGCTGATCAGACAACCGCCTCCGTAACCCTCACCGTTATGGCCGAAGGACGCGAGGTCACCATGACCGTGAAGCTTGTCAAATCGGGAGAGTCGATCATCTATATCGCGTACCAAATCCCCGAAGGCATCCGCACGTGCTCCGACCTCCGCCGATTGCTCTGATAAAGCGACAAGGACTACTCCTTTCGAAATAGCCCCTGTCTCGCGAGGAATAAGCTGATTACCGGCTGCCTGATTCGCTGCCGCTGCCGCTGCCGCCCGAAGTTGAACCCGAGCTGCCCATGGGGCCTGACTGGTCACTCTGACCTGATTCTCCGGTCTGCCCCGGCATCGCCGACGGAGCCGGCGATGCCATTGCGCCAGGCTGTTGTTGCTGCTGTTGCTGTTGATCCCCCATCTGGCCGCTCTGGTCTCGACTCTGATCGCCAGTCTGGCCCATGCCCGAGTCTTCTCCCTGTCTGGTACATGCAGATTGCGCCAGAGCCGCGATTGAAACCGCCATTGCCAGTGTCAGTGCCGCATTTTTTAACTTCATCTCGTTCACCTTTCGTTTGTGTTGGATTTGGCAGCTTCAGGCTGCCTGTTTGGTGAGGTCCGATTTTTTCGCCTCTTCCAATTTCCTGCCCAAAACCTCAAGCTCTGCCTCGCTTGCCAGGTTTCGGACCTTTGGAAACAGTTCTGTTTCTTCGTCTTCAACGTGATCAAGAGCCGACTCAATCAGCTCATCCAGATCATCCTCGAAGTCTTCCTCGTTCTTTTCCCGAGTCATCTCCTCCATCAGATTTTTCATTTCCTGATGCTCATCCCGGGAATGTGCGATAATTTCAGCGAATCCTTCCGCGTTTCTGAAGCTCGGATACAAAACAGCTTCCTCGGCTTGCGCGTGGAGATCGAGTTCCTGTTTGATCACTCTGAATATCCGCCATTTTTCGTTAACATTCTTCGCGTTTTCCGCGTGCCTGAAAAGCTGCCTGAACCGATCGTGATCTTTCTTGAGGTACTCCAACCCATCCATACTTAGCCTCCTCGCTTCAATCTTCAGCTTGCAGCAAGGGAATGCATGAGTAAGGCCATGAAATCCGGCGTTCAAGCCGTCGTCCATGAGACCTCCACTTGACACCGGCACCGCGACTCCTTCAGATTGGCGTGAGTGTCGCGTTATCCCGTTCAACTCACAGATCAGCGGCGGAGGGCACCCCGTGCAACGCGTGCAAAGTTTGGCTGGCGCATCGCGCTTATGCTGAGCATGGGAGCACTTTGGGGAGCACTTTCGGGCTGCAGCCATTGGAAAACGCGCACCACCGAATGCAACCCCCTGGGAGGGGGACCGGAAGAAGATTGCTTCCTTCCTTTTCCATCCTCGTTCTACAGCCGCCCCGATCTCACCACGGCAACGGGAATCCGCGTCGACCTGACGGACGCGGATCTTCCCCGCTCGCTTTTCGGAACAGAACTCGATCCCTCTCCTTACAATTCGCGCGACGGATTCAGCACGCTCGGTTCGCTCCTCGCCTACTTTCCATCACGGATCAGCGGGACGAACTTGCCCGGGCCGGACAACACGGAAGCTTCCCTGAAGCCAACCAGTCCCGTTCAGCTCATCGAGTTCGAATCAGGCCGGAGGGTACCTATTTTCGCCGAAATTGACGCTAATGCCCGATTGGGAGACCGTCAGGCGCTCATTCTTCAACCCGCCGTCCGCCTCAAGCCCAAAACCCGGTATATTGCCGTCGTCCAGGATCTGCGAAAAGCAGATGGAACAGCGATCCCTCCGCTCACCGGGTTTCGCATGATCCGGGACGGCTCAATACCGCCTGGTTCGAGACTGGAGGTGGAGAAAGAAAGGCTGGACGAGATTTTCCAGGTGCTTGCACGGCACGGTATCACTCGCGACCGCCCGCAGCTCACCTGGGACTTCATCACGGCGAGCGATGAAGACACGATCGGCCGCCTTCTCAAGATGCGTGATCACTCGGCGGGCCGCCTGGTCCGTAACTTGAGCGCCGTTCAGATCCTCAGCATCGAGCATGATCCGAAGGAAATGCCGGATCTTGCGATGCGTGTGCGCGCCCGATTCAAGGCTCCCTCTTATCTTGAAGGCGGAAACGGGACGCGCCTCAATCTTTCGCGGGATACAGGCGATCCGGAGTTTCATTCCATGCAATGGTTCCCTTTGACCATTCATGTGCCCGCGTGCGCACGGCACGCGGACAAAGCCAACCTGCCGATCATCATCTACGGGCACGGCACCTTCAATTCCGCTGAAAAAGAAATGGCCGAGGAGCAAAACCGGCAATTGATCAACCGCCTTTGCGCGATCCAGGTCGGAACGGATTGGCTCGGACGCGCCAAAGGGGACCTCCCCCATTTCGTGCTGCAGATCCTTCGTAATTGGAATGAATTTCCCGCGATCACCGACCGGTTGCAGCAGGCGCATCTCAACTTCATCAATCTCGCCCGCCTGCTGCGCTCCGGAATGCTGAACGAGCTGCCCGGTTTCGTGCGAAACGGTCGGCCGCTCGCCGATTCGAAACGAATTCATTATTTCGGCATTTCCGAAGGAGGTTGCCAAGGGGTAACGACACTCGCCCTCAGCCCCGAGATTGACCGCGGCGCCATGAACGTTCCCTGCGGCTTCTGGTCGATGTTCTTTTTCAGAAGCTCCGATTTCCATTACCCGCGAAAAGCGCTGAGCGTCTTTTATCCCGGCGCCCTGCAACGTCAAAAGCTCATGACCTTAAGCCAGCTTCTCTGGGACTATACGGACCCGGGCAACTTCGCCGCGCACATTCTGCGCAACCCCCTCCCCTCGAATCAGCCAAAGCGCATTCTTTACCAGGAAGGGATCAACGACGCTTCCGTTCCGAATCTTACGACCAGGGCAATGGTGCGCGAGCTCGGGCTTAAGCTTCTTCAGCCCAGTGTAGAGCCGGTGCCCGGGATTGAACACGCGTCAGGACCGCTGGATTCGGCCTATGTTCAATACGACATCGGGATCCGTCCGCGACTCGGCTCGGATAACATACCCCCGGTGATCAATCCGGTTCACGAGGCGATTCGGCGCCTTCCGGCTGCTCAGGACCAACTGAAGCGGTTCTTCGAAGGGGACCCCGTCCTTCACACTTGCGGGGATCGCCCGTGCGTCTTCAGAAAATTTTGATCTCCCGCCACCGGCTGGACCCTGAACTCCAGCTGCAGTGCGATGCTTCCGAGGATCAGTGTCGGGAAAAGATGAGCCGCATGGTAAAGAAGAGCGAAAACCGATGCGGGGCCGCGTTCGATCCCGAGCGCAAGCAGGATGAGAACAGCTCCGGCTTCCAAAGTTCCTACATGGCCGGGCGCCGGGATCGCGATCGCGAGGTTGATCCCCACGAGCAAAACACACCAGCCCGCGATCGGCAGAGTTATCCCGGCAGCTCTCAGGCAAAGCCCCACCATCGCGACATCGACGATATCCACGACCAGTGTCCATAAAAGAGCAATCCACCAGACCCCACCGGTATTCACCGCACCGAGCGAGTCGCGAAAACGTCGAAGCGACAGTTTCAACTTCCCGGTCCTGTGACCGGTCCTGTGAAAATTCTGCGCGTCCGGCCGGCGCGTGCGCGACATGAACAGGATGAAGACGAGCACGGCTGTTCCAAGTCCGATGAAACTCAGAAGAAGCGTGATGATCGCGTCTGAACGGACACCGAACAGCCTCGTCGGAAAGACAAGGAGGACGAGGGCAATACCGGCGAAGGCAAGAGCCTCGGCCACGCTCTCCATCACGACCGCCGCGGCGGCCGAAAACGCGGAGTAGCCGTAGAGTTTCTTCAGCCGGACGATCCGCAGTGTCTCTCCGGCGGCCGCTGGAAGAATCAGATTAAGAACCCGAGTTGCAGACATGATGCGAATGAGTTCACCTAAGCGTGCCGACGGACCCGGGTTCGGTACTGCTGCGATAATTTTCCGAAAACGCTCCGCCCGAAGCACGGGGAGGAGAAACAGATTCAGAAGCCCCGCCCAGAGCACGAGTTCCCAGCGGGACTTTCTCAACGCCTCCGCGAGGCCGGCAACGTCCTGATTCCTGAAAAACGCGAAAAGCAGAATTCCCGAAACAAGTATGGGGCCGAGCTTGACCAGGGCGGCCCTAAAACTCATAGCAACCCGGCCACCTGCCGGCAGACCGCCGGACCCAGCGCGTCGGCAACCGACCGTGGAAGCCGCTTCCATCGATCGACGAACCAATCAGCCCGCCGTTTATTGGAACTCATCTCGAAATCGTCGCCCTTCACTGTACGGATGAAAAACGGCTGTTCGATGATCTCTGCTCCCCATCCCAGTTTGAAGGAAAGCGGACCGGAGTTCCTCAACGATCGCCCGAAATCAAACGTGGTCATTCCCTTTACGCAACTTCGCTCGATAATTTCCCAATAGAGAAGATTGTTCGGACTCATGTGAAACGCGGATGGCCGGGAAGACGCGAAGGGAACCGCCGTCGTTCGACCGTGATCAAGCGTCAGCGCCCCCGAAACAACGCGGCCCTCATGCCATAGCGTGACGACTTCCGCTTGATCGCCGAATGCGGAGGTCAGCTCCTTCATGAAGTTAAAGCCGTAAATCGGAGCACCCTTGCGATGCATGTTTTCCGCGAGTACATCATAAAAGGGCGCCAGATACTCCTTGCCTCTCCGTACCTCCAAGCCTGCTTTTCTCGCCTTTCGGACGCAATTCCGGATTTTGTCCCGGAGCCCGTGCCACAGCCGCTCCGGATCGGGATCAAGTTTCAACACCGCGATCACCCAGGAATTCAGTTCGTCAAATTCCTTCATCTCCCGGTTCTGGTCGCTCCCGACTGTTTTAACGACGAAGTACTGCACCCGCCGCTCGCGCGCGAGCTCAAAGGCCCGCCGAAGCAATCGGTCCCGGATCTCCTGTGTGTCCCCAAGCACGGGAGCATATGCTCCAAACAATCCATTGGTCATGTGAGCGTGAAGAAGACCTCTGATCTCAACGAGAGGGAGGGCTCCGCAAACCCTGGCCTTCTCATCGCGCGCAAGGAGGTAATGCGTACGGAGACGGTATGCTCGTCTGGCGACGCTCTGCCAGGCGAGGTGGTGGTAGCAGGTCGATTGATCGTTCCGCCCCAGGTATTCGTCCCATTGCGCGAACGCGCTCTGATCCAGTTCCTCGATGAGCATCGTCACGACACGATTTGTGCAATCGATGAACCAGAATTCACGCGCTTTGGAAAGGAATTTGCTCGTCGACTTGGAAGGAGGTCTTATGGCACGAGTGACAAGTGGCAGCAAAACTACGACGAATCGGAACGAGATCATCAAATGGGCGGAAGAGCGTGGTGCGAAGCCCACTCGCATCAAAGGCACGGGTGGTAGAAACGATATCGGAATGATCCGCCTCGATTTTCCGGGCTACAGCGGCGCGAAATCCCTCGAACCGATTTCGTGGGACCAGTTCTTCAAAAAATTCGAAGAAAGCAATCTGGCCTTGGTCTATCGCGAACAAACCGCCGGCGGCGAGCGAAGCAACTTCAACAAGCTGATAGGTCGGGAAACAGTACGCCTTTCCAGCGGCAGCGGAAGAAAGATCGCGCCGCCACGACGTCGGACGCAGAAACCGAGAGGATCGGCGGCAAGCAACGTTCGCGGACGAAAAGCGCCTAACCGCTCGTCCAAGCCCGTCTCATCGCGAAAACGGCGTACGGCTTAAGGCGCGCGGGTCGTCACGCGTGGCAAATGGGTTGCAGGTTAACGGGAGAGTTAAGGAGGAAGAAGAGAATATGAAACAGAGTAAGATGGGCCTTCTCGGCCCGATGATCGCATTAGCCGCCCTTCTCGCGGTGCCCGGTTGCGCGCAGAAGGAAACCAAGAAACCGGCTCCCGAGCAACAGGCCTCTACGGCGGCGAGCGCCGAGGATTCCGAGACGATCGGCGCCGTTTCGAAGAGTTCCGGGAAATCGAAAATAGAGACGCAAGTTCCGTCCGTTACGCAAAGGTCGACGCAAGCGGACATCAACCGGATGAGTGCGGGAGACTTCATCGCCCTCGGCTTAAATGAAGAATCAGCACAGAAAGTACTCGAATACCGGCGGGAAAACGGCAATTTCACGTCCGTTGACCAGCTCAACAATGTTCCCGGTATCGACACCGCGTGGGTGAGTCGAATGCAAAGCAAGCTGGGCGTAAGTTAGCCAGACATCGCTGAGCAGGCACATCGGTTGCTAGATCAAGGATACCTATCAGAAAGGGTTTATATGAAACTACGCAGACTGAGTCATTTCATTTCGGCTCTGGCACTGGTGTCTCTCGCCGGGTGCTCGGGCATGGGAAGTAAGAGCGAGAGCGGCAAGGAACTTTCAGCGTCAGGACCGACGATCATGAACGCAAGGACGGTTCCCTCCACGATTGAGCTGAACAAGTCTCTTCAGCCAGCTCAATCACCGGAGATCCTAGCGGACGTCAAGGATTTTTCGTCCACTGTCTCGGACGTTCGAGTCCGGTTTATTCATGTTCCTTTGGAGATCCCAATGACGAACATCGGTGGGACAACCTGGCGTGCTACCTTAACGCCGCAGCAGTTACGACAACTCGCGGTAAGCGGTCAGACGATGCAGTACGACGTTAACGTGATCGCGAGAAATCAGAAGGGACAATCGATTACTTCGCAAGAGCCAATCAGCTTGGCAGTGAAGACACCTGAACTCGCTACTTCGCCGGGATAAGCCCGCGAATTTTGCGGCGCAACGAGACCTGATCAACTCCGGGTGATCAGGTCTCGCACCGCGTTCCCGGAATGACCTTTGCAGCTGCTCGCCCGGGCGGCGCACGCATGATCGGCGCATTGCGCCGTTCCGTGGCACCGAAATGAGCCAAACGGGGGGCAGCAATGGGCAAACGGATCCTGATCACTGGCGGAGCCGGTTTCATCGGCTCTCATCTTTCCAGAGAACTCGAGCAGGCCGGCCATCACGTACGCGTCCTCGACAACTTCTCCGCGCAGGTTCATGGCAACCGGCCTGACCGGCGCACAACTTCCGCCGCAGTACAAGTGGGAGACGTGCGAAACCCCGAGCATGTGAAGCTCGCGTTGGACGGCATTGACGTAGTATTTCATTTTGCCGCGTCCGTCGGCGTCGGCCAAAGCATGTACGAAGTACGTTCCTATGTCGACAACAACAACCTCGGTACCGCGACCCTGCTTCAGGCCATTATCGCTGAAAAATTGGCCACGATCGAACGGCTGATAGTCGCTTCTAGCATGAGTATTTACGGCGAAGGCCTTTACGTTTCGGCCGAAAACACCGCCGTTGACAATGCCCGTCGTGACGTTCGCGACCTGGAACGTCATGACTGGGAGCCGAAGGGCTTTGATGGACTTCCGATCTTCCCTCGCCCGACTCCTGAATCGAAAAAGCCTGAACTGGCTTCGATCTATGCTCTTTCGAAGTTCGACCAGGAGCAGATGTGTCTCATGCTCGGGGCCGCTTACAGAATTCCCACGGTCGCACTCCGGTTCTTTAACGTTTACGGCCCCGGTCAGGCGCTTTCGAACCCATACACGGGAGTAATGGCGATTTTCGCCTCGCGAATCCTGAACGGTCATTCGCCGATCGTTTACGAGGACGGACTTCAAAAACGGGATTTCGTTCACGTTTCGGATGTTGCGCGCGCGTGTCATCTTGCGATGCTTTCATCCCAAGCGGCTGGCCACGTCATCAACATCGGAAGCGGAATACAATATACAATACTCGAAATTGCCGAGCGAATGGCGCGCGCGATGATGCGGCCCGATATTCGCCCCGAACTTACCGGAAGATGCCGAATCGGGGATATCCGGCACTGCTTCGCCGACATCACCCTCGCTCGCAAGCTCCTTGGCTTTGAACCCCGCATCACCCTTTCCGACGGGCTCAAGGAACTCACGGATTGGCTGAGCCGCCAGCGCGCGATCGACAAAACGAAGGAAGCAAACGAGGAACTCCTGTCACGGGGGCTTGCCATATGACTCTGCCTGAACGTTACGCCCTCGTTGTCGGAGGGGCCGGCTTCATCGGTACAAACCTTTCGCATGCGCTTGCCGAAGAGGGACGATCCGTTCTGGTCTTCGACAATCTCTCCCGGACAGGGGTCCACGCCAATCTCGACTGGCTTCTTCGCAAACATCCGAAGAACCTGGTTTTCATGCACGGGGACGTGAGAGATCCCGAAGCGATGCGGGACGCCGTTTCGAAGGCCGGGGTTGTCTTCCATCTCGCGGCTCAGGTCGCAGTCACCTGCAGTGTCGAGGATCCCGTCGCGGACTTCGAAATCAATTCGCGTGGAACCCTGAACGTCCTTGAGGCGATCAGGAAGGCACCCGCCCGTATTCCCATCATATTCACGTCAACGAACAAGGTCCTCGGCACGCTCGATCATATTGGTTTGACGGAACTCGAGACCCGATATGAACCAACGGACGCGAGGATCCGGCGGAGCGGCATCGGCGATGAAGATGGCATCGCGTTCTGCAGCCCCTACGGCTGTTCCAAGGGCGCTGCCGATCAATACGTAATCGACTACGCCCGGACGTTCGGGCTGCAGACGCTCGTCTTCAGGATGAGCTGTATTTACGGACCTCACCAATGCGGCAACGAAGATCAAGGCTGGGTCGCTCACTTCGTCAAACGCGCCATCGCCGACGAGCCAATAACATTCTATGGGAATGGTAAACAGGTTCGCGATGCCCTCTTTGTAGGGGACCTGATCAACGCCTTCATGCTTGGATGGAAGAATATAAACGAACTCTCGGGTCGCGTATTCAACATCGGCGGCGGCCCGAGCCACACGATCAGTCTCATTGAACTCGTCAGCCTGCTCTCGAAGTTCCAGAGGCGGACCGTGTCGATTCGATACGATGACTGGCGCCCTTCGGATCAGCGATACTACGTTTCAAACACGAGCAAGTACACAGCAGCGACAGGATGGAGGCCGCTCGTCGATATCCCGACCGGGGTTGAACAACTCTACCGCTGGCTGAAAGGCCCCCGCACCGGAAGCGACGAGACAATAACACAGCTGACCGCATGACTCCGAACAATCGTTCCCTTCCAGCACGCATCCTCATGACCTCCGATACGATCGGAGGGGTTTGGACGTACGCCTTGACGCTCGCCCGCGAGCTGTCGGATTCTGGAACCGAAATAGCTCTCGCCACCATGGGCCGGAGCCTCACCCGGGAACAACGTAAAGCCGCCTCAAAAATCAAACATCTCGAAGTTTTTGAAAGCGCCTTCCGACTGGAGTGGATGTCCGAGCCTTGGGAGGACGTCGAAAAAGCCGAGGCCTGGCTCCTTGACATTGAAGCGCGGGTACGACCGAAGCTGGTGCACCTGAATCACTTCTGCCATACCGCGATCGGGTGGCAGAGCCCGAAACTCGTTGTAGCCCATTCCGACGTATATTCCTGGTACAAAGCAGTCCGGGGCACCCCGCCCGGCGGTGAATGGAACCGCTACCGGGAAGAAGTCTCGAGACACCTTCGGGCGGCCGATCTGATCGTAACTCCCACCTCGGCCATGCGCGATTCGCTTGAATACTTCTACGGCCCGCTCGAAACCGTTCGCGTGATTCCGAATGGGACGAGAAGCGATCGATTCAGGCCGGCTACGAAATCAGAATACATCCTTTCGGTTGGACGTTTGTGGGATGAGTCGAAAAATATCCGGACCCTCGATTTGGCCGCGGACGGCCTCCCGTGGCCAACCGTTGTGATCGGGAGCCGTCTGGCTCCCGGCATGACCAGAGGCGATGCGATCACTTTCTCCAACGTCCTTGCAATTGATGAACTTCCACACGAAGCCCTCACCCGCTACTTTGAAGAAGCCTCGATTTACGCTTCGCCCGCGAAATATGAGCCTTTCGGCCTTTCCGCGCTCGAAGCGGCCCTGAACGGCTGCGCGCTCGTTCTTGGCGACATTCCGAGTCTGCGGGAAATCTGGCGCGATTCCGCAGTTTTCGTCGATCCCGAGGACCCCGCTCGCCTGAAAGAGACCCTCTGGCGTCTGATTCACGATCGGGAAAGCCGCGAAGAGCTCAGCCGGCGCGCGCGCGCACGGGCGCTCGTATTCGGCGCGGAGCAGATGTGCGATTCATACCGTCGCGAATACCGCGGTCTTGTTGAATCCGTCGGAGGACCGCCGGGATGAACTTCGCGATCTTCTGCGAATCCATTCTCTCCGACTGGAATCACGGGAACGCGCACTTCCTCCGGGGCATCGTGACGGAACTGATATCAAGAGGCCATCACGTCTCGGTTTTCGAACCCATTGATTCGTGGAGTCTCGGGAACCTCATTGCAGACCACGGATTCGAGGCGGTTTCGGAGTGTACCCGGCACTATCCGACAATTCGCGCCACCCGTTACGAAAGAGGAACCCTCGACCTCGACGCGGCACTTGATTCAGCCGACGTGGTACTGGTCCACGAGTGGAACACTCCCGAGCTCATCAGAAACATTGGAAAGCACCGGACGCGTACGCGACGTTATCAACTCTTGTTTCACGATTCGCATCACCGAATGGCGACTGACCCCGCGGCGATGTCCCGTTACGATCTTTCCGACTACGATGGCGTCCTGGCCTTTGGGCGAGTCATTGCCGACCTCTATCGCGCGCGCGGACTTGCCGAGAGGGCCTGGACCTGGCACGAAGCCGCAGACACCCGCGTATTTAGACCAGTGAAACCGGTTCAACCCGTGAAACCCATGCCGTTGCGACCCGGCCACCTCGTCTGGATCGGAAATTGGGGAGACGACGAGCGAACCGACGAGTTACAGGAGTTTCTGCTCGAGCCATCCCGTTCGCTCGCGCTGAGGACCGAGGTCTACGGCGTAAGATACCCGGACGAAGCACGGCAAAAGCTCAAATCCGCCGGAATCGCGTATAACGGCTGGACCGCCAATTATCGCGTGCCCGAAGTATTCGCCCGGTTTCGCGCGACCGTTCACATTCCGCGAAGGCCTTATGTCGAAAAACTTCCGGGCATTCCCACGATCAGGGTGTTCGAAGCACTCGCGTGCGGAATCCCGCTGATCTCGGCGCCCTGGTCCGATGCCGAGAACCTCTTCACGCCGGGGCGGGACTTTCTCGTCGCCCGCGACGGCAATGAGATGCGCGAACACCTCAAAGCCGTCATGCACGATCGTGACCTTCAGACCGCGCTCTCCCGTCACGGCCTCCAAACCATTCTCAAACGTCATACCTGCTCGCATCGAACGGATGAGCTTCTCGCGATTTGCCGCGAACTCAGAAAGGAACCCGAATGCCTCAGAGAATGAAATGGTCCTTTTACGGTTCGAGTCTCGTCTCCGCCTACTGGAATGGAGCGGCCACCTATTATCGCGGTCTCATCCGCGCTTTGGCCGATCGCGGGCACGAGGTCACGTTTTACGAACCAGACGCTTACAACCGGCAGGAAAACCGGGACATTCCCGATCCCGAATGGGCGAAAGTCCATGTATACGCCCCGACGGAGGACGGGATGCGGAACGCGCTCCGGCTCGGCGCTCACGCTGACGTCATCGTCAAGGCCAGCGGCGTAGGAGTACTGGACCAGGAACTCGAATCGGCTGTCGCGGGCATGAACCGTCCCGGTCGCCTCGTAGCGTTCTGGGATGTCGATGCTCCCGCGACGCTCGACCGGCTTGAAAAAGATCCTGACGATCCCTTTCACGCGGTTCTGGCAAATTTTGATCTCATATTCACCTATGGTGGCGGGGAACCCGTGTCACGCAAATACCGCGCCTTCGGCGCAAAACAGTGCGTGCCGATCTATAACGCTTTGGACCCCACAACCCATTACCGGGTCGCGCCCGACCCGAAATTCGCCGGCACCCTCGGTTTTCTCGGCAATCGCCTTCCCGACCGGGAAAAACGCGTCGAGGAATATTTCATTGAAGCGGCGAAAAATCTTGCCGGCGAAACCTTCGTCCTTGGCGGAAGCGGATGGGTCGACAAAGCCGTACCGGCGAATCTGCGGTATCTCGGTCACATCTATACGAAAGAGCACAACGCCTTCAATTCCTCGACGAAAGCCGTTCTGAACCTGAGCCGGGACAGCATGGCCTCTTACGGCTTCTCACCCGCGACCCGCGTCTTCGAGGCGGCCGGAGCAGCCGCGTGCATCATTACCGACCATTGGGCCGGAATTGAACATTTTCTCGAACCCGGAACTGAAATTCTGGTCGCACGCTCAAAGGATGAGGTGATCGAAATTGTTACCGCCCTGACTCCCCGTCGCGCGGCGCAGATCGGTAACGCCGCGCTAAAACGGATATCGGAACAGCATACCTATTCACAACGAGCAGCTCTGGTCGAACGCGTTCTTGAAGGGAGGTTCACGTGAATTGCCCGATGAAGATCGTTTTCTTCGGATTGTCGATCACCTCATCCTGGGGCAACGGACATGCCACCACGTACCGCTCACTTTTGCGCGCGCTCGCCGCTCGCGGCCATGAACTGCTATTCCTTGAACGTGATCAACCCTGGTATGCCGGTAACCGCGACCTTCCTTCTCCGGAATACGCTCGAACCGAACTTTATACATCCCTTTCGGAGCTGAAGGAGCGTTTTACAGCCGAGATCCGCGACGCCGACGCGGTCGTGGTCGGCTCTTACGTTCCCGACGGAATTGCGGTCGGAACCTGGGTCACCCGCGAAGCACGTGGCATTCGCGCGTTCTATGATATCGATACGCCAGCGACCCTGGCTATGCTCGAAGGGCGAACTGCCGACACGAACGCGATACCGTACCTCTCAGCCGAGCTGATCCCGCGTTTTGATCTTTATCTCTCGTTCACGGGGGGTCCCATACTTTCAAAACTCGAAAAGAATTACCGCGCACGAATGGCGCGGCCGCTCTACTGCTCAGTCGACATGGAACACTACTACCCGGAGAAGCATCCCATCGCGTGGGACATCGGCTATCTCGGGACCTACAGTGATGATCGTCAGCCCGCTCTCGACCGTATGCTCGTTTCCCTGGCGCGCCGGTGGACAAACGGTCGCTTCGTCGTCGCAGGCCCGCAGTACCCGGCAAACCTGTCATGGGCGGACAATATTGACCGCATCGCCCATCTCGCTCCCGCAGAACACCGAAAGTTCTACAACAGCCAGAGATTCACGATCAATGTCACTCGCAAAGACATGGTGAAGGCGGGTTTTTCGCCCAGCGTGAGGCTGTTCGAGGCGGCAGCCTGCGGCACTCCCATCATCTCGGATGATTGGCCTGGTCTGGGGACTTTTTTCCTCAGCTCGGGATCCGACATGGAAATCCTTGTCGCGAAAGATTCGACCGACGTTCATCGATTCGTCACTAGCATACCCGAACAGAACCGGATCGCGATCGGCCAGCGGGCCCGGGCCCGGGTTGCCAGGGAGCACTCCTCGTCCCGGCGCGCGATACAGTTTGAATCCTTTTTGAACGAAGTCCTGACGGCTCGCCCGTAGAGAGACAAGGAGGCGAAAATGAGGAAAACGAAACAACGCGTTGCCAGAAACATCAGACGACTCGGTCCGTGGTTTCACAATATTCATCTGCCCAGCGGGCACCAAACGGCACCCGATCACTTCCTCGGCGACTTTCCCGGCTCGAAGTGGCGGCAAATCCAATCGCACATCCCGCGAGACCTGAAAGGGTGGACGTGTCTTGACATCGGCTGTAACGCCGGCTTCTACAGTTACGAGCTCGCCAGGCGGGGGGCGAACGTTCTTGGCATTGATTCCGACAATCACTACCTCGCCCAGGCCCGATGGATCGCGAAGGAGTTTCATCCCAAAAACGCGCCTCGTTTCGAAAAAATGCAGATCCACGATCTGTCGCGGTTGAACCAGAAGTTCGACCTGATTCTCTTCATGGGAGTCTTCTACCATTTGCGTTATCCGGCCCTCGCCTTGGACACCGTATCCATGCTTGTCCAAAAGCTGATGGTATTTCAGACGCTCACGATGGCCGGAGATGAAGTATTCAAGCCGAGACCCGATTATGGATTGCACGAGCGTCGTTTCTTCGATGCTTCTGGATGGCCAAAAATGGCCTTCATCGAACATGCGGTAGCTGGAGATGATACAAACTGGTGGGTTCCCAACCATTCGGCGGTCCTCGCAATGCTTCGTTCGACCGGATTCCGGAGAATCGAACGAGTTGCCCATGAAATCTATTTCTGTCGCCCGGAAAAACGGGGAACTCGCAAGCGCGGCTGGGATCTCAACGAATGGAAAGCCGCCACGGGACATGCGCGAACCCGGGGGAGCCGCCATGATTGAAGCCATCAAGATCTGGAATGAACCGAACAACCTTTCACATTGGGACTTCGAAATGGACCCAGGATGGAAGGACTTTTCCAAGATGACGATACTCGCGGCAAAGGCGATGCGTGAAGCGGCACCACACGTCCCTTTGGTTCTGGGGGGCATTTCGCCGATCGATCCGCATTTCGTGCTGCTGATGCAAGCGGAAGGAGTGCTGGACCACGTGGACGTCGTCGCTATTCACGGCTTCCCCCTGGACTGGAACCATTGGAAACTCGAGGAATGGCCGGCCAAGATCAAGGAAATCCAAAAAGTGACGAACTTGCCGATCTGGATCACCGAAGTCGGCGCCTCCAGCTTCGGCTCGGAGGAGGTCCAGACACTCGGACTTGAACGCACCACCGAACTTCTGCGCGGCCGGGCAGACCGGATTTTCTGGTACAGTCTTCTGGATCTCCCGCCCAGCTGGCCCGCGACCACCCGTCACAAGGAAGTGGAAGGGAGCTCGTACTACCGCCACTTCTACATGGGACTCATTCGGGCGGACGGGACTCCGAAACCCGCCTTCGAGCGTTTTAATCCCGAACTGGGGCTCTGTCAGTGGTTCCATTTCGAGGATCCGAGACTCGACGAAGCCGTCGGCTGGATGAAACAGCTCGGGATTCGAAAGCTCAGAACGGGGATCAGCTGGGCGGACTGGCACCGTCCTAACGCAATAGAATGGTTCGACCGACAGATGGCAGCCCTCCAGGATTTCGACGTGACCGTCACGCTCTGTTTCACTCCGCCATCGCGGGGAAAGCGCGCCTGCCATACGAGTCCTCCGCTTGTACCCGCGGAATTCGCGGAATTCGCTGTTCAGGTTCTTAAACGTTACGCACCAAAAAGGCGGTAAGCACCATGCCTGCGACAATCATCCTCATTCGCCATGCCACGTGTGATCCCATCGGGATATCAATTTCCGGCCGGCTTCCTGATATTCACTTGAATGCAAAAGGAACAAAAGAGGCTGAAAACCTGGCGACAAGATTAGCGCGTTCGAGAATTTCAAAGATTTACTCAAGCCCGCTTGAACGGGCGCTCGAAACGGCCAAGCCGCTCTCGCGGGAACTCGGTGTTGCCATAAACTCTTCCGAATACTTCGCTGAGCTTCAATTCGGAAAATGGACCGGGAGCCTCCTCCAGGATCTCGCCGGTTCAGAAGACTGGAAGCGCTTCAATAGTTTCCGAAGCGGCACGCGGATCCCAGAAGGAGAACTCATGCTGGAAGCCCAGACCCGCGCCGTAGCCGAGCTCATCAGGATATCAGAAAGACACGAGGGCGAGCGGATTGCGATCGTCACCCACGGCGATATCATTAAATCGATTCTGCTTTACGCGCTCGGCATCCCGATCGATTTTCTGTTCCGGCTTGAAATCGATCCCGCGTCCCTCAGCGTCATCCAATGGCGATGGGTCGAGTACGGGCCAATCGTTCTCAAGTTCAATGATACCGGCTCGGTACTTTCCTGATCTCGAGCCTCCGGTTCAACCGCTCCTCGGGTGACCACTGGTACTTGTAGGGTTCTCGACCGCGCAAAAAATCAATCTCCCTCACTCCTTCGTCTATGCAACTCATGATTGACCGGGAAAGGATTACGTTTCCAACGCCAAAGCGGGAGAATTCGGCGTCAAACCCGGTCATATAGTAATAGGCTTTATCCCGATGGACGAAACAGAGAACCCCCGCGATGATGATCTCGTCAAAATACAGTGCATGAAGTCGCACGAATCCTCGCGACAGAAGTCTCTCGACGGCTTCCTTCAAAAATGCGCGCGCCTTGTTGCTGAATTCAGCATCTCCCACCCCGCGCCGGTACCAACGCGCGTCATGGTGACGGATCAATGCGGCATGAATTTCATCAAAATTCGACCAGTCCGCGAGAGCGAACCTCACCGTTCCTCTGGACTCGAGCCGCCGCTGGGCCTTGGCCAACTCCTTGAGTTTGCCCGACGGAAGATCCGTATTCACCGGGGCCCCCGGCTTCAGGACCATAACCGGACATATCTCCTGCGTGCTTAAGGAGAAGGTCATAGACGCGCGCGAGGTCGCGGGATCAGCTTGTCCGTGGAGAAGCGGCGAAGAAGCCCGGAGCTGTTGAAAATCGCACAAATCCCATTCATCTCTCAATTCAGGCCCGCTCAGTTCAGCCAGGAGCTTTTTCACGACCGTTTCGCGATAGGGCTCAGACGCGAGAATATCGAGGTAATCCGTATTTCCCGTGCCGATCAGAACTACTTTTCGGCGCTTCGATGCCGAGTCAAAGAAGATAAAAAGCGGCGCGAATCCCACAAGCGCGCCCCGATCTCGAAACGCCATGCTGACGAGCGGTCCGGAGCCGAAGTACTTCCACCAGGGAAGCAACCATTCCGGCGATTGAAACGGAGTTGTTTCGGGCTGCTCCTTCCAGACTTCGAACCACTCCGGGCCGAATGCCTCAAGCCGCGACGCGCTCTTGATAATCTCCACCTCGAGTGCCATCACGCCACCTTGCGAATCCCGCTGCTCTGGCAACTGCTCTGGGGAACGGATGCTGCCAGGATATCGGCGTAAGCCCTGAAATAGTCCCGAACCATGCGTCCCGAGGAGAAACGGCTTCTCGCCGCTCGCACGCAATCGGCGGGATCGATTTCACCGATTCTCCTGATCGCCTCGACCATTTCGTCCACGTCTCGCACGACAAACCCCGTTCGTCCGTGTTCCACGATTTCCGGCAGGGCTCCGGATCTGAAAGCGATCACCGGCGTTCCCAGCGACAACGATTCCATCGCGACAAGGGAGCTCGTCTCTGCCGCAAGACTCGGTATCAGCACACATCGGGCCGCCGCAATCAGGCGCCGCTTGCGCTTTAAACCGATCGGACCGATGAAACGTCTCGACCGACTCAGCCTGGGCGCTATCTCGGATCGGAAATACTCCACGTGCGAGCGATACTGAAAGACATGTCCGCCGAGAAATATGGGAAAATCAGCCTTTCTCGCGGCATCAAGCGCGAGGTGAAACCCTTTCTCAGGACAGATCCTTCCGAAAGAAAGGAGAAAACGACGTTTTACGCGTTTTACATCGGGGGAGAACTCGCCGAAGTCCTCCATCCGTATGCCGTTCTCGATGGGAAGGAGCAAGTTTGCGGGAACCCGCTCCATACTCCGCATCTGGCATGCCGAAACGCCGTTCAGGAAAGTGTGCGGTCGATCCATGCGAAATATTTCGGGAGGGTACCAGGCAAGCGGCAGATGAAGGGTCGCGAGCACCGGGACCGAGGCTGTCGGAAGGTATTCGTAAAAATCGGGTCCATGCATATGAACGATATCGACCGATTCCTTTCGAAGCACTTTTTCCAGCAACTCCCGCACTTCCCGATAGGTTCTCCGTCGCTCTTCATCTCCGATTTCGCCTTCGGTTCGCGAGACTCTAAAAAGCTCGCCACTCACTTGCGATCCTTCCGATCCTATGACCAGCGACCGGTGTCCCGCTTGAACCAGCGCTCGATCAATGATTCCGAGAATCTGTTCGGCGCCTCCGATGGCGTCGGGACCAACATGCGCAAATGGATAAGCAGCACTCACGACCGACAGCCGGTTCATAATCGCGCCTTCCTGATCCCCAGCTCGCGAAGAGCAGCTACGGCTTTCTCCCTCCAAAGCACGCCAGATGCGCCCCAGTCGAAGGTTTCATAAAGGAGCGCTCCCGGATGAGGCGCGGCACTGAAATCATAAACGGGTGCCTCGCGAAAGCGTTCCCACTCGACATCGAACATCCGAATCACTTCGAGCTGACTCGTGAAGCTCTGGAGAATGCGGAGCTTCCGAAGCTTCGCGGGTCCGGAAAGGTGGATGTTGATTTCCCGGAGCGGGTCTGAATGACTCAGAAAATGGCCAGTCAGGAATTTTTCATCTTTCAGATGGTATGATGGAAACTCCACGATCACGGGCGCGCGATCCCCTCGCGCCTCGATCAGATCGACGGCCGAGTGAACACAAAATGCCGTGGAATCGTGATCCGGATGACCACCCTCGTAGGGATGCGTGATCACGATCTCCGCGCCGCTCTCCATCAAGATTCCTGCCAGTTTGCGACTGATCTCGTTCAAAGCAAGAAAGGATTCCTGATCCCTGATACCGAGTTCGACAAGCTGATCGGCGCGGACACCGGCGACTTCCATCGCCTTGGCCAGTTCCTGCCGTCTTTGCCGGGCATAGGCCTCCGGCGTTTTAAACCCGTGCGCGATCGCCTCGCCCGGCTTTCTCGGAGCACCGTCCGTGACATGAACGATGGTAATCCGCCGGAGCGGGCCCGCGAGCTGCGCGCCGGCCCCCAGCGTTTCGTCATCCGGATGGGCCGCCACCAAAATGCATTTCGGCGCCGCCGCGGCATCGCCTGTCTCAAGACAGCGCATAAACGCTTCAAACGCGTTCGCGCGGCTTTCACTGAATTCCGACTCTGATGGTTTCATCCGCATTTTCTGCCCCGTATTCACGTTCAAGTAACTGGATGGCGCGCCGGTAGCCGCCCATGGTTCCGACATCCACATATGCCCGTCCGGCCTGAACTCCGAGCACCCGATTTCCGTTCGCGATATACGCGTTCATCAACGTTCCGATATATTCATCGCGCCGGCCGATGGCGGCGCGCTCACGCCAGAGGCGGGCCAGTTCCCGGAAAACGTATCCCGGCATTTTGAAGGCGCCCCAGATCCATTCCGATGGAGCCCCCGCCTCCTTGACCCGGATTCGTTCAACATTTCCATGTACATCCAGTTCGACTGAATCGAAGAGTTCCGGATTTTTCACCGAGAAGAGTAACAGCGACAGAACCCCGTTCGGGAGGAGGTCAAAACCGTTGCTCGGGAACCACACGGTGTCTGGCAGACCGATCAACAGAACGTCATCATCGCGGATCAAGGGACGCGCGCGGAAGAGAGCATCGCAGAGACCTTCCGGGCGAGGCTGAACGACATAGCAGGCGGAGGCCGGACCGTAGTTCCCACCGTAGTACTCGAGAATATCGGACTTACCGGTTGATATCACGAAACATAGCCGCTCAGCGCCGCCCGCGATCATTCTCTCGACGACATACTCGCTGACGGCGCGGGGCCTTTCGATTCCCTGCTCAAGGCGGGTTCCGACTGGAAGGAGTTCCTTCGAAAATGCAAGCGGTTGAATCCTGCTGCCGATTCCCGCCGCCGGGATGATTCCCCAGGTGACCGGATGCTCCGCCGCTCGAGTCACGCAGCCTCCCCCTTCACGGCTTTTTCGAAAACGAGGGCACGATGATCAGCGGTGTGCTCGGACAACACCCGTTTACGAGCGGCATCACCGATTCGGGCGAGTTCGCGTTCGGGGAGTCCGAGAGCTTGCAAGGCGTCATCGCTGTCCGCCGCGATCAGGATCTCCCGGCCGGGCTCGAAAAACTCCTCGAGCCCCGTCCAGTGATCACTGAGAACGGGAACGCCGCACGCGGCTGCTTCAAAAAGGCGCCCCGAAGGGGCGTAGCCGCTCCTTGACATTGATGAGCGAGTCACGTTCAGGGTAATGCGCGAGGAGGAGTAAAACGCGGGATGCTCGCCGGGATGGACGTGGGGCAAATGGAAAATATTTTTCCGCCACGGGAAGTCTTTCGGGTAAAGCGCGCCCGCGATCATGAACCTGGCGTCCGTCATCCTTTGCGCCGGCGATAAGAACAGCTGTTGGAGCGCGGCCTGCCGGTCATCGGCATAAGTTCCCATGTACGACAGATCCGCCTTGAAACGATCATTGGCCGAAACGCGGTAGTGGACGGAGGGATCGACGCTTCCATAAAGCGGAATCGCCTTGCGTGCCCCAAGGAGATTCGAGAGCGACCGCAGGGAAGAACCTCCGGTGTAGCTCAGAACGAGATCGAAATCGCGATAGCCGTTTTCCGGAACATACGCGGGCATCACTCCCGAGGTCAATTGTTCGATCGTAATCGGGGTGTCAAGGTCGTAAAACACGCGACAACCCACTTGTGAGCCGGTGACGAGCTCGGCGGCAGCCACTCCGTCAGGACAATAAGAGGTCACAACCGCCACATCGGAGGCGCGCAGCGCCTTCTTCACGCGCGGTAAGATCTGCTCCCAATTCGGATAAAGCACGAGCACGCCGCCCTGCAATTCCGTTAAATCGCGATTTGCGGCATAATACGGAACATCCCGTTCAAAGAAGCAAACTTCGTGGCCCCGTCTCGCCAAAGCGCCAATGAGTCCGCGCCAGAGCGTTGCATGGCCATTTCCCCACGAGGAGCTGACTGAGAGGCCAAAAACCAGGATTTTCATCGCGGTCCTCACTCCAGGAACGCTCTGACCTGAGCAATTGGCATACCGTTCAAGGCGCGCCTTCGGGACCCTGTGGGCACCCGGGGAAGCACGGATATTGCTTCACAGAGTTCTGGGATTTTCCCGGCAAACGGCAAGAAGCCGTGAAGACGACGTTGAGGCGAAAGGAGCCGAACATGATGTCCAGAAAAGTCACTCCCCTGCGCAAGAATTCGCGAGCCGTCTCGCGCAAGTCCAAAAACAGCGGAAAGGCCCCGGTTTTGACGCGCCAAAAGCCCGTAAAAGGCCCGCGCGGGGAAGACGAGTTCATCGATAAATGTACTGAACGGTACTTCTTCGAAAGCACGGGCGTCAAACTTTATGATGCCGCAATCAGAAAAGCACCCCAGCAATTCAGGGCCAAACTGACGGAAATTCGTGATCAAGAACGGGCACACGCCCAAATGCTACGCGAGGTCATCAGAACACTCGATGCCGATCCAAGAGTGATGACCGATTCGGCCAAGCTCAGTCAGATCGAATCAAGCGGGATCATCCACGTCGTTGAACACGGGAACTTTGAAGAAGTCATGGATGCACTGCTCGTACTCGAACTCGTGGACCACGCTAAATGGGAACTCTTGATCGAGATCGCGGACGAACTGGGCGATGACGAGGCAAAAGAGTCCTTCGAGGAGGCTCTCGGAGACGAAACTGATCATCTCGTCTATATCCGTGAGCAGATCGTTCAGACCACGATGTACCGGCTGCAAACAAGGGCGGCATAATATTGATTTCCGACTACAGAACTTCACGACTTCAGAACCTGAAACGCAGTTCACAAGCGAGGTAAATATGGCAAAGAGCTCCAGAATGGAAAAAGCGAAAGCAATGCCCCTCAGAGCGGGGCGATATGTCGAGGAAATGCTTGAACGCCTGACCGGAGAGGACCAGCGTCAACCTCGAAAGTCGAAGCGCTCTCCCCGATCCCGCACAAGTACCGCTTCGAAGCAGAAGCGTCGCCCCGTTCAGAGCAAAGCAAGATCATCCCGGCGTCCGGCATCAGCCGCTCGCACCCGCACGATCGCGCCTCGGAGCACGAAGTCGACCGCACGGCGAGCTGCCTGAGTTATATTTTAGCTGTTCAGCTGGAGGGAGGGTTCCTCTCCCTCCACGCGGCCAACGAATTCTACAGAACCGCGATTCCCATTCCCGTAGCTTTGTCGAGATCCTCGTAATTGCCGTTTTTCGAATTCCGTATTCCCATTCCCGTCATGCTTCGAAGGTTTCTGACGCCAGCCGCGGTTCCCGCGCCGTTCCCGATTCCATAGTACTGAAAGCCCGCCTGCAGGACCTGCATCGGGTCCAGAGTGTTTCTTCCGTCGAAGATCACGGGGCGCGCCATCATTTCCTTCAACAGAGGCAATTTCGGATTCAAGAATTCCTGCCACTCCGTCGCAATGATCAACCCTTCAGCGCCATCGGCAGCCTCGTACGAAGTCTTGCAGAAAACGACCTCCCTTCCGAACAGCTCTTCAGCATTGCGTGCGGCCGCGGGATCGTAAGCACGAACCCGCGCGCCAACCTTGAGGAGTTCCTGGATCAAGGCGACGGCCGGGGCTTCCCGGATATCGTCCGTATCGGGCTTGAATGCAATCCCCCAGAGGGCGAGCACTCGTCCCTTTAACGAACCTTTCCCGTATTCTCGTTCCAGCAGTTGAATCAATAAGCGTTTCTGCTTCTCGTTAATATCTTCGGTCGCCTCTACAATCCGAAGCGGAACGCCCACTCGCGCGGCGGTGGTCAACAAGGCCCGGATGTCCTTCGGAAAGCACGACCCGCCATAACCGATTCCGGCATTTAAAAAGGCTCCTCCGATGCGGCTATCCGCGCCCATGCCGGTTTTCACGAATTCGATGTTTGCGCCGATTTTTTCGCAAAGACTGGCAAGTTCGTTCATAAAGCTGATTCGCGTCGCAAGAAAGGCGTTACTCGCGTACTTCGTCAGTTCGGCCGAGAGCGTATCCATCTGAATAATTTTTTCGGCGCTGGCGAACGGCAGGTAAAGCTTGGAGAGCCTGTCAAAGACATCCTTTCGGCCGCTCCCGATGACGACACGGTCCGGATACAGGAAATCGCGGATCGCGCTCCCTTCCCTGAGAAATTCAGGATTACTGACCACGTCGAACGGATGATTCGATACGGACTTGAGCCACTCCGCGACTTTGAGATACGTTCCGATCGGAACCGTCGATTTATTCACGATGATGCGGTATCCCGACATACTCCGCCCGACCTCGAGTACCGCGGCTTTGAGAAAGCTGAGATCCGCATCACCGTTCGAAGCTTGCGGCGTCCCCACGGTCATGAAAATGATCTCGCTGTTCTCAACGGCTTCCTTGATCGATTCAGTGAAAGAAAGCCGCCCGGCAGCCTGATTGCGCCGCAACAGTTCCGCGAGTCCGGGCTCGAAAATGACCGGGTCTCCCGCCTTGAGCGCCCTTACTTTCTGCTGGTCGCTGTCAACGCAAATCACATGATTGCCGGATTCGGCAAAACAGGACCCCGTAACCGTCCCGACATAGCCCGTACCGATTACAGCGATGTTCATTCAGAGCTCCTGTGTTTTTCGCAAGTTTTCCCCGTTTTTCGACGTTTTCCCCACGTTTGCTACGATCAGAATCCATCAAATTCTGGGCCAACCGGCTTGGGCGCGCCTTTTTAGCGAGCCGCAAGACGTGCGTATTGCACTGGCTTTCGCGGCTGCTTTATAGTGCGAGGACCTTGAGCCTCAAACAACTCCCACCTAAAAGCGTCCTGAAGGGTCTCGCAAGGCAGGGCGTCGATTTCACCGACGAGGTCCTGATTTCCGCGCAGACCGACATCAATGTCGAAGGGGAGTACGCGGCACAGTGGCTGCTTGCGACCAAACGGGCGCACTTCGTATTCGATTCCGACACAGCTCCCGAGCCGCTCTGCTCTTTCACTTTTCCTGAAACACTGGAATTTCGGATCATCCCGGTCGTTGGCTCGGGGCTCCTGCAAGCCCGCGTCGAAGGGGTCTGGCTCGATCTCCTTCGTTTCAGCAATCGGATTAAGTACAAATTCGACCGCGTTTTGAAGCGTCTCAAGGAGATTCAGAGCGGCGAGGCGCTCACGCCCGAGCCCGTCGACCGGCAGGACCCTCACCGATGCCCGGGCTGCGGCCTCATGCTCGACTTTGTGGGGGAGGTTTGTCCGAAATGCCTGAATCATGGTGCCGCGATCACCCGCCTCGTGACGATGCTCCGGCCCTACTGGCGCGCGGCAGGCTGGATGGCGCTGCTTCTGCTTTTCGGAATCGGCCTCGACATGGCGTGGCCGCTCCTGACGCGCTACCTCGTCGACCACGTCCTTGTCACATCATTTTCGGCCCACCAGCAGCCTTTCGCGGTTCTGACACGGTTTTCGGCTCGCGAGCTCCTGGTTTTCATTGTCGTTGGACTCGCCTCCGTACAGATCATGCGGGGCATCGTCAATGTGATCACGACGCGAATGGCGAGCCGGATAGGAAACGCGCTCACCTACGACATTCGTGGGAAACTCGTCCATAAGCTGGAACAACTCGACATGGCTTATTACGGAAAGCAGGAAACAGGCTCTCTCGTCGGTCGCGTCGCGTATGACACGGATGCCGTGCAGAGCTTCATCACGCAGATCACCTCGGGTTTTCTCCTGCAGTTCCTGCTCGTCATCGTTTCTTTCGTGATGATGTTCAGCCTCGAACCCGGGCTTGCTTTTTGGGCGTTAGTACCGGCGCCGATGGTCATTGCCGGCGCGTTCATCTACTGGCGTTACGTTCATCCCAGATATCAGCGCAACTGGGATCGTTCGTCAAAACAAGCCGGCATTTTGCACGGTATTCTCTCGGGCATTCGCGTCGTCAAAGCGTTCGCCCAGGAGGAAACCGAGTATGAACGCTTTCAGAAAGCCTCGATGGCGCTCCGGGAATCACGCCAGGTCCTCGACCGCACCTCCGCATTCTTCTATCCACTCATGGCGGTCGTGTTTCAGATTGGCGGCTGGATCATCTGGTACGTAGGCGGCGACAGAGTCCTTTCAACTCAGGTCACGCTCGGAACGCTCATGGCGTTCTTCGGATACCTCAGCATGTTCTACGGCCCACTCGGGAACCTGACAAATCTCACGACCTGGCTCACGCAATTCAGCACACAAATGCACCGGATCTTCGAGGTACTGGACGCGCCGACCGTATTACCAGATGCCACGACCCCCGCTACGATCGGCAAAGGCCGCGGCGAAATCGAATTCAAAAACGTCAGTTTCAGCTACGTTCGTGGCATTCCCGTTCTAAAGAACCTGAATTTCACGATCCGGGCCGGCGAACGTATCGGCATCGTCGGGCGAAGCGGCTCCGGAAAGACCTCATTGATCAACCTGATCTGCCGGTTCTACGACGTCGAAAGCGGTCAGATTCTTCTCGACGGAACAGATATTCGGGATCTCTCGAAAAGCGACCTTCGCTCACGGCTTGCCGTCGTATTGCAGGAATCCTTTCTGTTCTGTCATGGCGCCCTCAAGGACAACATCAGCTACGGCCGGCCCTCCGCCAGTCCCGAGCAAATCCTGACGGCAAGCCGGTTGGCGAGCGCTCATGACTTTATCATGCAACACACGCTGGCCTATGACTCACCCGTCGGCGAAAGAGGAGAATCGCTTTCTGGAGGCGAACGTCAGCGTGTCAGCATTGCCCGGGCGATCCTCTGTTCCCCTCAAATCCTCATTTTGGATGAAGCCACGAGCAATATCGACAGCGAAGCGGAGCGCTCGATTCAGCTCGCGCTGGAAAAAGTCAGCTCGGGACGAACCACGATTATCATCGCGCACCGTCTCAGCACCATCCGGGATTGTGATCGTATTTTTGTGGTCGAAAACGGAGAAATCGTCGAAGAAGGCTCTCATCATCAGCTCCTCCGCCTGAATCAACGTTACGCATCCTGGATAAAAATCCAGCAAGGCGAGAAGGCGGAGACAGCGGACGCGGTGAGTGAAGAACCGGTCTCCGCGCGCGCCATGAAAACAACGCCGGACGATTCCGGAATCAGATGGCTATCACGCTCCTCGACCGAACTCCTGCAAACACCGCAGAGGGAGTTGCAGGCGATCGTGAAAGGCGCGCTTTATCGCGGTGTGTTTGCGCTGCGCTGTTTTCCGATTGAACACAAGGATCACTACCTCAGCCTAAGGTTTGTCAACGAATCGAACATGACCCAGGAAATCGGCATTATCCGGGATCTCAACGAATGGTCCCGAAAGGAGCAGAAGCTCATTCGTGATTCCCTGTCGCGGCGATACCTTTTCCATACGATTCAGCGCATTCATTCCATCCAAAAAGTATCGCGTTTTCTCACCTTTTCGGCTTCAACTGATTTGGGAGACGTCGAATTCATGATGCGGCACAATCCCGACTCAGGGCCCAGGATCGGCAAAGCCGATAAACTGTTGATCGATATCGACAAGAATCTCTACATTCTCCCCGAGTCGCTCCTTTTGTCCAAGGCCGACCGCGGGTTGCTGGAACGCTACATTTATTGGTAGGTATTTTGCGCTTTCGTCTTCAGGTCACGTTCAGAACGAGTTTACCCGCTGACTTCCTCGATTCCAGAATGCGATGCGCCTCGGCCGCCTCCGCAAGCGGAAGCACCTGATCGATCCTCAGTTTCAACCAGCCCTCGTGGATTCCCTTCAACACGTCTCCGGCGCGGTTCAGGAGTTCCTCGCGCGTTCTCAGATAATTGAAGAGTGTTCCGCCATGCACGCTCAGGGATTTCGCCTGGAAAAGATTCGGCCCGACGGGATCCGCCGGACCGCTTGCCGACCCGAACAGGACGATGTGCCCGCAAAACGCGACAGCATCAAGATCACCGGGAAAGGTCGCCCTTCCGACTCCATCGTAAATCAGATCAACACCTTTTCCGTCAGTCAGCTTCCTGACTGACGCAACAAAATCTTCCCGGGTGTAGACAATCACATCCCGGGCGCCTGCCTCTGAAGCAATGCGCGCCTTCTCCTCCGTCGAAACCGTCCCGATCACGCGTACCCCGAGATGCGCGAGCCACTGCACGAGCAGCAACCCGACTCCTCCCGCGGCCGCGTGGACGAGAACCGTCATTTGCGATTGGCCGGTTTGGCCCGGTTGGATACGGACATACTCCGTGAGCAGATAATGAGCGGTCATTCCCTGCAACGGAAATGCAGCGCCTTGTTCGAAAGTCAGCTCGTCCGGCAAAGGAACAAGTTGGGCGGCTTTCACCAGGTTGTACTGAGCGTAAGAACCAAGCTGCAGCGTATAGGCGACGCGATCTCCCGGCTTGACCTCGCGAACGTCGCTCCCGATTTCTTCAACGACGCCGGAGCCCTCGAGACCGGGTGTATACGGAAGCGGAACGGAATAGCGACCGGATCGTTGATAGATATCGATGAAATTGAGTCCCGCGGCTTTGATTCTGACCAGAGCCTCGCCCGGGCCAGGGCTGGGTTTCGGAACCTCCTGCAACTTGAGGACACCGGCATCACCGTTCTTTTCGATTCGAATCGCTTTCATGAGAGCCTCTCGCCTTCCTTCGCCCAAGCCTATCAAATCTAATAGCCGCGCCCAGCCTTTTCAAGAGGGACAGAAGGTGCAGACTAGCGCGCATCGACGGTCCCGCTGTGCTGGCACGTGCGACATGAAAAGGCGGCCCCGGGAAAGCACCGTTCCCGAGGCCTGCCTTAGACTGAATGAATGCGAAAGAGAATCTCAAAACAGCGGAACGCCCGTCCAGATGTAACAGGTACCGCGTGTTCTCAGAAGACCATGGCTGCCCGTGTCGATCTCGAAGACGGAAGGTGCCACGTGATCACCGCTCGTGCCGTGAACACCGGAGTGCAAAGCTCCCCTAGGAATCGTGATCGAAGGATGCGGTCCTGCTTCACCTTGAATACGTGTTCCCAAAAGATCCGTGAAACGGCGCGCACTGTTGTTATAGATCAGCTTGTCCTCGCATGAGACTTCAAATTCAGGGTTTTCCGGAATCGTCGAATCATCCTGAACCTCTCCGCCGTCGATTGTGACCAGCTTGTTGAACCTGCTGGCCACCTTACAATTCTTATATCCATCCGGGTTTTCCGCGTTATTGTAATAACAAACGAGATTGAAGCAAGCCAGCTGTGTCGGCAACTCACATCGATCCGGGCAACCTGGCTGCTGCCCGGGGCCCTGCTGTCCCTGTCCTTGCCCGGGGCCCTGCTGTCCCTGCCCTTGCCCAGGTCCCTGTTGTCCCTGCCCTTGCCCAGGTCCCTGTTGTCCCTGCCCTTGCCCGGGTCCCTGTTGTCCCTGCCCTTGCCCGGGTCCCTGCTGATGACCATCGTCAGCTAGAATCAGCTGCGACGGAATGGTCAGCGCTAAAATTGAAATTACCGCAAATACTCGCATGAATTCGCTCCTTTTGATGAAGTTCGATTAAGTCGTTCCTCTCGGACTGCAAACAACAGGCCC